>Ga0194035_1000167_pt1 | contig 39180 bp, 38 predicted proteins | sample JunL2320m_MetaG_FD_148680 | JGI IMG/M metagenome (GOLD analysis project Ga0194035, IMG submission 148680) | Anoxic zone freshwater microbial communities from boreal shield lake in IISD Experimental Lakes Area, Ontario, Canada - Jun2016-L239-20m | ecosystem: Environmental > Aquatic > Freshwater >...
TCCGCGACCTGATCATCGACCCGCGCAAGGACTACCAACCCACCGGACGCCCGCCAGGCCCCACAAAGAAGTAGGCCGAACCTGCAAGATGCAGGTCCGACCTATTCCGATGACGCGATACATCACATTGGTCGGGCTGACAGGATTTGAACCTGCGACCCCTTGACCCCCAGTCAAGTGCGCTACCAAGCTGCGCTACAGCCCGAGACGTGCACCACCGACGAATTTCCCGCACGGCAGCCTCCGAAGACTACCCCACCGGCCTCACGGCCTCGAACCGGCCAGCGATAAGTGACCCACGCCCATTGAGTCGTCGAGCTAAGCGCGATCAGGTGAGCCGAAACCGCCGCCCGCAGCACTGACGAAGGACACAGAGTCGCCCTTCTTGAGCCGCAAGTACCCCTTGCCGGGCAGCGTGGTCCAGCCGTCGTCTCCAGCTCGTCGGATCATGGCCGAGCCGGGCGTGCCGGCTCCACCACCGTCGCGACCACGGGCCGCGAACTCTGCGACTGTTTGTTCGACGTAGTAAATGCCGTCAGCATCGTCGGCGAGCAAGGTCATGTCTCGACGCATCGCCATGCCACCTCTATAGCGACCAGTCCCGCCTGACTCGTTAACTAATTCGGTGCGATCGACGCGCCACGGATACTCCAACTCGGCGATCTCTGCAGGCAGCACCGCACAGTTGCTGCAGTACGTGTCGAGTGCGTGATCACCGTCTGCATCGCGCCGCGCTCCCCCACCACCACCCAAGATGTCGGCGAGCAACGTGTCCTTGTTCCACCGGCCGTCATACGCGCGGAACACCCAGGCGGGGAACGACACATGCGCCGCAGCGACATCCTTCTCCGGAATCAACTGCCCGAGCGCCTCGATCATGAGGTCGGCGATTCGTTGAGTCGCAAGGTGCCTAGCGCTCAAAGCTGCTGGGTGCGTTGGGTTTACGAGCGTACCCACTTCAGTGACAACATCGACTAGGCGGGTGAGTCCATCATTCTGACGCACGCCTGAATCCCCTGCAAAGCACCGCACAGCGAAGTAGACGCTTGCGCAGGTGCTGGCAAACGGAACGTTCATCCCACTTTGGACCTGGACAGAAGTACCAGTGAAGTCAATTCGAAGACGGCCAGCCGACGCCGTGACGGTGACTCGAATGCGGATCGGATCGGTGCCCTCAAATCCGGAGTCGTCCATGTAACCCTCGACCGTGACAGCACGAGTCGGCCACGATGAGAACAAGGCCGCTGCGCGCCTTGCTGTGTCGTCGAGAAGTCGCTCCATCGCAAGCGTGACGGTGTCGCGCCCATGCCGAGCGCAAAGTTCGAGCACCCGTTCGGTACCTCGCTTACAAGCCGCGAGCTGAGCGCCTAGATCACCTATCGTCGAATGCGGATCCCGGACGTTGAAGCGGATGATCTCTTCGACCGCTCCATTCCGTCGGCCCGCCTCGACGAATTTGATCGCCGGAAAGATCAAGCCCTCGTGGAAGATCTCGGTGGTCTGCGCACTCTCGGTACCGGGGTAAGTACCTCCGATGTCGATGTGATGCGCTATCGAGCCGGCGTAACCAACTAGCACGTCGCCGTCATAGATCGGTACGAAGATCTGCAGATCGTTGGTGTGAGTCCCACCTAGGTATGGATTGTTGGTCAAGATCGCATCACCATGATTGAGCACGCCGCCGTGTCGGATCAGCGCTGCCTTGAGCGCGAACTGCATCAGCCCAAGTTGTGCGGGGATCTGCTCGCTGTGCGCCACCATCCGGCCCTGCGCGTCAAACAGACCGCAGTTGAAGTCGAGCATCTCGCGAATAATCGGCGAGAACGATGACCGGTACTCAACCACAGCCATCTCCTCACTTATCGCGAAGAGTGCATTGCCCAGAATCTCTTGCGTGACAGCATCCATGATCAGTGCACCTCTCGCTCGAGCAGAATCGATCCAGCGGCAACTCGACGAGCGGTCCACCCGGGAAAGAGCAACGTCGTGGTGTCTTCCTGTTCAATCACCGCTGGCCCTGGCACTGGTGCTTCGCCGATCGCTGAGCGGTCAAGGATCAGCGCCTCCTGCCAGGCGCCCTTCATCCAAATTCGACGCCTTCCCATCGGCTCCGACAGCACCGCCGATCCACCGTCGAACGTGATCGCTTCCTCCGGTGCACGTGCCGACACTCGGATCGCGACAAGCTCCATCGGTGTGTCATCCAATACGTAGTCATACGCCGCCCGATGACCCTCGATGAACGCTAACTCAGCGTCGGTGATCGCTTGTGGCGCAAGGCGTCCGTTCGCATCCACGTTCAAAGGGACTGAAAGGCTGTACGCCTGACCGCTGTATCGCAGATCCGCAGTGAAGGTGAGGCGTCCAGTCTGTGCGTGTGCGCTCTGCTCAAGGAGTACATGCGCTCGCCGGGCCAGTGCGTCGACCTGCACTTGCACATCGTCGACCGCTAGGCCGCCGGTTGCACGCACCCAACTGCGCCCTAAGTCGTGTCGCACTTCGGTGAGCAGCAAACCCAGCGCAGCCGTGACCCCTGGGTACAGAGGCACGAGCACCTTGGTCATGTCGAGTTCCTCAGCCAACGAACAGCCGTGCATCGGCCCAGCACCACCGAGTGCGACCAGTGTCATCTCGCGTGGATCAAGGCCCCGCGCGACCGAGATCACGCGAAGTGAGCTAGCCATGTTGGAATCTGCGACGCGGATAATCGACGCGGCAGCATGCTCGACGCTGGTGCCCATAGGTACAGCCACGCCCCGCGCCACAGCCTCGACAGCCGAGTCAGGATCGAGCTTGAGTTCACCACCAAGAGTCCTTGTGGCAGTGAGGGTTCCGAGAACGACATGGGCATCAGTCACGGTTGCGGATTCGCCGCCTCGACCATAAGCGGCAGGTCCAGGAACCGCTCCGGCGCTCTCAGGGCCAACCCGCAAGGCACCGAATGAGTCAACTCTGGCGATCGATCCACCGCCGGCACCAACACAAAGGACATCGACCTGCGGCAGGTTGATTCGGTGCCCATTCTGATCTCCCGACCACCGCACTTGCGGGGCCCCGTCAACCACAACCGCGAGATCAGCCGTGGTCCCACCCATGTCGAAGGTCAATAGCTCGCGCTCGCCAGCGAGTGCACCAAGACGAGCTGCTCCAACTACGCCAGCGGCAGGGCCCGACGTCACGAGAGACACCGGCAATTCGGCCGCCGCCTTGGACGCAGCAAGGCCACCATTAGAACGCATCAAGTGCACCGGGACGCGAACACCTCGCGACGCGACGGCCTCAGCCAGGCTCGTCACATAGTGGCCAACGAGCGGCAGCAGCGATGCGTTTACCGCCGTAGTGCTCGCTCGAAGGTACTCGCGAATCTCGGGCGAGACATCACTGGAGATCGTGACGGGAATGCCCGGGAGTTCGACCGCCAGAATCTCGCGGATCCGTTGCTCATGCGCGGCTTCGACGAAGGAGAAGAGCAACACCACAGCGACCACCTCGACGTTCTGCTCGCGCAACACAGCGGCGGCCGCAACCACCGACTCCTCGTCGAGTGGCGTGATCTCTTGGCCCTCCGGGCCGATCCGGCCATCGACTTCGACACAACGCTCGCGCGGCACGACCGGGGTCGGCTCTGGAGTCCACAGGTCGTAGATCCGTCGTCGCTGTTGGGTACCAATCTCCAGGATGTCGCGAAACCCTCGATTGGTGATCAGGCCCACCCGGGCAAGTTGGTTCTGCACCAGCGCATTCGTCGCGACGGTTGTGCCATGGGCGAGAAAGTCGATCTCGGCCAAGTCACGGCCCGATCTTGCGTGAAGTACCCCCAGCCCACCCAAAAAGCCCTCGGAGATGTCAGCGGGTGTCGATTCGACTTTGGCAATGTGCAGATTGCCCAGTTCGTCGACAAGCACGGCGTCAGTGAATGTCCCGCCGACGTCAATACCAACCCTCAACAAACCCGGATTCGGATCCTGATCTACCTTGCTGTCAAGGTCGGTCATGGGGTTCTCCAGTCTCAGAGTCGTATCAATATCGGCGCAGCGCTAGCGGGACAGGCAACTTCAGGGTTCAATTCGACCTCTACGTCGGCTCATTGTCATGCGTCATACGACCCACACGCTAGCCCCGGAGGTGCTCAAGTGGCTCGCCCCCTGCGAGTGTTGCGAGCTGCCGAATGCACGATCGACCTACATGGCAGTTCGCACGGCTCCGCCGCAGCGCGCTCCGCGTTGCCATTAGGGCTGACCCGATATGCCCAAGCGTTCCTCGAGACGGCTCACGACAATGTCCGGTTCTTATGGCGCGAACACGAAACTGCTTGGCTGGCAGTCACTTTCACCCGCGAGAACGTCGCCGACGGACGCCTGGCTTCTGCACTTGTCGGGTGGTCATCGGTCAGCCTCCCCCACAGCCTGACCGCGCGTGAGATAGACGTCCTCACACTGGTCTGCCTAGGCCTGACCAACCAGCAGATCGCTGATCGACTCGGCACCAGCGCCCGCACCGTCTCGACCCAGATCGAGCGACTGCTCCCCAAGCTCAGCCAACACGGTAGAGCCGGGCTTGCCGCTGTGGCCGTCGACAGCGGACTGCTGCGGCTGCCCATCCCCGGCGGGGTGACCGGCGAAACCGGCCTCGCTCTCCTCGACGTCGAACGAGCCAGCACCACCGAACGAGTTGCCAGCGACTCCGCCCCGGCAGCGAGCAAGATGCGCCGGCCAGTCCTACGCCGCGCACCTTTCCAGATCGGATCGGTCCTACTAGCGGGTGCATCATCGGCTGATGGAGTTGAGGCTCGTCGAGGCGCCGAACTCGCCGTCGCCCAGATAAACGCGCGCGGGGGAATCGACGGACGAATGGTCGAGCATGTGGTCGCATCTGCTGACTTCTTCAACCCCGCCGCGGTCACTAAGGCCTTCCGTTCGCTCATCGATCTCGATGTCGACGCGATCATCACCTCATATGCCAATGCTGAGTGCCCCGAAGTGTTAGATCTCGTTGCCGACTTCGGTCAGCCGTTCCTGCACAACGCAACCTTCGAGGCACAGGTAGAGCGGGTGCGAGAGGACCAAAGCAGATTCGGCATGGTGTTCCAGACCTGCCCATCCGAGATCCACTACGGAGTGGGCCTCATCCGGCTACTGGACGAGTTGTCCATCAGCGAACTGTGGCAACCCACCTCACGCCGAATCGTCGCCCTTGAGTTGGAAGCGGCCAGTACCCACACGGCCAATGAGTCCTTCTTCGCCGCCGCCGACCGCTCTGGATGGGATGTCGCGGACGTGGCGCAGGTGCCACTCGTCAACCCCGACTGGGCCGCGCTGATCTCGCGTGTCACCGCACACTCCCCCGCGGCCGTCATGGTGAATCACTTCGTTCCCGAAGCTCTCGTCGATTTCCAGCGCGCCTTCCGTGCCAGCGGTAACGACGCCCTGGTGTACGGGGTCTACGGGCCATCGATCCCGCACTTCACCGAGACTGCCAAAGAAGCTGCCGAAGGCATGATCTGGTCTACCGTCACCGGCACATATGACGACACTTTCGGGCGCACCTTCCGCCGGGACTTCGAGACGCTGCATGGCACGCCAGCGGGGTGGTCTCAGGCAGGTGCCGCGTTCGACCAAGTGAAGTTGATGGCCGCCGCATGGGCGTCGACCGGAACCTCAGCTCCGTCGGAGGTGCTCACCTATCTCCGGTCGACAGTGTTCCGCGGGGTGAACGGCGTCTACTACCTAGGCGCACCGGGTCAGTCGGCGTTGTCGTACCCAGACGTAACACCCGACCCGTCGCTGGGGCAGGCTCATATGGTGTTCCAGGTGCAAAACGGCGAATCTCGAGTGCTTGGCCCGTCACCCTACGGCGACATCACAGCCTTTAGGACGCCACCTTGGTTCAGCAAGACGTCCGCCTAGCGACGCTAGGTTGATGATTTAGTCTGTGCCGAATTCCCCTGTGCCATCCACGATTTCAGTCGACCTGTTCTGTGGGCGAGCAAGGGAACAACGCCACGTGGCATCAACACCACAATCGCGAGCAGGATCACGCCAAGCAGAATCAGTCTGATCTCGGGCCAGTTCTGCAGCTCAGCCTGCACCAAGGTAAGGATCGCGGTACCGACCAAGGGGCCGCTCAGGGTTCCCATGCCACCGACCACAAGCATCGTCACGAGCAAGGTCATCTGCCCCAGACCCATAAGCGAGGGCGACACCACTCCGTATGTGAAGGCATACAAGGCTCCCGCGACACCCGCGAAGAAACCCGAGATGCCAAAGGACACCAACTGGTACTTCATCGGGCTCACACCACGAGCGGCGGCCAGCGCCGGGTTGTCGCGAAGTGCCATCAACCCCGTGCCCAACGGTGACCGCACAATTAGGTACATAGCAAGAAGCGTGATCGCAACGCCTACCAAGGCGATCCAGTAGAAGGTTCGCGAGCGAGCCTCCGGCGCCATCGCGCTGATGCCGAACCCGTCGAAGCCCGAGAGCCCAAAGGTGCCGCCGGTGACTCCCGAGCTATCTGCGATGACGAGCAGGCGCACGACCTCGGCAAAGCCGAACGTCAACAGCGAGACGTAGATGCCGCGAAGCCGTAGCGAAGGAATGGCGAGCACGAGGGAGACCAACATGGCCGCGACGCCTGCCACCACAATCGTTAGGGGCCAAGGGATCCCAGTGTGTAACGACACGAGTGCGGCGGTGTAGCCACCGATCGCGTAGATCGCGAGTTGGCCGAAGTTCCAGATGCCCGAGTAACCCAGCACGAGGTTCCATGACTGGTTCAGGACCATCCAGATCAGCGCCAAGGTACACACGCCCACCCAATAGGTGCTGTGGAGCACGAGCGGCAGAGCGATGGCGACCACTGCTGTAACAGCCAGCGGGATCGGACCAGCCTTAGGCCATCCCAGGAACGAACGAATCGACGCCGGCTGCGACTTGGCAGTGCTCACCGTGGTCGAACCCGATGCGGCGTTCACAGTCGTGCCTCCTGTGGCTTGCCCGCGATGCCATTGGGACGTACTACGAGAACGAGCAGAATCACGACGTACAGCACGGGAAGTGCGTAGGCGCTCTTCCAGTAGATGGCAACAGCTGCCGACAGGAAACCGATGATGTACGAGGCGTAGATCGTGCCGCGCACCGAACCAAGGCCAGCGAAGATGACCACGATCAAGGCCTGCAACAGTGGTAGATCACCCGCGTTGGGATAAACGAAGTACAGCGGCGCCAACAGCACCCCTGCGATTCCCGCTAGCGCTGCAGCGATGCCCATCGTGACTACATAGACCCGACGAGCAGGAATCCCCATGAGCCGTGCAGCATCTAGGTTTTGCGCCACAGCCGTGATGGCCAACCCGTATCGAGATCGCGAGAGGAACAGCCCAAGACCAACAAGAGCGCCGATCGCAACTGCGGCCATGATCAGCGAGTGGTAGGTGATCGAGACGTCACTCGTGATGTCGATCCGACCCGGCCATAGCGGATCGAACGGCTTCTGGCGTGGGCCGTAGATCAGCAGCACCACGCTCTGCACGATCGTCGCGATCGCGAAGGTGGTGATGAACGCCGTCATCTCAAAATCGACGCCGACCCGGCCGAGAAGCGGCTTCACTGCGGAGTAGTAAGTGAGTACACCTAGCAAAAAAGTGACGACAGCGGCGACAATCAAACAGATCCAGGTTGGCAGCCCTGTGCGGACCACTGTGGTGTAAGCAGCGAAACCACCAACCATCACCATGACGCCCTGTGCCATGTTCAACACGCGAAGGGTGCCATAGACCAACGTCATCCCGATCGCGATCAAGGCAAGCATCGAACCTTGAACCACTGTGCTGACAAGGGTTTGCAGGATCGCATTCACAGCGTCACTCGCCTCCGATACCGAGGTAGGTGGCCGTGACAGCCTCATTTTCGAGCACTTCGTCGACAGTACCGGCCAGCACGACGCCGCCGTTCTCGATCAAAATCACGCGATCGGCGACTTCGCGCACGTGTGCGAAGTTCTCCTCGACCAACAGCACCGTAATCCCACTCTTGGCGATTTGGGCGATGCGCTCGTAGACCTCGTCAACAAGAACGGGGGCAAGGCCCAGTGACGGCTCGTCGATCATGAGTAGATCTGCCCGAGTCATCAGGCCGCGACCTAACGCGAGCATGCGCCGCTCACCGCCAGAAAGGGTTCGGGCCTGCTGGCTACTTCGCTCGGAAAGTTTCGGGAACAGTTCGTAGACCTCGGCAAGACGCGCAGCCCGCGCAGCGCGGTCGGGGTGCACGAAAGCGCCAAGTAGCAGGTTCTCCTGCACCGACATGTCAGGGAAGAGCATGTCGCCTTGCGGGATTTGGACGAGCCCGCGCGCGACAATCTGCTCGGTCGCCAGGTTGTCTATCCGCTGGCCCCGATAGTTGATCGACCCCTTCTTGAGGGGTAGCAGCCCGCTAATCGCCCGCAGGAGAGTCGATTTCCCGTGTCCGTTGGGGCCGATGACCACCACGAACTCACCCTCGGCGACATCTAGGCTCATGCTGTCGATCACGACAGAGTCGCCGTAGCCGACCCTCACGTCCCGTACCTCAAGCATCGTCTTTGTCCTTGTCGCCACGTTTACCCAAGTACACGCGTACTACCTCGGCGTCGCGTAATACATCGTGCGGGCTGCCTTGGAACAAGGTCTTGCCCTGGTTCATGATCAGCACTCGATCCGAAAGAGCCATCAAAGCCCGCATCACATGCTCGATAAGAACAATGGTGATTCCGCGTGCCTTGACCTTGGTCAGCAGCACCATCAACTCGTCAACCTCGCTCGGCGACAGGCCACCGAAAGGTTCATCGAGGAACAGCATGCGCGGCTGCGTGGCCAGAGCGGAGGCGATCATGAGTCGCTTCTTGTCGAACACCGGCATCGGCCCGGCCAGCGCACCGGCGCGAGCACCCAAACCGACGAACACGAGTTCGTCCTTCGCGCGAGCGAGCACCTCGGGTTTGGCGCGCGTTGACCCAAACCAACTTCCGCCCTGACCGTATTGGGCTCCCACCAACACGTTGGCAAGGACAGTCTGGGAGTCGAAGACGGATGGAAGCTGGAAGGTGCGGGCAATCCCGGCATGACAAATGCCATGCACGGATGCATTCTGAATCGGCTTCCCAGCGAACTCGATCTCTCCAGCAGTAGCACCGACAATCCCGGTCACGACGTCAAACAACGTGGTCTTGCCGGCCCCATTCGGGCCGGCAATCCCAAAGGTTTCGCCGTCAAGGACATCGAAGTCCACGCCGTCGACTGCTGCGAGCCCGCCATAGCGTTTGACAACGCCACGAGCCCGCAGCAACGGCTGCCCGGCAGTGGCTACTTGAACCACGGCGGTGACTGGAACTTGCCCTTGGCGTAGGGCTCAGGGAACACCGGAACCTGCACGCCGTCTTGAATCTGATAGGTCAAGTGCGGCATGGCCAGGCTCGGGTCGTTGACCAGATCCGGGTAAGGAGCAACCGAGAGTTCGGTGTCAGAGATCCACCGGTACGTTCCCGAAACTCCTCGGTAGGTGATCTTCTTGAGCAACTTGTTGACGAGTTCGAAGTTGTACGGGTCACCGGCCATAGCTGCAGTCTGTGCCCACAACTTCACCAGGTCGTACTCGCCGCCGGCCTGCGAAAGCCCAGCATCCGAGCCGTACTTGTTCTTGTAGTAGTCAAGGAAGGTCTTGCCGATGTCATCGGGCAAGGTACCGATCGTGGTCGACCACACGACGCCGTAACCGGCTTCCTTCGCGAGCTGCAAGTACTCCGGCACGCTAGGTCCGTACTGCTGATACAGCAGCGACTGGGTCGGTGCGTCACGGAACTGCTTGGCGAAGCTTGCGAGGTCGCCGGGGATGTAGTCGGTCACGTAAATCAGGCCCGGCGGGTTGCTGCGAATCTTGGTGAGGATGGGGCCCCAGTCGGCATTCGGTGCCGTGACCTCTTCGTAGACAGGGACAGTCCAGCCGATCGCTTCGACCGACTTCTTGAAAGCCTGCGCGATCGAGATGCTGTAAGGGTCGTTGCTCGTGACGATGGCAACAGTGTTCGACGACGGCTTCCATGAACCGTCAGCGATCCACGACTGCATGAGCGGAACGAAGCCCTTGCCGTACCAAATCTCCGATGGGCAGCCTTCGTAGATGTTGGTCATCTTGTTCTGGGTCACGAAGTCGACATTGGCCTGGAGGGTGTTCAGGTGGAACATTGGAACGCCTGCATCGGCGTAGATCTTGAACTCGGATGAGTCATTGGTGCAGTAGCCAGAGAAGACTGCGGCAACCTTCTCCTGGTTGACGAGTCGCTGGGCTGCCTGCACGTAGTTCTCGGGAGCGAGATCGCTGACATCACCAATAACGAGAGCCAGTTTGCGACCACCGACACCGCCATTGGCATTGATTTCGTCAATGGCCAACTGCTGACCTCGGGTCATCTCCTGGCCATCACCTGAGTAGGGGCCGGTGACGGGGCTGACACTGCCGATCTTGATGTCGCTCGTATCGACGGTCGCGCCGCCACCCGATGGAGTCGCTGCGCTCTTGGGTGCGGCGGCATAGCCGATTCCGCCACCCAGGATGAGTCCGCCAAGCCCGGTTGCGGTGAGGCCGCGGACGAAATCACGTCGGCTTACACCCGCCGAAGCTGACTGATCGGTGGCGGATCCTGTGCCGTCTCCGAGTTCGCCGTTGGTGCCGTCGATGTCAGACATGCTCACCTCGCTGTTCAAACCGCCCCCATGGCGGTGCTCTGATCCCACCTCAGTCGAGGCGAACCGTCATGCGTCAAATGACGGACGAATCCGGACAAGGATCGCAGATACCGTGCCGGTAGGCGGCGACTTCCTGACAATCACTCATGCGGTTCGCTCGCATCGGCGCACAGCGCTGATTTGGCTCTTGCCGCGTTGATTTGGCTCGTGAGGATGCGCAGCAAGGGCACCTCGGTTGATCCCCTCGCGTGGTGGAGCAGGCTCGAATCGTCTAAACGGAAGGACCCACATGTGGCCCGACTCAGCCTCATGCGCCGTCGTCATCAGTTTTGACTTCGATGCCGAGGAAGTCTGGATTGGCGAAGATCCGCTCAATGCCGGTCGTCCTGGAACACTCTCGCAAGGAACCTACGGCGCGAAGGTCGCTGTGCCGCTGATCCTGGAGATGCTCCAACGAGTCGGGGTTACCGCCACGTTCTTCATCCCCGGCCGCGTAGCCGAGCGCTATCCCTACCGCGTCGAGGAGATCTTGGCTGGCGGACACGAGGTGGCCCACCACGGATACACGCACACCTCGCCGCTACTCCTGACTCCAGCGGAAGAGGAGGCTGAACTCCTGCGCGGACGTGCAGTGCTCACCGCCCTTGGCGCTGACGTCGTCGGATATCGCTCGCCCTCATGGGATTTCAGCCCGCACACCCTCGATCTCCTCGTGAAGTACGGGTTCCACTACTCGTCAAACTTGATGGACGACATCAAGCCCTACCGGCACCCTGAACACGCTGTCGTCGAACTCCCCGTTCACTGGACTCTTGATGACGCGGCCCACTTTTGGTTCGACGCCGCGGCCTGGAATAAGACCATTCGCACCGCTGCAGAAGTACGCGCGTTGTGGGAAGAGGAGTTCGCTGGATTCAACGCATTGGGCGGGCTATTCATGCTGACGATGCATCCGCAGGTAATCGGTCGTCCCGGCCGCCTTGCCATGCTCGAACGATTCATCGGTTGGATGCAATCACATCCGAGCGTGTGGTTCGCCACCGCGCGCGAAGTTGCAGCGATAACGCCATGAATCGAATCGCGGTAGTCACCGGCGCCAACCGTGGCCTCGGCTACGGCATTGCGAGCCGGCTCGTGGCAGATGGCTGGTCGGTCGCTCTGATCGATACAGACAGTGAGGTCGTCGAGACTGCATCGCGTCTATCGGGCACGACCGGAGAAGCCATCGGTCTGGTCGCTGATGTCACAGATCCGCAGGCTTGCGCGGCCGTCGCCCACCACGTGGAGTCTGCACTCGGGCCGATAGGTGCGCTGGTGAACAACGCTGGAATCGGTGGATCCTCCGATCTCGTTCATGAAAGCGATCCGGCCGAATTCCGGCGGGTGATCGACATCAATCTCTTGGGGCCGTTCAACATGGCCCAAGCAGTGGTGCCTCGGATGATCGCGTCGAAGGCAGGCGGGGCACTAGTCAACATCACCTCGATCCTTGCGCAGCAAGCTGAAGTGGGCTCCGGCGCGTACTCCGCGTCAAAGGGCGGCCTCGCATTGCTGAGTCAGACCATGGCCGTCGAACTCGCACCCCACGGCATCCGAGTCAACTCCGTCGCCCCAGGAAACATGCTCACTGCAATGCATGTCGACCACGTACAGGGTCTCGCAGACCGCGCGAACATCACCTACGACGACGCGTTGACGCAGGTCCGCGACACCGTTCCTCTTGGGCGTCATGGGCTTCCGGACGACATCGGCAATGTCGTCGCGTGGCTGCTCTCACCCGATGCCTCGTACGTCACGGGCCAAACGATCTCCGTGAATGGAGGGGTATACCTGACATGATGTGCCTTCGCCACGTGTGCGGCCGAACCCCGATGCAGTCCTCGGCACCGACCAACTGCTCGAACAGTGTTGACCTCGCGTTCACAACCGGCGTTCACCGCCAATCGGAGTTCCACCGTGGCCGCTGACACTGTCGAACCGCGACGACTCCTAGTGACCGGCGGTGGATCAGGCATCGGGCAGGCCGTCTGTCGCATAGCGAGCGACCGTGGCATGCAGGTTGTTGCACTCGACACCGATGCAGATGGATTGGCCGAGACATCAGCGGGAACCCGCATCTCCACCGTGCAGTGCGACATCACCAACGAAGACGCGGTGATCACCGCCGTCGCGCAGGCAAGCGAAATGGTGGGCGGGCCAATCGATTCCCTCGTTGCCGCAGCGGGTGTGTACCGGATCAAGCCCGCAGTCGAGCTCGACGGCATGGGGTTCTTGTTGCTGATGGCAGTCAACGTTACTGGCGCATTCTTGGCCGCGCGCGAAGTGGCACGCCACCTGGTCGACAGCGAAGTTCCCGGATCGATCGTGTTCCTTGCTTCCATGGCAAGTGAGAGCGGTGATACCCACGAGCCGGCAGTGCACTACTCAGCCAGCAAAGGTGCAGTCGTATCGATGACTCGCCAACTCGCGGTCGAGTGGGCACCACACGAGATCCGTGTAAACGCAGTAAGCCCAGGGGTTATCAGCACTCCGATGCTGCGTCTGACCGATGATCCAGAGGCGGCGGCACGCTACTTGCAGCACGGAGTACCGCTGCGACGTCTGGGCAGAGCCGACGAAGTCGCACGCGCTTGCCTGTTCCTGATCGGCTCGGAATCCTCGTACATAACCGGTGCCATCCTCCCAGTCGATGGTGGCGCGACGATCGCCTAGCGAACCCGACCAGCGCACGTGCAGAATGAATTCCGAGTTGAGTTTGGAGGTGGTGGGTTATGTACCCGCACGTTCGAGTTTCAGGTAGCGCCCGGACCCGTGGTCAGCAGTATGGGTCGCAAGTTCCAGATCGCGTGGCGCGCAGCATCGACGCCTACCGCAAGGTCTTCGCCCACTATGCGCATTGGGATTGGGACAAGGTCACGCATGAAGCCATGCGTTACGTTGCTCCGATCGACGAGTTCGGCCCGCAGTACCTCGAAGAGTTGCGCGGTATTGCCGAGGGTGCCGAAGTTCCGTTCGACGACATCATGGCTATCAACGTTCGCACCGAGGTCATGTATGCAGCGAAAGCACGCAACGCTGCCATGCAGTTACCCCGAGTTGGCGAATGCACTGCCTTCGCGGCAGTTCCGTCCGACGGCAGGCCGGTTCTCGTCGGTCAGAACTGGGACTGGCTGGCGCACGCGTTCGACACGACCATCGTCCTCGAGTCAGATCCGACGTCCGGCCCTCGATTCGTCACCGCGGTGGAAGCAGGGTTGCTGGCGAAGACCGGATTCAACGAGTACGGCATCGGCTTAGCAACCAATGCGCTCGCTTGCGAGACAGACCTCGGGCAGCCAGGAGTTCCCTTCCACGTCATGCTCCGCGCCTTGCTCGATTCAGTAACACCAGCACATGCATTGGCCACCTTGCAGCGAGCCTCGCGTTCGTCGTCGGCTCACTATTTGATTGGGCACCGAGACCATCTCGCACTGGGGATAGAAGCCACCCCAGGCGGTTTCGCCGACCTGCACCTCACCTCGCCGGATGCTCGAGGGGTGATCCTCCACGCCAACCACTTCGTGCACGACCGGTTCGACCATGTCGATGTCGGGCTGTGGCTGATGCCCGACAGCGCATTCCGCTACCAACGAGCAGACCGCTGGCTCACTGAGCAAGATCCCTTTGATATCAGCACTTATGAGGCGCTGCTCAGTGATCACGCGGGCCATCCCACTGGGATCTGCTGCCATCCCAATCTGACCGCAATAGAACAAGAACAGGAAGCCACGGTCTTGAGCGTGATCATGGATCTGGACGCCATGACCATGAGATTTGCCGATGGCCTTCCGTGTACCACCGCCTACCGAACGATCGACTATTCGGAGTTCTTCCGCCGTCCTGTCCCCCTTACGAGAGCCGACTGACATCACATGGCAACACAGCGAATTCAACTTGGTTACGGGCTCATTACCTGTCAGCGACACCCAGACAATGACAACGGCTGGGCTCCGCTCTATGCCGAAGCCCTTGACTTGGCCAGCGCAGCAGAAGCAGCTGGGCTCGACTCGGTATGGGTCAGCGAGCACCACTTCGTTGACGATGGACACGCGCCTTCACTACTGGTGCTACTAGCGGCGATGGCCGCCCGCACTTCGACTATCCGCCTCGGCACGGCACTACTACTCGCACCGTTCTACGATCCGCTGCGGCTGATCGAGGACGCTGCAACCGTCGATCAAATCAGTGGCGGCCGGCTCACTCTTGGTCTGGGTCTTGGTTGGCGCGACGAAGAGTTCGAAGCCTTTGGGGTCAAGCAGTCCGAGCGGGTACGACGCCTGGTCGAAATGATCGCCTATGCACGCCAAGCGTGGAGTGGCTCACCAGTGGAACTCTTGGACGGCCGAGCCCGGCCCGTCGTCACGCCCGGTCCGAATCAAGAGGCGGGGCCGCCACTCTGGATCGGCGCTCTTGTCGAACCAGCAGTGCGCCGTGCAGGGAAGATCGCCGACGGATTCATGGCCACCGACGCCTCCCCCGCTGACCTCGCCGAGCAGATTGGCTGGGCTCGCGAGGAGCATGCACGGGCCGGGCGAACGACCCCGTTCAGCGTGGCACTTCATCTACCAACGCTCTGCCACCGCGACGGCGTCTCGTGGGATGACGCCGTTGATCACGTGCGCTATCCCGATTGGAAGTACGAGGACATGTATGACGCCCGCAGCTATGCCGGGCCGCTTCGCCGTCCACCTGAGCATGACGAGTCAGCGAGCGCTCGCATGCGCGAGACGTCAATCGTCGGATCGCCACGCGAGGTCGCCGACCGTATCCGTGAATACGCGGATGCAGCCGGTGGCGACCTACACATGATTGCGCGCTCATACTTCCCGAGCATGACTCCCGAGCTGCGGTCTCAGTCGCTAGAAGCGCTCGGAGATGTCGCGAGACTACTACGCGAGTAGTCTCATTTTCCTTTGTGCAGCAGGCTATTTGCGGCGTTGACGTTTCGTTCGCACGCGTAGGTTGATCTGTATCGGGGTGCCCTCGAAGCCGAACTCCTCGCGCAGACGTCGCTCGATGAAACGTCGATACCCGGCCTCGAGAAAGCCGCTAGTGAAGAGCACGAATGTGGGTGGACGGATAGTGGCCTGAGTCCCGAACAGGATGCGCGGCTGCTTGCCTCCGCGTACGGGGTGCGGGTGCGATGCCACAATCCCAGCGAGGAACGCATTGAGTTTCGATGTAGAAACTCGAGTCTCCCAGCCGGCCAAAGCAGCATTAAGAGCGGGAACGAACTTCTCCATGTGACGTCCAGTTTGGGCACTGATGTTGACTCGCGGCGCCCAAGCCACTTGATGTAGGTCACGCTCAATTTCACGTTCGAGGTAGCGGCGACGTTCATCGTCGATGAGGTCCCACTTGTTGAAGGCCAGCACGAGCGCACGTCCACTCTCTATCACCATCGACAAGATGCGAGTGTCCTGCTCGGTGAGCGGCTCATGTGCCTCAAGCAACACCACTGCCACCTCCGCCTTGTCGAGCGCACCCTTGGTACGTAACGAGGCGTAATACTCGTGACCACTCGCCTCGTGCACCCGCTTGCGGATACCGGCCGTATCGACGAAACGCCATGTGACACCAGCGATATCGATGAGTTCGTCAACGGGATCCACCGTGGTCCCGGCCTTCGCGTCGACAACGACTCTGGCTTCCCCTGCGAGCTTGTTCAGCAGACTCGACTTACCCACGTTTGGCTTTCCGAGCAACGCGACCCGGCGGGGGCCACGCGGTGATGCCGTGCGAGTGCCCTCTTCCGGCAACGCTGCCACAAGCGCGTCAAGAAGTTCACCCGATCCTCGCCCGTGCAGCGACGACACGGCAAACGGCTCACCCAACCCCAGCGACCACAGCATCGCGGCATCGGCGTCACCGCGACTGTCGTCGACCTTGTTGGCAACCAGGATCACCGGCTTCTTGGTGCGTCGCAGAAGCTTGACCACATCTTCGTCAGCGTCGGTTGCGCCCACGGTGGTGTCGAGAACAAACAGCACTACGTCGGCCTCGAACATTGCGCGCTCAGCCTGCGCTGCCACCTGAGCCGCCATGCCCTCTGCTTCGCGTTCCCATCCCCCAGTGTCGACCATGAGGAAGCGGTGTCCAGACCACTCGCCTTCGTATGTGACACGGTCGCGTGTGACACCTGGCACGTCTTCGACCACGGCCTCGCGACGTCCCAAAATCCTGTTAACCAGAGTCGATTTGCCAACATTGGGGCGGCCGATAATTGCCACGACGGGAAGCAGCAGATCTTCGTCGTCATCGAAGTTGACATCGTCGACATCAAACCCGAGCGCGGCCAACCGCGACTTGTCTACACCTTCGACGTCGCGGAGGTCAGCGTAGGGATCGACGTCATCATCATCGTCCTCGAAGCCGTCGACCTCAATGACGATGACGTCATCGCCGTCCCACGCTGCGTCATCAGATTCCTCGGCAGCGCTGAAGTATGGGTCGACAATGTTGCCCTCATCCTGCGAGGAGATGGGATTGTCGCTCGTCATGGGGAAACTCCGTCTACGTGGGATTGCGTTGATTGTGCTGAGGTATGGGTCGAAACGATGTTGGCTACTAGCGCGATGACTTCCTGAAGAGTCAGGTGTGAGGCGTCGACCTCGAAGGCATCAACTGGGCGAGTGGTTGGTGAGACCGCTCTGGTCGCATCGGCGGTATCTCGTCGCGCAAGGTCAGCCGCCACCGCCTCTACGTCCGTTATGACGGTGCGTCCAGCAGCAACATCCTCGGCCGCGCGACGCGCTGCGCGCACCAATGGGTCGGCGATGAGCCAGATCTTCACATCGGCATTCGGCAAAACAATTGACCCGATGTCACGTCCTTCAACGACGATGCCCTGTCCGGCCTGCTGTGCCTCGCTTACCGCGCGACGCTGGCAGTCGACGAGGACTTCACGCACGCGAGGTACCGCGGCTACGTGTGAGACGGCGCTGGTAACCGGCGCCTGCCGGATCGCGGTCGACACATCGAGGTCACCAATCAAGGTGGTGGGCTGATCCGGGTCGGTAGACCAAGCCAAGGTGGGTCCCACTCGATCAGCGACTTCGGAGACCGACTGCAAATCGTCCAGGTCGATCCCCTGGTCGAGCACTGCCCAGGTAAGTGCGCGATACATGGCGCCGCTGTCGAGGTAGACAAGGCCCAGCACCCGAGCCACTCCTTTAGCAACGCTGGACTTCCCAGACCCGGCGGGGCCATCGATGGCAACGACGACGGGATCGGTCGAGCCGTGGGACGTCACGCTGATACCTCATCGGAGCGGAAAGTGAACGGTTGTGCACTCAACCCTAGGTGCCAGGCGCCAGGACACCTATCTGAGCGGCTCCCGGGCCAAGGATCTCGCCAGGAAAAACTATTAATTGCTGTGTCGACTTATTGCTGATTTGCCAGTGTGAATGTTTACGACGGCAACTATCGATATATTCATATAACCGTAAATATCTGGCATCTTCGCAGGCCAGAGAGCTAGAAGCGGACTTCCCAGTCTGCCAGACGAAGGCCGGCAGCCAGTTGATCGGCGGCTTCAGGTCGCACCTCGAGTTCGACCAAGCCCGTGGGGCGTCCCTGAATATGCTCGATGCGGACATCTTCTAGGTTGACGCCGGTACCACCCACAGCGGCGAAAAGTCGACCCAACTCACCTGGACGGTCGGCCACGACCACCGGCACAACGGCGTAATTCACTGGGGTAGCGCCGTGCTTACCCGGTACCCGCGCATGCCCTAGCACGCCGGCCGTCAGCGCTTCGCCTAGTCGATCTCGCTCTGGCGGCGACGAGATGAGCGCATCGCGTACCTCGCGGAGCCGATCAATCAGGGCACCTAACGACTGAGCAACCGGCACCGCATTACTGGCCAAAATCTCGGTCCATAACTGTGGATCGGAGCCAGCCAGCCGAGTGACATCACGCAGACCCTGCCCGGAGAGGCGTACTTCGGCGTCGTCGAGAGAGGTCAGCCCGGCCGCAACCATCGACGCCACGATCTGCGGGGTATGTGACGTCAGTGCCACGGCCCGGTCGTGCTGTTCAGGTGAGGTCTCGACAACCACAGCGCCAAGTGAACGAACGACGCTGGCGACCAACGCGGTACGCGTTGGATCTGTCTGAGCTGAGGGGGTGAGCGCCCAGATGCGGTCGGCGAACAAATCAGCCCTGGCAGCGCTGGGCCCCGACACCTCACGACCAGCCAAAGGATGTCCGGGGACAAATCTGCTCATGTCGGCTCCTAAAGACTCAACATCTTGTTGAAGTTGAGTCTTTGTCGACGAAACATCGCTCACTGTCGCATCGAGATATAGCGTCATCAACCTACTAATGACTTCCGCCGTTCTGTGAGGTGGAACTGCGACAAAAATGAGTTCGGGAGCTACATCTGGGGTGCCAAGTCGCCCCGCACCACGACTCGCAGCAACCTTTCCAGCCTCACTGTCGAGATCTTCCAGCCACACACTTACTCCCCTGGCAGTTAATGCCAGCCCCAGCGAAGCTCCGATCAAACCCGAACCAACGACGAGCACCGATCCAGCCAAGGACGACTTGGAACTGATCACCGGGGCCGAAAGGTCTAGCCGATCTGGGGTGGTCACTGGGCGAGATCCTGCCTCAGGACCTCAGCTCCACGCAGATACACATGCACAACCTCGGCCCGGCTGCGCTCGATGTCGGCGTGCACCATGACCCGCACCACCTGACTCAACGCGCCTGGAACAGCAATCTCTTGGGCACAGATAAGCGGTACATCGCCTAGGCCTAACCCGCGAGCGGCAGCAGCTGGGAACATGCACACCAAGTCGGGGGTAGCAGTGAAGATCATCGAGACCAACTGGTCACTGCTGAGCTGATTGCGCTCGAAGATCGTGGTCAACAACTCGACCACTGCAGCGGTCATCTCAGCCGGATCGTCGGCTTGCAGCCGGGTCGCACCCCGGAGTGCTCGCAGTGCCACCACCGCTCCTCTCGCTTAGAACTCTCACCTTAGCGATCCATCGCCGTCTCGACGTGACGACTCACCGATGTCACGCTAGATCGCTGAGTCCGTTTTACGCTATATCAGGATAGATTTTTATCGACTTACTACTTAATGGTTAAGACTTTATATGGTTCGCTCGAATCGACCTCAGATGATCGGCGCCGAGGCCGCGCCGGTCCCGAGACCGACCGTCAGAACTAGACCAGCACAGGCCAGCTCGACAGACTTTTCACAGCTCGCATAGTTGGGGTATCAAGCACGAATTGTCGGCGCTGGTAACGGCTCTCAGCCTGCTGGCCCTAAAATAGTTACATTGCTTTATCTACTTTTGACGCCTCGGCTGTGGCTGGTTCGATTATCGACAGAGCGATAAGTCGGGGAGGTTGCTAGGGAAACGCTATAGCTCCATAAGCATTTATCGATTTAGCGCGATATGTCTATGCCTTTTTAGAGATCGACTAGTCTTTGTCGAGATCGACCGCGCCGTACAGTTCGCCGACCTCGTGCATCGACAAAGTACGCACCTTCCCCGACCGCAAATCGCCCAAACCAATCGGTCCAACCTTGACTCGGACCAGGCCTTCGACCGGGTGTCCGACCGCTGCCAGGAGGCGTCGAACCACGTGCTTTCGACCCTCGTGCAGGACTACTTCTACTAGCGCCCGGCCCGGTGCTGAGGTGACCACTCGGAAGCTATCAACCCGCACCATGCCATCTTCGAGCTCGATCCCGGCGCGCAACTGGCGACCAATCTCGCGAGGGATCGTGCCCTTCACCTGGGCCAGATAGGTCTTCGCGACGCCATGGGACGGGTGCGCAAGTCGCTGAGCGAGATCGCCGTCGTTGGTCATGAGCAGTAAGCCCTCAGTGTCGGCATCTAGCCGGCCCACGTGAAAGAGCCGCTCCTTGCGTCCCTTGACGTAATCGCCGACACAGGGCCTACCTCGCTCGTCGGTCATCGTCGACTGAACTCCGCGCGGCTTGTTGAGCGCCAATACGACGTGCCCAGGTGCAGTGGGGATGCGCATGCCGTCAACTTTGATGATGGATCCCCGCGGATTGACCCGCATTCCCTGCTCGAGGACGATCTGGCCGTCGACTTCCACCCGGCCTTCGTCGATCATCTGCTCACAGGCTCGTCGGCTACCTACACCGGCGGCGGCGAGCACCTTCTGTAGTCGAATATCAGTCTCTTCATCGTTCTGGCTCATTATGTCTCAATCTCAACTTGATGTTTGCTCGATGAAGTCGTCTAACGAATCGAGATCGGGCAGATAGTCCCCGACAGGCGGCAATTCGTCCAGCGAGATGATCCCCAAACGCTCGAGGAACAGTTCGGTCGTCCGGTACAGGATGGCATTGGATGACTCGTCATGGCCCGCCTCGCTGATCAGCCCGCGGGTCGTCAACGTTCGGATCACGCCGTCAACGTTCACGCCACGCACCGCTGAGATCCGCGATCGGCTGACCGGCTGGCGGTACGCAACCACGGCAAGGGTCTCTAGCGCCGCCTGAGTGAGCCGAGCTTGTTGACCGTCGCGGACGTAACGCTCGACCACTGTGGCGCAGTCACCTCTGGTGTAAAAACGCCATCCCGCGGCAACCTCACGAAGCTCGAAACCCCTTCCAGCCGCTGTGTATTCGGCCGCTAGTGCTGCGAGTCGATCGGCAACCTCGGCCGCCGGTCGACGAACGAGGGCCGCAAGATTGGCAACGTCTAACGGCTGATCCGTGACCAATAGCACGGCCTCAAGTGCCGCGTCCAGGGTGGGCGCTCCCAGATCGTCGTCAGCGACATCGTCGAGGTCGGTGCCGTCATCATCGAAGCCTGCTGCCGCTGGCAGCTGGCCACGTCCGTCGGCGTCGGACTCGGCGTCTGAAGCCTCAGCGCTGGAATCGGGCTCGGGCCGTGACGCAGGCTCTCGCTCGATGCCCAGTGAACCGCCGAGGGCGGCTTCCTCGAGCCCAGTTGAGGTAACTGCTTGCGTGGAGGTCGCCAGCGACTCTTGCGCCGCCTGTGGGGCTTCCTGGGTGCTTTCGGGCGTCGTCACGACTCCTCCTTGGGCATGGCGTCCTGCGTGTCGTCGGGATTTCCGGGTGAAATGTCGGATTCGTCGGATTCGTCGAGATCAGAGGCCGCCGATTCGCCATCTTCATCGTCGTCGGCGACCGGGTCGCCGTCGTACTCCTCCGCTGACACCACCACATCACCTTCGGCCGATCCGGTCCACCGGATATGGAGTTCGCCGAGCGGGCTGATCTGATCAAAGGCCACCGAGCCATCGCGGTAGAGCTCAAGAAGTGCCAGGAATCGGGCGACGATCACCAATGTGCTGTCGCAGTCGGCTATCAGGCTCCGGAAGGTCGCCGACGAGTGTCTACGTAGCCGCTGGGCCATGATCGCCGCCTGCTCGCGCACGCTGACGCGTGGGGCGTGCACGTGCTCGATCGACACGGTGGGCACCGGACGTGGCGCAAGCGCCCGCCCCGCGAGCATTGCGAACTCCTGCGGCCCCAAGCCCAGCAACACTTCGGGCAGCAGTCCGGCGAACTCAGGATCGAGGCCGACTTCGCGCGGGTGCCGCCGGGCGCCAGACTTTAGGAGCTCACCAAGAATCGCCGAAACCTCTTTGTAGGCACGGTATTGCAGCAATCGCGCGAACAAGATATCGCGGGCTTCGAGCAGTGCCAGATCCTCTTCGTCCTCGACCTCACCGGAGGGCAAAAGCCTGGCTGCTTTGAGATCGAGCAAGGTGGCTGCCACGACGAGAAACTCGGTGGCCTCGTCCAAATCCCAGTCCGGGCCGCGCGACTTGATATGTGCGACGAAGTCGTCGATCACCGTGTGCAACGCCAGCACGGTGACGTCGAGTCGATGTTTGGCGATCAGCGATAGCAAGAGATCGAATGGACCCTCGAACTCGTCGAGCCGCACCGAGAAGACTGACGTTGAAGGCGGGGTCGCATCAACAAGATCAGGCGCATCGCCAGCCACCGGTTCGGCAGGTGAGGCCGAACCGGGTTGCTCATCGGAAAGTACGTCGATCACGCCCGGCACGGTACCCGCCCACGGGCGACACTCGGTGCTGCGACCCGCATCAACGCAGTTAAATGTCGATGAAGCGGCACATTACTTTATCTTCTAAACAATCGACTCAGGGCCTCTGAACTGGGCTGATGCGCAGTTTGACCGGGATTTCGGGACTTAGAGCCCCCGCAGCCGACGGACCAGATTGCTGTCTTCGCCCTTGGCTTCCAAATCCGCGATAACCATCACGAGCGCTTCTCGCACGATGCGTCCGCGATCGACCGCGAGGCCATGCTGTGCTCGCAGCACGAGCTTGGCCTGCTCGAGATCGACCAGTTCTTCTGGCGAGACATACACGGTGATCTTCTCTTCGTGCCGTTCACGTCCGGTGGGACGACGGTCGCCCGGGCGAGTCCGCCGGCGACCAGTGGCTCGAACGGGGGCGAGTTCAGCCGACGCTTGCGCCGCGACCGGAGCTGGCATGGCTAGATCGGCGCCAGCTACGACGGCGGCCGACACCTCAGCTGGCGCTGCGACTGGAACGGCAAATGCCTGCGCGCTCGCCGCTTCAGTGCCTGACCCTGGGGTCGTGTCGGGGCGGGTGTCGGTGCCGGTGCGTCGGAACAGTTCGTCGGCTCCGGGCAGCGTTGCTCGTCGGCTCATCGGGCGAGTACCTCCCTGGCGAGCTGCCGGTACGCGGTTGCGCCCGACGAACTCGAGGCGTAAGTCGTGATGGGTTCGCCCGCCACGGTTGTTTCCGGGAATCGCACAGTGCGCGCGATCACCGTTCGGAACACCTTGTCGCCGAATGCCTCGACAACGCGGGCTAGCACTTCCCGGCCGTGAATCGTGCGTGAATCAAACATTGTGGCCAAAATACCCTCAACCTCGAGTCGAGGGTTAATGCGTTCTTGCACTCTGTAGATAGTGTCCATGAGTAGAGCGACACCGCGAAGAGCGAAGAACTCGCACTCCAGCGGGATGATCACTCCGTCCGCCGCAGCTAAAGCATTCACAGTGAGCAGGCCCAGTGACGGCTGACAGTCGATCAGCACGATGTCATAGTCAGGCAGGATCGGCGCCAAGACTCGGGCTAGGGTCTGCTCACGGGCCACCTCGGAAACCAGCTGAACCTCCGCTGCCGACAGGTCAATGTTGCCCGGCAATAGATCCAAGCCTGGGATCGCGGTCTTGAGGAGCACCTCATCGATGCTTACATCGCGCTGCATCAGTAGGTTGTAGATGGTCAGGTCGAGTTCGTGTGGGTTGACCCCTAGGCCGACTGAGAGCGCCCCCTGCGGATCGAAGTCGACCAACAACACTCGTCGACCAGTCTCGGCCAGGGCGGCTCCCAGATTGATCGTGGTGGTCGTCTTGCCCACCCCGCCCTTCTGGTTGCACAGGGCCACCACTCGCGCCGGACCATGCTCGGTCAGCGCAGCCGGCTCGGGAAAGGAAATAGCCGGACGTCCGGTCGGATCGAGCTGGACGCTCGTATCAACCGGTGCATTGGGATCTACAACGGATGGCGCAGACATGCCCTGCGATACAACCGGTGCAATTGTCGACTTAGTCACAAGCAGACTCAGCGCTCTCTCGATAGGGAACCACATCGCCTTGGCGATGGATCGGCACACTACGGCCCCAACTACCCTCGAGGCAAGACAGCGATCGTACGTTTATGAATAACCCCAGGTCACAGGCGTGCACGAGGGTGAGCAACGCTGTAGACCTCGCGTAGTTTCTCGACCGTCACGAGGGTGTAGATCTGCGTGGTGGTGACCGAAGCATGCCCAAGCAACTCCTGAACGACTCGAATATCCGCGCCACCATCGAGTAAGTGGGTAGCGAACGAGTGCCGCAAGGTATGCGGAGACACCTCGCGCTCGATCCCCGATCTCCGGACTGCATCACCCAAAATCGCCCACGCGCTTTGCCTCGTGAGCCGCGACCCGCGAGCGTTGAGGAAGAGCGCAGGCACTCCCTGACCGCCCGCAGCGAGCGCAGGACGGCCGCGCACGAGATAGGCGTCCAGGGCCGCAAGGGCCATCCGCCCGACAGGCACGATCCGTTGCTTGCCCCCTTTGCCGGAGAGCAGCACCGAAGCGGATTCCGGATCGACGTCATCGATATCAAGACCGACTGCCTCAGATATCCGAGCGCCAGTGGCATAGAGCAGCTCGACCAACGCTCGATCGCGCAGGCCCCGAGGGCCGTCATCGAGCATGGTTGCCGAAAGGATTGCCTCGACCTCGGCGACCGTGATTGCCTTAGGCAGCCGCTGCGGCATGGCAGGTGGTCGCACATCGCGACCAGGATCGCTCGACGTGAGCCCCTCAAGCGCAGCGAACCGGTGGAAGCCCCGAACTGCGACAAGGGTTCGGCCAGCCGACGAGCTAGCGAGCGGACGATGGTCAGCATCGCCATTGCGCAGCGTGACGACGAAGTCTGCAAGATCGGTCTCGGCGACCGCGGCCGGCTCGTCAATACCCCTCGCCGCACAGAACTGCTCGTAACGGGCTAGATCGCGCCGGTAAGCGGCTAAGGAGTTCGGAGCAAGCCCACGCTCGACGGTGAGGTGATCGAGGTGTAGACGGATGGCGCGGTGCAGCGGGGTGGCTCGCTCAGTCACGGCGCGACCATATCTGACATAACCCGACCTGACATAACGGTGATGGGCCAGCGGTAACCGCCGACCCATCACCCAAGCAGCTAGTTACGCGAGCACATCCGCCAACGAGACCGACTCAAGCCCGAGCGCCTCAGCGACCGCAGCGTACGTGATCTGGCCGTCATGCGTGCTCAGACCCAATGCCAGCGACCGATCGTCACGACATGCCTGAGCCCAGCCCTTATTAGCCAATGCGACCGCGTAGGGCAGCGTGACGTTGGTGAGGGCGTACGTGGAGGTGTTTGGCACGGCCCCTGGCATGTTGGCCACGCAGTAGAACACCGAGTTGTGTACGAGGTACGTGGGGTCGGCATGGGTCGTGGCCCGTGAGTCCTCGAAACAACCGCCTTGGTCGATCGCAATGTCGACGAGTACCGAACCGGCCTTCATGCGCGACACCAAGTCGTTGGAAATCAGTTTGGGCGCCTTCGCGCCAGGCACAAGAACCGCACCAATTACGAGGTCTGCATCTAGGACTGCGCGTTCGATCTCGTAGGAGTTCGAGGCGACTGTCCGGATGCGGCCCTGGTAGATCGCATCGGCATGACGAAGTCGCGAGACGTTGAGGTCGAGCAACACGACCTCCGCCTGCATTCCCATGGCGATCACCGCGGCGTTCATGCCGGCCACTCCGGCGCCCAACACGACAACCTTCGCGGCGTGAACACCGGGAACCCCACCCATCAGAACGCCGCGTCCACCGTTGGCGCGCATCAAGGAGTGCGCCCCTACCTGAGGGGCGAGACGGCCAGCAACCTCGGACATTGGTGCCAACAGCGGCAACGAACGATCCGGCATTTCCACTGTCTCGTATGCGATAGACGTGACACCGGCCGAGAGCAACGCATCGGTGCACTCGCGAGAGGCAGCAAGGTGGAGGTAGGTGAACAAGGTCTGACCCTTGCGCATGCGGTGGTACTCCTGGGCGACAGGTTCCTTAACCTTCAGGATCATCTCGCCAGCAGCCCAGACCTCATCTGCAGTCGCCAAGATGGTGGCTCCCGCAGAGACGTACTCGTCATCGGAGATCGATGAGCCAACACCGGCGTCATGTTCAATCACAACGTCGTGACCGTTTCGCACTAGCTCGTTCACCCCGGCAGGAGTGATGGCGACACGGTATTCGTGGTTCTTAACCTCGCGGGGAATTCCGACCTTCACAGCAGGTCCTTCACATGCGCACGGTGCGCCATTGCACCGTGGATTATGGTCGTCCGCTGTTCGACGCGACGTTCTGCGCCGCGCACCGGACGTTGATTGTCATACCGTAGGCCAACCTGAAGGATTTCTTGCATTCGACCCGTCATCTCGCACGCGCTGCATGTGCGAATACACCGCACTTAGGCAGTGGAGTTGTCACTCACCGAGTGATAGAGACGAGCCCTCGCGGTCGATGTGACCGACAGTCGAGCGGGCCAAGGCGCGTCAACGGGACGCAAACTCGACCACCCGCGAGCCGAAGCTAAGGCTGCCGCCAGAACACCTGCGACACACAACGGCGAACTAAGTCGTCCAGCCAACACGTGTCGCACCGCAAGTTCGAGCGGAACCCAGATCAGCGGCATATCGCGCTCTTCACCATGCCCGATCGGTCGACCCTCGGGGGCAGGACTCAAGCCGCGAGCAAGATAACAGCGAACAGCCTCACTCGACCCCCCCGGGCTGTTTTCCATGTCGATGAGCGTGTGCCAGGTCGAGGCCACGATGCCGGCCTCTTCAACCAACTCGCGAGCAGCACCAACTTCTGGTGATTCGTCAGCAACATCAAGCAACCCGGCGACGGGCTCCCACAACATCATGCCGACTGGGTGCCGATACTGCCGCACCATGAGCACTCGATCTGCGTCATCTATTGCGATCACCCCAACAGCACCGGGGTGCACCACGAACTCACGTCGAACCGACTGACCATCACCCAGCTGAACGGTGTCGCGTCGAAGGTCCCACACCATCCCCTTGTGGAGCGGCTCAGACAACGAGATCCGACGATCAACAACCTCATCTGCTAACAGCTCGAGATCGCCGTGCCATGTGGGCGGCAGAACGAACGGGTAGGTCACGACGAAGCGTTGGCGAGATCCACACCGACTCCGCGCCGAACCAACGCTGCTGTGATCAGCCCGCGGAACAGCGGGTGTGCCTGGGTCGGACGAGACCGAAGTTCGGGATGTGCTTGAGTAGCAACGTAATACGGGTGTACGTCACGCGGAAGCTCGACGAACTCAACGAGTCGACCGTCGGGTGATGTGCCCGAGAACCATAGGCCAGCGGCCTCGAGTTGGGGCCGATAGTCGTTGTTGACTTCATAGCGATGACGGTGGCGCTCATCGACATACGTTTCGCCGTAGACCTCGCGCACAAGTGAGCCATCAGCCAACTTGGCTGGGTAGAGCCCAAGTCGCATGGTGCCGCCCATGTCGCGCTCTCCGGCAACGACATCTCGCTGATCGCTCATGGTGGCGATGACGGGGAAGGGAGTCGCTTCGTCGAACTCGGCAGAGCCCGCACCGGCAAGACCAGCCATGTTGCGCGCGTACTCAATGACCATGCACTGCAGGCCCAGACACAGCCCAAGAGTGGGGATCCCACGCTCACGGGCAAACCGCAAAGCCGCCAGTTTCCCTTCAATGCCACGGACCCCGAACCCGCCGGGAACGCAGATGGCATCGACGTCGCCGAGCCATTCGAGGGCACCTTCGGGGCTTAGGCAATCGTCGGACGTGACCCACCGAATGTTGACGCGGGCATCGTTGGCAAAGCCGCCCGCGCGAAGCGCCTCGGTGACCGACAAATAGGCATCTGGTAGGTCTACGTACTTACCGACGAGCGCGACCGTGACCTCGTGCGCGGGGTGGTGCACGCGACGAAGCAGCTGATCCCAGTCGGTCCAATCGACATCGCGGAATGGTAGGTCGAGGCGTCGGACAACATAGGCGTCGAGGCCTTCACTGTGCAGCACTTTGGGGATGTCATAAATGCTTTTCGCATCGACCGCGGCAACTACTGCTTCGACGTCGACATCACACATCAGCGAAATCTTGCGCTTGATGGCGATGGGCACCTCGCGGTCGGCGCGCAAGACGATCGCGTCGGGCTGGATACCGATGTTGCGCAGGGCGGCGACCGAGTGCTGTGTGGGCTTGGTTTTGAGTTCGCCAGACGGCCCGATGTAAGGCAGCAGGGACACGTGCAGGAAGAAGACGTTGTCTCGACCGATCTCATGCCTGATCTGCCGAATCGCCTCGAGGAAGGGCAAAGACTCAATATCTCCGACGGTGCCACCGACCTCGGTGATCACGACGTCGACCTCGGGGCCGGCCATCCGGCGGATTCGCGACTTAATCTCGTTAGTGATGTGCGGAATGACCTGAACGGTGTCGCCCAGGTATTCCCCGCGGCGCTCCTTGGCGATCACGGTTGAGTAGATCTGGCCAGTGGTCACATTGGCAGAACCATGCAGATCGACGTCAAGGAAGCGCTCGTAGTGGCCGACGTCCAAATCGGTCTCGGCGCCATCGTTAGTGACGAACACCTCGCCGTGCTGGAAAGGGTTCATAGTGCCCGGATCGACGTTGAGATACGGATCCAGTTTTTGCATTGTCACCCGCAAACCCCTTGATTTCAGGAGGTTTCCAAGCGAGGAGGCCGTGAGCCCCTTGCCCAGGGAGGAGGCGACTCCTCCGGTGACGAACAGGTGTTTAGTCGTCTGCGGGTTCACGGAAGATCAGGCTATCAGTCGTTTCAAGGGCAGGTGTCACAGCCGCGGAAATGGGCGTGTCAGACGAGTGAGAACGTCAGCCCCGCCGGGCACCCTTTGCTCTGACGACCAGCTCGGGCGCCGCCGCGGCCAGCTCTGGCTCGCGCTCCGCCGCCGCCAGATCGAGTAGTTCGCGTGCGTGCGCCTTCGCCGACGTAGACCCCTCAAGGCCGGCCAGCATCCGCGCGAGTTCACCGACCCGACCCGCATCGTCGAGAACCCGCAAGCCAGACGTCGTGATCTGGCCGTCGTCGTTCTTCTCGACCATCACATGACGATCCGCGAAGGCCGCCACCTGGGGTAGGTGAGTCACGATGAGCACCTGGGACGTGCGGGCCAGGCGCGCCAACCGCCGACCGACTTCGACGGCAGCCTTACCGCCCACGCCTGAGTCAACCTCGTCAAAGACCAGGGTGGGCACTGGATCCGCGCCGGCGAAGACAACCTCAACGGCGAGCATGACTCGCGAGAGCTCACCCCCCGATGCCCCTTTGGAGATAGGCCGAGCGGGTGCCCCCGCGTGGGGTGCTAGCAAGAGTTCGACCTCGTCTATCCCGCTGGTACCGAAGGCGAGCCGTCTAGCGGCACCATCGATGTCAACCTCAAGCCCGTCGGCTGAGTCTGCCTGCCGGATGTCAACGCTCAGCCGGGCGTTGGGCATGGCCAAATCCGTGAGCTCTCTGGTGACGTCAGCCGCGAATCGCACCGCGGCACTACTACGGCTCGCGCTGAGCTCGACCCCGAGCTCGCCGAGTCGAGCACGCAACTGCATCCGCTGGATGCTGAGCTGCTCTAACCGCTCGTCGTCGCCATCAAGTTCTAGCAGCCTTGCTGATGCTGAGTGCCGCCATGTGACGACCTCCTCGACGGTTGCACCGTACTTGCGCATGAGTCCGGTCAGCGCCGCGATGCGCTCGTGTACATGCGCCAGACGAAGCGGATCGGACTCAACCGACGCAGCGTAGGAGGCAAGTTCGCTGGCGGTGTCAGAGACTGCGGAAAGAGCCTGACCCAAACCGTCGGCCCACTGCCCCAGCGCCGGATCGTGGCCACGTTGCGAGTCCAGTGTTCGCCGCGCTGAATCGAGCAGCGAGATGGCATCGACCGCGGGCCCGGAATCAGTGTCGCCTCGAAGCGCACGGTGCGCAGACTCGGCGGCATCTCGCAATGACTCGGCGTGGGCAAGGCGTTGCGAGTCGGCACGCAAGTCTTCCCACTCACCCAAGACCGGCTCCACCGAATCGATGTCCGCGAGTCCTGCGCGCAAGATGTCGGCTTCGCGCGCCCGGTCGCGTGCATGCTCTGTGATCTCAACCAGGTATCGATCGACCTCACGCAGTTGCTCGTAGGTGGCGCGGTAGCTCGTCGCAATTCGGGCATGTGGCTCGCCCGCGAATCGATCGAGCGCGGCGCGTTGACGCGCTGGTGCCAACAAACGCTGTTGATCGCTTTGCCCGTGCACGGCAACGAGTTCGTCGGCGAGTTCTGAGAGCACAGAGACGGGTACCGAACGGCCACCGACGAATGCACGGCTTCGGCCCTCCGCTGCCAGGGTGCGCACCAGGACGAGCACTCCATCGTCGAGTTCGCCACCTGCGTCAGCCACTCGATCAAGAACCGCGGGCAGGCTGACGCGCACTCGCCCCTCGACCTCTGCCCGATTGCCGCCGTGACGTATCACACCAGCATCGGCTCGGCCACCCATGAGCAGCGCTAATCCGCTGAGCACCATGGTTTTTCCGGCCCCAGTCTCTCCGGTGAGAACGGTGAAACCTGCGTGCGGTTCGAGCACGGCGTCATCGATGACACCGAGACCACGGATCCGGATTTCCTCGATCACGACGAAGACCCGCTATCCCCCCGACGGCGTTGACCACGCCAGCCGGCGACAGGCAGGTCGAACTTGGCCACAAGCCGATCGGTGAACGGAGCCCGATGGAGTCGTGCAAGCCGGACCGGAGTCTGGTGTCGGGTTACCGACACCCGTGAACCCGGAGGAAGCTCAACCAGGCGTCGGCCGTCGCACCACATCACGGCACCAGACTGGTTCGAAACCAGAACATCGACGGCGATCTCGCTCGCGGGCGACACCACTATCGGACGGGCGAAAAGTGCGTGCGCGCTGATCGGCACCACCAGTAGCGCTTCCACCTCGGGCCACACGACCGGGCCACCAGCAGAGAAGGCGTAAGCCGTTGAGCCGGTTGGGGTTGCGGCAATCACGCCATCGCACCCCCAGCGCGACAAGGGACGCCCATCGACCTCGACAAGGACGTCAAGCATGCGGTCACGGCTCACCTTCTCAACCGATGCCTCATTGAGTGCCCAGGAGCGCGCTGTCACGACGCCGCCGAGGGTGACCACGACGTCGAGGGTGGTGCGCTCTTCAACCTCCCACCGACGATCAACAACGGCGCGGACAACCGTGCTGAGACCGTCGACCTCAGCTTCGGCGAGGAAACCGACGTGGCCGAGATTGACTCCAAGCATGGGGATGTCGAAAGGTCTGGCCAACTCGGCACCGCGCAGGATGGTGCCATCACCACCTAGCACGACGACGAGTTCACAGCCCTCGGCAGCGCTTTCGGGTTCGACACTGACCACACTGGATTGCTGTAAATCGGCCACCTCATCGGTGGCAGTGACAACTTGGATACCGGCATCGACGAGTTCTTGCGCAACCTCGCGCGCCAATGTGACGGCCTCATCTCTTCCACCGTGCGTCACTAGAAGGACTCGGCGTTGGCTCACTGCGGCCCTTCCTCGATCGCGGCGTAAAGATCGGCATCGTCCAAGGGCGGTGCCCCCAGACGCAAGTGCAGGAAATACTCGACGTTACCGCTAGGCCCTGGAAGAGGTGAAGCGACAACGCCCACAGTACCGAGTCCAAGCCCAAACGCGGTGTCGGCGATCCTACGGACCGAATCGGCTCGGAGGCCAACCTCACGCACAACCCCACCGGTGCCGACCTGATCCTTCCCCACCTCGAACTGAGGCTTGACCATCAAGACGAAGTCCGCGGCCTCGGTCGCGACCGCTTTCAGCGGAGCCAGCACGAGTCGCAGGGAGATGAAGGAGAGATCTCCGACAACGAGATCAGGCGGGTAGGGCAACTGTTCTCCGGTCAGGTCGCGAACGTTCACGCGCTCGAGGATGGTGACTCGTGAGTCAGACCGGATGGGCCACGCCAACTGGCCATAGCCGACGTCAACAGCGATCACCCCGGCTACACCGCGGCGCAAGAGCACGTCACTAAAGCCGCCCGTACTCGCTCCAGCATCGAGAGCGAAACGCCCGATTACGCTGATACCAAAGGCATCGAGAGCCCCCACCAACTTGTGTGCACCGCGAGACACGTAGTCGGGCCCAGTATCGGACTCGCGTACGACCAGGCCCGCGGTTGGTTCAACCTGGCTGGCTGGCTTGGTTGCCACGACCCCGTTGAGGCTCACCCGCCCGGTCTCAATAAGTTCGCGAGCCTGCTCGCGCGACCGGGCTAAACCTCGGTGGACGAGTTCGGCGTCGATACGTCGACGCGCCATCGGCGATTAGTGCGCGTCGGCGTCGGCGAGCGCGCCCTGCAGCCGACCGAGAACGTCCTCGTAGACATCCGCGTGATCGCCCGAGGGCAGGTCGACGAGTTCGCCGAGCCGAGCCAGCGCAGCATCAACACGGGCATCACCAGTGGCTGGCGGATTGTCGAGCCGCGACAGCGCATCTCGCACCGACACAGCGAAAGGCAGCGACGCCGTGGTCATGACGACCGGCTCGCGAACCGAGCGCGAACCGTCATCGACCGAGTCGAGGTCATCGTCAAAGGCATCGTCAAGAGAAGCCTCACCGTCGGCAGCCTCAGCGTCCGTACCGTCGGATGATTCGCCCAAGTCCGCTGACCACGCAGCCGTGACGACACCGACATCATCAGGCTCGCCAAGATCATCGATGGCTACGGTGTCAGCAGCGTCAGCATCGCGGACGTAGTCAGAGTCGGCATCGGAATAGCCCTGGGTCATTCGTCGACCCCGGCAGAATCGCCGGCTGTCTCGGCCGCGGCAGAATCGCCGGCACCGGACTGACCGACCGGGAACTTCTTCTTTGGCGGGCGAGCGACATACGGGTCGTCGTCGTCAGACACTGCTTCGGGGCTAGCGGAAGTGCGGCTGGGCACAGCGGCTTCGGTGGCCGCAGGGTGCTCCATGTCGACGTGGGTACGCAGGTCGGCAATCTGGTTCTCCAGCCGACCGATGTGGCGACGCACTGCTGCGAGTTCCTCCTCGCGAACGAATCCCATTCGCCCGGCTGTGCGATCGACCTCGGTGCGGATCAGACCAGTGAGGAGTTCGCGATTGGCTTTGCTTGTCTCCATCAGGTCATCAGCCAATCCCTGTACCTGTGAGGCAGCGGTCTTGGCAGCGTCAACCGCCGAATCCTTGCCCGGCATGCCCGGCACATTCTCCAGATTCAGCAGATCTAAGCCTTGATGCACGAGGGCCGATGCCGCCTCTTGCGCCCGCTTCATCGTGACCTCGGTCAGGCCACTGGCCAGCTGGAGATATCCCTTGAGCGCGTCCAACACGACGGTCCACCCTTTCGACGTAGCGCCCACGCCAACGCACGCGAGTCAAGGACCAAACTACCGCGCCCAAGGCTCGCGCGCCCAGGTGCGGTCAAGTTCTCACGGCGCGATCGATCCTGCGATGTGGTTTGGTAAACCCGAGTGGACGAACCTCGCACTAGCCGCACGACGACGCTGAACTACTGCACCTAGGGCGATACTTGTCTGCGTGGCAGACATGGAGGCGGTAAAGGCTGCGCTCGACCTCATGCAGGTCCAAGTCAGCCAACTCGACGATGAGTTTCGAGGACGGCTGCCTAATCGCTCGATCTCGGCGCACATCCTCGATCACGATGTCGTTTACATCGGACGGCTAGAAGCCGGTTTTCTCGTGGACCTGCAGGAAGTGACACCGGCAGAAGGCAAGGACGCGGCATATCGGCTCGCCTCGACGTCCGACGACTTCATCGAACTCGTCGCTGGCCGACTCTCGTTTACCTCGGCTTGGGCAAGCGGACGGGTCCGAGTCAACGCCAGCTTCCGCGATCTGTTCGAACTCCGGCGTCTGCTCTAGCGCGAGTTCGTCACCGCTCGAGAGCCTGCTCGACCAGGCTCTGCAACGCATCGACATCGATATCACGCAGCGGGTCTGGGTCACCTTGATCAACCCTGGGCCACGCCTGCTGAGTGGCGGCTCGAAGCGGACCCAAACCGTCGGGCCCGGACGACACCGAAGTGACCACGAGGTCGCTGGGCAGCAGGGCGAGCCCCCGCAAGTCAGCCGACACGTAAGTTGGGCGTCGGTAGGAAGGCGCGAGCAGCAAAGTTCGAACGTCCGTAACACCAGTGAAGACAAGTAAACTCGGGATTCCACTGATATCGGCGGCCTCGATATCAGTGTCGAGCCGATCCCCCACCATCAGTGGTGCCACCGCGTTCACCCGGCGAATCGACTCCTCAATCAGAGGCGCAAAAGGCTTACCGGCGAAGATCGGCTGCACGCCCGTTGCTGCAGCGACTGCGCCAGCCAAAGTGCCGTTGCCCGGGGCAAGTCCGCGTGGAGTCGGGAAGCTGAGGTCACCGTTAGTGGCAACGAAAAGCGCGCCGGCTTGAACCGCGTATGACGCCTCGGCAAGGTCGCTCCAGCAGACGTTTGCGCCGTAACCCATGAGCACTGCCGCAGGAGTCGGCTCAGCCGAAGTCACTGGCACGAGCCCGCAAGCGGCCACACACTCAGGCACACCAGGGCCGCCGACAACGAGCACGGTGCTACCCGCAGGGAGTCGGTCGGCGATCAGGCGGGCGCCCGCCTGCGCCGACGTGACGACGTCCGCATCGTCGACGTCGAGCCCAAAGGATCGCAGGTGTTCGGCGACGGTCGACGGTGGGCGACTCGCGTTGTTCGTGACATAGGCAGTGTGTACGCCCGAATCACGCGCTGCTCGAAGTGCTTGTACGGCTTGAGGAACGGCATGGTGGCCCACGTAGACGACGCCATCGAGGTCGATGAGGAGTGCGTCGTGCTGGGCCAGCAGAGTGCCATCGGGGGGTGGAGTCACGGGGTTAACTTAGAGGATTCGTTGACTCGTCGGAGCGCCCCACCGGATCTAGCCCGGCAGAGTCGCGCGCAGTGATTGTGGCGCGTACCTGACGTAGGGCGGATTGATACGCAACTCGATCAGGCCGCATGGCGGCCGCGATCGCGAGATGCTCTGCGGCCGCCTGGAATTGACGAAGTCGAGACAGCGCCAAACCCAGCCCAAACTGTGCGTAGTCATCATCAGGAGCGAGGGTGACCAGTACCGCGAATTCGTCGGCGGCATCGGCGTATTGATGCGCGTCATAGAGGGCGCGGCCCAAGGCTTCGCGGATGGACCGCGCCTGTGGTTCATGGTCGGCGGCCCACTTCAGCAGTAGGGCTGCCGCCGCCGGATTACCTTGCTCCAGGAGTGCGCTACCGCGTCTAAACCAGTCATACGCATCACCCAACGGTGGCGCCGGCATGGGGGCGTCCTCGATCACTCCCCCATGCTTTCATGCGGTCATCGAGCTGCTCTGGCAACCCTGGTAACAGATCGGACCTCTACCTCATAACGTGACGCCGCACCAGCCGCAGACCGGAAGAAACGACGCCGCAGGCTACCCGCCACCTCGAGCACATCGCCTGCTTCGGCCGCCAGCAATCGGCGGCGCACCGGGGGCCGGAATGCAGCACAGTCGAGGGTGTCGACTCGAACTGAGGACGCACGAGCATCGACGCGATCGACGATCAACCGAAACGTTGCCACGATATCGCCGGACGGGAGTTCGCGTTCGTCGGCCGGCGCCGCTAGCCGGCCACGGAGCAATACTTCATTGCACGGCGCGATGGCTTCCTGGGCTGCTGTGGCTGTGGCTGTGGCTGTGGCTGCTGTGGCACGAGTTGAGTTCGACATGAGCGTCTCCTGACAAGGTTGGAGCCACTTAGCGCGGCCCAGTCGCCGTACGCTGCGATAGGACACCAGTAACGGCGAAGGATCCGGGAGCCCGACGTGGACGACACACCTGATTTCCCATCTGAGGACCCACGCACCGACCCGGTGGATCTGGGCAATGACGTCTGGTTGATTGACACCAAGATGGGCGGCTATTCGGGCATCACGGCGGGATATCTCATCCGCGGTGAGCGCCCAGCACTGGTCGAAACCGGCGCAGCAAAGTCGGCTGGTGAGGTCGTCCGAACCCTGGCTGAACTCGGGATCGGCACCAACGATCTGGCTGCGATCGTGGTCACTCACATCCACCTGGACCACGCGGGCGGCGTGGGTGATCTTGCGGCTGCCTTCCCCAATGCCGACGTTGTCGTGCACGAGGCAGGCGCGCGCCATCTCGTTGATCCCAGTCGTCTCATGGCAAGTGCAGCAACGGTTTTCGGAGATGTGCTCGAGGAGCTGTTCGGTCAGTTACGCCCAACGGACGCACAGCGAATCCGGGTGCTCCGAGACGGCGATAATGTCGATCTCGGCGGCGGACGACTCCTGCATTCTTTCGACTCACCCGGCCACGCTCGCCACCATGTGGGGCTGCTTGACTCGCAATCTGGCGATCTCTACACCGGCGACGCGGCCGGAGTCTGGACCCCAGAAACTGGCGACCTCCGCCCGTCGACCCCACCACCAGACTTCGATCTCTCCGCCGCGCTGGGCTCACTGGAACGAATGCGCGAACGACACGCGACCAGACTCCTCTTTAGTCACTTTGGGCCCGTCACCGACGTCGACCAGACCCTAGATCGATCCGTGGAGGAGTTGCGGCTCTGGGTCGAGCTCGTGCGAGAAGCCCGCCTCGATGGGCTCGATCTCGACCATGCCGTGATGCGCGTACGTGAACGCACCGCCGAACGCTACGCGTTACGAGGCATGCCCGAGATCGAGCACAAAATCGAAGTTCTCTCCAGCACCGAGGCCAACGTGGTTGGCATCCGGCGCTGGCTTGATGCTCAGTCGCTGGTCGACGCGCCTGATTCGCGCTGACGACTAACCCGCTCCTCCAGCGCCGCCCGGGCAGCGGCAACCGCTGCCAAAGCTTCAGCAGCAGCTTGCTCCAGGGCGATAGCGTCCGCTTCCAACGCAGCCAGCAGGGCCGACTCTTGCGACTCTTCTGAGCTATCGACTGAGCCAGCTACGAGGTCGACGACATCATCTTCGTCATCGTCATCGTCATCGTCGTCATCCTCGTCGTCGTCGTCATCCTCGTCGTCATCGTCATCGTCATCGTCGATCACGAGGTTGGAGATGTCCAGGCCGGCGATGATCGCGGACATGTCCACAATCACTCCAGAGGTTTCCGAGTCATCATCATCGTCCTCGTCATCGTCATCATCTTCGTCATCGATCACGAGGTTGGACATGTCCAGGCCGGCGATCATCGCGGACATGTCCACGATGGCTTCAACGGTTTCCGATTCGTCGTCCTCGGAATACTCGCCGTCCTCGTTCTCGGAATCCTCGTCCTCGGAATCCTCGCCGTCGAGCAGGTCAACCCAGGTGAGTCCGTCGATCTCAGCAAGGCGTTCAGCGGCCTCGGTGTCGTCGGTGTGATCGACCTCGGCGGCACGCAAGAACCACTCGCGTGCCTCGTCCTCCCGACCAGCGGCCAGCAAAGCGTCGGCATAGGCGAACTTGATGCGCGGTGACCAGGGCTCGTCCTCAGTGGAGGAAAGTTCTGGGCACTGCAAGGTGACAACAGCAGCATCGAGTTGCCCGAGGTCACGACGTGCACCGGACGCGACAATGCGCATCTCGACCCGGCCAGCACGGTCAAGGCGATCGACCTCGGGGGCACCTGCCATGGTGATAGCGCGCTCAGGCCGTCCCAGGCCCCGCTCGCAGTCGGCCATAATCGGCCAGTACGAGTCGGATCCGGAAATCCGGCGAGCGGCCCGGAACTGAGCCAGCGCGTCCGCGAATTCGCCCGCTGCATAAGCCGCAACTCCAGCAGCCTCCCGCACTACTGCGAGTCGGCCACCACGTCCCACCGCCGCCTTGGCGTGTTCCCACGCCAGCGCCGGCTGATCGTCAAGCAAACGAGAGGCCATCACGAGGTGCCGCGACACCATCTCCATGGCGTCGTGCGGAAGGGTCCGCATATCGCCGCGGATGTCCTTATCAAGTTCGTTGCCCGTGACGCTCTCCGGAATCGACGGGCCAGCCGGCCGCACGGGTCGGTTGTCGCGCTCACGAGGTGGGCCCGAACGCTGCGGACGATCACCATAGGAACGCTGCGGACGATCACCCTGCGGGCGCGAACCGTATGAAGGACGGCCGCCCTGTGGACGATCACCGTAGGAACGCTGCGGACGATCCCCCTGCGGGCGATCTCCGTACGAGGGACGATCACCCTGCGGACGCGACGGACGATCCCCATACGAGGGACGATCACCCTGCGGACGCGACGGACGATCCCCATACGAGGGACGGTCGCCGTAGGAACGCTGCGGGCGATCTCCCTGGGGGCGATCTCCGTACGAGGGACGATCACCCTGCGGACGCGACGGACGATCACCATACGAGGGACGATCCCCCTGCGGACGCGACGGGCGGTCACCATACGAGGGACGATCACCCTGCGGACGCGACGGACGATCACCATACGAGGGACGATCACCCTGCGGACGGGACGGGCGATCCCCATACGAGGGTCGGTCGCCGTAGGAACGCTGCGGGCGATCTCCCTGGGGGCGATCTCCGTACGAGGGACGATCACCCTGCGGACGCGACGGACGATCCCCGTACGAGGGACGATCACCCTGCGGACGCGACGGACGATCCCCATACGAGGGACGATCACCCTGCGGACGCGACGGACGATCCCCATACGAGGGACGATCACCCTGCGGACGCGACGGGCGATCCCCATACGAGGGACGATCACCCTGCGGACGCGACGGA
>Ga0194035_1000168_pt1 | contig 39164 bp, 40 predicted proteins | sample JunL2320m_MetaG_FD_148680 | JGI IMG/M metagenome (GOLD analysis project Ga0194035, IMG submission 148680) | Anoxic zone freshwater microbial communities from boreal shield lake in IISD Experimental Lakes Area, Ontario, Canada - Jun2016-L239-20m | ecosystem: Environmental > Aquatic > Freshwater >...
ACAAAGCAGAGAAAAAAATCTACCAAGTAACCGAAAGCCCTTCCCTTTCCAAATTTACATCTCTTAAAGAAACGCTCGCGCTCGCGTGGGAAAACTTTGAGCGTTTGCAGGACAACAAAGGCGAGCTGCGCGGTGTACGCACAGGGTTTGCCGAACTCGACAAAATGCTCGCAGGCTTCCAAAAGTCGGACCTCATTATTTTGGCAGCTCGGCCTTCCGTGGGTAAAACCAGCCTTGCACTCGACATTGCGCGCCAGAGCGCCATACAACATGGCACAACGGTAGGCTTTTTCTCGCTCGAAATGAGCGCACAGCAACTTGTCGACCGTATGGTGGCCGCCGAGGCAAAAGTGAACTCGTGGAATTTGCGTACCGGCCGCATCACCGACCAAGAAGACTTTGACCGCATCCGCGATGCGTACGACCGCCTTTCGCGTGCACCAATTTTTATCGACGACCAGCCAGGCAACAACATTTTAAAAATGCGCTCGGTTGCACGTCGTCTAAAACGCGATAGCGGGCTCGACTTAATTGTTGTCGACTACTTGCAGCTCTTGGCGCCCACAACTGCGCGTGCGTCCGACTCTATGGTGCAGCAAGTGACAGAAATTTCGCGCTCGCTTAAAAACTTGGCGCGCGAACTCGATGTGCCCGTTATTGCCCTGTCGCAGCTCTCGCGTGCTGTGGAGCAGCGCGGCGGCAAACCGCGTCTCTCTGACCTGCGCGACTCTGGCTCTATTGAACAAGACGCAGACGTCGTTATGTTTATCCACCGCGACGACAAAACAAACAAAGAAAGTGAACGGCCAAACATCGCTGAAATCTTGATCGAAAAACATCGTAACGGCCCGGTCGGTATGGTCGAGCTGTACTTCGATGACAAGCGCACTAGCTTCCAGTCGCTTGAAAAAACCGACTTCGGCGCCTTCGACACTGGCGTTGCGGACTTTTAAATTATCGTGAACCCACTCGACCGACTTACAGATTTATTTGAACGCTTCCCCGGCATTGGCCCCCGCCAGGCGCGCCGTTTTGTGCAATTTTTACTTGCCGAACAAGCCGGGTTCCGCAGCGACCTGGCTGAAAGTATACGCCACTTGGGGACCGAAACCGCGCAATGCAAAAAGTGCTATCGCTGGTTTGTAAAAAATGAAGAGGAACGCGGCCTGTGCAACATTTGCGGTAATGCAAAACGTGACGCTGCAACACTCTTTGTGGTAGAGAAAGATGCCGATATAGAAAATGTCGAGCATAGCGGCTTCCGTGGGCTGTACTTTGTGCTTGGTGGCACGATACCACTCGCAAGCGAGCAGCCAGAGCGCCACGTGCGTATGCAGGAGTTACTCCGCCGTATCGAAGCAGAGGCATCAAAGCTCGAACTGAACGAGCTTATTTTGGGTCTTTCAGCAACAACCGAAGGCGATCACACACGGCTGATACTCCAGGAAAAAATCCGCCCAATTTCAGAAGGTCTCAACTTCCGCGTTTCCTCCCTTGGCCGTGGCCTCTCAACGGGCTCCGAGCTCGAATACGCCGACCCCGACACTATCGCAAGCGCTCTTTCATCTCGAAATTAGCCTTCTATTGACTTTTAAATAAATACGTGCTGATTTGCCTGTGGCACACGTTCCGTGCAGAAACCAAAGGAAAGATCATGGCACTGCCAGAATTTGCGGGTCCGATCCTGCTCGGCCGCTATCCCAACCTCTACGTCGCCAAGAACGAAGTCGTGCTCCGACTCGGTGGGATCAAGCAATCCCTGAAAGCGGGTCAGAAGAGGTCGTACAAGCGACACGGCGAAATCGAGGTCTACTTCGCCGACAAGCACTCCGGATACATCCGAGTCACCTTGCCGAATGGGCAGACCCACGACGCAACCATTCCCGCTAACGCCGAGGTCACTCTCGTCGACGGCAAGAAGCACACGCGCCAGAGTGGGCCGGAAATCGGCTTCGTCTGCCCCGACTGGGCACTGGAGTATTGGGACCCCGACGAATGCACTATTCTCAAGTGCACCGACGGCGCTTATGCCGTCGTGGACCACTCGGTTCAACAGACAATTTTCGTCGGCCGCCAATTTGAGTGCGAGGACTTCCTCGAAGAACCGGATCACTACCCGGAATCCTATTACCGCCAGCTCGGCTGAAACCAACACCGCCTACGGAAGACCTCTTCCATTAGGCGGTCTTTCTTTTTCTAAAACAAAAAACCCGCCGAATGGCGGATTATTTGATGCTTGAGATTTTTACCTCAAAAAATGGCTGGCGATGGCCGCGCTTTTTAAAATAGTTGCTCTTTGCTTTGTATTTAATAACTACGACTTTCTTTGCACGAGAGATTTTTGAAATTTCTGCAGAGACTTTTGCACCCTTAATATAAGGGGTGCCGATGGTTGTGTCCTCGCCATGTTGAGCAAGGAGGACATTGTCGAACGCAACTGAGTCGCCCACTTTGTGGTCGCCCATCAGTTTTTCGATCTTAAGGGTATCGCCTTCCGCGACAAGATATTGCTTGCCTCCGGTCTCGATTATTGCGAACTCCTTTGCCATTTCTTTAGTTGCCATAGACCGAAACAATATACCTAAAAAGAGCTTTTTATGCAAGTCAGGTTGACCTGGCTTATTTTTATAGGTACAACTACGCCAGAGGTACGTCCCTCGACTCCTTCAACCGAGAAAAGAGGACTCCATGGTACATATCGACGCCAATGCCAAGATGAGGCAAGCGGCTCTACAGGAGGTTCAAAACAGGTCCGTGGAACTGAAGCGGCTGTTCTCCTCAATCAGCATTAACGAGCAGAACGCTGCAAAAGGGGCTTTGTTCGGCATGGTGATCGCACTAGTTTTCATCGGGGCGATAACGCTCAAATGGAAGCCTACCTTCCTCACAGACCCCACGAATGACCTGTGGTTCGTGGTGGGCCTCATTTCAGTGATCCTCATCGTCTGCACCTTCGGTGGGCGGTGGTTTGGGTCGAGGATAGGCCGAGAGCTGGCCCAAAAAGGTCGTGCCGAGCTCCTTCGCCTCATTCGTGAAGACCGCGAGGCGGTCCACACTCTGACTATCATTCGAGACTGGGCACCTCAATACACAAAGCTGGTCGAGTCTCTCTTCGACGAGGCAAGCAAAGTTTAACCAGACCCAAGGCCGGACGAAGAAGTCCGGCCTTTTCTTTTTTTAATCCTTCCCCTCTATAAGTGGCCGGTCGATAACGGCAATGTCTATTGCAATATCAGCCGATGCGTCAATTTTGAGCACGTCCTTTTCGATCTTGCCCAATTCCTTGGTGCCGGCGTTAAAGTGGTTAACGGTGGTGGAAAGCGCTGCTCCCAGCTTCTTGTAATAGTCCTGGTATGCGTTTATATGCCGCCCCAGAGCCTCGACGTTCTTAGCAATATCTTTTGCCTGCTCTTCAATTTTAAATGCTTTAAAGCCATACAGCACCGACTGTAGGTATGCGGCAAATGTTGTGGGTGAGACAATAATTACCTTTTTCTCATTCTGCGCGTAATCCAGTAGGCTCCGGGTATTTACCGCGCCTATGCCGTCGTTCAATAGGTCGTAATAAATGCTTTCGGCCGGAATATACATAAAGGCAAAGGGCAGTGTGCCGTCTTTGGGGCGCACATATTTGCTCGTTTCGTCGATACGCTTTTTTAGGTCGCGCTTAAATGCCTCTTCAAATTCCTTACGGCGGTCGTCATCTTTTTCGTCGTGGATACGAGTGTAGTTTTCGAGCGGGAATTTTGCATCCACAGGGATAAAACCTTCTTTTGTGCGGATTATCGCGTCAACTGTCTCCCCTCCTGGGAACTCAAACTGCATCGCATACGCGCCCGGGGGCAAGATGTTGCTCATCACAAGTTCCAAGCTGGCCTCGCCCAAGTTACCGCGCTGTTTTTGATTTTTTAATACTTTTTCTAAATTGCTTAGCTGTTCGGCGATAACAAAGACTTGCTTGGTCGACTCTTTTGTTTCTGTCACACCCTTAACCACTTCAAGCAACTGTTCCTGCACTTGTTTGGTAATAGTGCTCATCAACTGGTGGCCCTGGTTTGTCTGGCTCGACATAAAGTCGGACATTGTCTTGGTACCTTCGCCTAGTTTGCTGTCCATCGCACGAGTAAGCTCTGCAAGTTGGTTTTGGAGCAACAGCATCCCCTGCGTGTCGGTTGGAGGCACAGCAGCAGGCTCCTGGCCTTTTTTCCACAACATGTATAAAAATGCACCGTTGCCGAGTGCTATAAGTATCAACAGCCCTATAAGTATTTGCGTCATAGCAAGCAGTTTATCACGAAAGGTTTTTTTGGTAGTATTACCTGCATATGACCCACCTTGAACTTAGAGAGCAGATAAAAGCAGCGATGAAGGCGCGCGCGGAAGTCCGCCTCTCGGTACTACGTGGTCTACTTTCAAACGCCACAAACGAACTTGTTGCCAAGGGTAAAAAACCAACCGACGAGTTGAGCGAAGACGACTTAAACGCACTTATCCGCCGCGGTGCAAAACAGCGCAAAGACTCTATCGAACAGTTTGAAAAAGGCGGCCGCGCCGACTTGGCCGACAAAGAAAAAGAAGAACTGGTTATTCTAGACAGCTTCCTGCCTGCGCTGATGAGTAAGGAAGATGTGCAGGTACTCGCCACTGCAAAAGCTGCAGAGCTTGGCATAACTGACAAAACAAAAGCAAACCAACTGATGGGTATGCTGATGAAAGACTTGAAAGGAAAAGCCGACGGCAACGTCGTCAAAGAGGTAATCGACGGCATGTTTGCCTAAGTTGACTAAGAGTTAAAAAAGTCCTATAGTTTTATAGGATTCTCATCTTGGGAGACGTACATGCGACAAGTTCTTTTGGCTTGCCTGATACTGCCGGTAGCCCTCGGTGGGTGCGCCATTTATGAGGTCAGGCCAGCGGTGATGTACGACGCACCCCCTCCGCAGAGGACGGTCGTGTACGATGTGGCTCCGGCTCCACCGCCACCGCCACAGTACAGAGTGACGTACTACCAGTCGGCGTATATCACTCCTGCACCAGTGGTCTACTACCCGGCCCCGGCGTACGTCACGTACTACCCGCACAGACGGCGACGTTACTAGAAGTATTGAAAGCGGAAGGACCTAAAAATCCAACCGCTTTTTCTTTTTATATTTTTACAATACTTGTGGCACGTATAACGCCGTCGATGTCATATTTTTGCACACTGCTTAATTGGTTGGCCGGCGTGACAATACCTGTCACCTGCACTTTGGTGCCCGTTGGAAAGTCGACTGGGTACGTCGACATCAATGACGTGTCTATTGCATAGTGTCCGTCACTTTGGTCACGAGCTATGCCAAACGCACATTCCATAGTTTGCGGACCGCTCGTGTTTTTGTGTGGCAAACATTCCCAAAAACCTACAATGGTTTGGCTGTGCGGGAGTTCGCTGTATGCGCCTTTGGTAAATGCTGTTATTACCCACGCACTCCCCTGTTTTTCAACCGTGAGCGAAAGTGGTTGGACACCAACAGGTGCTTCCCCACCTCCTTGCGACGCGTCCATCACCACCATATTCGCTTCTACCTGGTAGGACTCGAATGCTTTCCCCGAAACCCGCGGTGTGACAGACACAATGTCGAGCCGATCTTCCCCGAGTGTTTTGCCGTAGTCTTCTACCACAGCACGTATTGCCGAGTCATCTGCGTTTGAAACTGTAGTCGACGCCGGCGACGTGTAGTGTGTATAGCCGTATGCGCCGAGAGCAATAAGAATAAGTAAAGATCCTATACCGAGAATTGTTTTTTGACTCATACACCCAGTGTACCAAATTGGGTATTTCTAATTTGAACTCTTTATTGGCATGACCCTACGGGGAATCGAACCCCGATTTAAAGCTTGAGAAGCTTCCGTCCTAACCGTTAGACGATAGGGCCGTAGTTGTATCTAACCTCCAAACCTTACAATACGTTCAGGGGTTTTTCCAGTCTTTACGTAAAAAGATGTGCCAATTATTGGCCGTGATATAATTATTCTATGTCGGAGAAACTCACTGAAGAAAAATTTCAAGAATTGGTGGTCAACCAATTTGAATCTATTGCTAAACAATTTGCTCTGGTTACTGGCCAGGTCACTACTCTAGGTGAACAAGTGGGCGAAGTCCGTTCTGAAATCAAAGGACTGCACGCTGAAATAAAAAATATACAGGAAACATTAAAACCACTTTCAAAAGCATTTGATGCAGATGCAGAAGTGCTTGTCGACCACAGCCGACGCATTACGCACATCGAAAAACATTTAGAAATAGCAAACTAGCGGTTTTTCCAGTTCAGCTCCTGCCGGACCAACAGCTCGCCTGCGCGTTCGGGGTTGAGCATCAAGTGTTCAACTGTTTTTTCCATCCGCATACTTTGCGAACCTTTTACCAAAACAATGTCGCCGGGTGCGAGCATTGCTGCAAGTTCCTCCCCTGCTTTGTCGGCATCTTCGTATTGAAATATATTCCCGTCAGCAAGCCCTGCATCAAGTGCACCACTTGCCGCGTCACGCGCACGGAAACCGACTGTTACTAGTATGTCGACAATACCTGCAGCGTATGCACCTATTTTTCTGTGTTCTTCCACCGAATGCCGTCCGAGTTCGAGCATGTCGGCAAACACTGCAATAACGCGACCTCGTGGCGCAATAAGTTTTAGTGCATCAAGTGCAGCCACAACCGCGGCCGGGGACGAGTTGTACGTGTCGTCAATAATACGTGTGTCTTTAATACCAGGAAGCAGACGCATACGGCCGTGTGGTGGCGCGTAGTGGCTAAGCGCTTCTGCAATTTCAGGCAAGGTCTTCCCTACCGCACTACCTACGGCAGCCGCTGCGACAAGCGGCAACACCATGTGTGAGCCAAGTATACCGAGCGTCGACACCGGTGCGCTTATACCGCCCGCTGTTATATGCGACTCCATACCAATGGGCCAGTTATTGCCACCCTCTTCACGCACAACTGAAAAACCCGACGCATACACGTCGGCCGTGTCGAGCAGGCCAAATGTCACAATACGCACCCCGCGTGCCTGTGCTTTTTGTACCAGTATGTCTCTGCGGTTGTCGTCGGCGTAGACCACCAGTGTCCCGTCTTTTTTGAGCGCGTTAATAAGCGACGCTTTTTCTGCAACAACCGCATCAGCCGAGTCAAAAAATTCGACATGCACAGGAACTTCCGGCAGCCTGGTTATCACCGCAATGTCGACAGGTAACCACGCTGCGAGCGAACTAATATCGCCAGGTCTGTCTGCACCCACTTCCAGCACCAACCATTCAGGGTAAGTAGTTTTGAAGATAATTAAAATAAGCCCGTCGACAATATTTTGTAGCCATCGCAGCGGGTTACTCCACGCATTTGGGCACCCGAGTATGGTCAGCGGCAACCCAACTTCGCTGTTAAAACTTTTGTCGCTTTTGCGCACATGAGCATTTTCGGCAAGGACGCTGTAAATAGCATCTTTCGTAGATGTTTTGCCCACACTCCCGGTGACTGCCACAATGTGCGGCTTGTACTTGCGTACGACAAGCCGCGCTTCCAGCGTTAGAACATAGACGATGCATTTTTTAAAGAGTGTGCGCATACAATGAGGTTAGTCGTCTGTACCGGACTGACTATCTGTCAGGAGGGACGTTGTAATAGTTGATAAGAAACTGCGTTAGTTCGTGCCAAGGAGGTGCAAGTGTAGTCGACGCATACGGCGCGCCGACAGGTTCTACTGCAAACAAAAATACAATAAATTTTGCGTCGTACGACGGGAAATACCCAACAAAACTGTGCAGGAACCTGTCGCTATAGTAGCCCCCACCCGAAGGGTTTGCAATTTGGGCTGTGCCCGTTTTGGCCGCCACACTGTAATGCTCTATCTTGTCTTCCCCTTTAGCGAGTGCCGTGTCGACAACAGCAGTAAGCATACGACTTACGGTGGTAGACGTTTCTGGTTTTAGTACCTGCACTTTTTCTGGGAGTGAAATTGGTTTGGTGATACCAACCGTGTAGCGTATTGCACGGACCAAGTGCGGGGTTACCAAGTAGCCACCGTTTGCAAGCGTTGCAAGCGCACGCACTGTTTCAACAGGAGTGTTGGCGATACCTTGCCCAAACGACGCTGTGTCATATTCGACCTGGCGGGGCGACGACAAGTTGCCGACAATACCGCGGACTTCCCCTGGCATGTCGATGCCTGTCGTTGACCCTAGTCCATAGTGGTCGAGGAAATAGTTACGCATCGTTGATGAGCCCATGCGTGTGGCAACAAACGATGCACCGACGTTTAGCGACTGGCTCAAAATTTGTTGCATCGGTATCACTCCGCGCGCTTTAAAGTCGAAGTTCGAGATCTTTTTTCCATCAACTGTTATAAAACCTGTGTCGTTGTAGGTAGTATTTTCTGTCACCGCGCCCGAGTCTATACCGGCTGCCATTGTAAGCGGTTTAAAAATCGAACCCATTTCGTACACGTTTTGCACAAGTGGGTTTGCGTATACAAGCGGGTTAGTTTGCAAGTTAAACGCATTGAGGTCAAACGTCGGCGCTACAGCCATCGCATATATTTCGCCATTTTGTGGGTTCATGATAATGCCGCCCGCAAGTTTTGGGTGCCATGTGCTGTCGTACAGTGCCAACTGTCGTTCGAGTTCGCTTTGTACCGACGGCTCTATCGTAGTGATGATATCGCCTTCTTGGGGAGCGCCTTCAAGCACCGACTTGACCCCACCAAAGAGTTCGACAAAAAAGTTTTTGTACAGGTCTTGGGCGCTGCGTTCAAGTGTCTGGTTGTACTGGCGCTCCAGCCCGTAGCGGCCTTCCTGGCTGTCACCTCCATTGTAGGCAACAAACCCAATTTCTTGGGCGGCAAGCGAACCCCCCGGATACGAACGCCATCTGTCTTGCTGCACAATAAGTCCAGGAAGTTGTTTTGCTTGGAGCGCCTCACCAACATCACCACTTAAATGCTGCGCCACCAGTTGATACTGGCTTCCCGACTTAGTTGCTTTTGCTATAAATGCGTCGTGCGAAAGCGTAACGGCTCCCTGGAGAGCTGTCCACAAGGCTTCTGCGTCGGTGACCTTGGTAGGATTTACTGCAATAGCAAAGCCGTCTTTTATTACTGCTGCAGCGATTTCTGTACCTGCGTTGTCGCTAAAATATATAATACCGCGGGTAGGAAGAGACGTTGCAGGTTCAGTAAATTGGGCGTCGGCACGAGTGGTATATGCGGGACCGCGCACAATTTGCAAAAAATAAAGCCGGCCTACAAGCACGAGCGAGACCGTTACAAAAAAGAGCGTCAGCATCCGCACCCTCCCAAGAAACCGTTTGTTCATTATCGTCGTAGAGAAAGTGACCGCGCGTCGCCCGTTTCAAACACAGCGGCAACAGCAACTGGTGTAGTAAAGCCAAGAGTTACTGCGCTGGCGCGTGTTAACTCTTTTGTTTTTGCAAGATATTCTGCTTCGAGCGTGCTCAACTGCAGAGTTGTTTCGCTCACTTGTTTCCCGAGCGCTGTGCGTGCGGCGGTATGTTCAACTGCGAGTAGTAAAAACGTACCGTATAAAAAGACCGACAACGCACACACGCCGGCAAGCAGTGCGATACTGCGGGAGAGGTAGACTTGATAGAGAGCGAGACTTTTAGTGTTCATATAATTTAGAGAGATTTTTCAATAACGCGGAGTTTGGCGCTGCGGGCTCGGGGGTTTGCCACAACCTCGGCCCGGGATGGCACCAGTGGTTTTTTAAACACTAAACGTCCATCACCTTTCACAAAGTCGGCAAACAATCGCTTAACCGCGCGGTCTTCAATACTATGGAACGTTATGACCGCAATACGACCGCCGGGCGACAAGTGCTCCCATGCGGACGTTACCCCACGGTTTATAACTCCAAGTTCGTCATTAACAGCCATGCGCAACCCTTGGAATGTGCGTGTCGCAAAGTGGAGGCGGCCGCGGTGGTAGGCACTTGGCGTGCTGTCCCGCACAACTTCCACCAACTCAAGAGTTGTGGCAAAGGGCTTAGTTTCGCGACGTTGAACTATTGCTTTGGCAATACGGCGCGCGTAGCGCTCTTCGCCATAGCCGTAAAAAACATTCGCGAGAGTCTCTTCTTCCCATTCGTTTAACGCTTCGGCTGCAGTAAAACTTGAAGCAGACTGTGTGCCGTAGCTCATGTCGAGCGGCTCATCGACTAAGAATGAAAAACCTCTCCCAAGCCCTAATTGGCCCGAGTTCCACCCCAGGTCAAAGAGTGCTTTATCGATTGTTTTAATACCCTGCTTTTTGAGAACTTTTTCAATATCGCCAAAATTTGCTTCAACTACTGCTGCACGTTCGCCAAATTGTGCCAAGCGCTTCTCTGCCAACTCTACCGACACAGGGTCGGCGTCGAGTGCAAGCACGCGGGAGCCAGGAGTATTTTTTAAAATCGCGTCACTATGACCACCCTGCCCTGCCGTTGCATCAAGAACCTGTTGGCCTTTTTTAACATCTAAATATTGCAAAACTTCCTCTACCATGACGCTGGTGTGGGAACCTTCGCGGAGCCCTCTGCGTCGATCTTCGGCTCCGCAACCGGACTCCGCTTCGGTTTTTGCTACCTCCTTCTTTACTTTCCCTTGCTTCTGCTCGCGGGCAGAGCTGCCCTCCTCTCGCAAGAGGCTGCTCCGGACACGAACAGAAGTAAAAGAATGTGCAGTCATATATTTCAAAGGATTCCTAAGTCACCCATTTTTTCCGCCATCTGGTCAGCGCTCTTTTCAATGCGGCGTTTATATTCTTCCCAGGTTTTTTCGTTCCACATTTCAATACGGTCCGAAACTCCTGCCAAAACAACACGCGAACGTAGGTCAGCAAAGTCTTTAAGGAAGTCTGGCACCAAAATGCGGCCCGCACTGTCGACATCTGTCTCTACCGCACCAGAAAGCAGGAAGCGGCTCATACCCCGGGTGTCTGCCTGGCCAATGGGTAGGTTCGCCAACTTTTCTGCAATTTTGTCCCACGACTTTTGAGGGAACATAAACAAACAAGCATCCAAACCGCGCGTAATGACAACTTTACGGCCAACCTCCTTCCTGAATTTTGCGGGAAGCGAAAGACGCTTTTTGCTGTCCAGAGTATGTAGATATTCGCCAATGAGCATACAGTTCGCGGGTATCCCACTTCATCCCACTACTCACCAGTATATGACATTTTGCCCCACTTCCCCGCATAAAGTTATCCACATAAAAGCTTCATAAAGCCGCCAACTTCACCGTTTATTTGACACACGTAAACCATGCGTAGTACAACTAAAAAGGATACAAAATCGTTCCGTTTTTTGTTGAGGGAAAACTTAGAGATGGCTGATGCTGTAGAGTTGACACTAATCGCTTCGGTAATTTTCGTGGCTGCTACTAGCGCGATAAGCGCCACCAGTAAGTCGCCTCCGGCACCTGGGATCACCTGGTTCGACAAAAAGGCAGGTTCTGCCTGCGTTGTAGCACCAGACCTGTCCTACGAGGATGCGGTCAAAAAGGCCCAAGGGTCTTGGGTAGAAGTAATAGGAGGAAAGGCCTATAGAATCATCTCAGCCAGCAAGGGCGGTAAAAACGACTGCCCCGATGCTTTCTTAGTTGGCACTATACCCGCCAAAACTTCCTGACTTCTCGCTCACTAACCGCCTTCTCGTAAGGCGGTTTTCTTTTTTTATACAAAACTAATTTTTAGGACGAAGGAGAGGGAAAATTTGTGTTTCGTACGCAGACTTATTTTCAAGGAATGCAAAGAAGCGCTCCGACATGCCAAAACCAAAAGCAGGTGGCATGCCATACTCCATCGCGCGGATGTAGTCGGTGTCCAAACGCTGTGCTTCGTCGTCGCCGCCGTCGCGGAGTTTTTGCTGCTCTTCAAAACGCGCCGTTTGGTCTTGTGGGTCGTTCAACTCACTAAAGCCCTTGCCCATCTCCGAACCTGCCAACAAAACTTGGCAACGTTCTACCACATTCGAATTTTCAGGCGATCGTTTTGCGAGCGGTTCCAAGTATACAGGGATACCAACCAAAAACGCAGGACCCGAAATTGTTTTACGGATACTCTTCCACAAGTGGTCCACTGCTCGAGCCTTGTTGAGCGTCTCGCCTACTTGTATCTTGTGTGCGTGTACCGCAGCAATTGCATCATCTTTTGAAACTGTAAGTGGGTCGATGCCAAATTTCTCGTTAATAATTTCGCAAAAATTAATTTCCTTCCATTCGTCGGCCAAGTCAAACTCGTGCCCCTGCACGGTAAAACGTGTCCTGCCGTATACTTCCTGCGCAATGTGGCGGTATAGGTCTTGGATAAACTGCATGCCCTTTTTCATATCGCTATACGCTTCGTATGTTTCGAGCTGGGTGTAGTCTTGCAAATGTTCGCGCGACTGACCTTCGTTACGGAATATACGACCAATTTCAAACACTTTAGGGAACCCGGCAACAAGCAGCCGCTTTTGCCACAGCTCACCCGCGGAAATGCGTAGATACACCTCCATGTCGAGCGCGTTGTGGTGGGTTATAAACGGCCGCGCGTCGGCACCGCCGGGCGAATTTTCAAGAATTGGCGTTTCTACTTCCAAAAATTTTCTCTGCAAAAGGAAGTTGCGCATCGCCTGCCAAAACGCACCGCGGCGTATAAACATGTCGCGCAAGTCTTCGTTTAACAATATATCCAAGTAGCGTTCACGCAATTTTAGTTCAGTATCTTGGATGCCATACCATTCGGTTGGTAGTGGCGCCAACGACTTCGCAAGCATCTTCCACGAAGTAACTTTGAGCGACTGCTGGCCGCGTTTGGTCAAATATGCAACTCCTGTTGCTTCAACAAAGTCGCCCTGGTCTACGGCACTTTCAAAAAGTACAAAAGCCTCGTCCCCCATTTCTGCTTTTTCCAACACAAACTGCACGCGGGCTGTACCGTCCGCAACATCAGCAAATATAATGCCGCCCTGGCCACGTATGGAAAGCACACGACCTGCAAGCACTTCAGTACCGCCCGAAGAAACGAGCTCTTCAAACTTTTCTAAAAATTCTGCACCCGAAACAGAACGCCCCGTGGACACTGGGTAGCCTTCCATCCCCGCTTCTTTCAGCAGCTCCAACTTACGCAAACGTTCCGCCCTCATCTCGTCATACATGAAGACCATTGTAAACAAAAAAGACCCCTTTTGCGAGGGGTCTTTTTTGTTACTCTACTTTTAGTATCTTATATTTCTGTGTTCCTTTGGGGGTATGGAACGAAAATTCGTCGCCTTTCTTTTTACCAAGGAGTGCGTTACCGAGCGGTGAATGATAGGAAATTTTGCCTGCCAACATGTCGGCCTCTTCAGCACCAACAATAATGTAGGTGTGTTTGTCGTCTGCGCCCACCTTTTGCACCGTTACATTGCCACCCATGCCCACAATGTCACTCTTACCTGCGTGTACAATTTTTGCGTTTTTTAAAATTGCCTCAAGTTTTTGTACGCGCTCTTCAACAGACGCCTGCATTTCGCGCGCTTCCTGGTATTCGGCATTTTCTGAAAGGTCTCCGAGCGAACGAGCGTATTCAAGCTGTTCTGCCACCTCTTTGCGGCGAGTCGTATGTAAAAATTCCAGCTCTTTTTTTAATTCTTCAAACTTTTCCTGCGAGATGAGTTCTTCGGTCATAAATAGTTTTTAAAAAGAAATAGGCAGGTAATCGAGGCGTGCATTAGTATAGCCGAAATTAGATAAACGTCAAAGCAAGTTTTTATCCACTTATTTCAAATACTGCGGCGCGTTTTCGTTCATCCACGGTAAAAATGTAGCCATCACAGCAGGCGCACCTTGCAATGTCCCCGCGGGCCCACGTTCAAGCACTACAGCGTACGCATACTTCGGGTGTTCGTACGGGAAAAATCCTATCATCCACGAATTTAAATACTGGTTGTGTGTGCCAATTTGCGCAGTACCGGTTTTTGCCGCGACATGCACAAAGTCAAACTTTACCGACTGGGCAATACCTGTCGTAACACCCATACGCATACCCTCTTGTACAACGCGGAAGTTGTGCGGGTCGATGTGTATTTTTGTACCGGCAGGCGTGCTACTTGCGGTAAGTGTCGGGGTTAGCAGTGTCCCACCGTTTGCAACAGCTGCCGCCTCGCGCACTGCCTGGAGAGGTGTCACCTGCATACCGTACTGGCCAATTGCCGTGTGGTACGTGTCGCCCAAACGCCATGTTGGGTCTTTAGGAAACGCAACCACCTTCCAGGCAATTGTTGGGATATTGCCGTCTTGCTCGCTAAAGCCGGCAAGCCCCGCGTCCTGCCCAAACCCAAACAATCTCAAATATTTGTCGATGCGGTCGATCCCCAACCCCGCCTGGTCTTTATATCCACCGCCCACTGCATAAAAATATACGTCGGAGGAAACTGCAATTGCTTGTTGCACGTCCACCCACCCGTTTGCACGCCAGTCTTTAAAAATAGACGGGTGCGCTGGGTCGTACGGGTTTGGCACGCTTATCGAGCCTGTACTTAAAATTTGTTTTGTCTCACTGATAATCCCTTCTTGCAATGCAGCCAAGCCCATAACCGGTTTTACGATAGAGCCCGGCGCATACAGGCCGTCTGTCGCGCGGTTTAAAAACGGCTGGCGAGTGTCGGCATTTAAACTTTTAAGCACCGCGGCGTCACCATTTTCGACGCCGTTTTGGCTGTATTCAGGGTAGCTGGTCATCGCCAAAATCTCACCTGTCTCAACATCGATAATAACTCCCGCCCCTCCTTGGAATTTTGAAGAGTCGACACGCGCAGAAATTGCTTTGTACAGACCTTCGGTAACTTTTGCATCGAGGGAAAGTGTCAAGGTCTCACCTGCCTGCGGCGGCTGCACTACACTTTCTGAAATAATTTTTCCTTTTGCGTCCGTTTCGGAAAGTTTTAATCCGTTCTGTCCCGCGAGCTGTGCGTTAAATGCTTTTTCTGCACCGTCGATGCCCACAAACGCGTTGCGGTAGTACACGCCGTACGAGTCTTTTGCCGGCGCTTTTACATACCCCACCGCGTGCGCCAAACCGGCAAAGTTTGCGTAGGTGCGTTTTGCAAAGTCGTCTGCAACACTGCCGCGTTCGTTAAAGGCAAGCGGGACTCCGTTCCTGTCGGCAATAATACCGCGGTCAGCAAAAATAGTTTGCTCGGTCAGTTGGTTATTTTTTGCTTGTTCCGCATACGCCGCACCGTGTGCAAGTTGCAGGTCGGCGGCGCGTACTACATAGGCAAGCAACAACAACGCCACCAACCCGCTTGCCAGAAAAAACGAACGTCGCGACAGAGGCTGTTCTATACGGCCTTCAAACTGGTCGCGGTTAAATTCTGCACCACTAGAGGAGTCGATGAGGATTTCGTCCGGATGTATTTCGCTCCGAAGTGTTTTTTTACGTCCTCGTCTAAAAAACTGCATCACTCCAGTATGCTTCTAGCGCATATGCCGCGCAAGGACTGCGCGCGCGCACACAATACATAGTGCCAAAAACGTGAAGGGGAAAAATATGAAGTGTACATATCCGCTTGGTACCCCGTATGCACAGTCGAGTACAAGTGCCAGCACTACTGCAGTGACAGCGCGGCCACAGAGTGCCGCAAGCACTACCCCAACAAGGGCAAACGGCCACCACGAAAATAAAAAGGCAAGTAGTATAAAAAGGACTGCAGCGGCAGATACAAGTTTTGAGTCGCGAAACATACTGGTTACTTGCGAACTTCAACGTAGCGCAATGTAAGGGGGTCTACCGGCAGCCGCGCATACACTGTTTGGAACGACTCGGCCTGGCGCGCGTCGACTTTTACAACGATTCCGGCAAAGCCACTCGCCACACCAGGGAAGACAAGTGTGTCTCCCGCAGCAACAGGAGTACCCGCAGGGACTTGGCCCACAAACGACCCGCCGCCCTGCCCCTGCATAGTAAGAGGCACCGAGCCTTTTAGGAGTACGTCGTATGTTTCCCCTGCTGTTGAAAAGAGCACCACACGCGCAGTGTGCGCATATGCCTGGCCCACGGTGCCAATAAGCGAAGTACCTCCAGCGTAGACTAGCTGCCCCGCTGCAACCCCTTCGGCTACACCAGCGTCAATAATAAGAGTGTCGTACGGTATGCCCGGCGGGCGCATAATGACCCCACCTAAAATAGTTTGCACTCCTGCGTCGCGGCCGAGGCGTGCTTTTAGTTCTATATTTTCTTTGTATAACGCGTCGCGGTCGGCAACATGCGCAGTTGTTGATGCAAGTTCTGCCTGCAGGCGTGTAGTGTCCGATGCGCCAAGCGCACTACGAAAGTGTTGAAGAGGCACCAGTGCGTCCCAAAAAAAACCAGCAAGCGAAGCACGCCAAAAAACTACGGCACCAAACACACACAGCAACACTACTCCCCACACAAGGGCAGCAGATACTCCACCCATACCACCCCTCCTGCCGCGACCCGTGTTAAAAGTCTTCGCCATATTCCAAAAGTAAATCTTGATGCAACCCCAAATTTTCTAAAATCACACCCGTGCCGCGTGCAACTGCAGTGAGTGGGTCGTCGGCAACAACCACAGGGACCTTAAGCCATTGCGTTAACAATTGGTCGAGCCCTTTCAGCAGGGCACCCCCGCCCACCAGTGTAATACCCGAGCGCATTATGTCGGAAAGGATTTCGGGCGGCGTTGTTTCCAGCACTTCGCGCACTGAGTCGACAAGTGTGTCTATAGACTGCGAAATTGCTTCGCGGATGTCCTGGTCGGTCAAAATAATCTCGCGTGGCAAGCCGGTAATGAGGTCGCGGCCACGCACCACTGCCTGCAGATTTTCGCCGCCTTCAATAACCGAGCCTATTGCCATCTTCACTTCTTCTGCGGTTTTTTCACCAATCAAAATTTTAAATTCCGAACGCACGTAGCCAATGATGTCTTGGTTAAGTTTGTCGCCGGCACTGCGCAAGTTTTTGGCACGGACAATGCCTCCAAGCGAAAGCACCGCAATGTCTACTGTGCCCCCGCCAATGTCGACAATCATGCTGCCGACCGCTTCGCGTATTGGCATGCGCACACCAAGTGCTGCGGCGACAGGTTCTTCAACAATATGCACTTCGCGCGCGCCGGCGTTTTGCGCGGCATCTTTTACGGCGCGCATTTCAACATTTGTAATACCTGCAGGCACACCAATCACGGCGCGCGGTCCGAGCAGTTTGCGCGACACTCCCTGCGCTTGGTTTATAAGGTACGCAATCATCTCTTCTGTCGCTTCGAAGTCCGACACAACACCATCGACAAGTGGGCGCACGGCGACCAAGTGCCCAGGTGTGCGACCCAACATGTCTTTTGCAGTACGGCCAACAGCAACCACCTGGCCTGTTTTTTGGTTTACGGCAACAACGGACGGTTCGTTAACCACAATCCCCCTACCCCGCAAATACACGAGTGTGTTTGCAGTGCCTAAGTCGATGCCGACATCGTTTGATATAAAGGGTAGAAGGCGGTCAAGAATTTTGCTCATGCGGTCAGGTGTCCTATCAGTTCAGTAATGCTTTTATGTTCGGTCTTGCCACTTGCACGGTGCACACATTCGAACTTACCTGCAGCTAATGTTTTTTCAGAAACTACTACACGCAAGGGTATTCCCATCAGCTCGCTGTCAGCAAACTTCTCGCCTGCGCGTGCGTCGCGGTCGTCCCACAACACTTCTACACCTGCTTCATTCAATTCGCGATACAGCTCTGCTGCTTCTTTTTTTACATCGTCGTTGTCGTTGGCAATTTCTATCAAGTGCACACGGAACGGTGCGACACTCTCCGGCCAGACAATTCCCTTTTCATCGGCAAAGACTTCAACAATGGTTCCCATCAAACGTGTGGTACCAATGCCAAAGCAGCCCACAATTGGGTGGTGGTCGGTGCCGTCTTCTGCTTTGTAGGTAAAGTTAAATGCTTTTGGATATTTCTGCCCCAGGTCAAACACGTTGCCAACTTCCACCGACTTCGCTTCTTTAAGCACACCAACGGAGCAGCGCGGACACGCCTCGCCCGGTTTTATTTTTGCAATTTCGTCTTCGACACAAAAGTCGCAATTTTCGCAATAAAAAATAACATCTTCGCCTGCGTCGGTAAGTACCTCAAACTCATAGGAAATTTTTTCGCTAAATGAGCCGCCCGATGCTTCGGTTACTTTTGCAACTAACCCCATGCGCTTATAGACATTTAAATATGCGCCTTTAACGACTGCATAAAAACGGTCAAAATCTTCCTGTGTTGCATGGAAGGAATACATGTCCTTCATGCCAAACTCGCGTCCGCGCATGATGCCGCTTTTTGCACGCAACTCGTCGCGGTACTTTTGCCCAATTTGGTAAATAGCAACGGGCAAGTCTTTGTATGACGTAACATATTGCTGCGCTATCGGCGTTACAATTTCTTCCTCGCTTTGGCCGAGCGCATATTCTTTTTCAGTTCGGCTGTTTATTTTAAACAACACATCAACACCGTCCCATGCGCCTGTTTGCTTCCACGGTTCGCTTGGGTGCAGTGTTGCCATGCGGATTTCCTGCCCACCAATGGCATCCATCTCTTCGCGGATTATTTGCTCTACCTTTTGCAGCACACGACGGCCAAGCGGCAGATACGAATACACCCCCGCCATTTCTTTATGTACGTAGCCTGCGCGGATAAGCAGCTGCGCGTTTTTAGAAACTTCGTCTTTTGGTGCCTCGCGGCGAGTTTTTACAAATAGTTTAGATTGCTTCATTCCGACATTGTACGGGGAAAATACTGTTGGTGCAAAACGATGTAAAATAATTTGACTTTATTAAAGTATTATGTTAATGTGCTTTCGGCCGTACATCGCCTTTAGCCGGGCATACACTCAAAGGAAATACCCATGACGGGTTTAAATGCAGCCGCTCCGACGGAAGCCTCGTCACCCCGCGTTCCTGTCCCCGTTCTGGACCGGAAACTCTTGCACGAGGGCAGTGTCGTGCAGGTCGCCGTGCCGCTCGAAGCACGCAGGAGCACGGTGGAGGATGCGGGTCGGACGATCCACTTCCTCCAGTTCAAGCACAACGTGCACGGGGGGATACTCAACTTCTTCGTGCACGGCGAAACTGCCGAGGAGCTGGAAGCCTACTACGGCGACACTATCGTCGCCCGTGCGAAGATCTGGCAGAAGGACATGGAGGACGGGCGTAAGTTCGTCTATGTCGACCTCCTGCCGACGTCTATGCACATCGCAGCGACCCACGCGATCTTCGTGCTCTACGGATTCAACGATAAGGCGAAGAGGCTAATCCCCTACGCCGAGGCGGACTGGACCACGTTCAAGACGCCGGGGCATCTCAAGGGTGCAGTGGTTCTCGTACCACTCACCGCGATGAAGCTCGAGATGCCGACCCTCGAAACCACTACGCCGTCGGTGCTGGAGAAAAATACTCCTTCCGCGCCGGCACGTCAGTCCACTGGCGACGGACAACTCGACCGCCTCCTGGCGGCTGGCTGGTCAATCGCCAGCGAGACCGAGAACGTGGTCAATCTGGCCAAGGGCGAAAAGACTATGCAGCACCGCAAGCCCAAGGCGAAAGACAAAAAGCGCTAAGCCGCAAGGCACGACTACAGCCGCTCCAGTAACACCTGGAGCGGCTTTCTTTTTTTATGATCTCTATTGACTTTTAATATTAAACATGCTATTATTCTAAAGGCTGTTCCCGGGTGTTAGCCACACTCTCTACTGTTGAAAGGATACGTGCATGGAGACCCTCCTGCAGCTTCGGTACGATGAAGCACAAGCGAGATTGAGAGCAAAGGTGAAAGCCTGGGTTCCCAACCTCGATGAAGACCTCCCCTTCATTCTTGTCACCCACAGACACCCCGACACCGACGCCTACGCATGCTTGTGGAAGGCCGTTCGGTTCATCGTGGGAGACAGCGAATACAAAGTTGTCCTGTTGCCCGCAGGTGTTCCGCTGCCGGACGAGGACAGAGTCGGCCACCGGGTCCTGGAAATGGACACGGGAGGCGGACCGCTAGACCAACACGGCAAGGGCCTTACGGACACTTCGAGCTTCAAGCTCATGTGCGAGCACTACGGCTTCCACACGGATGAAGGCCTGTGGCCCTTCATCAAGCTGACGGTCGCAACCGATCGAGCCGAACAGGTCGACCGGCTGTCACTGCACTACCAACTTCGCGGCCTGGCCAACTACCACCGCGACCACACGTCGAACGAAATCGACTGGGGAACATGTTGTCAGAGGGCGTTCGAAATGTTCGACATCCTCTACAACCAAGAAACGTCACGTCTGCAGAGCGCCGTGAATCTCCACAAGCTCAGCAAGCGCTACACCCTAGAGAACGGCATGAACGTCTGTCTGCTCTGGGGAAATCCTCAATTGCGTGACGCCGCATTCGAAGACGGCGCCGACGTCGTAATGTGGACGATCTTGAAGCGCAAGCACTTCCAGGTTGGCATTGCTCTCAACCGCAACGCTCCCAACGCGGTCGAGAAGGGAATGCTGAGCGTCGTCAGTGCTATCCGCATCGCCGAAGCCAAGGCACGGGGCATCGATGCTGCCGGCCATGACCTGCGGGCAACAGGGCCGAACAAGTATTTCGGCGGCTGGTATGCACACCCTGGCGAAAACGGTGGGACAAGGCTCATCCTGTGCGGTAGCAAAAAGGCTCCTCTTGAGCCCGAGGAACGCACCAAGTTGAGCTGGGATCAGCTGTGCGCTATCGTCAACGGACGTCTCGGCAACGATAATCTCTGGTAGATCAACTACCACTCATTCTTCAAGACCTCGCAACTTCCTTCCGGAAGAAAGCGGGGTCTTCTTTTTTTATTTACACCGGGCGCACCAAGTTGAGCACGTCGTGATACGACACAACTACCATCAGCAAAATGAGGAGGCCAAAACCGGCAAGAGTAAACGCGAGTGTAAAGCGCGGGGAAATTGGGCGGCGGGTAATTGCTTCGATAACAATAAACAACAGGCGGCCACCGTCGAGGCCAGGAATTGGGAGCAGGTTAATAATTGCCAAGTTTATGGAGATAAGCGCGGTCAAGATAATTGTCGCGATAATTCCTTCCTGCACTGCCGTGCTGCCCATGCCCGCAATACCAATAGGGCCGCTCACACCAGCAAAGTCTGCTGTGCCGTGGAAAATTTGTGCAAAAAAGCCAAGCAACCCTGCTGCAGTTGAAATAGTAATTTCTTTAGCTAACAGTGCACCTTGACCAAGTGCCGGAAAAAGAGAAAGTTTGAGCACACCAACGTCGCCAAGTGCAACACCAAGTGCTTTGTGGCCTTCGGCAATTCCTCCCACTGGTACTGCAATGACACTTATTTCTGCACTACCCCGCCCTACCGTAAGGCCAATACTTTCGTCTTGGTGTGCTGCGATAAACTGCTGCACGTCCTCTGCAGTGGCGCCTGCCTGCAAGCTTGCCGTGCCGGTGATAACAGTTTCAACCACATCACCCGCCTTTAGCCCCGCTTTGTCTGCCGGCGAGCCTGGCAGTACATCGACAATAGTTGCATGGGCGTTTTGTACAACACCAAAACCTTTGTGGTCGGCTGATGTTGGGATACCTACCATGTACCCGGCCGAAAGTATCAACCACGCAAACGCTAAGTTAAAAACAATACCGGCGACTATAACAGCCGCTTGTACCGGGCGCGGTTTGTGCACGAAAGAATCTACGGGACTAGCTACCGGTGTCGGGTACACAATTTCCTTGCTAGGAAATTGCTCAGTCCTCGGGCCGTCGCCCTGTGGAGCCCCTCCCTCGATACTAGTCCCTACGTCTGTCTGCTCGCCATTCTCTCCAAAGATTTTAACAAACCCGCCAAACGGCAACCAATTTAAAGAATATTCTGTGCCTCTCCATTTAATAGCAAAGATGCGCGGCGGGAAAAAAATACCGAACTCGTCGACACGGATACCGAACGCTTTGGCAATTATAAAATGCCCAAACTCGTGCACGAGTATCAAGGAAACCAGTATAAGGATGAAGATAATCAGGCTCATACAAAATTAGCCTGAAATTTCTTTTTCTTTCCGTGCGAGCACTTCGTCAAATGCTTTGTTTGCCGCATCGACTTTTTTTTGCATTTCGTCTTTGTTACGGAACTTGTCGTCTTCGGGCATCTCGCCGTCGCGTTCCTTTTTTTGGATATCCGACCAGACTTCGTCACGTGCAACACGCAGAGAGGTTTTGCTTTCTTCAATGCGCTCCTTTGCCAATTTTACAAGTGTCGTACGGCGCTCGGACGTTAGTTCAGGGAAAAATACGCGGACGCCTTTTTCGTCGGCCCCAACAGAAATACCCAGGTTTGCCTGCACAATTGCTTTTTCAATTTCTTTAGCCTGACTGGCATCCCATGGGGTGATGCGCAACGTGCGGGCGTCTTCGATAGAAATGTTTGCAACCTGGTTTATCGGCATGCGAGTGCCGTAGCTTTCCACCTGCACGCCGTCCAAGATAGTGGGTGCCGCACGGCCCGTGCGGATGCCGGCCATTTCAAGCTGTACGTGTTCGCTAATTTCTTTAATACGTGTGTCGAAGGGTTTAAAGTCGTATGCCATATAGGTATCATAACATAACGCACTATTTGCTTTTAAGAGGCTCCACAGGGCGACGGCCCGAGGACTGAGCAATTTCCTAGCAAGGAAATTGTGTACTCTTAGAAGTAAGATAGTGCGTGGTGACTTTATGTGCGAAACCGCTCTGCAGCAGGAGGGTAGATTTTTACAAGAGGGTCTTTGGACGTGTCGTATACGCGGGCCGGGGCCAGGTAACGGCCGTAGTGTATAACCCGATGTGTAAACGTAGACCACTCTTTTTTTGGCAAAAGTTGTATCAAGTCGCGCTCAATGCGCACAGCGTCTTTAAAGTCTGAAAGGTCGTACCGCTGCACAAACCGTATAACATGCGTGTCGACAGTAATACCCGCAACAACCCCAAACGCAGTTGCAAGCACAACCGTTGCTGTCTTGCGCGCGACACCGGGCAACTTCAACAACTCTTCAATAGTGCGTGGCACTTCCCCACCAAACTCGTTCTTAATCATTTTGACAGCCCTCAGGATGTTTTTTGCCTTTGCACGGTAAAAACCGGATGCGAATATATCTTGTTCAAATTCGTTTATGTTTTTTTGTGTCTTCCCTGCATGGACATAGTCGTTCAATGTTTTGTATTTTTTGAAAAGTTTTTCAGTAATTTTATTTACGTTTTTGTCAGTCGACTGTGCCGAAAGTTGTACGGCAATTAAAAGCTCGAGCGTATTGCTAAAGTTCAATTCGATAGTTGGGTTTGGGTATAGTTTCTTGAGAGCTCTGTCCAGCTTTAAAATTCGCTCTTTGCGTTCTTCTAATTTTTTGGGAGTCACGAGTTTATTTAATTAATGGAAGCGTTGCGGCAAAATGCTCAAGTATCATCTTTAACGACGGTGCCCTGTCAGACAAATAGTCGCGGAAATGGGCAATGTCTTGCAACCCTTCACGTATTTCTTTCCCCGACGCTTCGGTCGGGGTCCCGACCCCTTCAAGGCGTCGGGATTTATACAACACAGCCTCCAATTCGTTCAAAAAACTGCGAGCCAATTCGCGCGTATTTTCTTCATCATTTTTTACAAACGCTGTCACCCAGTCACTCCGCTTTTTGTAGGGCCAGGAAAGGAATTCTTTCGCCTCCCCACTTCCAGCCGCGGCTTTTAACTTTTCCGGATACGCTAAAAAGCGCGAACGCAGTGTTGCAAGAAGTGCCCCGTGCGGTACAAGTACCACAAACACAGTCCCTTGGACAGGCTCTTCAAACAACTTTAGAAGTGCATGTTGTGCCTCGCTTGTTATTGATGAAAGTCCTAAAACAAACAGTGCCTTCCCACTTGCAGCTTTGAACGCGGCCTGCTGTGTTAGTTCGCGTGCTTCGTCGATGCCAAATTTTTCCCATTCGCGCACATAGACATCCGGATTATTCTCTCGTTGAAAATTAAATTGCGCACACGCAGACTCTGCCAGCTGTGGCAGTAGCGAAACAGGCCCTTCATATAAATACGCGTGATGATTGTTCATAGATATTCGCGGCAGCTGAACAAAAAGGGTGCGCTCCGGGGCTGCACGCCCCTAGTCTAACCCCCTTTTTGCTCACTACCACTTCATCTCTACCTCTTAGCAATAATAGCTTTTTTGTACGTGTCTAAGTGGTCAAGTGCAATGCCTGTGCCGCGCGCTACGCAAAACAGTGGGTCGTCGGCGACTTTTGCTTTTACTCCTGTGCGGCGGAAGACAAGCTCTGGGAAATGACGCAACATCGACGTGCCACCGGTCATGATAATCCCGCGGTCGATAATGTCGCTGGCTAGTTCGGGCGGTGTCTCTTGCAGCACATCACGTATCGCTTTAATTATTTCGCGCAACTCTTTACCCATCGCTTTAACTAGGTCGTTAGTCTTTAACTCTGTGCTGCGCGGGAGGCCGGTGATAAAGTCACGGCCGCGCACAGTCATCACCAACTCTTCCTCCATCGGCACTGCCGAGCCGATGCCAATTTTTACATCTTCGGCAGTTTTCTCACCAATGCCTAAGTTGTAGGTTTTTTTAATATAGTCGGCAATGGCGTGGTCGAGTTTGTCGCCGCCGCATTTAACAGAGGTCGACGCAACAATGCCGCCCAAGGAAATCACCGCCACGTCGCAGGTGCCGCCACCGATGTCGACAACCATGTTGCCGCGAGGCTCCTGAATTGGGATACCTGCACCAATTGCCGCGAGCACCGACTCTTTAACCACGTACGCATTTTTTGCGCCGGCACGTATTGCAGCTTCAACAACGGCGCGGCGTTCGGTTGATGTTACGCCTGTCGGCACCGACACCATCACTTCGGGTTTAAAAAATTGAAAGCGTCCCATTGCTTTGCTTATAAAATAGCGCAACATTGCCTGCGTCACGCGGTAGTCGGAAATAACGCCATCTTTAAGTGGACGGTATGCAATAATTTCCCCCGGGGTGCGGCCTATCATTTCTTTTGCTTCAGCACCAACCGCTAAAATACGCCTGTCGATTTCTGAAATTGCTACAACTGAGGGTTCGTTAAGCACAACTCCCCTGCCTGGTACAAACACGAGAGTATTTGCCGTACCTAAGTCTATGCCAAGTTTTGGAGTAAAAAACGCCACGCCCCAACATGATACTTGAGTAGGCCGGCCAAAACAAATTTGGGACTATTCCACCACTTCGCGCTTGATATTAAGCCCGAGTTTTTGCAAACGTTCCTCTATATGTTCGTACCCGCGGTCTATCAAATATGCGTTGTCTATAGTCGACGTACCCTCGGCTACAGTGGCAGCTAAAATGTATGCGAGGCCGCCGCGCAAGTCCGGGCTTGTTAAATTTTTGCGGCTAAGTTCTGCGGGGCCGCGCACAAGCACGCGGTGCGGGTTCATCACGGTCATCTTTGCACCCATCAGGACTAAATCGTCTACATAGCGAAAGCGACCATCAAAAATAGTTTCGAGTATGCTTCCCTCCCCCGTACACTGGCTCATAAACACAGCCATAGGTGCTTGCAGGTCGGTTGCAAACCCTGGGTACTCGTGCGTACGCACCGAAACCATTTTGTACGGCACCTCCGACGCGAGGATACGGATATAGTCTGCACCCGTTTCAATATTCACCCCTGCTTGGCGCAAAAGCGCCAGAGGCACTTCGACCCAGCCAGGGTTGCAGTTAGTTATGGTCACATCTTCGGCGGCAAGCGCTGCCAAAATGGCAAAGCTGCCTGTCTCGATCCTGTCGGGTGGCGTGTCATACGAAATACCTCCCGCGTGCAGCAAACCGCCGCCGGTAATTGTTATCGTGGGAGTGCCCGCATCTTCAATTTTTGCGCCACATTTATTTAAATACAACGCGAGGTCAGCAATTTCTGGTTCCATCGCGGCGTTTTCAAGTACGGTTATGCCTTCGGCAAGTACTGCAGCCATCATCAATGTTTCTGTACCTGTAACTGAAACAAGCGGGAAGACAATACGTGCGCCTTTCAACTTCCCGCCCCCTGCGGTGATTTTAAAATAGCTGTCATCTTCTTCAACAGTAGCTCCCATTGCACGGAAGCCATTTAAAAATAGGTCGATGGCACGCTCACCTAACACACAACCACCGGGGAACGGAAACTCTACTGCGCCGTAGCGCGCAAGCACAGGGCCAGTAAGTACAATAGAGGCACGGAATTTTTCTGCAATATCTTTTTTGAGTATAGTCGGTTGAGTTTTTAGAGCGTCCAGCAACTCGTGCATGCGTTTGACGTCTTCAATGTCAGGGACATTTGTCATCGGTACATCGTCCTCAAACAGTACCGTTGCAGCGAGCGCCTTGAGGACAGCATTTTTGGCACCACCAACACGTATCTCCCCTTTCAGAGTTTTCTGTCCATTCAGCCCTTCAACAACGAATCTATCGCGCATATGTTTTTTTAAATTTTTTCTGACTTTCTGCAATGGCCTGCGGTGTATGGTTTTTAGGATGTATCTCCCACCAAAACTTTTTTGAAAAGTCTGTTGCTTGGTCGCAAATACTTTTTAGATAGTAAAGGTCCTCTGTCGGTATAGCAACCAACAAGCGTGCCATGCGACCCATAGTCATCGGGGCTAAACCGTCGCGCACACGTGCCTGGTTTAACTTTTTTAAAAAATATTCCATCATTTCACCGCGCTCGGTGATCTTTAGCGGCTTTGCCGCAGGAGCCTCTTTTTTTTGTGGGAAAAGTTTAATATGTGCGCCGATATGTTCCATTGCCTAGCAGTATACCAAGCACTTCCCTAGATGCGCAGGTATTTCCTTTTCTGTAAAAATATTGCATGATGCGTATACGATATGAAAGACCCTATTGTGCAGGCAGGCGCCAAGGTATTAAGCCAAAAGGCCGCGCCCGTGCTTAAAAAAGACATTGGCGGGAAAGCACTAGATGCTCTTATAAAAAAGATGAAGAAAGCTCTCGCCGCAGAAGAGTTTGGCGTGGCTATTGCTGCACCGCAAGTTGGAGAGTCGTTACGGATGTTTGTCGTGGGCGAAAAAGTTTTTAAAAAAGACACCGACGAGGATGAACTTACGGCGGAACATGTTTCAAAAAAGTCCTCGGATCTCCTTGCTTCGCACGGCCAGACTTTTCTTCAACATGTTTCGCCTCCTCATACAGTATTTATAAACCCAGTTCTAACTCGCCTTTCGAGAAAAAAGAAGGAGATGTCTGAAGGCTGCTTGTCAGTACGCGGCACGTACGGCACAGTGCTGCGGCATGAAAAGGCAACGGTTGAAGCGTGGGACGAACAAGGTAAACCGTTTGTGTACCACGGCTCGGGGCTTGTTGCACATATATTCCAGCACGAATGCGACCACCTAGACGGCATACTATATATAGACAAAGCTCTGCATGTAGAGGAAGACGAAGATATGGACATGAAGAGTGCCCGCAAAAAAGTTAAAGACAAACACGGCATCTAGTATGAAAAAACCTCTCTTTGTATTTTTTGGCACACCCAAATTTTCTGTACACGTGCTCGACGCACTGGAAAAACACGGACTGCTCCCTGCACTTGTTGTCACCGCACCCGACCGCCACCAGGGCCGCGGGTTAGTGTTAACGCCGTCACCTGCAAACGTGTGGGCTACGGAGCGCGGCATCGACGTACTGACGCCAGCAACACTCTCCGCCAAAGGCGGATCCGCCTCCGGCGGAAAAAGCTTTGCCGAAGAACTGCAAAATACCGACTGGGATGTATTTTTGGTTGCCGCCTATGCAAAACTTATTCCAAAAAACATTTTGGATATTCCACGCCGCGGTTGCTTAAATGTGCACCCTTCACTATTGCCAAAATTCCGTGGCCCCTCCCCTGCAGTCTCCGCAATTTTGGCAGACGAACGCGCAACAGGCGTAACCATTATGCAGATGGCAGAAAAAATGGACGCCGGGCCCGTGGTCGCACAAGCACAAGTGGAACTTGAAATAGAAGCTTGGCCACCTAAGGGCAGCGAGTTTGAAGAGCTGCTCGCAACAGAAGGTGGCAACCTGCTTGCCGAAACCCTACCCTTTTATATTGCCGGAGACATTACGCCCGAAGTACAAGACGAAGCTGCGGCAACGTTTACAAAAAAATTTGTCGACACCGACTCTTTAATTGACCTTGCCGGCGACTCACACGAACAACTTTTAAAAATCCGCGCATTCGACAAAAACCCACGTGCTCATTTTATTACAGCTGCAGGCAAACGTGTGATTATTACCGAAGCAGATATAGTTGATGGAAAACTGAATATACTCCGCGTAATTCCCGAAGGAAAAAAAGAGATGCCGTTTGAGCAATTTCAACAACACTAAGTTACTCCTGTCCTTCTACAAGGGTACCGCCTGAATAACTCATCGTTCGCGGATTTGCTTTATGCTCTTCATCGGGAGAGCGATATTTAACCGAAAAAACTGGTTTTTCAGCCTGGTACGTAACTGAAACAGCCTCTGGTGACGTAGGGATATCAGGACCAATAACCCTAGCACCAAATGTTTCGCTCATTTTTTGTGCAATACCACCCTCTTTACCAGTGGAACAAGAGAACAAAATAATACTTGGATCTTCTACAAAAAAAGAACCAGCTCGTGTGTGCCCAGGACCTTCAAAGTCTTGTTGGAGTAACTTCTTAGATTTAGAAAACACTATAAGATCTTCTGCTCCGTGCCCACCCAATATCGCGAAACTTATTTTGTTGTTTGGATATTTCTTTGCTAAACCAACCAAATCTCTACCCAACTGGAATGTAGATTCTATTTCAAATACTTTGAGCGCATGCTTCCCTTGTGTTTGCTCAAAAACTTCTCCAATTTGCGAGACGTCCATATCGAAGGCTCCGTTGTGGTCACTTCGAGGAAATACAACAACGCCGTAAGGCTGGTCTATTTCTTCTTCTTGCAATTGTTTTATAAGAACTTTCGATGGATATCTGTAAAATTCTTTAATGCCGTAGTCCTTAATAAGTCTCTTTACAGAGCCCGGTAGTTCCTCTTCAAGTTCTTTACATGATTCTATAAGGGAACCAATTCTAAACTCTTTTAAAAGAGGACTATCAACAGAACCACAAAAATCTGCAATAGACATATCGACTATTTTTCTAAGTATCGGGTCGGCCTTTTCTGCCGCATATTTTATAACTTCTGGAGAGCTACCAAAAAGATAATTAAACTCATGCATATTAAAACCCCTTGAAGCTCCCTCTGCGAATATGTCGTCAACCGCGGCAAAAATTGCTTGCTTCTTTGCCACATCCTCTGACATTGAGAAAATAAGAGATACTAAGCCGTTGCACCAGTGCTTGACTGCATACTCTGCGTACTGAGGATTGTTACTATCAAAGACCCTATTTACAGCCTCTGCAAGTGCAGCTCGATGCGAAGGTTCAAGTTTGACTCTATCCTCAGTTGCTAACGCTGAAATTAAGCGTAAATATTGGTATCCCACCTTAAAAAAAGTGTTACTTTCGCTCTCTCCTTCTGGACGACCCTCAAGCGACATACTGCCGAGGTTTTTAAAAATAACCTCCTCTAAATCTTTTTGTAAAGGCGTACCAGGACATTCGATTACGAGCTTCTCATAGACCGCTGCAAGATCAAATAACATCCACTCGTGCAAATTTTTATTACCAAGTGCGTGGGACAGATACTGCATATCAAGTACTACCTCGGGCTGTTTCCTACCTCTACGATCCCATCGATCTTCCCTATAAAAATCGGCGAGAATTTCCAGAGGCTCCGAAATTCGGCTTACGAACTCTTTATTGTCAACTTCCTCTTCCAACACCCCAATACGTTCCTTTCCGGCCGCAAGCATATCCTTGCTTGTGCTTTGTATAGCTACTTTTTCTTCAGCAATAGCCTGGTCACGTTTTTCTGTTCTACCAAAAAAAGCTTTTGCTCGGTGAGACATAGAACCTTGCTCTTTATTGAGAGGCTCTCGTTTTGCACGCTCACTTTTTACTTGGGACGCAAGTTCATCGCGTTCCTTTTTCACAACAGGGTTTGTCTTTTTTTGCTGTGGCGTAAGGAAACTGTTTTTACCTTCAAGACTCATACCTGCAATAGTAACAAATAATCTGGAGCCTAGACATCTAGCTCTTTCTATTTTTTAGTAAAATATTTTTGCAGCACGGGAAGGTATCCTGGGATAAATTCATACTGCTCCAGTTCGGCTGCAGTGACCCACGCGTGGTTATTATTTTCCTCACTTAACGTAATGTCGCCGCCGACATACGGACATTCAAACACGGCAAGCATAACCTGGTCTGCCGAAGCTCCAGGTTTGTTCCACGGCCTGCGCATAATGTCTATCAGCGGACCGACGGTCACGTTAAAACTCTCACCAAGTTCTTCGCGGATCTCCCGCTGTAAAATTTCTTCGAGCGGAACCTCTTCTTCGCCCACGGCAATTTTCCCGCCCGGCAATTCCCATTTACCGCCGCCAACAAAATGCGTCGGCTCTTGGGTGATAAGTACCTTGCCGTCGCTGTGTACAATCAAGCCCTTAACGCCGATATACGATATTTTATTTTTATCCATCACCCCGTAGTTTAAAACTTATCCCTCCAACCACGCAAATATTCTTTTACACGCACGGCACTGTGGCGAAATACACGCATGCGCTTCTTTTTTGTTTTGGTTAACTCGTGTAGCAACTCGCTTGCTGCGGCATCCATCGCTTCATGCAATGTCCCCCGCTCCGCTTCGGCACGTAGTGGCTCAGTTGTACCCGGCGCATGCAACATCAATTCGGCGCGGTACATTTTTGCCTCACCTTCCTTATATTCCAACTCGACATCTACACGCGGCTTGCCTTCGCTTTTTACAAGTTTGTCGAGCGTGTTTAGACCCTTTTCCACATAGCGCCTAATTTCGTCAGTAATTGCCACATTGGTACCTTTGAGGTTGTAGTTCATAAAAGAATAGAAAATGTTTTAGATGGAGCATGATGGCCTCGCACAAGCAATACTTTTTTGAGCGGGACTCCATACTTCTTCGCTAGTAATATACGGACACGATTGTTTGCACGGTTCATCTCTGCCGGCTCTTTCACCGAAACCATTAAACCCTTTTCTTTCTCAACGACCAATTCACGCGAGGCATCGGCAACAACGCGAGCCTTTACAGTTATAGAACTTCGCTCTATATTTTTTGGTTTCTCAGGAGTCTTCTTCATTCCCCCAGTATATCAGCTGCCCACCTAAAGACTCTGTGAGGCCTTTCCAATTAAGCATTTTTTGCTATATTAGAGCGGTATTCTTCAATTCCGATTTGGTTTTGTAGGATAGTATATTCCGCGATAGCTCAATGGTAGAGCAGCTCCCTGTCGATAGGCAGCCTCCCACAGGAATGTGGGTTGCAAACGAGGTGAATTGTCTGGAAACCCTATTCTCATTTGAGAAGGGCAATCAGCAGCCAAGTCCCCACTCTGGGGAAAGGTTCAGAGACTATTCCAAACGGAAGTAGTCCCGAATTTCGGGACGAAGCGCCTCGCACCCAGAACGGGTGATGATATAGTCCACGCCCTTACGTAAGTTCGGGGTCACGTGTAAGGAGTTGGTTCCAGGTTCGAGTCCTGGTCGCGGAGCATAGTTGGACGAACCGAGGTAAAGACCTCGGTTTCGTCTTTATCTGCCTCACAGTTTTTAGGTTCGAACGCCTTGTTTACTGCCTTAGCCTCAAGAAGGCCTTTTGTAATCACCGAGAAGATTTCTTTGTTGATAACGTTGAGTTTTTTGTCCTTCAGCGTTAGGTTCGAGCCAAGAGCTGAAAGAGCCTCTTGTTTCTCATCAAAGGTGCCTTTGCGGAAAACCTCGGCTACCCCTACGACGAGACTGAAGGCCTCTTTGGCCTTCTCCAGAGTTGTCATATCTGTACCTCCCATATCGGTGAGTACTTGTTTAATTCGTTTCTTGTCGGCCTCAAGGGTTGCCTTATGCTTAAAGAACTCAGCATCGTCGGTAATAAGCCCTTTGATACGCATGCGCACCAGCTCCTCGCTCTCTTTCTCCTTTTGGGCAAGTTCACGCTCCCAGGTTCCTTTGCGCTCATACTCATTCTGTTTGTCATTTTTTGCCAGTTCATCCAGATGCTGGATGCACCAGTCGCTCAATGACTTTGATATGGTGAAGTTATTTTCAGCGTACTCCGCCATGGAGTCGTCTATTTTAAACTCTTGTACACTTCCTTCTGGACAATCCGCACTTCGCTTCTTGGTGCAGTGATAGTAGATGTAGTGCAAGTAGACTGCGTTATCCATATCGCTTATTTTTGTCTCACATGTTGGGCACACCGTCTTGTTTTGATAAGCAAATTTGTACTTACATTCCGAGCAGATGAGCTGGTGTTTGTGCTCCGCCGTAACGCTACCGCCACACGTGCCGCATTTGGTTCTACCGGTGTAAGGAAATATACGCTTGTTGATGGTCGGCCGTGGCACCCCTTTGCGCCCCAGCATGGCCTGTATTTCCCAATACTCTTCCTCGGTAATCATGCGTGGCAGAGCCTCGTTTACCTCGTAGCGCACAGTCTCTCGGTCTTCATCTTTACCGTAAAAGAATCCAGCATAGAATGGGTCTTGTAGAATGGCGTAAACGCGCGACAATGCGAGGGGCTTCCCACCTTCTTTTGTTCGCTGTATTGAGCGCAAGCCCATTACTTCCTCGGCATATTTGGTCAGCTTCCGGACAGAGTATTTACCTGACAAAAAGAGTTTAAACATCTGTTTTACAAGTTCGAACCGTTCCAGATCCACTATTATCTTTCGCTGGCCCTTGAGGCCGTAGTCATTTTCGTAGCCGGGTTTTGCCACCCCTCCTGGAAAACCCATTTGATTCTTTTTACGTAACCCCCTGCGCACCTCGATGCCCTTGGTATCATTTTCCATTTTTGCCTGACTCGTCATCATCTGGAAGAAGAACTTATCTTGTGGGGTGTTCTTAAACGTTTGACTTGGTGTAAGTATTTCTATCAACTTTTCTTCATCCATCAGCTGGATGAGACGTGCAGCATCGATAGCGTTACGAGAAAGTCTATTTGGGTGCCACGCGAGTATTCCTTGCACCTTTCTGGACTCGATTTCTTTTAACAATCGCTCGAATACGGGTCTTGCAAACGCTTGTTTTGCTGAATGCGACTCTTCAAGAATATTTTCTTCTTTTAGATCAACCTCTTTATTCTTCGCAAGTCTCTTTAACGCATCTGCTTGCGACTCGATTGAGAGAGCTTGTTTATCTTCTGCTTCGGAGGATTTGCGTGCATACGAAGCGTATGTAATATTCGCTTTCATGTTTTTTGCTTAGATTGATAACAACTAACAAGCTACCGTTAGTGGTAAACAAGTCCATACCCCTCCATAGCGTGATACCTATCGATATCAAACTGCCACAGATACTCTGTACAGAAAACAAAGCCACCAAACGCGCGTGACGGATTTGATACACCGTTTTCTCAAGGTCGGTTAATGCCCATGGAGGCGGGACCCTTGAGGCGAACACGCCGTTATGACTTCAGTTTCGAGATGCCCTCCTCACGCCCGGGCAATGCCCGGGATGGTTTGCCGCTTTGGCCCAATATCTCGGGCGGTAGCAGAGCACCTCGATTTTGAGCCGGTTTTGTTGTCTCGGGGACTCGCTGACTACCCCGTGCTTTCCGATTGTTAGAAATACCTCGAGCAACCACAGCCATGGCAACCCGAGTCAAACGTAATAGGTCGTGCGCAAGTTCAGCGGATTCCTCATCGCTAAGAACCGCGCCATAGTCGCGCGTTATTATTTTTTTTAGTTCTTGCAATGATTGCTGTTTAATCCGCATGATGCGGAGACTTTTTGTTTATGGAGACGAATACAAAGATCCGCCACCTGTGAGAATGGGAGTTGGCTACTCGACCATTCCCGCAAGAAGCGGGTCTTTGTAGCCAACTCTTATTCGTGCAAACAAAAAGCCTCCAGAATGAGCGCGACAATAAGTCGTGCACAATCTGGAGGCTTCTCCCTCAGCTACCCAGTCCGTCTGGGCGCCAATCAGAACCACAAACCCTATGCCGTAAAAGGTCTGTTCAGAAGCGGCTCTCCCTGATTACTCAGTAGAGCAGCGTGTTGAGCTGGTGAGCCAAACACCTATTCGCATCTTGCAACGGCATTTTCTTTGGTTCCGATTTATATCGGTTTGCAGTGAAGAAAGAACTATACTTATGTTATCAGAGCATTGGTTTGAGAAAGTTTGTCCACAGCATGGCATATGTACAAACGTGCCCCCTCTCACCGAGACGATGGGAGTGTTTTTGTCGATGAGGGGGCACGAATGTAGTTTCAACACCTGTGGATAACGCTTTATGGAAATGTGTCTTTTAATGACTGGCGCTACAATTTATTTGTGACCTTCCATTTATCGGACAAGCAATGGCAATTAGTTGCACCTCTCGTATCACGCCCTCAACGTTTGGAAACCAGAGGCCGCAAAAGGCAGTCTGACCGTCAGTTACTTGATGGAGTACTTCTACTATTGGAGAAGGGCGTCACATTGAGGAGACTGACGCGCGAAGGATACCCACCCTTTCAGTCATGCCATCGACGACTTCACGAATGGGCCGCTTCGGGTGCCCTCGACAAAGTTATTGAGGCTCTCGCTAAAGATTTAGAGACTCGCGGTCGCGTACCTCTGCGTCGCTGCTTTATGGACAGTATGTTTCAACCCGGTTATGAAAAGATAGTAATCATGATCAGGCACGACGAGTTCGAAGATGAAAGGCCGTGGCAAGTTAGGACGAGGTATTTTTTTAGTTGCTCAAGAATATGGAAGTTGTTCTTCCTTCGCACTCAGTCATCATGGATATTGGAGCGTTTGCCCGCAGATCTCGCAAAGAGAGCACAGATGATTTAGCTTGTAGATAAAGGATTTATTTTGAGACAAAAGACGCGTTTTTTGATTTAATCAAGTTTCACTGCGCTCCCTGTATTGCTGCATCTATCGTGTCCATTGTTGCCTTATCTGCTTCGCCGGCTGCGGCTTGCTTATATCTTTGAAGCTCCTCAGTGCAATGATGCGTAGTGTAGAAATCGATTCGCGCTTGGAGCATTTCTCCCATAGTGGCATTTGGGTGGTTCGCGTAATAATCGTCGCTGAATGTCTTGAATGCTGCAGCTGCTTCCGCGTCCGTTGAATACTGACTCGGGCAACGTAGGCTGTCTGCAACTGCTGTTGTGTTCCGTGGAGCCCCGTAAGCGCTCAAAAGGGCTCCAAGCGCGCCGACACCGGCGATAAGGGTTACAACCCCTGCAAGTCTTAGCTTTCTCTTATTTTCGGGCATATATTGCGAACCACATTAAGAGCATTCCACACAAGGTGAAGAATATACCACCAAGGATGTAGCCGACTGAAAATGACCAGATACCGAGCCCCATAACTCCTGCCCCTAAACCAACCTCGAGACTTTCACTCATGGCAATTAGCCTTAGTTGCTAATCCCGTGATGGTCACAAAAAGCCCACCACGGGTAGTGGCCGAAGCCACTCATACCAGTTTCCCGATATGGCGTATAAGGCGACCCCATGATGGGTTCTTTGTGCCTTATACGACTTGTCGACCTTGCCGCAGTGACTGCGGGTTAGGTCCTTTTTATTCAATTGTTGTAACTTAAAGAGCTACGCTCACATTCTACCCCACACAGAAACGATATCCAGCATTAGATTCTGTTTTTATTGTGGCAGATAGTCTGGACGTTCGATTCCGCACTCCTCGAATACCTTTTTGAAGAATGGTAGTAATGCAGTAGTTGCCGGTTGATCAGGCAGTATCTCTCCCTCGGCTTCGATCAAGTCAGTGGCGCAGGGCGGGCCTCCATCGCGGATCCAGTTATGGCCCGGCCGCGGGGCATATCCGATTTGCCGACCTCTCACGCCAGTTAAACCGGCCTTCCAATGATAGGGAGGGTTGATGCCAAGCTCATTTAGAAATTGTGAGTAAGTAAGGATACCCTCGACGAATTTCTGTTCTACTTCCGTCATATAGAGACGGTTTTCACTGTAGTTAAGTAACGCTGTCTCGATGCCCCATACTTCTCCAGTTTTGAAAGCAAATGTAACCCCAGCAATGTTGATTATTGAACCTTCTGTTTGACTATCAGATGCACGGTACATGCCTTCTCCATCAGAAGCTCTGAGATATGAATAGCCTCCTGCCGGATGAATTAGTGGCATGAGTAATGATCTGGGAGAGGACAATTCTTTCAATTGCCGTGGAGTCCATTCTCCCTCTGGTTTCGTTGACGGCATCAGCCGAAGCCACATCGCAGGCCCTGGGGTTAGAAATATTTCCTTTGTAGATTCTCCGTAATGGAGACCGTCTTCGAAGCCTATCGCTTCACCTTTGCTACGAAATCGAGCTGGTCCGTCCTTTGCAACTACAGCTGGAAAGACCGGCGGCGGGTCCGGAGTTGGCGAAGGCACAGCCGCTATGCTCAGCCTAATCGCTTCCTTGAGCACATTAAACAGCTTTCTTTTTTCGTCGGCTCTCTCTTGGGGAGTAGACTCTTCAAACAACGTGTATCTTATAGGCCATCGAAGATGTGCGAGATCAAACGGTAAAGTGTCATTATTTGGCTCACCGTAGGCTGTATTCATAACGCAGATCACACGTGAATATGTAAGAGACTTCAGAGCCCATCCATATTCAATTAGGACATTTGGATTTGGCGCGGGTCGTCCGTCCATACGTGTTCCAGTAAAGGTCAGGTCAGCCACAAAGACCGAGGCGGCATCTATTTTTTTGAAAATCGTTTCAGCAATGGGAGGTTGCCCTGCAATCCCTTGTGTGTCGCTATCGACTTCCACATCGCGAAGAGCTTCATCCAAAGATGCATCCGTGGCAAGGTCCGCGCACACCTCTTCAAGTACATCTTTTATGAAAGAACGGCCAACCTTATTTGGAGTATCAGATTGCCAAGAATAGAAAATAGCCTTTGCCATAGACTATTCAGTTTCTGGACCCTCAAGCAATTCCAATCCTTTAACAGGACCGAATGCAGTGCTCCCGAGCTTACCTTGTATTGAACCCACGACACGTGCCGTGCCGACGAACATTCTGTCGACCTGAGCATCGCGTATTTTCCATGACTTTTCATAAGCAATTCTTTCCCGTCCAATCTGCTCTTTCATTTCTCGATAGACCTCCACCATCGATTCGATCTGTTGCCTGAATTCATGGCTTATGACGTAGTCATAGAGAGAGTCAGCAAGTGTGCCGCGACTCTCCGCCTGCGCGTTTGCCAAAGCGACGTCAAGCAGCTGGCGTCTGAAAGCATGAGCGACACCGATGGCCATGCCCGGCTTGCACACCCATACGCCTTCTTTTTGTCCGAATCCTGCTTTCGCTTCCTCAGGCATTGCAACACTCACGATCACCGGAATGTTTGCTGCCTCGGCGCGAAGGTCATCTTTGAGTTTGCCGAGCCAGCCGTCTGACCATGTTTTTGTTTGCTTTGACTCCCACAGAATTACGCCAGCAAGGCGCCCCGAACTGGACTGCACTCGTTGTCTAATATCAGCACCCCTTATGCCCTTGCCGACAGGCTCGATTACATCCTGCGGAAACGCTTCACGTAGTGCTTGCTCGAGATCAAGTTCCTGAACCTCACCTTGAAGTTGCTGAGATCCTTGTTCAGCTTTTATCTTGGCCTCCTCCAGTTGCTGAACAAGGTCGCTTATTTTCTTTTGATTCTGGCGTTCTTTTGCAGCAAACTCTTCGTTGTATCGTTTGCTTATCTCGACTTCCATCTCACCCTGTTTAGATGCAAGCTTTTTTTCAACTTCGAGGTCTGCGGTCTTGATTCTCTCGTCCGCTTCGCGTTCTCTCTTTCTGGCAGAGAGCTCTGCTTCTTGAGCAATTTTGAGTGCTGCGTCTTTTTCCTTGATCTGCTCCTCCTTATCCTTCAGCTCAACACGAAGTTCCTCTTGTGCCTGCTTTTTTGCATCTGCAACAACCTTTGTGCGCTCTTCATCTACACGCTTAGTTACTTCTCGCTTGACCCGTTCTGCCTCCGTTGCTTTGAGCTTTTCCATCTGTTCCTTTTCACCTGCAATGACTGCCTCTTGCGACGCAAGAGCTTTCTCTCGCTTAGAAACATCAGCAAGTACTTCTGCCTTCGCTTTTTCAGCAATCGACTCACGGAGCGCTTCTGTTATCTCGTAAGTCTCGCCGCACTTGGGACAGTCAATCATCACGGCGCTGGTTTTGTGTGAGTCTGGCATAATTTGTTGAGGTTACTGATAAGTTCTATTTACTAAACTCGTAGATCTTCTCTTTTAATCCGCGGACAAAGCCAAAAAGCCCCCCTGGGTATTGAGCCTGTATTGCTTCTTTCTTTGCGTTCATGTTCGGCAAAAGAAATGCTTGTGACGATATATTCTCTTCGCCGCCGGTCTTGTATTTTTCCATGATGTTGCGAACGGCTTCGCCAATTTCCGTTCCGTACTGGTCAATGAGTTGCGAATTGGCACGCATAAACTGCTTGACGCGGTCTTCGCGTGTGAGAAGCGGCGCGTTGAAGGCAATATGAGCTATCACGTCAAATGCGTCACTGTCTTCTAAGTTCTCGATGGATTTAATGAGTGGAATATTGACGCGCTTTGACTCCAAGTCCGCCATGAATAGCTCACGCTTCTCAGGGTCGAGCCACACTGCACGTAGTTCGTCCGTGGTATGCACCATTTCCACTATCTTCTCCCCGGAGAATCTACGATATTCTGCTTTTGAGAGTTTTATGCCGTCGAACTCAATCTCAACTTCCTCGTCGATCGTAACCTCGATACCTTTAACGGTTATTTTCTTCGGCGTGGAGCGAAGCGCCTTCAGGCGGAACTCGTACGGCATCTCTTCGTCGGACGTGTGGGGTTTTAAGGTTTTGTTCAATACCTTGTAGTCAGCATGTTCAATATGCACGTTTACCTTGTCGTTGGACGGCAAGCCAAACAACTTGAAGAAGCCATGTTCATCTGTCTTTCCGACCTTCTCCCAGCGCCCAAGTTTTGCTTTGACGATTGCGCTTGCAACCGGCTCTTCGGTCGTGTTGTCTACGACAATACCCATGAGCAGTTTATCCA
>Ga0194035_1000170_pt1 | contig 38982 bp, 40 predicted proteins | sample JunL2320m_MetaG_FD_148680 | JGI IMG/M metagenome (GOLD analysis project Ga0194035, IMG submission 148680) | Anoxic zone freshwater microbial communities from boreal shield lake in IISD Experimental Lakes Area, Ontario, Canada - Jun2016-L239-20m | ecosystem: Environmental > Aquatic > Freshwater >...
GCCCAACCAGTGAGCCGCGCTGGGAGACTGGAGAATTCCGGTGCGCGACGCGGCCACCGCAGTGCGGTCATAGGGCGCCAACAGCGGCCCGGCAACGGCAACCAGCACGACGGCGGCGACCATCAGCAGTCCGGCACGGCCCATCCGATCGGCAACCAGTTGCCGGAACACTCCGTGCCATCCGCCGACGACATGCCCGGTGACGGGCGCAGCGTCGAGGCTGGAATTGATCATGGGTCCGGTCATGTCAGCCGGACCCGGGGGTCGAGAAGGCGGTAGGCGACATCGCTGGCAAAGTTGGCCAGCACCACGACGATGGCGAAAACCAGGAAGCAGGCCTCCATGACCGGGTAGTCGCGGCGGATCACCGATAGATAGATCAACTGCCCCATACCCGGCCAGGAGAACACCGTCTCCACCTGGATCGTGCCCCCGACAGTGGCACTGGCGTAGAGCGAGGTAGCGGTGACGACCGGCAGAAGTGCGTTACGCACGCCGTGACGCCATAGCACCCGCCGCGGACTGAGTCCCTTGGCGCGGGCCGTGGTCATGTAGTCCTCGGACAACACCGCTAACAGTGAACTGCGACTGATGAGCACGAACTGCGCGATGTCGACGAGCACCATGGCCATTGTCGGCAGGATCAGGTGCCGGGCCAGATCGGCGATCTTGGTGAAGACCGTCGGGTACACCGCATCGGCGGTGAACATGCCCGCGATGGGTAGCCAACCGAGAGTGACAGCGAACATGAAGATCAACAGCATGCCCACCCAGAAGGTGGGCAGGCTCCAGAACACCAGCGACCCGATGACCAGACCGCCGTCAGTACGTGTCCCGCGTCGCGATGCGGCGAATACTCCGATTCCCACCCCGAGCACGATCACCAGCAGCGTGGAGATCGTCACCAGGATCAGCGTGTTTCCGAGGGCTTTGGCAACGATCGGGCCCACCGACGTTTGATACGTATAGGACCAGCCCAAGTCACCGCGGAACAGATGCGCAACGTAGGTGATGAACTGCGATGGCAGGGGCAAATCCAATCCGTAAAAGCTACGCAACCGCGCAACGGCTTCCGCGTCGAGGTGTTGACCGCGGGCGATGTGGGTGACGGGATCGCCCGGCATCAAGTGGAACAGCGTGAAATTCGTAGCCAGCACGGCCGCGAGGGTCAGCACGAGATACCCCAGTTTGCGTCCGATGTACTGGGCCATTGACTTTCGGTGAGCCTCAGGCCGGTTTCACGTCGAGGTAGTTGACCCTCGGGAAGTTCAGGATCATGCCGCCGTTGATCGGTTGCCAACCCGTCCAGGTGTCGCTCCGGGTGCCGGTGAGCTTCTTCTGATACCACATCACGATGTAGGGGCAGGCCGCGTAATGCAGGGCCTGCATCTCCTGGACGATCTTGACCCGGGCGTCCTTATCCACGGTGGTCTTCTGCTGGGCGTAGAGCTCGTCATAGCGCGCGTCGGTCCAGAACGTGTCATTGTTGCCACCGATCTGGTCTGTGGTCGGGATGCCCAGCAGGTAGGACGGGTCGTAAAACGCCGAATCCCAGCCCCACACCATGATGTCCCAGTCGGGACCCTCGGTGTTGAACACCGTGGCACCCATCCCGTCGGCGTCGGTGGTCGACAGTTTCAGATTGATCCCCACTGCCTTGGCGGCGGTGATAAACAGTTCGGCGGCCTTGACGTCCACTGCGGTGTCGGCAATCGCGAGGATCCGGAACTCCAGCGGGGCACCGGCTTTCGACTTGCGGATACCGTCGTCTCCCCGCTCGGTATAGCCGGCCTTATCCAGCAGATCGTTGGCCTTACCGGGGTTGTTGTCCAGTACCGCATCGGGCCCCGGTGTGTAGTGGAAGTCGCCGAAGGTGGGCGGCAACAGATCGGCTCCGGGTTCCCCGTAGCCGGACAGCGCGAGTTCGACGAGTTGCTGTCGGCTGACCGCACAGCTCAGCGCCTGGCGCACCGACTGATCCAGGAGCAGCCGATTCCCTTTGGAAGCCGGCTCCTTAGAACAGTTGAACCCGATCATGTGGAACGAGAAGGAGTCCATCGCTGTCGAGGTGACGTTGGAGGCATCCTTCAAGCCGGTGTAGATCGTCGGCGGCACCTCGGCAACGATGTCGATATCGCCATTGCGCAATGCCTGGATGACGACGTCGTCGGAACCGAACTTTGTCCAGGTGACTTTCTCCGCGGCCGGCTTGGGCCCCCACCAGCCGTCGTTGCGCGCGACGGTAGCGACACTGCCCTTCTCCCAGGACACGAACGTGAACGGTCCGGTTCCAATCGGTTTTTCGTTGGCGTACTTGGGCAGATCGTCCTTGGACACGCCCTCCCACAGGTGCTTGGGGACGATCGGGATGATGATGGCCGGATCCAGGGTCTGCGGCTGCGAGTAGACCAGGCGCACCTGGTTGTCACCCACCTTGGTGGCCTCGGTGAGTTCCTTGAAGTACGCGCCGTAGGTGCCGTAGTTGTTGTCCCGCACCAACAGGTAGGTGAACACGACGTCGTCGGCGCTGAAGTCCTTACCGTCCTGCCACTTCACTGCGGACCGCAATGTGTAGGTGAAGACCTTGCCTCCATCGGTGACCTCGACATCGGTGGCCAGCGACGGCTGCAGGTTGAGTTGCGCGTCGTACTCCATGAGCTTGTCGTAGACCAACTGGAAGACGTCGTAGGCCTGGGTGGAGAACGCGGTGAACGGATTCAGTGCGTCGATGTCGGTGGTGGAGCCGACGCGCAGCACCGTCCTGGTCGCGGTCTTCGGAGCGCAGGAGGCGAGTGCGGCCGCCCCGCCGAGTGCGGCGGCCACGACCGCGGAGGTCCGGAAGAAGCCGCGGCGGTTTAGCTCTGTCATGATCAGAACCCTTCCTGGCACAGGTGTGTATACAGAGTAGTATCACCTTGGGCTGTTGCCCGGCGATTACCTGATTGTTGCAGGGTTTTGCGCGTTGAATTGGGGCTATGACGTCGACTCTGAACGCCAGTGCGGTGGCCGCCCTGGCCGATCAGCCAGTGGACTGGCGCTTCAAGGGTTTGCCCGTGGCGTGGTCGGGCTTGACCCCGGCACAGATATGCGCCCGGGGCGCCGATCTTTTCGACGCGGGTCCACTGGGTCCGGTGTGCGTGCTGCGGGCCGGGGCCGTGGAGCACAACCTAGCGGTGATGGCCGAGTGGTGTGCGGCCCATCGGGTGGAGTTGGCCCCCCACGGGAAGACCCACATGTCTCCCCAACTGCTGGCCAAGCAGTTCGCCGCCGGTGCGTGCGCCGTGACAGCCGCGACCATCAGTCAGGTGCGTACCTTTCGGGCGTTCGGGGTGCGCGACGTGGTGCTGGCTAACGAACTGGTGGATCCGGCCGGTTTGGCATGGCTGGCGGCCGAACTCGACACCGATCCCGAGTTCCGGCTGATCTGCTGGGTCGACTCGGTGCGGGGGGTGGAGTTGATGACGCGGGCGCTGACTGCGGCCGGCGCGCGCCGGCAGGTGGATGTCTGCGTCGAGGTAGGTGCGCTTGGCGCACGAACCGGGTGCCGCGATGACCGGTGCACTGACGAGGTCGCGGCTGCGGCGGTGGCCAGCCCACGGCTTCGCCTGGTTGGTGTGGCCGGCTACGAGGCGGCGCTGGGCCACGACGTATCCGCAGCCGGTATCGCGGTGGTGCGCGAGTATCTGTCGGGTCTGCGGGCGACGGTCATGCGCCTTCGCCCGTTCTGTGAGACCGATGAGGTCATCGTCACCGCGGGTGGCAGCACGCATTTTGATCTGGTCGCTGAGGTCCTGGCCGGGGATTGGCGGACGATCCTGCGCAGTGGCTGCTACCTGACCAACGACGACGGTCTGTATCTGCGGACCTCACCACTGACCCGAACCGGTGCCCCTGCCGGTGGATTCCGGCCGGCGATGGCCCTCTGGGCTCAGGTCAGTTCCCGGCCCGAGCCGGGTTTGGCGCTGGTGACCATGGGGCGCCGGGATGTGTCCTTCGATCAGGATCTGCCTGTGCCGCAACGATTTCGAACGGACTCCGGATGGTCAGCGGACGGCATGGCGGGCAGTGCGGTCGTCAAGCTCAATGACCAGCACGCCTTTGTCCGGTTGTCGCCCGCCGCCGAGGACGTCATCGATGTCGGAACCTGGCTGGAGTTCGGGATATCGCATCCGTGCACGGTTTTCGACAAGTGGCCGATGATCCCCATGCTCGACGAGCAGGGCCGGGTGGTCGATGTGATCCGGACCTTCTTCTGAGTCGGGCTCCGCGTCAGCCGTCGGGCTGGGACAGCGACGCGACAGACCAGTTCGACAGCTCTGTGGGGCCGAGGATGCGGTGGCGGGTCTGGCCGGCGGTGTAGAAGGTGAATTTTGTTGCGCGGTAGCACTGTTCGAAGCAGTCGAAGGCCCTGCCGTCGGCGTCGAAGCTGACGCCCCGGACCCGCACGATCGGCTCAGTCGGTGCGATCTGAAGGTGCTTGGCCTCCCAGCTGTTCGGGCTGTCCACCTCAAAGGCCTGTTCGGTGTAGTCGTCGGTGAGGTTGTAGCGCTCCTCGATGAACCGATACAGCGACCCGCCTTCGGCGAGTCTGTCCTGGTCTATCGCGGGCACCCGGCTCAACGGTAGGACGGCGCGCTCGAGGATGCTGTCATCGCTGCCGAGACTGCGCTTACGCCAGATCTCCCATACCGGTTGGCCGGGTTCGATGCCGAGTGCCGTCGCGATCGTGCTGCTCGGCAGGCCCACCCCGATCGAGATAAGCGAGGTGACGAGCGCTTCCGGTGCGCCCTCGCGATCGATCAGGGTCTGTAGTAACTCGCCCGGCCGGGTGGGGTCGGCGGCGATGCGCGGGTCGGCGACGAATGTGCCCAGGCCTTGGCGGCGTCGAATCTTGCCCGCCCGCTCAAGCTCGTCGAGCGCCCGCCGTACCGATATGGTGCTGACCTCGGCGATGTCAGCGAGTTCGGCAGTCGTCGGCAACCGGTCGCCCGGGTTGAGCCCACGCTCGGCCATGATTTCGAGCACCAGGTCATAGACCCGCTGGTAGCGCAGCCGACGATCTGCGCCCGCCAGTTCGGCGTCTTGCTTCGACATCGGCATCGCTTCTCCCACGCGCACGGACAAACCTTCCTCACCAATCAACTTATCTGCAACGTCGATACGATCTGCGGTCATGACGCGATCCGTTTCCCGACGCGAAGTCCTCAAATACGCCCTGGCCACCCCTGCACTCGTCGGCCTGGGCACCGCAGCTGCGCCGCGGGCATCGGCCGCGGGTATGAGGCTGATCGACTTCGCCGAACGGTTGGTGTCCCCGGAACAGATCAGGGCGGCGGGCTTTGATGGCGCACTGGTCTACGTGTCGGAGTTACGGCCCGGTGCCACCTTCGACTTCAAGCCGGTCACCCGTGAGTTCACCGATGGTATGCGCGCGAAAGGTCTGCACGTTGTCAGTTGCTACCAGTACGGCAAGCCCGGTTGGCCGAATTCGCCGTCGGACTTCACCCGCGGGTATGACGGTGGGGTTGCGGACGCGACGACTGCCCTGCGACTACACGGCGCGGCCGGTGGCCCGAATTCGGCGCCGATCTTCTTCAGCGTAGACGAGCCGATTGACTCCGCAACGTGGAAAAATGTTGCGCTGCAATGGTTTCGCGGACTCAACTCGGTCCTGGGTGTCGAACGCACCGGTATCTACGGCGGAAATCGGGAATTGGGGTGGGCGATCGCCGATGGTGTCATCGGACACTCGACAACTCCGGGATTTCGGTGGGCCTGGCAGACCAAAGCATGGTCAGGAGGTGTGCGTGAACCCGCGGCGGTGCTCTTCCAGCGAGAGGTTGTCACCGCGGTAGACCCGGGTGTGCTAATCGATGGTGTTCACGTCGACGTCGACGATGTGCTCGCCGCCGATTTCGGTCAGTGGGACCGGGTTTAGGACCCGACCGAAACCAGTGACGGACTTCCGACACCGATCGTGATCCGCGGAGACGCAGCCGGGTCGAGCCAGGTCAGGACCGAACGCATCTCATCACGACTGATGGCCACACATCCCCAGGTCGGGCTTCCGTTGGTCACATGCAGAAAAATCCCCGACACCTTGCCTGGGATCCGTTGCGGGTTGACCGCGATATTGACCGCATAGTCATAGACCGGGCCGGAGTCGTAGAGGTTCTCGGTGATGGCCGAGGGACTATTCGCCGAGTGGACGTAGGTGTTGTACGTCGGCGAGGACGCGTCTTCGTCCCACCAATCCTGTTTGGTGGCCTGGAAATAGGGCATCTTGGTGCCGGGATTGGGTTCCCGGCCGAAGGCTTGATCGAATGCGAAAGTCCCCTCGGGAGTGCGGTAGACACCGTCGGCGGGGGCGCCGATACCGAGTTCGCCCACCATCGCCTTGGTCGGACCCAGAACCACCTTCCACTGCTGACCGACACGTTGGAATGCGGTGAGGGACCCGGTGGTTGAGTTGGCGGCGGGGACACCGACGACGATCCACTGCGACGTCTCCGCGGCGGCGGCAACCGGTGGCTCAGCCAGCGCGGGCGCGGCCAGTGGCAGTGCCAGAGCAGCCAATCCCAGCAAGCCCGCAAACCTGGCGAGCGTCCTGGGCAGATTCACGCAGTCGATCGTAACCGCGTCCAGCGGCAGAACCCGGGAAGCGGAGCCGGAGCAAGCGATCGGGAACTGAGATACTGGATGCCACAATGGGCGACGACGAGCAGTTGACCAGCTCCGCCGGACTGCCGGCCGGACGGGCCGTGGCACTCGATGAGCGGGTCCGGATCTGGCGCGACGCCTCGGTCGTCCTCGGCGGTGCGCCGTGGGGCATCGTCCGGATCGCCGCGGCTGCCCGGCCGTTCGTCGGCCACCTCAAACACGCCGGAGTCGCCGGCCTGGTTCCCTCCCCCGGCGTCGAACGTGCCGTCGTCGACATGTTGCTGCCGCGCGGAATCGTTCACCCACGGCCGACCCGCGATCACCACTCGGACACAGCGGTGGATGTCGTCGTCCCCGCCTTTGAGCGACCGGATCTGCTCGACGAGTGTCTGGCCGCGCTTCGGGCGGCCTCGCCGGAGATGCACATCATCGTGGTCGACGACGCGTCAACGTCAGCGGCGGTCGGTGACGTGGCCTGCAGGCATGGCGCGACCCTGCTCCGCCACCCGGTCAATCGCGGACCCGCTGCCGCCCGCAACACCGGTCTTGACGCGGTGACGGCGCCGATCGTCGCGTTCGTCGACGCCGACTGCTCGGTGACACCGGGATGGCTCGACCCGCTGGTCGCACACTTCGACGATCCGCGGGTCGCGGCGGTCGCACCCCGGATCAGGCCACGCTCGAAATCTGCCGATATGCTTCCCCGCTACGAGTTCACCCGCTCCGCACTCGATATGGGACCCCGACCCGAGCTGATGGCACGCGGTGCACCACTCGGGTACCTGCCGTCGGCGACACTGCTGATCAGACGGAATGCCCTGGCACCCTTGGCATTCGATGAGTCCCTGCGGGTCGGTGAGGATGTCGACCTGGTCTGGCGGTTATCCGATGCCGGCTGGATGGTCCGTTACGAACCCGCATCGGTCGTAACCCATGAGATTCGGCCACAGCTGTTCGATTGGGCCAGAAGGCACTTCGACTACGGCACCTCCGCTGCACCGTTGGACGTTCGGCACCCACGGCGGCTCGCACCGGCACGATGGTCGGTGTGGAACCTCGCGGTCATTCTGCTGTTGCTGGCTCGGTGGCCGGCACGGGGCCTTTCCGCGGCCGCCGGACTCGGGGTCGCCGGTCTGTCCACCGGGCTGTTGGCCCGCAAACTCCGCGCGTCCTCCGTCAGCCCCGCGGTAGCTCCACTAGTTGTCGGCAGGGGACTGTTGGCCGAGACGGCCGCGACAGGACATCTGCTTCGCCGCGAATGGTGGCCACTGGGCTGGCTGGCACTGGCCGCCGCCCCACGATCGCGGTTCGGCCGATTCGCCGCAGCGGCGATGCTCATTCCCCTCGCGCGCGAGTGGTTCACCCGGCGCCCCCGACTCGACCCGGCGCGGTACGTCGCGCTGCGACTGATCGAGGATGCCGCCTACGGCAGCGGGGTGATCGCAAGCGCGATCGCAGACAAGCGTCCCGGTGTTCTCCTACCCCTGGTGAGGATGCCCGGTGGGCGCCGCTAGCGACGCAGTGGTGCCGCAGCACGGTACTGCGCTGGTTTTCGTTTCGACGACCACCGCAACCAGCGTTCCCACGCGTGCACCGAAGCGCGTTGCCACGCGTGATCGGCCGCCGGACTGATACGCCGCGCGACCTCCAATGCCCAGATGAGCGGAACCCGCATCAGCAGTAAAACCAGTCCGAGCCACGGCGAGGGCAGCCGGTAGCGCTTACGGTTCGCGGGCAGCATGAACAGCCGGGCGTAGGCGGCCTGGATGTGAAGGTGCATCTGGGCGCGCACCCGCTCGATACCCCGAAATTCCGGCAGCGGCGCGAAGGCGGGCACAAACGACTCGACAAGTTCGGCGCCGATGGCGCCAGAGTCATACGAGCGGGTGGCGTCGAACAGATACAGCATCCGAATTCCGTCGACGATGGTCTCCGGGAAGATGTCGGACCGGACGCCGACCAGGTGGCCGAGGTAGCGGTTGAAGTGCAGGGCGGCCCGGATCTCGGCCGGGGACGTCACATAGCCCAGGGCGTACAGGCCGAGTCCCGGACCCACACTTCCGCCCAGCAGCGTCAGCATCATCTCGGCCTGGCTGATCGGCAGCCCCCAGCGCTGCGAGTCCCACTCCGGGTGGTCAGCAACCCGCCGCCGGACACTGACGTGCATGACCCGCACCTGCATCGAGATGCGGCGCCCGAGCGAGCCGGGCGTCAGCGCGGCGCCGGGCCGACAGACCTCGATCCACCACCGGCTGGTCTCCAGGTAGCGGTTGAGCGCCGAATCCCCGGCGTATCCGCCCGACAGTGACAGCGGAACCGCCAGCGAAGCCTCGGTATAGGCATCCAGGGTGCCGGCGTTGCCGATCGAGCCCAGGGTGTAACCCCAACGCCGCCACACCGCGGCACCCTGCTCAATCAGCTGCGGATCCACCCAGCCCGGAACGTGTTCGAACTCGGCGAACAGTGCCTTCATCGACTCGGGCGCGTCCGGCACGTCATCGACGCCGCGCTCCAGGGCCTGGTTCAACATCTCCCTGGAGCGCTCGGGGCCCAGCGGTCCGAGGAATGTCTCGTCGACAAAACGCTCGGCTACCGGGTCTCCGGTATTCAGCAATCGCGCGTATTCGGCCGCCACGCGATCGTCGGGAAGAAGGTCAAAGCCGGTGATCCGCTTGATCCCGGAACGAAGCCGGGCAGGCCGCCCGACATCGCGGGCCTGAGGCCAACGAAACGCCGTGGGAACAGACACTGTTTGCTCCTCACTCTGCGTCACATCCGTGGCCGATCTCCCAGCATATGCGGACATCGTCAGCTAATCTCCTGACTTGAAAAGACGCCTGACTGAGGAGCCGCCGTGCCGATTTCGCTTCGTTCCCACTTGATCGCAAGCGTCGCAGTCGTCGGCGCGATGACAATCGCCGTCACCCCGATCACCACACCTGACCTCATGCCGCCCATTCAGCAGAGCTCGGCCGCCTACCAACTCTCGGCGCTGGCCAACCCCATCACCGCGATCGCGGGCGTCGCCGAGTTCCTGAACTATCAGCTCATCAGCGGGCAACCCCTCGACCCTGACCCGGCGACCTACGAGTTCGGCGATCCTTACTGGAACGAATTCTTCACCGCGACGAACCCCTTCACTGATCCGCCCAGCACCGTGAGGATCGGGCCGCAGACCACTGGTCTGATTCCCGATCTCGTCGGCGAGTTCTCGACCAATGCCTTGAGCGCGGTGATCTTCAACCTGTCGAATTACGGCTTTGCCATCGGCGAAGGCGTGCTGGCCCTCGGCACGGGCGCGGCCGCCGCGCTGTGGAACACCCCGGCCGCGGTGGCCGGTGCGGTGGGTTATCTGGCCGCCGGTGATAGCGCGGCAGCGCTCGCCGAGTTGGAGACGCAGATCATGGCTCCACTGCAGGCGGGCGTCCAGGCTGCGACTGACGCCGCCACATATATCGCCTCAAATCTCACCCGGAACCTTCAAACGGTCCTGACGGCCACCCTGCCGAAGCTGCTGGGTGGGCTAGCCCGGGCGACGGTGGGCGATCTCACCTACCTGGCCCAGTCGGCGATCGCAACAGTCAGGCAGGTGGTCACCGACCTCGCCGGCCTGAATTTCGCGGCCGCATGGAACGACACGGTGGACGGCTTCCTCAGCAACACCGGCACACTCGGGCAGCTGACCTGGACGACCGTCGCACCCATCGGCTTCCCGACTCTGACCCCAAGTTGTTGCACCCCATGGGTTTCGCCGAGCCTGCGCAATGTCATCACTGCCGTGTCGGTGCAGACCGGCGGCTCTGCGATTCTCAATGAAATCATCGGTGCCGCCGGGATCCGCAACGAACCGTTCTACGCCGACGTACTGCCTGCCGCATCAGCGCCGTCGAGGTCGAAAAAAGCCGCGCGATCCGCGGCGTCAGTCCGGTCGACGGCTGCTGATGCTGCACCCGCGGCAGATCCGGCCAGGCATCGGGCAGCCCGTAGGGCGACCGCGGCAGGCTAGGCGCCCGCGGCCACGATCACGAAATCAGTGCCGAACCCGAGGATCAGTCCGAGCAGCAGTCCCCAGAACATGAGCGTGCGATAGCCCAGATTCTGCGCAACCCGCAACAACTGAACGACCACGTACAGGATCGACCCTGCGGCCAGTGCCAGGAAGGCAACCGAGACAGTCTCATTCACGAATGACTGACCCAGCAGGGTGCCGACCAATGTCGGGCCACCGGCGATGATGCCGAGCAGCGCCAGGAACCCCCAGCTGGGTCGGGTCGGCTCACCAGCCAGCGGAGCGACGATGCCGAAACCCTCTGTCGCGTTGTGCAATCCGAATCCGACGATCAACGGGATCGCGAGACTGAGTTGGCCGGCAGCGGCGGACTGGCCGATTGCCAGACCTTCGGAAAAGTTATGCAGACCAATGCCGACGGCGATCAATAGCGCCAACCGCCGTGCGGGCGACGCTGTGGAGAAGGTGCGGTGTTCGGTGAATTCAGCCACGCTTGCCGCGCCCGGCCCATGCGGTCGCGCAGTCCCCTTGGCACCCGCCATCCACTGCTCGTAGTAGACGAGGGTCATCAGGCCGAGCACCAGAGCGGCCACGAAGACCGCAGCCAGCGAGATGAACCCCGTCCAGGTACCGGTTCCATCCTGGGTGACAGCGACAAGGGCGGTCTCGACCGGTTCGACAGCATGCACCAGCACGTCCCAGAACAGGAACAGCAGCACACCGGTTGCGGTCGCGTTCAGCAGTGCCCTCGTGCCGGCCGGCAGGCCTCGCACCCGGCCAACCGGAAGGCCGAGAAATATGGTGAAACCGGCAATGGCGCCCAGGACGGCGATATCGAACGTGCTCACGGCGGCCTCCTTTTCTATGCAAAGCCTAGCCTAACTTGTCCTACCGTACCCTACCGTCGGGCGGTTGCGTCAGGGGCCATGGTCACCTCTTCGTCCAGACCGCCTGGCTATGATCAGCAAACAATTGCCGATCGATGCCGGATCGCTGGCAGCTGACGAGGAGCCGGAATGAACAATGCGGTGCGCGGCCTGATCTGCGTCGCGGCGGTGAGCCTCGGTGGTGTCGCGATCGGCGTCCAGACGATGCTGCCCAGTGGGTCCGCCGGCGCAGACGTCTGCACCCAGGTCGGAAACAATGCCACCGTCACGACGTGCGCGGACCTGTCGGACATCGTCGTCCAGATCGTGACACCCGGGCGCCCCGACCGCGAACTGGGCAACCTGGCGCCCAATCTGCAGACCTGCCTGGGCTGGGACGGCATCTGGGTGTACGCGGACAGTTGTACCTGAGTTACGAGCTTGGGATGACCGTCGGCAGCGCGACGGATGCCCGGGAGAGTCATGCGGCTATCCCCTCCCGGGCCGTCCCGACCTCAGCTACCGCGGGCCCACACCGATGGGACCGACCGGTCCCGCGACGGGACCGAGTCCGCCCACTCCGACGGGACCGACAGGTCCCGCGACGGGGCCGAGTCCGCCCACTCCGACGGGCCCAACCGGTCCCAAGATCGGATCCGGGCCTACGCCGATAGGGCCGACCGGTCCGAGGATCGGCATGCACGAATTCGTCACGGCGTCCCAGTACAGGGTGGCGGGATCGCACCAGTCAGCGTGGCTCACCGCGGGTGACGCGAGTGCGGCCAGCGGGATGGCTACGACCGCGAATGCGAACGCGCCGAGGGCGCCAAGGAGTTGTGGCCGAGTCTTCATGGGGTCTCATCTCTGTGTGATTAGCGCTGAACATGGAATTTCTCCCGTAGGGAAGTCTAACTATCAATCTGTTCGCATCGCGGACCGCCAGCGTTACATCGAGTCCCGGAACGGCGCCGGCGAACCTAATGGCCTTCTGGCAAAACTTCTTAGCGACGCTTTAGCCCCGAAGGCCCGCGGCCTTAATATCCGGCCATACCGTGGGCTTCATGTTGCTCGATATCCGATGGCTGCAATATCTGCTGAAGCGGACTGCCCGCTAATCCTCGCGGATCGCGCTGCCCGCACCAGTCGCGAAGCGATCAGTCAGCAGCGCTTGAGCTGCTCGGCGGCCGCTCACCAAAGCCCCCTGGATGGACGACGTATCGCGGTGATCGCCGGCAACGTAGAAACCGCCCGGGGCACGCACCGGCCGCTGCATTTCGAAGGGCACCGGCATGGCCGGTAGTGCATAGGGAATCGGATAACTCGCGAGGAGTTCCCAGTCGCGCGCCGGAACGCCGTACAACCACGATAGGTGCTCGCGCACGGCGTGCTCGTGCTCAGGCAACTCCCATACGCCCAGCGCAGATGCTGAAATCAGCGCACCGCCGGCCGGGGCGTAATCGGGTGCGGCATGAGTGAGCACGACGGTGTTGACGAGCGGTCCGCGGCGATCTCCGTCAAGGATGAGCACCGCCTGCCCGTCAGCGAGATCCTCGGGTGCGCAGGTGGGCCGGAAATACCAGGTTGTGACCGAGCGCGCGGCCGGCGCGCGGATATCAGCGATGAGCCCGGCGGCCGTCTCCGGATCGGTCGCGACGATGACGGCGTCGGCGCGGTGCGCGTCGCCGTCGACGACATCGACCGCCCGAGCCGAGACCGACGCCACCCGGTGGCCGAGTCGGATGTCGAGCCCGGTTGCGAGTTGTTCGGGGATTCGCTGCATACCCTGTGCCGGCACGCCCGGAGTGCCTCGAACGAAGGATTTCAGCACCACGTCAAGGAAGCGCCGCGACGTCGTGAGCTCGGATTCCAGGAATACCCCGGACAAAAACGGGCGTAGCACCCGCTCCATCAACGTCCGATCCGCACCGGCGCGGCGCAGTGCCTCCTCGGTGGTGACGTCCGGGTCGCGGAGCAACGATTCAACGGACCGAACAGCGCGGGAGACCGCGTAGGCGCCGAAGCGCGCCGTTGACACCGGCGAACCGATGCGCGCCATGAGCGACGGGACGGCCCACGAGGGCTGGCGGCGCGGATCAGCGACTCGCTCCACCTGACGGCGCCCGCTGCGGCTGAAGACGATGCGTGCACCAGCGATGAAGGGCCTCAGGTCGAGGGCCTCGTGGTCAAGGACGCGAGCACCCTCTGGGTAGGCGGGGTTGTACAGCTGGAACCCGCGATCAAAGCGGTAACCATCGACAAGATCGGTACGCACGCGTCCGCCCACGCCATCCGAGGCTTCGAGCACTGTGACCTCAACACCGTGGGCAGTGAGATGACGAGCGGCAGCGAGCCCACTCAGCCCTGCCCCTACGACGATGACGGCCATAGGGCTTACGTTAGTTGCCTTCGGCCGGTCGGCCTCGAACCCACGCACTCCGACTACCGGGTGTACTCACCGAGTGATCACGCTCCGGCGGTAGGTCACCTTGTCGAATTCGCGGCCGTATTCGTCGACCGCGACGACGTCCATTTCGCTGACCCAGGTCCCGGGCCGGACGTCCACCCGGATGAAGGAATAGTTGCGAAACCGCACCCGCGACCATCCGACTGCCTCGTTCTGCTTGTCGCCGGTAGCGGTCCACACGTAGCTGTCGGCCATGACACCGTCCGGGGCTTCATGGCCGCGGTAGGACTCCTGCTCGCCCTCAAGGAAGCGGTAGCGCGGCCTTCCGCCGCCGCCCACCGTGTAGTACACCGTGCCGTCGGTCGCGGCGTAGACCACCGAGTTGTCTGGCGCCGCCTTGGTCGGTGCGCCGGCCCGAATCGGATCGGTGCGCTCGAAAACATGATTGTGGGCTTGCAAGACCAGGTCGACCTGGTAGCGGTCAAACAGGGCCGCCCAGGCCGCCCGCACTCCACCGTCACTGGCGTGCTGCTCGGTGGTGGAATACGCACAGTGGTGGAAGAAGCAGACGATGAAGTCAATGTTGGGGTTGGCCCGATGAGCCGCCAAAGTGGTTTCAACCCAGGCGTTTTGGGATCCGCCCGAGTATCCCTCGTTAGTCCTGATCTCGTAGCTGGCGTCGTTGGAATCCAGGGAAAGCACGGCGACGTTGCCGTGCACGATCGAGTACACCGACGGGCATGCCGGCGGGCCGTTGTCCGGAAAGTCGAGCCTCGCCACATGACCGGCATAGCCGTGCGTCGGGTAGGCGGCCTCCATGTCATGGTTGCCGGTGGTGAACATCCATGGTGTCGTCGACGCACTGGCTTCGATCGCTCCGAGGTAGACATCCCAGACGTAGGGATTGAACTTGTCTAAACCTGCCGCCACCGTGTTCCCCGACGGCACGAATGTCGGTGGCTTGCCCGCACCGGTCTGGTCCGCATAGGCAATATCACCGGCGAGCAGATGGAAGTCCGGCCGCGACAAAACGATCTGTCGCAGGACGTTGGCAGTGTGGGGGGCACCCGGGTCATTATCGGGCTTGTAGGTCCGATTGTCGTAGTCACCGGGAGCGATACCGGGGGGCTGCGACGGGGCCTCATCGGTACCCTGGTCCCCCATCATCGTGAACCGGAAGGGCCCCATGGCATTTCGCGTGCCTGGCATCGCGGTCGACGCCGACCGCACATCGCCTGTGAAACCCTCGGTGCGCCACCGGTAGAAGTGGGGACTGTGACCGGGCAGGTTGTCCACCGGGGCATGCGCGTAAAACTGCTCGGTCCCCAGGATCCCGCCGGTGCTGATCGGGATCTGGGTCACCAGGTTGCGGATCTCAGCCTCGACCGTCGCCCCAAGCTCCGGCGTCGGGCCGTGATCGAGAAAGATTTTGGCGCGGACCGGATTCCGGGAGAGCTGAGCGGCGAGACGTAACTGGCTCGCGGCATCGGGCCCATAGGAGACCCGGCGATTGCGCACCGCCAGCGGCGCATCCGGTAGATACGAACTGCACGCTGCGGCGGACAGGCCCAGCGCGCCGACCGCCGCAGCGACCGCCGTTCCACCCAGGAAGTTTCGCCTCGACACCGGGTGCCGGCGAAGCCAGCTCTGATGCCAGTCGTACTGCTCGGCCATCGTCATCCCGACGGCCAGTTCTGAAGGAATGCCGGTATCGGGGATTTCACCGGCGGCAGTCAGAGGTCGCCTATTCACCGCGACGATCTTTCCATGTCCGCTTGCCGCATATCCCGTGGACGGCGGTTAGCGATTCCCGGCTGAAAACCGGACGCTGGCGGCCCGCCTTGAGCTGGCCGCGGCCGATGGGTTGGTTTCCGGTGCAGGGCTTTTCGCGCCCACTGCGCGGATCGAGTGCCGGCACCGATAATGGCCAGCATCGCTTGCCGCGCCGGGCCGACATTACGTAGTTTTACGTATTGCTGCGGTGGCCCTTGCCCACTATTGTCGCTCGCAGCACTCTGAGCCAGCGACGGAGGGTTGGGCATCAACAATGGCGGAGAACTTCGAGGGCAGGCTTGCCTGCGTCATTGCGGCGGACGGCTCGATCGTGCGTGGTTACCGGATCACGAAGTGGGTGCGCGTGGGGGTCGGCGACTACACCCTTTCGTGGCAGGATGAGCTGCAGGGTGGCGCCAAGACCAACTTCTCCTGTGTGGTGGGCAGCGAGATGCATGAGGACGTCGAGCCCGGAATCTGCACCGTCGGGCTGCTGCCGGATCATCACCAGATGCGGGTGCGGACCTACGCCCCCAACGGCCAGCCCGCCGATCGTTCGTTCCACCTAGCGGTTTTCCGGGACTGAGGCCCTTATGTGGGGACGCGAGTACACGGGTGAGGTTTTGTCCACCGCCGATTTCAACCGGCTGCGCTCAATCTATGAACCCCTCGGGGAGTCGGTGCGCGCCCTCGTCGACGCCACGATCCGCACCACCGAAGACGCCGAGACCATCGCCGCGGTGAAGAACGACATCGACGCTGCGGTGCAGCGCCTGCGCCGGAATCAGATCGACGGCACGTTCGGGGAAACGCTGATCGACAACGGCGCGACTGTCAGCTGGGGAAATGCCGTCCGCGGGATCCGCAACGCTTTAGCTCCACCGGTGTTCTCCCACCTTGACGAGTCGGGGCGGGTGTCGGCGGATTTCCATCTCGGTGCCGCCTACGAAGGACCACCAGGCCACGTCCACGGCGGGGTATCGGCGATGATTCTCGACCAGTTGCTCGGAGAAGCCGCCTGCCCCGACCTCGTACCGCGCTTCTCCGGCAGTATCACCTATCGGTACGTGCGCCCAGCCGCCCTGGGGACCCTGCACGCCGAAGCGTTCCAAACCCACACCGACGGTGCCAAGACTTATTGCTCGGCTTACATCGCCGATGCCGAGGGCGCAATCCTGGTGGAGGCCGAGGGCGTATTCATCATGCCCCGGTGGCTACGGAACTAACCGGTGCCCGCGTCGGCTGGCTGACCGCCGTTCAGGAGATCGCGTCGATCACGACTTGCAGTTTGGACTTCAGCGAGTCCGGTACCGGGTTGTGGCCGTAGTCGGCCAGATCTTTCTGGCCCTGGTCGAGTGCGACTGTGAGGAAAGCCTTGACGGCGGTTGCAACCGCTGCATTGGGATATTTAGAACAAACGATCTCGTAGGTGAACTGGACGATCGGGTAGGCCCCCGGTTGAGCCGGTTTATAGAACGACGAGGTGTCGATTATCAGGTAACTACCCTTGCTTTTAATCGTGGCACCGTCGATCGCTTTGCCGACCGACTCCGCCGACAGCGTCACCGGATCTGGCCCGGCGGAGGTGATGATCCGCGCGATCGCCAGGTTCTGTTTCCTGGCGTATGACCACTCGTTGTAGGCGATCGAACCGGGCGTGATCTTGACCGCCGCCGCCGCGCCCACGCTTCCTTTTACGGCCTTGGTTCCCCTGCCGGTAAAGGTCTTTCCCGGCAGTCTGCCCCACGCTCCGTCAGAGGCAATATCGAGGTAGCTTTGGAAGTTTTCTGTGGTCCCGGATTGGTCGCTGCGGTAAACCACCACGATCGGCTGCGCCGGCAACTGCTGGCCCGGGTTGAGCGCAGCGATATGCGGTGAGTCCCACGAGGTGATTGCACCGTTGAAGATCATGGCGGCCGTGTGCGCATCGAGTACCAGCGAGTCGAGACCGGGCATGTTGTAGGTAATCGCGATCGGACCGAACACCATGGGCAGGTCCCAGGCATCGCTATCGCCGCAGCGCACCCTGGCCTGATAGACCTCACCCCGCTGGGGATTCAACGGGGAGTCGTTACCGGCGAGATCAGTTTGGCCACTGAGGAATTCAGAGACGCCGGTCCCGGATCCGTTGGGGGTATAGCTCAGGGCGTAGCCCGGGCAGACCGTTTTATAGGCAGTGATGAACTGCGTCATCGCAGCTTCTTGAGCGGTGGAACCACTGGCAAGGAGCGATCTCTGCCCCCCGCAAGAGGTGGTGAATCTATCGGCTCCCAGGGTGGATTTGAAGGTTTCAGTCCGATCGCACCCGGCGAGTGCGAAAGGGGCCGCCAGGGCCGCGACGACCAAAACCGTCCCTAACGTGTTGCGGGTCGCCGTCATCGCTGTTTCCGCGTTTCGTTGCCGGCTGTCAGATACTGCTCCTGCAGGCGCTCGATTCTGTCCCAGACCTTGCGGTCGCGGTTGTGCCGGCTGATGTAGCGTTGCAGCCTCTTGCGTTGGCGCGCCGTGATCGGATTACCTCTGGCCTGAGATTGCTCGAGCCGAGTGACTAATCTCTCGCGCTCGCGCGGTCCCAGAATTTTGTCCCACGTTCCGTGGAGATCTGGAAACAAGAACTTATACAGAGTGATGAAGAGCAGGGACAGAGAGCCCAGGGCTACCAGCTGACCGAAGATTTCGGCGACCGGGGCCGGCAAGACGGTGTACTGCCAGGGCAGGCCCGAGTCGTAAAACTCTCGGGCCGCGGGGTTTGGCGGCAAGACGTAGAGGAGTGTCGGAAATGTCTTCGCCGGAGCCAGAACCGACTGCCGGCTGAACGTTTGCCTGAGGAACTCGGCGATTTTCATGGCATTGCCGTTGGCCAGTGACGTCTTCGCGATGACGGTGACCGGAACAGCGATGCTCTCCACATCGGATGCAGGCAGGCGCCCAGCCACCGAGAGGGCCCCCGCCGGGATCGTGATTGGTTCAATGGTGTAGCCGAGCGTGGCTGCCACCGAACGCGGGTTGGGCAAAGAGGTCAGCCTGACTGCAGGGTTGGCCGCTAGTTCTTCGACGGTATTGTTGGTGATCGGTAGCAATGTCGCCACCGCATCGGACTTGCCGTTGAGGACGTTCTCGATTCCGGTGGCGAGCGAATTCTCCCGCAGATCCACCTGTTTCGCCATGCCGTAGGTCTGCAGTACACCAATGACCAGGGAATGTGCGCCACTGTCGGGCTGGCCGATCTCCAGTCGTTTGCCGCGCAGGTCGTAAATAGAGGGGAAGTCGCCGATTTCGGCGCGGGAGAAGATCAGCAGCGGCTCTTTGGCGATGGTTCCCAAACTGGTCACGTTCGGGAAGTTCTCCGCCGCGACGGGCTGTGCAAGGAAGCCGACGTTAACCGGGTTGGCGGGATCGTTGACGTCGTCAATGATGCCCAGGGTGTCGTCGCGCTGGATCAGGCGGGAGTTCACCCCACGCTCGTGAAGCCAGCCGTGCATCTGCTGGCCGGTTTGGTAGAAAAAACCTTCCGCCGTGCCACCCTCGATGACGACGCTACGGTTCCAATTCAGACTGATCACCAGGTAACCAACTGCGGACACGACCATCGCGGCAAGCACTGCGAAGAACATCGCTGTAGTCTTTGTCACGACACGAGCCTTGGACCGGTGCTGATTTTTCTTTCGGAATCAGCGTTGGTGGCATGACGTGGTGTGGTGCGCATTCCCGTCCAGTTCCTCGGCGCCAGATCCCCGGTCAGAGTGTAGGTGCTGCGGCCAATGGGTGTCGCGGGATGCGCCCGGGCCCGAAGATCGAGAATTACATAATCTTACCGATTCAGCGGTGACCCTCGACCGCTAACGTTCTCAGCAGATTCTCATCAGTAGGAGCGGACAGATGTCGACTGCTGCTAAGCCGGCACTGCTGGCCTACCGGGACAAGTTGGTGGCGGTCGAACCCGGCGGCAACCAGTTCATCGCCCTCGAAGACCGACACGGCACTCCGCGACAACTGTTTCGGACGTGGACCTCGCCCAACCTCGAGTTCGCCACCATCTTCATCGGGGTCCTCGCCGTCGCCGTCTACGGCATGACGTTCCGGCAAGCGGTCGCCGGCATCGTGGTCGGCACCGGCCTGGCTGCTGCAGCGCATTACTTCCTGTCTGCCCGTGGCCCGGTGCACGGAGTGCCGCAGATGGTGTTAGGCCGGCTTGCTTTCGGATTCACGGGCAATCCGCTGCCATCGATGCTCATGACGATCACCGCCGGCGTCGGCTGGTTCGCCACCAACAGCGTCAGCGGCGCCTTCGCCCTGGCCGCCCTGTTACATATAGACGCCTTGCCGGCCCTGGTCCTGATCGTGGCGATCCAGACGGGATTCGGGTTCTTCGGACACAATCTGGTGCAGGCAGTCGAACGCTGGACGTTCCCGGTGCTGGCGGTGGTCTTCGCGATCACATCGATCGTGATCCTCAGCCAGTCCCACCTCGGCGCGCCGGCCCTTTCCGGCGGCGTCGGCGGGCCGGGTGGATTCCTGCTCACCGTCGGCACGGCGTTCGGCTACACCGCTGGGTGGACCCCGTATGCCGCTGACTTCACTCGCTACCTGCCACCGACCGTGTCCCCCCGCCGCACCGGAATGTATGCCGCGCTGGGGCTTTTCACGTCGTGTGCGGTGCTGGCCATAGTCGGTGCCGCCTCGGCCACCATCGGACCCGCCATCTCCGATAATCCGGCGCAGGCTTTCACCGCCCATCTGCCCGTACCGTTGGCTGCTGCGACACTGCTGGCCATCGCTATCGGTGCGATCGCGGCCAACTGTATGAATATCTACTCAGGAGCGATGGCATTCGTGACGATCGGGATCACGCTGGGGCGTAGCGCCCGGGCAGTCGTGACGCTGGTCCTGGGAGTGCTGGGATTCCTGATCGCCTGGTGGGCACTGGCCGACGCGGCCGACAGTTACGAGGAGTTCCTGTTGATCATCGCCTACTGGATCGGGCCGTGGCTCGGAGTCGTGTTCGCCGACCAGTACCTGCGAGGTGGGCAGTCCGTCGCCCGCATCCTGTATGACAGGTCCTATACCAACTGGGGTGGGCTGACGTCATTCATCCTCGGGCTGGTGGTGTCGGTGCTGCTGTTCTCCCACCAGGAGAGGTTCGTCGGGTTCATCGCCGCCGCCGTACCCCAACTCGGTGACATCACGTTCTTCGCCGGCTTCCTCATTGCCGGCACGAGCTACCTGATGCTGAGTCGACAGAAGATCGCCACCGAACGAAGGAGTAGCTGAGCCGATGACCGTAGATCCCTGGGCGATGCTGGACGTCGCCTACCAGGAAGCCCAGAAAGGCCTCTCCGAAGGTGGTATTCCGATCGGTGCGGCACTGTTCGACCGCGGCGGGGTGTTGCTGGGCAGCGGTCGCAACCGTCGGGTGCAGCAGGGCGACCCGTCGTTGCACGCCGAGACCGACGCGTTTCGCGCGGCCGGGCGCCGACGTGACTACCGCTCGACAATCATGGTCACCACGTTGTCGCCCTGTTGGTGCTGCAGTGGATTGGTCCGTCAATTCAACATCGGTGCGGTGATCATCGGGGAGGACCGCACGTTTTACGGCGGTCATGACTGGCTGGCCGAACACGGTACGAGCATCACAATCCTTGACGATGAGCGGTGCGTGACGATGATGACCGCATTCATCGCCGAGAACCCCGAACTATGGAACGAGGACATCGGGGTGGCCGAAGAGTGATTCACAAAATTTTGCATGAAACAACGGAGTGTTGAGATAAGTCCGTCCAGTCAATCGTGGGCCGCCAATCGCGACGTGGCCGACGAGGTGTTGGCCCACCCCTTCGTGCGAGGCCTGGGCGATGGTTCGCTGCCACACGGCGTCTTCGCCGACTACGTCGCCCAGGACGTCTTCTTCCTGGAGTGCTTCGCCATCAGCGGGGACACGCCCACGGTGCTCGCACTGGCTGATCTGATCGCCGGGGTGCGCACGAAATTGGGGTTATACAACTCCTACGCAGTCCGCTGGAAGATCGATACGACCACCGTCGAACCGGTACCGGCGACACTGGCCTACACCGAATTCGTGCTCGCGACCGCCGCCACCGGCAGCCTGGGCGCCGTGTTCGCGGCGATGACGCCGTGCATGCGGCTGTACGCATGGCTGGGTGCGAAGCTGAAGCCGAGTGCGACCGGGGACTACGTGCAATGGGTAGACACCTATGGCGACCCGGGCTTCGAGGAATCTGCAGTTCTGCTGGAACGACTCCTCGACGAACACGCCGATGACACCCCGGCCATCCGCACGGCCTACCGTCACGCGATGCAACTGGAGCATGAGTTCTGCGACGCCGCCATGCAGGAAGAACGTTGAACACCTGAAACTGCCCCTGGCCACCGTCAGGGGTGCACAATGACCGTCGTGCCAACGAGCCGCATCGAGCAGATCAAGACCGTCATCCGGGTTTCCAGCGGCAATTTCCTGGAGATGTACGACTTCTTCGTCTTCGGCTATTTCGCGGCCGAGATCGGCCGGACATTCTTCCCCTCCGATAATGATTTCACCGTCCTGCTGAGCTCGTTCGCCACCTTTGCCGTCGGCTTCCTGATGCGTCCGATCGGTGCGCTGGTTCTCGGCTCCTACATCGATAAGCGCGGCCGCCGTAAGGGACTGATCCTGACGCTGATCCTGATGGCCTTCGGGACGGCAACGATGGCGCTCATGCCCGGGTACGCGACCGTCGGGCTGATCGCTCCAGTGGTGATCGTGCTTGGCCGACTGGTCCAGGGCTTCTCGGCCGGTGTGGAACTCGGCGGAGTGTCGGTGTACCTATCCGAGATCGCCACGCCCGGTAACAAAGGCTTCTATGTGTCCTGGCAGTCGGGCAGCCAGCAGATCGCGGTCATCGTCGCCTCGGCCATCGGGGTGGCGCTCAATGCGAGCCTGTCGCCCACCCAGATGCAGAACTTCGGGTGGCGCATCCCGATGTTGATCGGCTGCATGATCATTCCGCTGTTGTTCATCCTGCGCCGCTCACTGAAGGAAACCGAGGAATTCGAGGAACGCACCCATCACCCCACGGTGCGCGAAATCCTGACCTCGATTGCGCAGAACTGGAAGCTGGTCGGGCTGGGCATGCTGCTGGTCTCGATGACGACTGCCAGTTTCTACCTGATCACCGCGTACACCCCGACCTATGGAAAGTCGGTGTTGCACCTGGCAGCGCAGGACGCGCTCATCGTCACCATCTGCGTGGGTCTGTCCAACCTGTTCTGGCTTCCCGTGTCCGGTGCGCTATCCGACCGAATCGGGCGCCGGCCCATTCTGATCGCGACCACGGTGCTGACGCTGCTGACCGCCTATCCCGCAATGTCCTGGTTGGTGTCGGCACCGAGTTTCGGCCGACTACTGGCCGTGCTGTTATGGCTGTCGTTCCTCTTCGGCTGCTACAACGGCGCGATGGTGGTGTTCCTCACCGAGGTCATGCCCGCCGAAGTCCGCGCCACCGGGTTCTCGCTCGCCTACAGCCTGGCGACGGCGATTTTCGGTGGCACCACACCGCTGATCGCCACGTGGCTGATCCGCGAAACCGGCAACCGGGCGATCCCCGGCGCGTGGCTTTCGGTGGTGGCACTGCTGGGCTTGTTCGCCTCGATCATGCTGACCAGGACCAAAACCTCCGTCGATGCGGTGCCGGTCGCAACCGGATAGCACACCACTACGAGTGACCTGGCCGCCTCGCGCAGGAGCGTAAAACTCAGCGTCGAGCGATAGACGAGGTCGGCGGTGGCTCATGCCATGCTGTCAAACATGACTGTTGTGCTGGTTCACGGCAATCCGGAGACTGACGCGATCTGGGGCCCGTTGGTGGATGCCCTTGGCCGCACGGATGTGGTGCGATTGTCCCCGCCGGATTACCTACCTCGCCTACCGCGACTGGCTCCTCTGCTCGGCCACGCCGATCTCCCACATGAGAGGAGTGTCAAGAATCAGCCGAAGTAATACACCACTTCGGTGGGGCGGGCGGGACTCGAACCCGCGACCAACGGATTATCGAATGGTGATTCTCAGCGTAGCGGCTTCATTCCTGTTAGATGATGTGCCAGAACGTATTTCGTCATTTCGAGGACCTATAACCTCCGTGCGATTCCGGTGGATTCCTGGCCATATTCGATGAATAAACGATGACTAGATCAGGACTCCTCGACCACTGGATGTCCATCAGTGGACGGCCCGCCGGCTCCCGACGTGATTACTCGATCCTGTGCACACCAACGAAGGCCGCAAGATTGGCCACGTCGCGATTCCGGTTATAGGCGCGCAGAAGTTCGATATAGCGCGTTTTGTCGAGATCCCATTCGTACTGAACCTCGGTGGGATCCTGGACTGCCGCGAACACAAGGTCAGCGAGAAACCTTGTGGTGCGACCGTTCCCGTCCGCGAACAGATGGACTCGCACGGTCTCGGCGTGAACCACGATTCCCAGCTGTCGAGGTGTCCAGTCATCGGTGTGGTCCTAGCGGTAGGCGATGGCGTCGAGCGCATTACGCAGTTCAACGGCAATCTGCTCCGGTGCGACGCCGATATTGACCTCTGTCCGCCGCCACCGCCCAGCCCAGCTCCACACGGGACCGAACAAGCGCACGTGGAGGTCAAGGACGAAGTAGTCGCTAAGAATCTCATCGAGCGGCAATGAACCGTCGATAGCCGCTGGCATCAACTCGTCGGTCACGCGGTCCTGCAACCCTTGCTCTAGGTCGTATACGGCAGCGCGAGTGATGGGCTCACCCAAGACGACGACGACCTCGGGAAGCAGCGCGGCCAGCTCGTCATGCGGAAGTGGAGTCTGACCGTAGCCGGGTGTCAGCGACATCAATGCCTGGGCGGCTGCTGCTCTGCAATGTAGGCCGCAACGGTGGCTGTCCGAATGTAACCCGCGGGCACGATCCGACCCTCTAATTTGGCCGAGGACTTCGTAGCACGCACCCCCGCCTTCTTGACGGCAGCTTTCGACACCACCACCTTCTTAGTGGACTGGCGCTCCACGACTACACCTCCAAACTCAAACCGTCGACGTGGCACTAATCCTACGGCCACACCGCGAATCTTGAACAGGGCACTGAGCGCCCACAGCCTCCCCCGGTTCTCACAGATTATCGCCAGCAGTCCGTTAGCGGACCATGATGAAGCGCGCGAGGCATAGTCGGCGACGATACGTCCGATCGCCTAGAAATCATCGGTGTTGAGTGATTTATGGTGCCGGATAGACGATGGCGCTCCGGTCGACGTCCTTGATCAGCGCCGGCCAATCGCGATAGTCCAGCGTGAAACCTTCTTGGTAGCCACGGACTCCGGTTCGAATAGTCTCGACGACGTCCATCGCGACTTGATAGAACTCGTCGTAGCGCGGGTCGTCCAACTCGATGTCCAGTTCGCCGCTGTTTTCGCTTTCATATAACGCGAAGCAGCGGCAGATGTAACTCTCGCCGTCGGGAAACTCGACCAGATAACGGGTGCCAGGATGGATATCGTTGTATTCCTCGAGGACTCCGAACTGGAATTCCTCCTCGGGATGGAAGTAAGTCATCGCGACTTCTCCTTTTCGGGTGTGGTGAAAGCATGCACTAGAGCACCGACACTTCGATCTGACCGTTATCGGGCCCGCAGTCCGGGCAGGTCGCTCTTGTTCCCGCGATCGCCGGTCGAGACCGAATAGATCGGCTCTACAAGAGCCTTCCGTGGACATAAACGATGAATAAACGATGACCCAGGGGCGCCAAGAGGCGTCCCACCGGGAAGAAACCGGATCTACCAGGAACTTGTGGGGCGGGCGGGGCTCGAACCCGCGACCAACGGATTATGAGTCCGCGGCTCTAACCAACTGAGCTACCGCCCCTGGTCGTTCAACACGACGACGATACGCGAGCGAGTTTCTAGAACCCGGTGATCCACCGGCAAACGACGGGGTTCTGCATGCAGGCGGCATTGATGTCGGGCAGTGCGCCCGAGCACGGCAGGCCGTTTTCCTGCACACAGCCAGGCGGCATCGGCGGGCATACCGTCCCGTCAGGACGCACGCATATCTGGTCGTACGGCCCGGCGTAGGCGGGTACCGCCATCGCGCAAGCCGTGCCCAGTACGACGCCGGCCGCCACGCATACCAATCGGATATTCCCCACGAGTCCTCCCCCAGATCCGCTGGCCCTCCCCGGCCAGCACTACGCCAGACAGTAACCGGCACCGCTGACATCCGGGTCAGTTCGTGACGACGCAGAACTCGTTTCCCTCAGGATCAAGCAGAACGATGAAATCCCCGACGGGGTCGGCTCGCCGATCTGTCACCTGAGTCGCCCCGAGTTCGACGCACCGCGCGGCACCCTGCTCGAGGTCACTAACGAGCACATCGAGATGGACCCGGTTCTTGCCCACCTTCGCTTCGGGAACCTGTTGGAAGGACACCGTCGTCGAGCCGTCGGCCATCACTACGGCAACCCATTCAGGCGATTCGCGCACCGGCGTTCCGCCGAGCACTGCCGCCCAGAACTCGGCGAGTGCGTCGCAATCGTGACAGTCGATCACCACTTCGGAGAGCTTGCCGACCGCCATCAGGAGTAGACCGGATGGCCTTCGGCGTCGATGAAGTACAGCGCTGTACCCTGCTCCACCCGTGGCGCGTCAGCCTGCATCGCCACCGCGATCTTGTTACTGGCATTGCGCATCACATCCAAGGTCAGCTCACGAGACTGTTCGGCGGTGAAATACTTCCGCACCCCTCCGGCTATCTCGGGTGTGATGCGGGCCGGCGACCAGACCAGCGCATCGACATAACGCAATGCAGCCTTGTGACCGTCGGTGAACAACCCGGAGTCCTCGTAACGCTCGATATCGTCGTAAAGACTCTCCGAACCACCCGAATCCAACGCGGTGCTGTCCCGCAGTGACTTACACAGGCGGCAGTTGTGTGCGACCGCCCCGCGCAACCGCACCACTTCGGTGATCAACGGATCCAGCGATCGCAGGCACGCGATACCGGGCAGCAGCTGGTTGAACACCACATCCGAGGCGTCGGTGTCGGAATCCCACTGCGGCTCAGTGGGTGCCCAGGCCACCGGTAGGCCCAATGCGGTCAACCCGGCGGCGACCCGGGGCAGAAAATCGGCGATGTAAATCTGCATGACCGCGCCGAAAGCCCCGCGGCCAAGCGCATCGGCCAGTGCCGCGCGTTGGACGTCGGTGACCATCGACACGTCGATGCTGAACTGTTCGGCAAACTCGGCCACCACCGATTCGACATCCGACTCAGGTTGAGCCACAGCGAGTTCGGACGGCAGCGCGGGCAACGACACAGCGGTCGCGCACGTCGCGCGGATCAGTCCGACCAGTCGCTGCTGTCCAACCGGGGACTGCCAGATCAGCCTGCTGAGCCAGGTGTCGATTTCATCTGCGGGCACAGTTGATTATTGCGCCTGGCTGACCGAAGACATGTGGAAGTCGGGAATCCGCAGAGTCGGCATCACCGCGCGGGTCGCCCAGTCACCCCACTCTCGCGGCAGCGTGGTCTCGGCAACACCGGCCTCGGAGGCCCGGCGCAGCAGATCCAGCGGGCTCTCATTGAACCGGAAGTTGTTGACCGCCGCGGTGACCTCGCCGTCTTCGATCAGGTACACCCCGTCGCGGGTCAGGCCGGTGAGCAGCAGGGTGGTGGGGTCGACGGTGCGGATGTACCACAGCGTGGTCAGCAGCAGACCGCGTTCGGTGCCGGCCACCATCTCGGCGAGGGACGCGGTCCCCCCGGTCATGAGCAGGTTGTCGGCCGGTGCCGCGGCGCTGACACCGAATTCAGTGGCTGTCGCCCGCGGATAGATCAGCGAGGAGATGGTGCCGTCGCGGATCCAGTCGACCCGGTCGATGTCCATCCCGTTATCGAATACCGAGAGTCGTTCGGAACCGGCGGCGGTGTGAACGAACGGCGCACACTCCAGTCCTGCGGCCAGCGGATCGGAATACATCGTCAACGCAAGGTCGGTGAGCTTCTCCCCCACCCGCGTTCCGCCGCCGGGTGCCGAGAGCGCGGTTCGGCCCTCCTCGGCGCCGCGGCCGTCCATCGACCAGCCAAGGTAGATCATCATGTCGGCCACCGTGGAGGGTGGCATGAGGGTTTCGTAGCGTCCGGCCGGCAACTCCACGGTGCGTCGCGCCCAACCCAATCGGGTGGATAACTCCACGAGCATGGCGTCGATCGGAACGTCGATAAACCACGGTGTGCTCACCCCAACCCAGGCGCTGGCGGTGCCGCGCTTGGCGTTGATCTCCACCGATCCGGTCGGCTGGGTGAAGCGACGACGCACCCCGGTCGAGGTGGCCACCAGCGTCGTCTCCACCACATGGTGGGCGAAGCCGTAAAGCCGGTCGGTGCAGGCGAATCCCGCCGATAGGGCGCGTGCCACCTCGGCGAAGGCCCCGACGCCGGTCCCGGGAACCGGATCACCCCAGTCGGCCGGCTCACCGGAGCCGGCGAGTAACGGCGCGTTGTCATGAGCTTCCGGTGCCGCGTGTGCGGCCTCCTCAGCAGCGGCGACCAGGGGGCCGACCGCGTTCGGCTCGACCACGCTGGAGCGCCGCACACCCAGGTGGGCGGTATCACCGCGCCGCACAATGGCGATCACCGTGGTCGTTCGGCTGCTCGAGACGCCGTTGGTGGTCATCGAGTTACCCGCCCAGCGCAGCGACGCCTCCGCACGGTCGGAGACGATCACGATGGTCTCGACGCACCGACCGGATGTTGCGGCGGCGTCCAGTGCCAGTTCGACGACCTGCTGTGCGGGGATCATCGGCCCGATTCCTCACGCGTGTTCAGCACGTTCACCCCGCGGAACAACGCCGATGGACATCCGTGGCTGACCGCGGCGACCTGACCGGGTTGGGCCTTACCGCAGTTGAAAGCGCCACCCAGTCGCCACGTCGAGGCGCCTCCGACGGCTTCCATGGAGTTCCAGAAGTCCGTGGTGGTGGCCTGGTAGGCGACATCGCGCAGCTGACCGTCTAGGCGGCCGTCGCGGATGCGGAAGAATCGCTGTCCGGTGAATTGGAAGTTGTAGCGCTGCATGTCAATCGACCAACTTTTGTCTCCGACGATGTAGATGCCGTCGGTGACCCGACTGATCAGATCGTCGGTGCTCAATTCGTCAGGCCCGGGCTGCAGTGACACATTCGGCATTCGCTGAATCGGAACGTGGTGCGCGGAGTCGGCGTACGAGCAACCGTTGGAGCGCGCCTTGCCGAGTCGCTTGGCGAACACCCGGTCCAACTGGTAGCCGACGAAGATTCCGTCCCGAACCAGATCCCAACTTTGGGCCGCCACCCCTTCTGCGTCGTAACCGATTGTGGCCAAGCCATTTTCGACGGTGCGGTCGGCGGTGACATTCATCACCGGCGAGCCGTAGCGCATGGTGTTGAGTTTGTCCGGGGTGGCAAACGACGTGCCGGCGTAGGCGGCCTCGTAACCGATTGCCCGGTCGTACTCGGTGGCATGCCCGATCGACTCGTGGATGGTCAGCCACAGGTTGGTGGGGTCAATCACCAGATCGGTCGGGCCGACGATGACGCTGGGCGATTTGGTTTTCTCCGCCAGCAGCGCGGGCAGTTCAGCCAGTTCAGCTGACCAGTCCCAAACCATGTCGTCGGCAAGGGTCTCCCAGCCGCGACCGCTCGGCGGGGCAAGGGTGCGCATCGACTCGAAGCTTCCCGCCGCCGCGTCAACGGCCACCGCCTCCAGGGTCGGCATGGTCCGGATTCGCTGCTGGGTGATCGACGAGCCGAACGTGTCGGCATAGAACGTCTGCTCCTTGACCGTATTCACCATCGCCGAGACGTGATCCACCCCATCGGATGCCAGCAGGCGGCCGGAGTACTCCCCCAGCAGAGCGACCTTCTCATCGGTGGGGATGGCGAACGGATCGATGCGGTAGTCCGACACCCAGGTCGCATCCAGGTAGACCGGTTCGTCGGCCAGTTCGATCCGCTCGGCGTTCAGCGCGGCGAGGGTGACGGCGACGCCCACTGCGTGGCGCGCCGAATCCGCGGCGATATCCGGGCGCAATCCGGCGTGTGAGGCAAACCCCCATGTGCCGTCGACGATCACCCGCACCGCCAGACCGATCTCGCGATCCAGGACGGCGGACTCCAGTTCACCGTCGCGCAGTTGCACGATCTCGGTGGTGATGGCGTGGACCCGCAGATCGGCGTAGCTGGCGCCGCCCGCGATCGCGGCTGAGAGCGCCGCGTCAGCAAGTTGCTTGAGTGGCAGGGCCAGGAAGTCGGAGTCAACGCCCCGAGAGCCGGTTCGGTGGGAACTCACCGGTTCACCGTAGCCGGGGGCTTTAATGACTCAGGTGAGCAGTCGGCGTGTTCGCTCGACCCTGCTGGGGTACGGGCTCTTGGCGCCCAGCCTGTTCGGGGTGGTGTGCTTCCTATTGCTGCCGATGATGGTGGTGGTGTGGCTTAGCCTGCACCGCTGGGATCTGCTCGGCCCGATCCGCTATGTCGGTCTGGACAATTGGCATTCGGTTCTCACCGATCCCGGCTTCGGCAACTCATTGCTGGTGACGTGTGCGTTCATTGCGATCGTGGTGCCGGCACAGATCGTGCTCGGATTGGCGGCTGCGGCGATGCTGGCCCGGGAATTGCCCGGCACCGGACTGTTCCGGGCGCTGTATGTGATCCCGTGGATCTGTTCGCCCTTGGCGGTCGCGGTGCTGTGGCGCTGGATACTTGCGCCCACCGACGGCGCAGTCAGCACGCTGCTGGGGCGGCGGATCGAGTGGCTCACCGACCCGGGCCTGGCCCTGCCGGTGGTCTCGGCGGTGACGGTGTGGACCAACGTCGGCTACGTGGCGCTGTTCTTCCTGGCCGGCATCCTGGCCATCCCCCCGCAGATTCACGCTGCCGCGCGTATCGACGGCGCCAACTCCTGGCAGCGATTCTGGCGGATCACCATGCCGATGCTGCGCCCGACGTTCTTCTTCGTCTCGGTCACCGGGGTGGTCAGCGCCGCGCAGGTCTTCGACACTGTCTACGCACTGACCGGCGGTGGCCCGGCCGGCCGCACCGACCTGGTGGCGCACAGTATCTATGCCGAGGCCTTCGGCGCCGCCGCGATCGGGCGGGCGGCCGTCATGGCACTGGTGCTGTTCGTCATCCTCGTCGGCGTCACCGTCGTCCAGCACCTCTACTTCCGCCGCCGGATCAGCTATGACCTCACCTAGCCGCGGTAACGCGCTGATCTACGGCGGCCTGGTGCTGGCCGCAGTCCTGACGGTGGCGCCGTTCGCATTGAGTCTGCTGACGTCGGTCACTTCGCCCCAGCAGTTCGCGACCGGTAGACCCCTTTCACTGCCAAGTCCACCCACCATCTCCAACTACGCCGCACTCGCCGATGCCGGGTTCAGCCGTGCGGTTGTGGTCACCGCGCTGATGACGGCGATCATCACCGTGGGCCAGCTGACCTTCTCGGTGCTGGCCGCGTACGCCTTCGCCCGACTGGAGTTCCCCGGCCGCGACGGGCTCTTCTGGGTATACGTTGCGACGCTGATGGTTCCGGGCACGGTGACGGTGGTGCCGCTGTATCTGATGATGGCCGAGATGGGACTACGCAACACGTTCTGGGCATTGGTCTTGCCGTTCCTGTTCGGCTCGCCGTACGCGATATTCCTGCTGCGCGAATACTTTCGGGGCATTCCCGACGATCTACTCAATGCTGCCAAACTCGACGGCGCCAATACCCTCGACGTGATCGTGCACGTGGTGCTGCCGGCCAGTAGACCGATCCTGGCCACTCTCACCTTGATCACCGTGGTGTCGCAATGGAACAGCTTCATGTGGCCGCTGGTGATCACCAGTGGCCAGCGGTGGCGGGTTTTGACCGTGGCCACCGCCGGATTGCAGTCCCAGTACAACGCGCAGTGGACGTTGGTAATGGCGGCGACGACGGTCGCGATCGTCCCGTTGGTGGTGCTGTTCGCATTGTTCCAGCGCCACATCGTCCGCTCGATCGTCGTTACGGGACTCAAATGATCACCCGGCCGCGGTCGTCGACGCTGATGCTGGTGGCACTGCTTACCGTCACCGCGGTGCTCGCCGGTGTTGCGATACTGCTTGGCCGCACTGCGGAACCGGCCGGTAAGACCATCGTCACGGTTCGACTGTGGGACGAGCAGGTGGCCGGCGCCTATCGCGAATCGTTCGTCGAGTTCAGCCGCGAACACCCGGATATCGAAGTCCGCACCAACCTGGTGTCCTATTCCACCTACTTCGACACTCTGCGCACCGACGTCGCCGGCGGCGGCGCCGATGACATCTTCTGGATTAACAACTCACACTTCGCCGAGTACGCCGATAACGGCCGTCTGATGGCCGTCACCGCCTCTTCGGACTGGGACTCGTCCGTCGTCGACCAGTTCACCCGCACCGGAGTGCTGTGGGGCGTGCCGCAACTGACCGATGCCGGGATCGCGCTGTACTACAACGCCGATCTGCTCGCCGCGGGCGGAGTGGACCCCGCCACACTCGGTGCGGCGCGGTGGGATCCGGACCCGGGCCTCGACACGCTGCGGCCCCTGCTGGCCCGACTCACCGTGGACGGGAACGGAAAGACCGCTGCAACAGTCGGGTTCGACGCCCGGCGGATCCGGCAGTGGGGCTATAACGCCGCCAACGACCTGCAGGGCATCAACCTCAATTACATCGGCTCCGCCGGTGGAGTTTTTGCCGACGGTGACCGGTTCGCCTTCGATAACCCGCAGACCGTCGCCGCATTCGAGTACATCGTGGACCTGATCAATCGCGATAACGTCGCACCGCCGGCATCGGACACCAACGGCAACGGAGACTTCTCCCGCAATCAGTTCCTGTCCGGTCGGATGGCGGTGTTCCAGTCCGGCACCTACAACCTCGCTCAGATCGCTGATCAAGCACGCTTCAGATGGGGCGTGACGATGCTGCCCGCCGGACCGGCCGGACGGGTGAGTGTCACCAACGGCATTGTGGCCGCCGGCAATCCGATATCGCGCCACCCCGAGGCCGTCCGCGCGGTCCTGACCTGGCTGGGCAGCACGGCGGGTAATGAGTACCTGGGCCGGCGTGGTGTGGCCATCCCCGCCGTTCGCCCGGCACAGCAGGCGTACTTCGACTATTGGTCGGCCAGGAAAATCGACGTGACACCGTTCTTCACCGTGCTCGACGGGCCGCGGATCGAGGCGCCGGGGGGCGCCGGTTTTGCGGCCGGTTACCAGGCGATCACGCCGTACTTCGATGAGATGTTCCTGGGCCGCAGGCCGGTCGCGCCGACACTGGCCGCCGCACAGCAGGCCGCCAACACCGCCGCACAACGCTGAAGCCTTACGGGCGTGCGCAAAGTGCCCGCCCGACGCGGCGTGTGGGGGTACCGACACGCACGGTCGCGGCGGGGACCGACCACGGGCCCAACTAACTGCCGCCCAGTCCTCGGATCTCCAGCACAATCGCCAACGCGCACACGGCGGCGCACATCGCCAGGGCCACCCAGTCGGCCCGTCGCGGACGCGACGGCGCGGCGGCGATCTGCCCGGTTCCGCCGCGGGCGGTGATGGCATCCCCCATCTCATCGGCACGCCGCAGTGCGACGGTCACTCCCGCGGCCAGCAGGTCGACCATGTCGGTGAACCAGCGACGGCGTTTGGCCCGGCCATCTGGCAGCATCGGGCGCGGCCGCAACCGGCGCGCCGCGTACAGCAATCTGAACTCGTCGAGCAGCATCGGGAACGCGCGCAGAGCCAACGCCAGCACCACGGCCCAATCGTCGACCGGAATACGCAACGGCCGCAACGGCCGACCCAGGGTGGCGATCGCGGGCGCCACGTCGGCGACGTTGGTGGTCCACGACACCATCGCCCCCAACGCCAGCAGCACTATCGACAAAGCGGTGATCCGCAGGAATTTCAACAGCCCGCCGACCTCGAGATCCAGTGACCACAGGTGCAGGATCGGCTCACCGCCACCCAGCGTCGCAGTGACCGCGCCGAAGAGCAGCAGCATCCACACCCACCACGGTATGGAGGGCATCGCACCCCGCGGGATATGTGCGAGCCATATCGCCATCCCCACCAGCGCGGCCATCAACCCGATCACGATCCAGCCGGGATAGAACGCCAGCAGCATTGAGATCACCACCACCACAATGAGTTTGGTGCCGGCCCACAATCGATGGATCACCGATGTTCCGGGGACCGGGCGCAGCAGCACCACCGGACGACGCTGGCGGGTCGCGCTCATGACACGCCACCGGCCGCACCGGTTGCCTGCGAAGCAGTGGCGACCATCCCGTTCTCCAGATGGAGGATGCGCGGACACAGTTCCTCCAGTCCGGCAAAATCGTGGGAGATCACCACGACGGTGAGCCCGGTATTCAGACGCAGGTCGGTCAGCAGTCGCAGCAGCCCGCGCTGACTGGCGGCGTCCAGACCCGCCAACGGCTCGTCGAGGATCAGCGCCTGCGGCCGTCGGGCGAGGAGACCCGCGATCGCCACTCGGCGCATCTGTCCTCCGCTGAGTTGATCGACGCGGCGACGGGCCAGCGAGCTGTCGAGGCCGACCGTCGCCAGCGCCGAGACCACACGGTGGGTGTCCCAGGGGGAAAACCCAGCGGCGGAGGCGACTTCGAGATCAACCCTGCTACGCAGCAGTTGGAGACGGGCGGCCTGGAACGCGATCGCGACGTCGCCGACATGCTCATGAGCCGGACGGCCCCGCACCAGACATGAACCGGTGGTGGGCTTGGTCAACCCGGCCATGATCCATGCCAGCGTCGACTTTCCGGAGCCATTACCGCCATGGATCAGCACACCATCGCCCTCGTTGACGGTGAAGCTGACATCACGAAGGGCTGTCTTTGCCCAGGGTGTACCGCTGCCGTACACGTGGCCGACACGATCCAAACGCAGCACGGGAACGGCGTTACTCAGCGCAGGGGTAGGTATCGGCGTTGTAGTCGGTGCTGGCGGAGCAGCGCTACCCACCATGACCATGTTGTCCACCGAATCACTGAGATTGACTGTGCGGTCAGCGATCTCGGCCTCGTTGTTGTAGTGCGTGATATGGATCAGGGCCATCTTTCGGCGGTCGGCGAGGCCGGACAGCACGCCCAGCAGTGCCTCCCTGCCCCGCTGGTCGACCATGCTGGTGATCTCATCGGCGATCAGCACTGCGGGCTGTCGGGCCAGCGCCGCCGCAACGGCCAGCCGTTGGAGTTCGCCACCGGAAAGCCCGCCGGTATCGCGTTCCTCCATCCCGGCCAACCCCACTTCGGCTAGCAGTCCGGCGACGTCGGTGCGGGTCCCCGGCGGAAGTCCCCACACCACATCGTCGGCGACCCTGGTGCCGAGCACCCCAGACTCGGGATGTTGCATGACAACCGCCGTTCCGCCCAACTGCCCCAGCCCGATCGAGCCGGGACGATCGATACGTCCCGACGTTGGTGGGCGTCCGCACAACAGCAGCATCAACGTGGTTTTGCCCGACCCGTTAGCTCCGACGACGGCGACGTGCTCACCGGAGGCGATCGTCAGGCTCAGCGGCGCCAGGGCGTCGTGGTCAGCACCCGGATACCGGAACCGAGCTTGACTCATGCGAATCGGAAGCGGTACAACCGGTCCCGGCTCCGTGACGGCTTCGAGCTTGTGAACGTCGGGGATGCCACGCAGGCGATCCAGCACCCGGGACAGCGCCCACCAGCCCACAACGGACACCAGCATGATCGAGAAGATCGAGTTGAACATAATCAGCACCGGCCAGTTCCGCAGGACGGCAGCGGTGATGACACGCGTCTGCTCGGCCGACTCCCGCAACAGTGGGACTGCCGAGATCGCGTTCAACATGCCGTCGATATTGGCGGCTATCGCCTCGAGGGCCAGGGTGCGCAGTCTGACCAGCACGGTGAGGGCGGCAATGATCAACAGGCCATTGAGAACACCGGCGACGATGGACACCGCGATTACCGTCGGGGCACCGCCGCCGCGACGCTTGATGATGCCGGTCAGTCCGCCGACGTAGGCGCAGTTGAGAACAACCATGAACCCGCTGATCCCGGCGATCACGAATCCGATGGCGCTGGCCGCGAATGTGGCTGCCAGCAGCACGCGGAGTCGATAGCGGTACCCGAGCAGACCCATGGGCACTGTTACCAGCAGCGAGAGTCCGCCGGCGAAGGGCACGACCACCGACACGATGGCCAAAGCGGCACTGAGCGCACCCATCACGGATGCCTGCGCGGTCTCGACGGGGGTCAGAGAGCGCGCACGCTTCCCGCCCACCAAGGTCATTGCACGATTCTGCCAGTCTGCGCACTCGAGGAACGGCAGCGCGTCCGATCGGACCACCGCATAGGCGATCTATGTAAACTGGTTCCCGTGGCCGCCAGGAGGGGTGATGCGTCCGGCGCCGGTCTGGGGTCTGAGTTGCTCATGGTTGTCGCGAGGCTGAATCGCTTGGCCACTCAACGCATCCGACTTCCGCTGCCGTGGGCACAGGCCCGACTTCTCGGCACCATTGAGGACCGCGGCCAGGCACGGATCTCCGACCTCGCCGTACTCGACCACTGCTCCCAGCCGACGATGACCACGCAGGTACGCCGACTGGAGGAAGCCGGCCTGGTGGCCCGCACACCGGATCCCGATGACGCGCGCGCGGTACGGATCGCGATGACCGCCAGGGGTTTGGAGGTGCTTGCCCACGTTCGTACCGATCGCGCAGCGGTGATCGATCCGCGGATCAACCGACTCTCACAACAGGACCGGGATGCGCTGTCGAGGGCCATGGATGTCCTGCAGCGACTCATCGACGACATCTCCGCGGACACACCCTAGGAATTGCTTACATCCACACTGTGGCTTGGTCGCTTTCCCGTGGTTGGGCCAGCGGATGCCCGCGGCCGAGCAGGGTCATTCGCGCCCAGCCGGTTAAAAGCCATGATTCCGAAGAATCATGCCAGCATCCGGATGAAGAAATCGTAGTGAATCGGCAAGGGCTCGTTGCGAATTCGCTCCAGACCGCTCTGCGCAGTGGCCGCCCCGATGTTCGCGGCCATCAGCATTACCCGGGCCTGCTGGTCGATCTGGCCGTCGGCGGCCAGCGTCTGCACATCGGCCGCCTGCCGGTTGTAGGCGGTGGTGTTGCCGCACCGAGGCAGCCGACAGGTCTGATCACCCGGCCGAACCGCCAACTAGGTCCGCCAGCTCAAGGGCGGCGCAGATCACCAGTTGTTGTTGCCCGGCAGCGTGTCACCGGGAGCAAACGGATTATTCGCCAGATAGCCCAGGCAAGTGCCGACCCGACCAGGCATGCACGGCCCCCCTCCGATGGTGGGTGCGCCACTGCCGGCCATCTGCCAGCAGTTACCCGAATTCGGATCGGCCATGTAGCCGGCCGCGCAGTTCTGACCCGGGGATGCCGGGGCGGGCGGAACAGCTAGTGCGGGCACGGACGAGAACAACGCTGCAGCGACGACATTGAGCAGAACTGTGGACGCTCTCAGCCCGTGGGTCATCTCAAAACATCTTTCGTCAGAAGCAGCTCTGCACTGAGCCTACCCGGCTTGGCTCCCCCGGATGGACTCGAACCATCAACCGTGCGATTAACAGTCGCAAGCTCTGCCAGTTGAGCTACAGGGGACCGTCCCGCTAGCGCGGGCCGCGGACAGACTCTAGCGCACCGGAGGGCGGCTTCGCCAAAGTCGCCCGCCCTGGGCGCCACCCGGCCGCGTCAGGCAGGATGGAACCGGCCGCCGAGGTGGAGGGAACGCAGTGATCGGGTATGTAGCCGTGCTGGCGGCAGGTTATGTGCTGGGTACCAAGGCCGGTCGCCAGCGATACGAGCAGCTCGTCGGCACCTATCGAGCCGTGACGAGCAACCCCGCCACACGGTCGATGATCGACGCCGGCCGACGCAAGATCGCCGAGCGGGTATCACCTGACCCGACGATGGTGACGCTGACCGAGATCGACGCCGAGACGACGGTGATCCAGCCGGAGGCCTAGGGCGTTATGCCCTGATTGATCGTCTGACCCGGCAGCAGCGGCCCGCTGGTGATGCCGTAGCCGGCGCCGGGTCCGTATACACCGATGTCCGGCGTGCCGATGCTGACGCCGTTGCCGGTCGAGTAGCCCATGCAGATGCCGTCGTCGCGGGAACCGAACCAGGCCAGGCATTGGCCCGTCGCAGAGGTCACCGAGTCTCCGGAGGTGCCCAGGGTGGCCAGAACGGGCGCGGACAGCGCAGCCACGACGAACGCCGCCGCGACGGCGAGGCGCCGAACACGTAACTGTGAGTGAGCCATACCTGACCTTTCGTCGAAAACGCCCGTGACGTTATCCGCCCGTGGGAATCACCATAGCCTTCGGAAGCTTGTCACGCACTGATGTCGTCGCCGCTGGCCTGCTCCAACAGGCTGCGGCGATAGGCTTCCAGTGCCACCAGATCGCCAAACATAGCGTGGTATTCGTCGCTCTGGTCCACCGGAGACATTCGCTGAAGCTTGGACTTGATCTCCGCGACCTGGCGACCCACCCACACCTCCTGCAGCCGGGCCAGCACGCCGCCGATATAGCGGGGCAGCTTCTCCTCGTCGACGTTGATCATCTCCACCCCGAGCTCCGTGATGAGACCTTCGGTGGCGGGGGCGCCGGCCTGTTCGCGCACCGTTTCGATCCACTGCGCGCCGGTCAAACCGGCGCAGCTGCCACCCGCGGCACCGATCGCACCCCGGATCGCTGCGTAGCCGGGATGGGTGAAGCTCTCAAGGGTCAGCGAATCGAATACCGGGCCGGACAACGCCGGGTACTGCAGCGCCGCCTTCAGCGCCTCCCGCTGCGGCCACAGTGTTGGATCCCGCGGGTCGGGTCGCGCGGCTCCCTGGGTTGGGCGGGCATCGGCCTGCCGTCCGCTCACGCGGACGCCTGGCTTGCGACCGGCCGCCTCACGAACCCGACCGAGAACCTGGGCGACGTCGGCCCAGCCAACCCAGCCGGCGAGCTGGCGGGCATACTCGTCCCGCAGGGTGGGGTCTTTGATCTGGGCGACGATCGGCGTGCACTCCCGCAGCGCGCTCACCCTGCCCTCCGCGCTATCGAGGTCGTAGCCGGCCAGAGTGGTCCGGATGGCGAACTCGAACAATGGCGTACGGCGGGCCACCAGGTCACGCAGCGCCGCGTCACCGGAAGCCAGCCGCAGATCGCACGGGTCCATACCGTCG
>Ga0194035_1000172_pt1 | contig 38913 bp, 37 predicted proteins | sample JunL2320m_MetaG_FD_148680 | JGI IMG/M metagenome (GOLD analysis project Ga0194035, IMG submission 148680) | Anoxic zone freshwater microbial communities from boreal shield lake in IISD Experimental Lakes Area, Ontario, Canada - Jun2016-L239-20m | ecosystem: Environmental > Aquatic > Freshwater >...
GTTCCTACGCAGAAATTTTTGCAGGCCTTCGTCAGGACCCGCGTGAGGTTCTCAGCACAACGTTCGACCTGGTGCATGACGAGATGATCTTGGTCAAAGACATCGAGGTCTACTCGACCTGTGAGCACCACCTCGTGCCCTTCCACGGGGTTGCCCACATCGGTTACATCCCCGGCACCAACGGCACGATCACTGGTCTATCGAAACTCGCTCGTCTGGTTGACGTCTACGCAAAGCGGCCGCAGGTACAGGAACGGCTAACCACTCAGATCGCCGATGCCCTGTCTGACATTCTGGCTCCGCTTGGTGCCATTGTCGTCATCGAGTGCGAACACCTGTGTATGTCGATGCGCGGTATTCGTAAGCCTGGAGCAAAGACGGTCACCAGTGCCGTGCGCGGACAACTGCGTGATTCGGCAACTCGCGCCGAAGCCATGAGTTTGATCCTCGGCGCACGATAGTTCACTACCCTGTTGACGTGATCCACTCACCTGTTCGACCCGATGGCCTGCCCCTGTCGCTTGCTCGCCTTGAGCGTTGTGCAGTGATGGGGATTATCAACGTCACCCCGGACTCATTCTCCGACGGTGGACGTTGGCTTGAATCAACCACGGCGATCGATCATGGCTTCGCGCTAATGGAAGATGGCGCTGACCTAGTGGATATCGGTGGTGAATCCACTCGGCCGGGAGCCGAGCGCATCCCTGCGGAAGAGGAATTGCGGCGGGTAATCCCGGTGGTTCGTGCACTTGCCCAAGAGGGAGTCCCGATCAGTATAGACACGATGCGCGCTTCGGTCGCAAGAGCCGCAGTCGAGGCCGGTGCGGCGATCGTGAACGACATCAGTGGCGGTGCGGCTGACGAGGCGATGTACGCGGTCGTCGCCGAGTGTGGGGTTCCCTACATTGCGATGCACTGGCGTGGATTTAGCAATGAGATGGAACAGCTCACTGACTATGACGATGTTGTCCGCAATGTCATCGACGAAATCATGGTGCGTGTGCATGCCGCTGAATCTGCGGGTATTGACCCGCGTCGGATCGTGATAGATCCAGGGTTGGGATTTGCCAAGAAGATGCACCATAACTGGGAAATCCTTCGGGCATTTGATCGTTTCACCGATGTGGGCTACCCCGTCCTGATCGGTGCTGCCCGCAAGAGGTTCCTCGGCGCCGTCCTGGACACCGATGGTGAGCCACGGGCAGTTGAGCAGCGCGATGCGGCGACCGATGCGGTCAGTGTTCTGTCGGCCGCGCACGGAGCCTGGTGTGTGCGCGTTCATACTCCTCGTGGAAGTCGAGATGCAGTGCAGGTTGTTGAAGCTTGGAAAGGTGGTGGCTTGGTGTGAACGTCGATCGCATTTGCGTCACTGGTATATCTGCCCATGGATTTCACGGCGTATTGGATTTCGAGCGACGTGATGGTCAGACCTTCATCGTCGATGTCGACCTTGGTGTGGATACTCGCGCGGCGGCGGAATCCGATGATCTGCATCAGACGGTTAACTATGCCGAAGTCGCTGCAGATGTTGTTTCAATCATCACGGGTGAGCCACACGATCTGATCGAGAAGGTGGCGCAGAGGATCGCTGATGCATGTCTGGCATATCCACTCGTCGACGATGTCATCGTCGTGGTGCACAAACCACAGGCTCCCGTGGGTGTTGAGTTCGGTGATGTAACCGTGCGAATCGAGCGAAGCCGTTGAGGCGCATTGCATTTGGCCTCGGCGCCAACCTCGGTGATCGGGTGGCCGCTCTTCAAGGTGCCGTCGACATCATCGCTCCAGAGCTCGAGGATGCAAAGGCTTCCCGCGTTTATGAAACCGCACCCGTCGGTGGTCCCGAGCAGCCAAGTTATGCGAACGCAGTGCTCATTGGGTGGACGGATCTGCCACCGATGGAACTTCTCGCCTTGGCGCACCGAGCCGAGCAGGAGTGGAGTCGCACTCGTGAAATTCGCTGGGGCCCACGGACACTGGATGTTGACGTCTTGGACATTGAGGGTGTTGTAAGTGAGGACCCGATACTCACACTTCCGCATCCGCGTGCCGTTGAGCGCGCGTTTGTGGTTGTTCCCTGGCTCGAAATTGAACCCGCTGCGGTGCTTGCCGATTCCACCGTTCTTTCGGAACTCGCAGATGTGGTTTCTCAACAACGTGACACTGAAATCATTCGCGCACGTAGTGACGTCGTGCTGGTGATTACGTCGTGAGCCCAACCAAGATTTCGTCGCTGCTGACGTATGCGCTTGTGTCGGGTGCAGTTGGCTTCGCAACGGCAAAGATCTTTGACGTACTGGCTAACCGAAATCTGCCACTGTCGTGGAGCCTTCCGGCACTCGTAGGCATATTGGCGCTATCAATCTGGTTATGGACGCGGGGGCTTACCTCGCGTCTGCACGGCCGTCCGGGGACCAAACCGATCGATCCACTTGTGGTGGCGCGCTCGGTGGCCATTGCGATGGCTACCTCGCGCACCGGTGCTTTGGTTGGTGGATTTGTCGTAGGCGTCATCGCCGCCCTGCTCGGTGGCTGGGACGTCCCGTATGTCCGCGAGCAAATCCTGGCCGGCGCCGTGACGGCAGTGATGTCGTTGCTAGCGGTCTTGGCTGGTTTGGGTCTGGAGAGGGCCTGTCGCGTTCCGCCGGACTCCGCTGCCCCATCGTCCATGGAAAGGCTCTAGGGTCTGACTATGACCGATCACCAGAACACTGCCCCGCAGGACTCACTTGAAGATATGACGTACGGGGAACTGCGCGATCTTGCTTTCTCGATTGCCGAGCACCGTCTAGATATCGGGTTTTTCATTGACCTGATGTCGCACACCAACGCAATCGCTTCGGTTGCTGACGAGGGTGGATCACTTGGCGATATCAGCGGAAGCCTCTTAGAGACGATTCACGCAGCGAGGCAGATCTTCGGCGGTGAGTCACTTGGCGAGCAGGAGCCGCTGTTCCGGGCTCGATACATCGAGTACATCCGCGAACACCGCCGTTCCTGATCTGAACCGGGCTCGCGGTCGCGCGTAGATCCGTGAAACGCTTAGCGGTTAAATCTGGCACCAGCCCGAAGTCCACCTTGGGGTGACTCATCTAGCCAGACTGAGCCGCCACTTGCCTGTGCGAGTGCGGATACGACCGCTAGGCCCAAGCCGGATCCGCCATCGTCCTGGCGACCACGCCAAAAGCGGTCAAAGGCTCGAACTCGATTCTCCGGGGAAAGCCCTGGCCCGGCGTCATCTACCGTGATTTGAACATAGTGAGTCGCTGGGGTGACGGTAACGACAATCCGGGAACCATCGGGTACAACTTCGAGGGCGTTGTCGATGTAGTTGTCGAGAATCTGTTCGGCAGCAGACGGCACGGCGAAAGCCACGGCGACAGGTGGTGCGGTGAGGTCGATGCCGATAGCGCGTTCGGCTGCAAGCGATTCCCAAGATTCGATGCGCTCGCGAGCAATTGCACTGATGTCGACTGGAGTCGGCGTACTCTTTCGGCCATCTGCGCGAGCAAGCATCAACAGTCCGTCTACGAGCCTTTGCAGCCGATCAATCTCGTTACGTGCTGCATCAACCTGATCGACGGCAGGGTCGTCTTCGTCCATGAGTTCTGCAGCGCGATCCATCCGAAGGCGCAGTGCAGTCAAGGGGGTTCTGAGTTGATGTGACGCGTCACCGGCGAAATCCCGTTGCCGTTCTACCAGACCCTGGACGCGCTCAGCCATGATGTTGAAACTCGCTGCAAGATCTGCGATTTCTCCACCACCGGAGTCTTCAACTCGAGCGTTCAAGTCGCCATCGGCGATTGATTCGGCAGTGTCCCTCAGTCGTCTAATCCGCCGAGTGATGGCGGTGCTAACGACGAGGGCAATGAGAGCTGCGGATATCAAACTGATAAGGCCAGCCATCCACAGTGACCTAATCGAGCTGTTGATCTGAGCGTTCAACTCGCTGGACGGATATGTCAGGCGAACCGCGCCGAGGATTTGCGGTCCGACCCTGGTCGGTACAGCAACATAGATCAGTGGTTCACCGAGGGTGCTTGACGAACGCTCGCCACTGACGGTGCGTCCCTGGAGCGCCTCGGTGACCTCGGGGCGCTCTGCGTTGGAAAAGTTCTGCCCGATGTCTGATGAGACAGAGGCGGCGACCGCAGTCCCTTGTGCATCAACGACAATGACGCGGGGCCCATTCACCGTGGAGTAGGCCGTGACTGCCTCGTCCAGTGCGACTTTGGCTACCGGGCTTGGTCGCTCGAGATACTCGACCGAGTAACCGGCGAGTGTGAACGCATCGTTTTGCAGTCCGGCAATCCGGGCGTTCAGTTCCTTATCCCGGACAAATGTGGACAGTGGAATGTTCTGGACCAGGAGCACCAGTGTGGTGAAGCCGACCAGGATAAGGACCAGACGCCATCTCATGGCGAGTAACCCATGCGGTGCCTACTCGGGAAATCCGAGCCGGAAACCCACACCGCGAACAGCCTCGATCCAGCCTGAGTCGCCAAGCTTCTTACGAATTGCAGCCACGTGAGCATCAACAGTCTTGGTGGCTCCGTACCAGTGGCCCTCCCAGACGTGTTCCAGAATCTCCGTCCGGCGACGTACTGCCCCGGGATCCTCAGCCAAATATGCCAAGACATCAAACTCCTTGGCGGTCAATGCGATTTCTTCACCGTCAATGTGGACCCGCTGTGACCGTCGATCGATCGACAAGCGGCCAATTTCCTGAACGGCACTCGGCGGCGGTGCTGCTGGCGTCGGTTGGCTACGACGAACTACTGCCCTGATCCGCGCGGACAATTCGCGCATTCCGTATGGCTTGACCAAGTAATCGTCAGCACCAAGTTCAAGGGCGATCACCCGGTCCGCCTCGTCGTCACGTGCCGACACAACGATGATTGGGGTTTCGCTCGTTGTACGAATCCGCCGACAAACCTCTTGGCCATCCATGTCTGGCAGGCCAAGATCGAGAAGGATCACATCGAGCGAACTCATGAGGCGGGCAGCTTCCAACGCGGCGGCGCCCGTCACGACGTGATCGACCGAATGTCCGAGGGCCGCCAAGCCGTCGATGGCCGACGATGCGACGGACCGGTCGTCTTCGACTAAAAGGATGTGCACCCTCCCATTGTGTCCTGTCTTTGCCCGTTGTGCGTGCACTGTGTGCAGGCCGCAGGCGTTGCGGTCGCGTTTCTTGTCCATTCCTTGGACAATTCAAGGAGCAATGGAGTGTGTACTACGAGTTACGATAAGGGAAGGAGGAAGACGTGAAAAGGCAAATCGGTGCGGTCACCGCACTATCAGTGGTTGGTGTGCTTGCGTTATCAGGAACCGCGGCAGCGATGAACGTGCGAATGCTCAACGCGGCCCCCACTGTTTCCTCCTTTGGCGCCGCCGAGGCTTTTGTCAGTCTCGATGAGCAGCCCACAACGACGCCAAGTCCGACTGAAACCGTCGAGAGCTCAGCACCGGCTAATCCACAACCGAGTGGGTCAAGTGTGACGCCGTCGCCGAGCGATGAAGCCACGGACTCGGCACCGGCAACGGGTATCACCCCGCGGCCGTCGAACGAGCAGGCAGATCAGACTGACGATTCGAATTCGCGTCCAGTCGCGAGCTCTACCGGCATCGCAAAGCCAAGCCGCAGTGCAAGTCCGACGCACGCTGCCACGCACTCGCACAAGCCAAGTCCATCTCGTACTCCTCGCCCATCGCATACGCCCAAGTCGAGCCACAGCGCTCGACCTAAGCCGTCCGAGACGCGGGAGCATGATTCCTCGAATTCGTCGAGCAACCCGACGCCCTCGCGTAGCCATCACTCTGGTCATGGCGGCGAGGCGCACAGTAGTTCTGGTAGCAGCGGCTCCGGAGGCGACGGTTCGTCCGGTAACGGCGGCCAGGGCCAACCGCGCGACGACTAGTAACTAAGAGTTACACTTTCGTCACAGATTGTCTCATCCGTGACGAAACACCCGACGAACGAATAGGCTTGCCCAATGTTCGGCTCAGATTCCTCTCGCCACTCCCGCGCCCGCGGTCGTGGTAAGGCGGCGTCCCTCGACGACGTCCTCGCCGAGTTATCCCATGTCCGCGGACAAAGTTACGTCGATGGGCTCGAGGTTGTTCGTCTCGGCGCACTGGTTACCGGACTCAGCGACCACATTGGTCGCTTGGGCCAGGATTTGCAGGCTGCGCGTGCGGAGGCTCTTGCATTGCGTCTCATGCCAACGACCGTCGATCCTCGAATCGAAGAAATGGCTCGTGAGATTCTGGCGCTACGCGACTTGATTGCGTCCCAGCAGTCGTCAATCGTTGAAATGACCTCGAGGGTTGGCGATCTGCTGATTCAAGTTGCCAGCGCCGCTCCACGCGAGCCAATCGCACCGGTGGCCCCGCCTGCTCGCCAAGAGGTGCCCGTCACGGTGATGGCAGCTACTCGTGCAGTCGGGTCGCCGACGTACGACGATGCCTTCCGATCTGAGCCGTCAGCCCATGCACCTGCATCGTTCGCTGCTGACTCGGAGCCGGACCGCAGTGGCGTCGACAACTACGCCTTCGCTGTAGCCCCATCGACATCGGCCGCTCCCGCGGAGCCGACGGGCGATTTCGATGATGCAACTCTGCGTCGACTGCGCCTGATCCGTCAGGCGTTTGAAAACTAGATCGCCGCTTTATCGGTCTGTATCGCCGGTCACCAGAAACAGTGAGCCAATGATCGGTGCGAGGTTGGCGGTCGACTCTCCCACGAGTACATCGCTAAGCAGCGCGGTATGTGCAAATGATGGAGTGCGCAACTTCACTCTCCACGGTGTTTTTTCGCCCTGTGAGGCAACAAGATAACCGCCAATCCCCAGCGGTGTTTCAGTCCACCCGTAATGAATTCCTTCAGGCGCCCGTAGGGTTTTAGGCAATGTGACGTTGATCGGGCCCTCCAGTGTCTGGAGTCGTTCTACACAAGCCTCAATGAGATCTACCGCTACCGATACCTGTTCACGGATCACGGTGAGGCGGGCTAGTACGTCTGAGTCGTTGCGGGTAACGACCCGCATTACGTCGGTTAGCTCGCCGTAAGCCGCGTATGGCTGGTCGCGACGTAGATCTACATCGCTACCGGACGCCCGAGCGACTGGACCGCTCGCACCATGGATGTTGATTAACTCGCTGCTGATGATGCCGAGCCCGCTGAGGCGTTGTCTGTTGGTCTCAGCGTCCAAGTAGGGTGCGATGAGCCCGGCCTGCTCGCGCATGGCTCTCACGAATGAGGTCATGTCGTCTAGCCAGCCCGGTGGTACGTCCTCGCGCAATCCACCGATCTGGGCATACATCGGATGAACCCGGCCACCCGTGAGAGCTTCAAGGAGTTCTTGCGCTCTCTCACGGTGTTCAGGTGGCAAACGTGTTGGCAGCCGCACTTCTCCGGATCCTGCTTCAATGCCAGAGTCGTCCATCCCGCCAAAAGGAAAATGATCCAAGAAGTGCAGGTGACTAATGATCCGAGTCAGTTCAGCAACAAGCGTTCTCAGCCACTGTGCACGTTCGGGAACGTCGAGTCCCAGCATCGCTTCAACGGCGATCGCATATCCAAGTTCGCCTGAGAATGCTCCGAGCCAGTCGTGTCGGTTGGCTAGTGCGAGTCCCTGGCGGTAATCCCGTGACTCAAGGAGCTTCTCAGCTCCACGGTGCATGTACCCGATGTCTGTCGTCGAGCTGACGATGACATCGTCGTCCACTTCGAGATGTAGTCGGATCAGTCCATGTGCAGATGGATGATGGCCGCTGAGGTTAAGGGTGGCAACAGGTACGTCGGCCCCGTCGCTCAGCGCTCCTGAACCAATGTCAACAATGAGTTTCATACGCGCAGCCACAGGGGCATGTTGTCAGATAGCTCTGGCCATGCCTATTCACGGTGGGTTGTTCGACGTATGCGTTGCTGCTCCCACGAGTGTGACTAGGCTGGCTTGACGGTGTGAGCAACTTCGGTGGCGGCTAACAAGACGTTGGAGGGATGGCAAGGTCAGATGAGCGATGTACCCCCCGATACTCGGCCGGGCCCACCTCGATTGCGCGTCGGTGTTGTTGGAACGGGCCGCGTGGGCGCCGTTCTCGGTGCGGCTTTGGCAAGGGCAGGTCATCATGTGGTGGCGGCCTACGCGGTGTCGGATCTTTCGCGACTTCGGGCCGAGGCATTACTTCCCGCTGTTCCGCTGGTGGCCCTCGACGACGTTTTGGCGCAATCAGATCTCACCTTGCTGACGGTTCCCGATGATGCGCTCGCGGGTCTTGTTGCGGGTCTGGTTGAGGCGGGCTCGATCAAGCCGGGAAAGTTTCTAGCCCATGCCAGTGGCCGGTATGGCTTCGGTGTCCTCGAACCAGCGATGCGAGTTGGAGCTCTGCCACTGGCCTTGCACCCGGTCATGACGTTCACCGGGACGAGTGTTGATCTGGCCCGCCTTGACGGCACGCCGTTTGGAGTCACTGCTCCCGATGAACTGCGTCCCGTCGCTGAATCTCTCGTGGTTGAAATGGGCGGTGAACCGGTATGGATTGCCGAGGACAGTCGAACGCGATACCACGCCGCCCTCGCCCATGGGTCGAATCATCTGATGACCCTTGTTGGGCAGACTCTGGACGTCCTGACCTCGGCCGGAGTGGAAGATCCGGCCCGACTCATCGCGCCTTTGCTATCGGCCTCACTCGACAACTCGCTTCGCTACGGTGATCACGTTCTCACCGGTCCGGTCGCACGCGGTGACGCACGTACCGTGGCAGCTCACATCGAGGCCCTCGGCGAAGTTTCCGCGCAGGCGCAATCTACGTACGTCGCGTTAGCGCGGGCGACGGCGGATCGAGCGTTAGCGGCCGGCGTGCTACGTCCCGAGGCGGCAGAATCACTACTTGATGTGTTGTCAGGAAGGAACAGTCGATGAGTCAGGCACCCCTCGTGGCCAACACGCGCGTCGCCCTCGACGCCGTCCTTGATTCGCTAGAAGCGGGGGTCGTTCACGCAGTAGTGCCGACGATGGGTGCTTTACACGAAGGGCACGCCACGTTGATCCGTGCCGCCCGCCAACACGTTGGTGCAGCCGGGTTGGTAACGGTCACTATCTTTGTTAATCCGACTCAGTTTTCTGCGAATGAGGATTTTGATCGGTACCCGCGCACGCTCCAAGCCGATATCGATCTGTGCGCGGCGTCGGGCGCTGATGTTGTGTTTGCCCCCGCTGTTTCTGAGGTTTATCCCACTGGTGCCACCGAGGTGACGGTTCATCCGGGGCCACTCGGAGATGTACTCGAGGGTGCAGTGCGGCCGGGTCATTTCCAGGGTGTGCTCACCGTGGTCAACAAGTTGTTCAATCTAACCTGCGCCGACGTGGGGTTCTTTGGAGAGAAGGATTACCAGCAACTCATCCTCATTCGTCACATGGTGCGTGACTTGAGCATGTCCGTCGAGGTGGTGGGTGTGCCTACAGTTCGAGAGCCGGATGGGTTGGCAATGTCGAGTCGCAATCGGTATCTCGACTCTGCCGACCGAGGGCAAGCTGAACTGGTCCCTCGCGCCATCAGTGCTGGTAGTGCAGTGGCGCAGCGCGGCGGGAGTAGTGATGACGTCATCGCCGAGGTGCAGCGGTTCTTTGATCCACATCTCATCGAAGTCGACTACGTCGTCGTTACTGACCCCGAACTCGGACCCGCACCCGTTGCGGGTGAAGGGCGCCTCGTGGTTGCAGTCAGAGTCGGATCCGTCAGACTTCTCGATAATTCGCCAATTCAGTTGGGAGCCCCCGCGTGACGATTCACCTGCCGTCGAGGTTGTCGGCGCCGAGCCCTGGTTGGACGCTTGAGACAGATGTTGTCGTTATCGGTTCAGGTGTCGCGGGCCTAACAACCGCTCTTCATGCCCGCGCCGGGGGGCATCGCGTATTGCTGGTGACGAAGGCCAATGTGGACGAAGGGTCTACGCGCTGGGCTCAGGGCGGTATCGCCGCGGCACTTGCTGAGGATGATTCACCACTCGACCACGAGCGTGACACGCTCGTAGCTGGTGCAGGTCTGTGCGATCCCGAGGCAGTGCACGTACTTGTCACGCAAGGCCCGCAGGCAGTGCGGCGACTGATCGACATGGGTGCGCAATTCGATACCGATGAGACCGGCGATATCGCGCTAACGCGTGAAGGTGGCCACTTGCGTGATCGCATCGCACACGCTGGCGGCGATGCCACCGGCAAAGAGATTTCGCGCGCCTTGGTCGCTGCGGTTTCTGGGCGGTCGGGTATTGAGGTCATCGAAAACGCACTTGGGCTCGATATCTTCCGTGACCAATTTGGCGGAGTTCAAGGGTTAACCCTGCACGTCATTGGTGAAGGTCAGCGCGACGGTGTTGGTGCGGTGCTGGCTCCGGCCGTTGTCTTGGCAACCGGTGGAATTGGCCAAGTCTTTAGCATGTCGACGAACCCATCTGTGGCGACTGGGGATGGGGTGGCGATGGGTCTTCGCGCCGGTGCGTCGGTCGCTGACTTGGAGTTCGTGCAATTCCATCCGACAGTTCTGTACACCGGTACGGGTGCTTCTGGTCAGCAACCGCTGATCTCCGAGGCGGTGCGTGGCGAGGGTGCGGTGCTACGCGATGGTGCCGGTGAACGGTTCATGGTTGGCGAGCATGAACTCGCTGATTTGGCGCCGCGCGATGTCGTGGCTAAGGCCATCATGCGACGCATGCGAGAAACCAGTTCAAAGCACATGTGGTTGGACGCGCGTGATTTCGGCCAAGAGAAGTGGGAACGTCGATTCCCAACGATCCTTGCATCATTGCGTGAGTATGGGATCGACCCCACCGTCGACTTGATTCCGGTTGCGCCCGCTCAGCACTACGCGTCAGGGGGAATCAGAACTGATAGCCATGGACGATCCAATGTTCGTGGGCTCTTCGCTGTTGGCGAGGTTGCTTGCACTGGCGTACATGGCGCAAACCGATTGGCATCGAATTCACTGCTTGAGGGGCTGGTATTTGCCGCGCGGATCGGTGATGTGTTGGCTGCAGGTATTCCCGAACGCCATGATCCGGTCGTACCGTCAGGTGAATCTGCGGTGCTTGCGGCAACTGCGCGCCGGTCACTTCAGGCCGCGATGACTGAAGGTGTTGGCGTCCTGCGATCGCGTGACTCAATGGCCACGACGCTCGGTGTTCTCAACGCCGTCGGCGAGACGACGTCGGACGATCCACACGTTCAGGCTTGGGAAACGACGAACCTACATGCTCTCGCCACCGTGCTGACTGCGAACGCCAAGATGCGCAAGGAGACGCGCGGATCGCATTGGCGAGAAGACTTTCCGCTGACTGACGACGCGGAATGGAAGGTACGTTTATCTAGTCACCTTGACCAAGATGGTGTCCTGGTAACAGGACGTGAATCGTTGACCATGAATGAAGAAATGCACTGGGGTACCCGATGAGCCTGACGGAATCTGTTGTTGAAAGCTTGCGCCTGGTCGGCCTTGATCCGCAGTACGTGCAGACCGTTGTTCAGCGCTCTATCGACGAGGACCTCGTCGGTGGGGTCGACGTGACTTCTCAGGCGACTGTGCCGGCTAACCAGCACTCCGTGATGGACCTCGTTGCGCGCGGAAGCGGAGTCGTGGCTGGGATCCCGGTGGCGGCGGCAGTATTCGACATTGTTTCTGCGGGATCAGCGAACGTTGAAATCGTTGCTGTTGACGGTGATCGAGTAAACCCGGGTGACGTGCTGGTTACCATTTCTGGCACGACGAGGGATCTGCTTCTGGGTGAGCGCACGGCGTTGAACCTGCTTTGCCACCTTTCTGGTGTGGCGACGGCCACCAGTCAATGGGCCGATGCCCTGGAGGGTTCGCAGGCCCGAGTGCGTGATACGCGCAAGACAACTCCAGGTCTTCGCATTCTTGAAAAGTACGCAGTTCGCTGTGGCGGTGGAGTTAATCACCGCATGTCGCTATCGGATGCCGCTTTAGTCAAGGACAACCACGTTGTCGCAGCGGGGGGAGTCGCGGAGGCGTTCGATGCCGTGCGCTCAATGTGGCCTGGGTTGTCCATCGAGGTTGAGGTTGATTCGCTCGAGGAGTTGATTGAAGTCCTCGATGCGGGCGCAGATGTCGTAATGCTCGACAACTTTGTTCCAGACCAGATGCGCGTGGCCGTAGGGATTGCTGACGAGCACGCCCAAGAACATGCCCGTTCAAGAGTCATTCTGGAAGCGTCGGGCGGGCTGACTTTGCCTGATGCGAAAGCTGTCGGTGCAACGGGCGTCGATTACATTGCTGTTGGTGCGCTCACCCACTCGGCGAAGGTGTTGGATATCGGAGCTGATCTGCGACCGCTAACGTAGCGGTGATGGATGTTCATCGACTCCTGACCCTGATTTGCAGATAGGAAGAGATCCATGCTGCTAGCGATTGACGTCGGCAATACGAATACCGTCCTGGGTTTGTTTGACGGTGAAACCGTGGCTAGGTCGTACCGGGTCAAGACCGATGCTCGATCTACGGCCGATGAGATTCTGCTGACGTTCCGCGGCCTGCTTCAAGACGACCCGGCAGTGACGGGGATTTCTTTATGTTCAACGGTTCCTGCCGTTCTCAACGAAATGCGCACGATGCTGGACCGCTACTACCGCCATGTACCTCACGTCATTATCGAGCCAGGAGCCAAGACCGGCGTCGCTGTCCTCACGGACAATCCGAAGGAGGTTGGTGCAGATCGAATCGCAAATGTACTGGCCGCATTCACTCTCTACGGCGGTCCAAGTATCGTCGTTGACTTTGGTACCTCTACCAACTTCGATGTCATCTCCGAAAAGGGCGAGTTCCTAGGTGGTGCGCTAGCGCCGGGAGTAGAGATTTCCCTTGAAGCACTTGCGTCTAGGGCAGCCCAATTGCGCAAAGTTGAGTTTGTTGCCCCGCGAAGTGTCATTGGCAAAAACACGGTCGAAGCGCTGCAATCGGGTGCGCTCTATGGTTTCGCCGGCCAAGTCGATGGAATTGTTGATCGCATCATCGCCGAGCTCGGTGGACAGGTAACTGCAGTGATTGCCACGGGCGGCCTAGCCCCCGTGGTCATCCCCGAATCCAAGACTGTGACAGTTCATCGACCTGACCTGACGCTTCAGGGACTACGGCTGGTGTACGAGAAGAACGTCTAACCGGGGTGAGCCGAACCGGCCCACCCCGGTAATGGAGTCCGTACGACTGTTAGTTGAGCGGGCTCATCGAACACCCCTGCTTCTTACCAGCACTCCAATTCTGCTGGATCAGATAGTTTCGTGATCCGAGCGAGATATTGGCCTTTGCACCATTGACCTTGTAGACGTCCGGTCCGTACGTCCACGAACACTTGTCCGCATTTTCACTTCCGTCTCTGTCGTACCAGGCGTTGGCGTCCGGGTCACTGACGGTCTCGACGATCTCGTGCGCGAAAATACTGACCATCGCATCGGCGCCGGGATTTCCATTGGGGCTGACGGTTTGTGCGCTGCACTGCGTTAACCCCTGCGTTGTTGGGTCACCAACAAAAGCGAACTTGATATCTGTCTTTGATAGACGTGCGTGCGAGTGCCAACCGCAGTAAGACTTAGTGAAGCCGCTTCGTTCCACGACATCGGCACTAGTGATGACTGTGTAGATGCCGTGTTCGTCAATCGGCAGTGAGCCCTTCGTCAAAGCCGCACCGACGATGCGGCGGACATCGGTATCGGTAAGCCGCTTGCCATGTGAGTAGGCATCGGCAATCTCACCTGCGAATGTCAGATCGCCACTGACCGCGCTGAAGTCCATCTGCATGTAGGTCGCGTTGATGGCGTAGTACGGGCTTCCTCCGAGTGACTTAGCGAAGTCGGTGAGGATCTCGGTGGCAGAGTTGCCGTCCCAGGAGCCATACCAAATCAGGTAAAGATGCGTTTCGCCCGTCATCACTGGACCGCCGTGATAGGTAATCGGTTTAGGACGCTTCGGCCGTGAGACTCCCGATCGGCGACGGATCGGAAAGATCTTCTTGCGAAATGTTGGCCGCGGCTTGAAGGAATGTCGCGTCGAGAGGCTCGGATTGTGGTGGACGGTCGGTGCATTCGCCGTCGCCGTCGCCGTCGCCGTCGCCGTCGTAGGTGGCTGGGTGACGGCGGCTGCAGTTGGCGCAATAGCGGCGGAGATCGCCGAGATCAATGCAATAGCGACAAGAATCACGAAAGGTCTTCGTTCTGGCATGTAAACCTCCATCGGTGGGTGAGTGAGGTCAGAAACGTAAAAGGTTGCGGTCTCTGGGACCGGCAATCCACATCCCACGTCTGGCCGACCCGCTGGCCTGTGGAAGCGCGCTTAGGTGGGGATCAACGACCAGATGGGAGTGGTGAGTCTGGCGATTGTGTCGCCGGTCGCAACGGGATGGACGGGCACCGATAACCTGAGCGTCATGAACAACGAGCCCGAACCTACTCACGATGAGCTCGATGAGGATCTGCCCGAGCAGATTCGTGTGCGTCGTGACAAGCGGCAGCGACTGCTGGACTCTGGTCAAGATCCCTACCCGGTGGGCGTGGCGATCACGCACACGATCGAGCAAATTCGAGCCGCGTACGCCGACCTTGAAATTGATGTGGCAACCGGCGACTTTGTGAGTATCGCCGGACGGGTGATCTTCCAACGCAACACCGGAAAGCTGTGTTTCGCGACGTTGCGCGCAGGCGATGGTGCTGAGATTCAGGCGATGTTGTCGCTCGACAAGGTAGGGGATGGGCGGCTCGCTGACTGGAAGTCCGATGTGGACTTAGGTGATCACATCGCTATCCGTGGAGAGGTCATCACATCTCGTCGAGGCGAACTGAGTGTGCTTGCCAATACGTGGCAGATGGCGGCAAAGTCCTTGCGACCACTTCCGGTAGCGCACAAGCCGCTTGCCGAAGAAACGCGAGTGCGTCAGCGTTACGTCGACTTGATCGTGCGGCCCCAAGCGCGCGAAGTGGCGAAACTCCGAATCCGGACGGTCGCATCGCTGCGCGAGAGTTTGGCCGAACGAGGTTACGTTGAAGTCGAAACCCCGATGCTTCAAACACTTCATGGCGGTGCCACCGCACGTCCATTCGTAACGCACTCCAATGCATTCGATATCGATGTCTACTTGCGGATCGCCCCGGAACTTTTCCTCAAGCGCTGTGTGGTTGGTGGCATGGAGCGGGTGTTCGAGATCAACCGAAACTTCCGCAACGAAGGTGCGGATTCAACGCACTCACCGGAATTCGCGATGCTCGAGTTCTATCAGGCGTATGCGGATTACCGAGATGTCGCCCGAACTACTCGGGAGTTGATTCAGGCTGCGGCTCTGGCTGCACACGGATCGTTGAGCTTTGTTCGGATGGACGGACAGGAGCGAGATTTCTCCGGTGAGTGGGACGAGGTGTACGTCTACCCCTCCGTCTCACAAGCCGTTGGACGTGAGATCACGCCACAAACTCCTATCGATGAACTCAAAGATTTGTGCGAGGCAGTCGGTATCAAACCGGAGAAGACGTGGGTTCCGGGTAAGTATGTCGAGGAACTTCTCGAGCATCATGTGGTCGCCAACTTCACGCGGCCAACGTTCGTGTACGACTACCCGGAGGACACTTCGCCGCTAGTACGTGCACATCGCGAGATCCCCGGTGTCGTTGAAAAGTGGGACCTGTACATCGATGGCGCCGAACAGGGCACGGGCTACTCAGAGTTGATCGACCCTGTTATGCAGCGAGAGCGGCTTGTTGCCCAATCGGCCTTGAAGGCCGGTGGTGATGTCGAGGCAATGCAGGTGGATGAAGACTTCCTGCGCGCACTTGAGTACGGAATGCCTCCGAGCGGTGGTGTTGGCGTTGGCATAGACCGACTCCTGATGAACCTAACGGGGCTCAACATTCGAGAGACGATCCTGTTCCCCCTGGTGAAGCCAGAATGACCGTCGTTTCTGATGCCGTCATTCGGCCCGCGCGAACATCGGATGTGAAGATCATCCGTGAACTCGTAGATATGTACGCCCCAGACCGACGTTTGTTGTCCAAAGCAACCGTCACGCTGTACGAAGATGTGCCGGAGTTCTTGGTTGTTGAGCATGATGGTGTTGCTATTGCCTGCGGAGCAGTGCATGTCATGTGGGAAGACTTAGCTGAGGTTAGAACCGTTGCGGTCGCGCCAGAGTTTCGTGGCAAGGGCGTTGGCAGTTTCTTACTCACCTCACTCATGGATCGCGCGCGAGACCTTGGGGTGAAGCGAGTCTTTTGTCTGACATTCGAGACTGAATTCTTTACTTCACATGGTTTCGTTGAAATCGAGGGCACCCCGGTGGATCACGTTGTCTTTGAACAACTACTCCAGTCGTATGACGAAGGCGTCGCGGAGTTCCTCGACCTCGAGCGAGTAAAGCCGAACACCCTTGGCAACATCCGAATGCTGCGAATCCTTTAACGTCGGACGCGCGCGTTATCAGCCGGTGTTGCGCAGGCCGGTGGCGATTCCATTGATCGTCACCATAAGTGCTCGTCGCAGCGTCGGGTCCAGCTCGACATCACGTGCGCGTTCGTCGCGAAGTCGCCTCAGCAACTGCACTTGTAGGAGTTGTAGCGGTAAGAGGTATTGATCGCGGGTCGCCAGAGTTGAAGCAAGTGATGGCTGAGATCCGAGAATCTTTCCCGTTCCAGTCAGGGCGAGAACCTCATCAACGGTTCGTTGGTGTTCATCCTTGATAACGTCGAAGAGGTGTTTGAGTTCGTCCGGTACAAGTTCGTCGACGTATTGACCTGCGACGGTGAGGTCAGTCTTAGCTAGGGTCATTTCGACGTTCGAGATGAAGTTGGAAAAGAAGTGCCATTCCTCATGCATCTCATGTAGCACTTGACCGAAGCCAGCCTCCCGGGCTGCTTTGAGCCCGGATCCAACACCAAACCAGCCGGGCACGATCTGCCGCGATTGTGTCCACCCGAAAACCCATGGAATCGCACGAAGTGCCTCGATCCCAGCATCGGCAGATGCGCGTCTGGCTGGTCGCGAACCCAAATGCATATCTGCGAGTTCCTCAACCGGGGTTGACATGGCGAAATAGCGCGGCAGGTCTGGATGATCGACAAGGGCACGATACGTAGATTGTGCCTGGGCTGAGATGTGATTCATGGCGTTATCCCAGCCATGTAGCCGATCCTGCGAAACGCGTGATTTTTGGTGCAGGACGGTGGCTTCCAACACTGCGGCGAGAAGTAGCTCCAGATTCTCTCGTGCCAATGCTGGCAATAGGTACTTGTCTGAGATCACCTCACCCTGTTCGGTCAGTTTCATCTCGCCATTGAGCACTCCCCAGGGTTGGGATAGCACCGCATCGTACGTCGGCCCGCCACCACGTCCGACGGTGCCGCCACGTCCATGGAAGAGCCGCAGCTGCACCCCGTGCTTGCGCGCAACATCACGTAGACGCCGCTGAGCAAGATGTATCTCCCACTGTGACGTGGTGATCCCCGCGTCCTTGTTTGAATCTGAGTAACCCAGCATCACCTCCTGCACGTCGCCGCGTGATTTGACGATGGAGCGGTAGTTCGGTTCATGTAAAAGTACGTCGAGGATTGTGTCTGCGTGGCGGAGTTCTTCGACGGTCTCCAGTAGGGGCACGAAACCGATTAGTGCGGTCCCTGAATGAATGTCGATGAGGCCGGCTTCTCGAGCCAGCACCACAGCGGCCAACACATCGTCGGCTCCCTGCGTCATGGAAATGATGTACGTATCGCAAACGTCTGCTCCGTGGCGCGCGATCGCCTCTCGAATAGCCTCAAAGGTTCGATACGTCCTTAAGTCATCTCCATCGAGGGGCGGCGGATTTGATGCTAGTGGGCGACGCGATCCGAGTTCGCGTGACAGAAGCGCGAAGCGGTGCTCGCGGGGCAAGTCTTCGTATCGCCAACCCTGTTCGCCAAGTCGATTGATCAAGCCAGCGACGGCGTGGTGATGTGCCGAGGCATGTTCACGAACATCGAGGGTGACAAGGGCCAAGCCGAAGGCGGCAATGTTACGGATGGCGCTGTCAACAAGGCCATGGGCTGCGAGATCCCCACGATTGGCGATCAGTGATGTTCGGATACACATGAGATCGTCCAGAAGTTCGCGGGTAGTTGCGTACTCGCGGCCCGGTCGGTGCGGCGTCGCGGCCGCTATACGAGATCTGGTGTTCAGCAGTTTGTGACGGATGCACGTGAGCTTCAATCGATACGGCTCCTCGGCATTGAGACGTTGATAGCGAGGATCGAGATCGCTGAGAACCGTTAGATCGCGGTCAAGTGAGGCCTTGAGCTCATCTGACGCTGGGTTGAGCCGCTCAGAAATCGACAGGTTCTCCAAGAGATCGTCGATAATCGGGAGCACATCCCTAACCGCGTGATCGCGAACCAAATCAACAACATCAGATGTCACCTCGGGTGTGACGAATGGGTTCCCATCGCGGTCGCCGCCGATCCACGATCCGAAGGACAGCGGCCGCGCATCAGGTGCGAGTGTGATTCCGATAGTCGAAAGGCCGTAACTCAACTCATCGAGCACTTCGGCGGCCGGCCCGCGCGCAAGGTCGTCAAGATAGAACAGGGCGTTGCGTGCCTCGTCGAGAACTTCGGGACTCTCAAGTCGCAATTCGTCGGTTTGCCAAAGAAGGTCGACGATTTCTGCGAGGTCGTTTTTCACGCGAGGATTCTCGAGTGAATTGCCGTTGCGCTCGGCCTCGTCTAGAAGATCGGCTATCGAGCGAAGTTTAAGTAGGACTGAGCGTCGGGCCGCTTCTGTTGGATGAGCGGTAAACACTGGCCGAGCGGCTAGTCGAGAGACGGCGCCCGAAACGTCAGCCTCGCTGACCTCATGTGCCTCAAGTGCTGAACCGATGCGGCCAACGGCACGGGTGATTGGATTGCCTGCGGTGCGCCTTGCTTGTCGTTGAACTCGGGACCGGTGTACCTGCTCGGCCACATTCGCCAAGTGAAAATACGTGGAGAAGGCGCGCGATAGTGCAATCGCGGTGGCCAGATCGACTTCGTCGAGAAGCTCGGACGTGGCCGATAGGTCAGTTCGGGCGAGTCCTCGAACTTGTTCGACAAGTCTGAGTAGATCTGGGGAATCCTGTCGCACCAGGGTGTCGCCTAGGAGTTCGCCAAGAATTCGGATGTCAGCGCGTAGCGCGGCCCTGTCTTCGAGAGCCATTGATTGCTCAGGGGAACGTGGGCTGGTTGAGGTATCTAGGGGCGGACTTTGGGTCATGACAGGGCGATCCGTCTCGTCGAAGAGTTCGCAGGACGGCGCGGCCGCGTTGACGCACCTCAGTGATCATACACTTGCTGAAGGAAAAAGTGATGTGGGTCACTTTCTTCGAGCGGTCTAATCCTACTCGAGGTTAATTCGCGCATATTGAAATGCTCATTTGGCGGTTTGATCATGTGTCAGTCAAAAGACCCGTCAAATGACGTATCAGGAACTTTCTAATGGGACGTAGTATTGAAACTGCAAACGTCGAGTGGTATTTGAATGGAGAACGTCATGGCACAAAAAGTACAGGTCACCTTGGTTGACGACCTCGACGGGGGTACGGCGCAGGAAACAATCTCATTCTCCATAGATGGCAATTACTATGAAATTGATCTATCCGCCGAGAATGCCAAGAAATTGCGTGAGGCTGTCGCTCGATTCGTCGACGCGGGCCGGCGAGTGACTGCTACGCGACGTGGGGCCCGCGCTAAGTCCGGAGGCCCGAATCCTGCCGCCATCCGTGATTGGGCGAGAAGCCAGGGAGTGCCGGTAAGCGAGCGTGGCCGCATCAGTGCAGATCTTCTGGCGCAATACCAAGCATCACGCGGCTAAAACGTTCGCGGACGTGATGTTCGCATACGTTCACTCACCGACGTTTTAGGGGTAGATGAGCTCGTGGGTGAACTCGTCGACCGGTTCGATATGTAAATCCCAAAAACGATCAGCAATAAGGTGGGGTTCAAAGCCGGGTTTTCCCACTAGGCCATTGATCACAATCGACCCAACGTGGATCCCTGTTCCAGCAAGATCGGTGGCTAGGCCCGCGACGAGATTACGTAACGCCGCCTTCGCCATTCCCAGCGCCGTGCTTTGTGGCCATGGCTTTAGGGCAAGCCCGCCTCCGGTGAAGAACACACTTCCAGCGCCCTTACCTCGCATTGCCGGACACACTTCCTGGGCGCAAATCAATGCACCTAGTGCGCCGATCTTGTAGGCCTCTACACAATCGTCAGCCGAAATGTCTTCGGGTCGGCCGGGCGGATTGCTCGAGGCATTGAAAAGCAAGACGTCGGGATCGCCGAGTTGTGCTCTGATCTGGGCAAATGCACCGCGAAGCGAGCTTTCGATGGCGATGTCAGCGACGAAGCCATTCGCAGTGATCCCGTCTGCACTCAATTCAGTGACATAGGAATCGAGCGCCTCGGCGCGGCGCGCAATCAGGGCCACCGTGAAGCCCTCTGACCCAAAACGGCGAGCGAGGGCTTGGCCCATTCCCGGGCCTGCGCCCACAACGACAGCGATCATGTGATCACCGTAGGGGATCGAACGTAGGGCCGGTGAGACCGCCGGTTCACCGTGGGCGTAACCCGATCCGGAAGAGGAAATGTGCCTGAAGAGTTATCTCAGCAAGAGCCCCGGGAGATACCGGGCTAGGCTTGACTAACACCCGTCACTTGCGACGGTATGCGGTAGAGGAGTTGCGCATGTTCGAGAGGTTTACCGACCGGGCGCGTCGGGTTGTCGTTCTTGCCCAAGAAGAGGCACGAATGCTCAATCACAACTACATCGGAACCGAGCACATTCTGCTTGGTCTCATCCATGAGGGTGAGGGTGTGGCTGCCAAGGCGCTTGAGTCTTTGGGCATCTCCTTGGAGGCGGTGCGTCAGCAGGTCGAAGAGATTATTGGTCAGGGCCAACAGGCCCCATCCGGTCATATCCCCTTCACGCCTCGGGCGAAGAAGGTTCTTGAACTCTCCCTGCGTGAGGCGCTCCAACTAGGTCACAACTACATCGGAACTGAGCACATTCTGCTTGGTCTCATCCGCGAGGGTGAGGGTGTGGCTGCACAGGTTTTGGTCAAGCTTGGAGCTGATCTCAACCGAGTGCGCCAGCAAGTGATTCAGTTGCTGTCGGGATACCAGGGCAAGGAGCCGGCGGCTGCCGGCGGCCCGGCTGAAGGCACCCCGTCGACGTCGCTGGTGTTGGATCAGTTCGGCCGCAACCTCACGCAGGCTGCACGTGAAGGCAAGCTCGATCCGGTTATCGGGCGAGAGAAAGAAATCGAGCGCGTGATGCAGATCTTGTCGCGCCGCACGAAAAACAACCCCGTCCTGATCGGCGAGCCGGGTGTTGGAAAGACGGCGGTTGTCGAGGGCTTGTCCCAGATGATCGTCAAGGGTGAAGTGCCCGAAACGCTTAAAGATAAGCAGCTTTACACCCTTGACCTTGGCGCTTTGGTGGCTGGTAGTCGTTACCGCGGTGACTTCGAAGAGCGTTTGAAGAAGGTGCTTAAGGAGATCCGCACTCGTGGCGACATCATCCTTTTCATCGACGAGATGCACACCCTCGTTGGTGCGGGTGCCGCCGAAGGTGCAATTGACGCCGCGTCCATCCTCAAGCCGATGCTGGCTCGTGGTGAACTCCAGACGATTGGTGCGACCACGCTCGATGAGTACCGCAAGTACGTCGAGAAGGATGCCGCTCTCGAGCGTCGCTTCCAGCCGATTCTGGTGAATGAGCCTTCCCTTGCGCAAACGATCGAGATCCTCAAGGGACTGCGTGATCGCTACGAGTCACATCACCGCGTGTCCATCACCGACGCAGCACTTGTTGCTGCGGCAACCCTGGCCGACCGTTACGTCTCGGACCGGTTCCTTCCAGACAAGGCGATCGACCTGATCGACGAGGCTGGCTCGCGCCTGCGCATTCGTCGTATGACCGCGCCACCGGACTTGCGTGAGTTTGATGAGCGCATCGCTGACGTACGCCGTGAGAAGGAAAGTGCAATCGACGCACAGGACTTCGAAAAGGCTGCGGCACTTCGTGACAACGAGAAGACCTTGCTGGCAGAGAAGGCAACTCGTGAGCGCGAATGGAAGGCTGGCGATCTCGATGTCGTTGCTGAGGTTGACGAGGATCTCGTAGCCGAGGTTCTAGCTGCTTCAACGGGTATCCCGGTCTTCAAGTTGACCGAGGAAGAAAGTGCTCGCTTGCTGCGCATGGAAGATGAGTTGCACAAGCGGGTCATTGGCCAGCAGCAGGCAATCAAGTCACTGTCACAAGCGATTCGTCGTACCCGTGCAGGCCTGAAGGATCCCAAGCGTCCCGGTGGCTCATTCATCTTCGCTGGCCCCTCGGGTGTTGGTAAGACCGAGTTGTCCAAGACGTTGGCCGAGTTCTTGTTCGGTGACGAAGATGCGCTGATCTCGCTCGACATGAGTGAGTACAGCGAGAAGCACACTGTCTCGCGGCTCTTCGGATCGCCACCCGGATACGTAGGTTACGAAGAGGGCGGTCAGTTGACGGAGAAGGTTCGTCGTAAGCCGTTCTCAGTGGTGCTCTTCGATGAGGTGGAGAAGGCTCACCCGGACATCTTCAACTCGCTGTTGCAGATTCTCGAAGATGGCCGACTCACCGATTCGCAGGGTCGCGTTGTCGATTTCAAGAACACTGTGATCATCATGACGACGAACCTTGGCACCCGCGATATTTCTAAGGGACAGAATCTTGGCTTCTCGAATTCAGAGGACACCAAGTCGTCGTACGAGCGGATGAAGACCAAGGTCAACGACGAACTCAAGCAGCACTTCCGTCCTGAGTTCCTCAACCGTGTCGACGACATCGTGGTCTTCCATCAGTTGACGCAGGACGAGATCGTTACGATCGTCGACCTCATGGTGGCGAAGTTGGATCAGCGCTTGAAGGACAAGGACATGGGCATCGAGTTGACTCGTACTGCCAAGGACTTGCTCGCTGAGCGCGGCTACGACCCGGTCCTTGGAGCTCGTCCGTTGCGTCGAACGATCCAGCGCGAGATCGAGGATGCGTTGTCCGAAAAGATCCTCTTCGGGGAACTTCGGCCAGGCACCATCGTGGTTGTCGATGTGGAAGGAGAAGGCGCCGAGCGGCACTTCACCTTCCGCGGTGAGTCGAAGAGCGAACTGCCACCGATCGAAGAGATTGTCGAATCGGCTGGTTCCGCCGAATAGAACGCAGTATCAAACGCGCGCGAACTAAAAGGCTGGGGCGTCACCAAGGTGACGCCCCAGCCTTTCGCTTGTTTTCTAGGTCTTACTTGGTGGCCGGAAGACTGAAGTGATCCTGTTCGACGGGATCGACAAGTCCATCAGCGATCAAGGTGTCGAGTGCGCGTTCACGTTGGATCGCATCGGGCCACACCAGATCGAGTTGGGCCCGTGACACAGGTTCGTGTGAGGTCCGAATGGCGGCCATCAATTTGCCTCGTACCTGTCGGTCTGTGCCGGTAAATTTCTGGGTCTTGCGAGCAGGTCCGTCGTACGCAGGCTGTCCGGCGAGGTTCCACGCACACACGTTGCTCACCGGACACTCGCCGCAGGCGGGCGTTGCCGCGGTGCAGATGAGGGCGCCGAGTTCCATCGCGGCCGCCGACCATTGCGCGGCAGTTGCGTCGTCAGCGGGAGTGCATTGCTGGGCGAGAGACTGCTCGCTGATCGTTATGGAAGGACTCGGAAACTGCGACCCTGCCCACATTCGAGCCAGGACGCGGCGCACATTCGTATCGAGGACAACTGCCCGCTTCCCATAAGCGAACGACATGACCGCCGATGCGGTGTAATCACCCACGCCCGGCAGGGTTCGAAGCTCGTCGTAGGTCGCTGGAACTTCGCCATTGAAATGTTCAACGCATGCATTGGCCGACTGATGTAACCACAGTGCTCTGCGTGGGTAGCCGAGTCGATCCCATCGTCGAATTGCCTCAGCCGGCTGATCGCTAGCCAAGTGCGCCGGTGTTGGCCACCGTTGCATCCAGTCGCGCCACGCTGGCTCAACCCGGGCCACTGGGGTCTGCGCAAGCATGATTTCGCTGACGAGGACTCCCCAGGGCGTGCGGTCGGGGGCGCGCCAAGGCAAGTCCCGCGCATGCGCGTGGAACCAGTCGATCACACACGATTGGGCCGTTTTCATCGCCAGTATCATCGCACCGGCGGCGCCGAACCGCGATATACCGGTATTTTGGTTATGTGAGTTCCTTCATCTCTCCAGTAGGTCCGCAAGGTCCGGGCGTCTACTGGCTTCGACGCGCCCTGGTTGTGGTTGCGATCCTCGCGACATTACTTGCGCTGAGATGGCTGATCTTTGGTCGTGGTGAGGCAACATCGGACGTTGCGGCCTCGCCGAGCACGTCGTCGTCGCCGGCGACTGAATCGGCAAAACCGACGCCATCAGTAGATGCGACGACCCCCGCGGGTTCGACGGCTACCCCCGCACCCAGTGCATCTAGCAGCAATGGGTCACCGCAGTGTGCAAACGCGGACATCTCGGTGTCCGTTTCCACTGATGCGGCAAGCTATGCCGTCGGGTCTACTCCCCAGTTACATCTCAAGATTCAAAACTCATCAGGTACGGCCTGCTACCGCGATATCGGCGCTGGGATGAATGAACTGCACATCAAGTCTGGTGGGTATCACGTCTGGTCTTCCGATGACTGCAACGTCGGGGGAGCCCCTCAGATGTCTCTGCTGGCTCCAGCTCAAACGTACTCAGTGACGGTCACGTGGCCGGGGGTTCTATCGGCCAAGGGGTGTCCTGCCAATCAGCCCGTCGCAAAGGGCGGCTCTTACAATCTTTACGGACGTAATGCCAGCGTTATCTCAGCTCCAGCGGTCTTCTCGCTGACGAACTAGGACTGTCCGACCACCGTTGGCTGCGCGCCGGTATCTAATGTGACGCATGAGGTGGACACGCGGGGATTTCGCGGTCTAGACGTATCGCTCCAAGATGCTGGATTCAGCTAGCCGCGACATTCCTTCGCGGATCGATCTGGCGCGCGTTTCACCAACACCCTCTACGGCCTGCAGCTCGTCAATGTTGGCCGCCAACAGTTTCTGGAGCCCACCAAAGTGACTGACCAAGCGCTCTAGGACAACTTCAGGCAGGCGTGGGATACGAGCCAGTAGGCGATAGCCCCGCGGGCTCACCGCTTGGTCAAGCACCTCGGGTGATGCGACGAAACCAAAAGCGCGAGCTACCGCAGACAGGTCGATCAGATCTGCTGCCGATAGGGAGTCGAGCTCGGCCATGGCCGCATCGACAGCTTTGCCGCGCTTGGCCGAAGGGACATAGTCGCGGATGATCAGGTCGCGGTCTGACTCAACGCCGGCGATTAACTCGTCAAGCTGAAGCTTCATGAGTCGTCCGTCGGTTCCGAGTTCGATCACGTAATCAGTGATCTCAGCGGCGATGCGTCGCACCATTTCGAGGCGCTGAACGACGGCACTCACATCGCGAACGGTCACGAGGTCCTCGATTTCTAATGCGGAGAGCGTGCCGCTGACTTCGTCAAGGCGCATCTTGTATCGCTCGAGGGTGGCCAGGGCCTGATTGGCGCGGGCCAGAATGGCGCCGGCATCTTCAAGTACGTAGCGGCGACCTGCGACGTAGAGCGCGATCGTGCGCATCGACTTACTGACGCTGACGACCGCAAAGCCCGTCTGCTTTGACACTCGGTCGGCCGTCCGGTGACGCGTGCCCTGTTCGTCGGTGGGAATCGAAGGGTCAGGTAGTAGTTGAACGGCGGCATGCAAAATCTTGGTGGCGTCGGAATCGCAGATAACCGCGCCGTCCATTTTGGCCAGCTCGCGCAAGCGCTGTGCTGAGAAGTCGACGTCGAGGGCGAATCCGCCGGTGGCCATCGTTTCCACTGTTCGGTCAGTGCCAAGGACAACCAGGCCACCAGTGTTACCGCGCAGAATGCGTTCCAGTCCATCGCGCAACGTCGTGCCCGGGGCGACGCTCGCGATTACTGCGCGCAGTTGACTTTCAACGTCCGGGGTCTTCTCGGTGGCCACAGGATTCTCCGTCACATTTCAGTGCGCTGCTGCGTACCTGCCTGACTCTACCGATCTTCGGTCTCGTGATGCGTGACGGTATGGCCCGGTTTAGCCAACCACCACACTTAACCGACGTAAACGGGCCAACGCGTCGTCCAAATGGGCAACTTCGGAAAGTTCGATCCCGTCTATCCTGGGCAGAGTCTTGCGGGTACCTCGGGGAACGAGGACTCGTTTGTAGCCAAGCCGCACTGCCTCGGTGACCCGTTGAGTGAGATACGGAACCGGACGGATATCTCCCGAGAGTGCGACCTCACCGATCGCAAGAACATCGGCCGGCATGGGCTGTCCGACAGCAGCAGATGCCACTGCGATGCAGACCGCGAGATCTGCGCCAGGATCTGAGATTTTGGCACCCCCGACAGTGGCCACGAACACGTCACCATTGAGCTTTTTGTTGCTGGCCCTATCCGTTACTGCAACTAGCATGGCAACCCGGTTGGAATCTAGGCCGGTTACCCCTCGTCGTGGTGACGGACTTGAGTCGGTGACGAGTGCCTGAATTTCGGCCAGCATTGGCCGACGACCCTCGATGGTGACGGTGACGCACGTACCCGGGACAGGCTTTTCGCGGTGGGCACGAAACAGATCTGACGGGTCTCGGACTTCTCGTAGACCATCATCGGCCTGCTCGAAGCAGACGATCTCGTCTGCGGGGCCGTATCGGTTCTTTGTCGCGCGCAGGAGTCGAAGCATGGAGTTGCGATCACCATCGAAAGTCAGAACCGTGTCGACGAGATGTTCGAGCGCGCGCGGACCGGCGACACTGTCCTGCTTGGTGGACTGTCCTACTAGGAGAAGTGGCATTCGCCGACTCTTTGCCACCCGGCTCAGGACCTGAGTAACTTCAACGACTTGCGACACTCCACCGGCGCGCCCGTCGATGTCTCCGGACGCGATTGTCTGAACGGAATCGACCACGACGAGTCCTGGGTCATGTTCCTCAATGTGGCCAAGCAGGGTGGCTAGGTCATTTTCATCGGCGAGGAGCAGCCGTTCTGAGTCTGCCCCAATCCGCCGAGCGCGCACGCCGATCTGCTCAACGGACTCCTCACCCGATACGTACAGCACAGTTGGCTTTGATCCACCCTCGGCAACATGGTGAGCCACGGCCAACAACAGAGTGGACTTGCCCACGCCGGGCTCACCGGCGACCAAAACGACCTGACCGGGAACAAGGCCACCACCAATAACCCGATCGAATTCGCCGAATCCGGTTTGGGAGCGGTTTACCTTCTCCTTGGCGACTTCAGATACTGGTCGTGCTCTACGAGTTGGCGCAACGCCGCTGGTCCGTGATTTCAGGCCGGTACTGGCCGTAACGGTGATTTCTGCGACGGTGCCCCATGCTTGGCATTCACCGCAGCGTCCGACCCACTTGGACGAGGTCCAGCCACATTCCGAGCAGCGGAAGGCGTCGGTGCGGGGTTTGGCCATATGCGAACACTACGGACTGGTGCCGACAACGCCCGACTTTAAGCACAGCAGGCGAGTCATCCGGCGCGGCGCGATGTGGATACCCGCATCGTGCCTGCCTCAGTCCAGATCAGCGGGATGCGGAGCAAATGGGGCCATCGCCGCTGCGGCGGCGGAACTACTGCGCTGCTTGGCGGCTACCGTGCGCGCTGCAGTCAATGCGGCCATCCGTGCCTCACAATGACTGACAAGCACCTCGTAGGCCTTCTTGCCCATCAGTTCCATCAGCGTGCCCCGCTCGGTGATGTAGACCGGCTCTGCGGCGTTGTGGGCCTCGGTGGACCCAGTGCAGTACCAATCGAGGTCGTGACCGCCCGGACCCCATCCACGACGGTCGTACTCGCCGATACTGATGATCAAAATATTGGTGCCATCAGTTCGCTCGACATGTTCGTAGGTCCGGCGAATCGGTAACTGCCAACAGACGTCTGGCTTAGTCTCAAGCGGCTGTTTGCCTTGGACAAGTGCGAGATTGTGTAGGGCACAGCCTGCACCGCCGGCGAAATCCGGACGGTTGAGAAAGATGCATGCGCCGTCGACCACTTTGGTCTTGCGCTGGCCCTCATCGTCCTTTTCAACGAAGCCCTTCTTGCGACCAATCTTTTCGTTCTGCCAGTTATCGGCCGTCAATTGGTCGGCGTACTTCCTGGTGCGCTTCTCATCGTCTTTATCTGCAAAATGTGCCCCAAGGACACAGCAGCCGGCGTCCGGCATCGTCTTTTCGATTCCGTGACAGCCCGATCCAAAGATGCAGTTCCATCGACTCGTCAGCCACGTCAGATCACATCGAAAGATCTGTTGGGGATCCCGCGGGTCTGGAAATTCGATCCAGGCTCGAGGGAAATCGAGGGGAACCTCGTGGCGCTGGGTCAACAGGACGTCAACTGGGCTCTTTCTGGCCATGGCTGTACCTGCATTCTTGGGTTTGGACACGCCGCAACCATAAACGTTCGGCCCCTCTGGTGCGAGTAACAGGGCTGTGACCGCTTAGCATCAGAGTGTGCGCTTAGGAGTTCTCGACGTCGGGTCAAACACTGTGCATCTACTTGTCGTGGATGCACGGCATGGATCTGCGCCAATTCCTGCAAGGTCTCATAAGAGTGAGCTTCGGCTAGCCGAGCACATTGGTGAAGGCGAGATCATCCTGTCGTCGGGCATCGACGCGTTGGTTGAATTCATTTCCTCAGCCCAAGAAGTAGCTGAGGATCTCGGTGTCACCGAGATGATGTCGTTTGCCACTTCAGCGATCCGGGAGGCCGCGAACGGTGACCAGGTCCTAAGTGAGGTGTTGCGTCGTACCGGGATCGATTTGCGCGTTCTTTCTGGTGACGATGAAGCCCGACTAACTTTCCTAGCCGTTCGCCGTTGGTATGGCTGGTCGGCGGGACGACTCTTGGTTCTAGATATTGGCGGCGGCTCCCTTGAAGTGGCTGTTGGTGCTGACGAGGCACCCGACGTTGCGGTCTCCCTACCGATCGGTGCCGGGCGAATGACGCGTGCCTTCATCGAAGGTGATCCGCCGTCGTCAGACGAAGTGAAAGCCCTTCGAAAGCATGTCCGGATGACCATCGCGGAGGTTACTGGGCGGCTAGCTCGCGAGGGTCGGCCCCGACATATGGTCGCCACCAGTAAGACCTTTCGCTCGCTTGCTCGGATCGGTGGCGCCGCCCCGTCGAGTGACGGCCCATTCGTTCGCCGCACACTCGACAAGTCGGATCTCAACGTGTGGGTGCCCAAACTTGCTGCGATGACGGTTGCCGAGCGAACCGAACTTCCAGGCGTGAGTGCTAGTAGAGCTCGACAGCTACTTGCCGGCGCGATTGTGGCTGAGGCAGCCATGGATCTGTTCGGTATCAACCGTCTCGAGATTTGCCCGTGGGCACTTCGTGAAGGAGTGATCCTTGAACGGATTGACAGGATTGATCCGTGAGTTCAGCTGTCACGGGGGAGGTAGTCAGTACAGTCACTGGATTGACCGCAGCTCAGGTAGCACAGCGAATTGCTGACGGTCGAGTCAATATCGTCGACGATCGAAATTCGCGGAGCCTCGGCAGCATCATCCGAGCAAACACGTTCACGTATTTCAATGCGTTGATCGGTGGGCTTTGGATTCTGATGTTGGTGTGCGCCCCCCTTATTGATTCACTCTTCGGAATCGTGATCGTCATTAACACCGCGATCGGAATCATTCAGGAGTATCGAGCGGCCCAAACGCTGGCCAAACTTTCACTTGTTGGTCAAGCCCAGGCGCTCGTGCGTCGTGACGGAGTCGACGCGGAGATTCCCCCGAACAAAATCGTTCTTGACGACATCATCATCGTTCGGACTGGCGATCAGATGTTGGTGGACGCGCAGGTATTGCAGAGTCACGGACTTGAACTTGACGAGTCGCTGCTCACAGGTGAAGCCGATCCAGTCCCGATGGAGATCGGATCGGCCGCGCTATCTGGATCATTCGCTGTCGCCGGTTCTGGCCTAGTCCAGGCGACGAAAGTTGGCGCTGATTCGTACGCATCGGTGATTGCTGCGGAGGCGACGAAGTTCTCGGTCACTAACTCTGAGCTTCGCAATTCGATTCAGCGATTCATTAAGCTGGTTTCGTGGGCATTGATACCGATCGGTATTGCACTTTTTGTTTCGCAGTATCGAGCCAACGATGGTCGCATTCGTGATGCTGTGGCCGGAACTGTTCCCGGCATCATCACCATGGTTCCCGAGGGCCTGGTTCTACTGACCAGTGTTGCCATGGCTGTCGCGACGATCCGGCTCGCTGAGCGCAAGGTACTCGTTCAGGACATGCCTGCTGTCGAGGTTTTGGCACGCGTGGACGTGGTGTGCGTTGACAAGACCGGCACGCTGACGCAGCCAGGGATGGCCGTACAGCAACTCGTCACGCTCGACGACTCGGTGTCAGTCGAGGATGTTCTCGGTGCGCTAGGGGCCAGTGAGCCTGAGCCAAATCCAACCCTCCAAGCGCTGATCAGCCGGTGGTCCGCCCCCCAGGGTTGGACAACGGAGGCGGCCATCCCCTTCTCTAGTGCGCGCAAGTGGTCAGGGGCAACCTTCACAGATCATGGCTCATGGGTTCTCGGGGCACCGGAAATGCTGTTACCCGATTCGAGTCCAGTTCGGACCACCGCTGATGAGCTTGCGGCCGGAGGTGCTCGGGTCGTCGTGCTCGGATCAATCCCGACGCAGAACCTCAATGTTGATGGTCCGATTGATGCTGTTCACCCCTGTGCGCTGGTGGTGATCGATCAAACCTTGCGTCCCGATGCGGCAGAAACTGTGACTTACTTCCTTGAGCAGGGCGTCAAAATCAAGGTGATCAGTGGCGACAATGCCGTGACGGTGGGTGCCATCGCAGCGCAAGCGGGAATTCCCGGTGCCGATCAGCCATATGACGCGCGTCAGCTGCCTGACGATATGAATGAACTCGCTGACGTCCTTGAAGCGAACTCGGTTTTTGGGCGGGTAACTCCCGCGCAGAAACGCGCGATGGTCGGAGCCTTGCAGAGCCGCGGCCATACCGTTGCGATGACAGGTGACGGCGTTAACGACGTTCTCGCTCTGAAGGATGCGGACCTTGGAATCGCCATGGGATCGGGTGCCGGGGCGACGCGGTCGGTCGCCCAGTTGGTTCTGCTTGACGATCGCTTTGCGGTAATGCCCTCGGTGGTTGCCGAAGGTCGGCGAGTTTTGGGCAATATCGAGCGGGTTTCTGACCTGTTCTTGACGAAATCTTTCTATGCCACTGCTATCTCAATCGCGACAGTCATCTTTGTTTTACCGTTCCCATTCCTGAATCGACATCTCACGGTGGTTACCGCACTGACGATCGGCACCCCGGCCTTCTTCCTAGCCCTTATGCCAAATAGCCAGCTGTTCAGGAAGGGTTTCTTTAAGCGGGTTCTGCGCTTTGCGATTCCTGCGGGGCTGACATGTGCGGTATCTGCGTACGTGACGTATGGCTATGTCCTACGAGCCGCGGGGGACATAGATGAGGCACGCAACGCTGCTGTCATCACGCTGTTCACGGTGGCGTGGTGGGTGCTGGTTCAAGTCGCTCGGCCTCTCAATCCGATCCGCTGGGTGATCGTGCTGGCAATGCTGATCGGGTTCCTCGGCGTCCTATTCATCCCGTGGCTGTCTAACTTGTTCGCCCTCAGTTGGCTGCCGAATTATCAGGGCCTCAGTGCAGTGGCCATTGGAGCGGTTGGGGCGGTCGTCGTGACGTTCATTCGTCACAAGTCTGGCAATGCCGACGGTAAGAGCGACGATGCACTGTCGAACACACAGCGCGAGGTTTCGGTATGAGTCCGCTCGTCACACTTTCGACCTCCTCCACCTTTCCAGAGTCAACAACTGCTGCATTTGAGATGGCCGCCCGTCTTGGTTATGACGGCATTGAAGTCATGGTTCTTTCAGATCCGGTCTCACAAGATCCAGTCGCACTTGCTCGACTTGTTGATCACTACGCAATTCCAATCACGTCGATCCACGCGCCGTGCTTACTTGTCAGCCAAGCGGTTTGGGGGACTGAGCCGTGGGGAAAACTTCAGAAGGCCAAGGCCGCGGCCGAACTCCTTGGTGCATCGACGGTGGTGGTACACCCGCCGTTTCGTTGGCAGCGTGATTATGTGCGGGATTTCATTTCGGGAATTGACGCGATGGCGAACGAAACAGACGTGAAGTTTGCCGTCGAGAACATGTTTCCGTGGCGCGCAGCCTCACGTGAGTTCGCGGCTTATGCTCCCGGTTGGGACGTTCGCGATGAGGATTATCGGCACACGACGTTGGACCTTTCGCATACTTCAGTGTCAGGTTCCGATGCGCTTGAAATGGCCGATGATTTAGGTGACCGGCTCGTCCACATTCACTTGGCGGATGGAACCGGATCGAATCGAGATGAACATCTTGTGCCGGGGCAGGGATCACAGCCATGTGGGGCGCTCTTGCAGCGTGTCATGCAGCGTGGGTTTGATGGCCACGTCGTAGTTGAGATTTCCACTAGGAAGGCGATCGATCGTGATGCCCGAGAGCGTGATCTACGTGATGCCCTTCGCTTTGCTCGTGATCACATGACCGTTGAACCGGTCGACATCATTGACGGTGGTCTGTGATGGACACATCGCCCGATGATTCGGGTACTTCGCAATCACCACCAGAGACTGGCTCGGTTGAATCCAACTCCGTCGATGACCTCGCCAATCTTGTGCTCGAAACTGCTCGAACGGCCTATGCCAGTCGCGGCTATCTGGGGACAACACTTAAAGGGGTTGCTGCTGCAGCCGGAGTGGCCCCCGATGTTCTGAAGAAGTACTTCGATAATCGAGAATCTTTGTTCGCGGCAGCGATGCGATTACCCTTCGATCCCGTCTCATCGATCAATGCGCTCATTGCACCTGGAATTGATGGGCTCGGTGAGCGACTTGTGCGAGTCACCTTGCGCATGCTCGATGATCCGGCGACCCTAACCCAACTGCAAGAGTTGATGGAGCCGGGCGGCAAGTCATCAGCTGCTGTTGCAACCGTTCGCGAGTTTCTTGAATCCGCGGTTGTCGATCGCGTTGCGACTGTTCTGGGTGTTGCCGATGCCCGTCTGCGGGTTAACGTCGCCGTTGCCCACCTGATTGGTGCGGTTGCCTGTCGCTATGTTCTCGAAATCGAGCCGTTCGCGTCCGCCACAGAGGATCAATTTGTGGCCCTCGTCGCTCCATCAATGCAAAATGCGCTGACAACTCCGATCGCCCTCTAGCGCCGGATGTACGAGTAGCCTCGTAGGTGAAGCTGATGGTGGATCGATGATTCAAGGGGTGCACTCATGTTGAGATCGACCTTGCTGGCCCTATCTCGCAATCGTAAGGCTGAACAGATTGCCCGTGAGAATCCGGCGGCTCGGTCGCTCGTGGATCGTTTCGTCGCCGGTACCGATGTCGCTGACGCAGTGCGCGCCTGTAGTGAGTTGTCCCAGACCGGCCGATTGGCAACGGTTGACTATCTAGGTGAAGACACCACGGATGTCGCGGCGGCGAGGCAGACCGCGGCGACATACGTACAGCTCCTTGAGGCGCTTGGTCAGTCCGAGCTGTCGACTCGGGTTGAGGTATCGATAAAGCTCACCGCTCTCGGTCTCACTCTGCCCGCTGATGGACGCCGAATCGCGCAGGAGTTAGCCGCTGAGATTTGCGGCAAAGCCGCCGACGTGGGCACAACCGTTACAGTGGACATGGAGGATCACACCACCACGGACGCAACGTTGGATGTGGTCTGTAGTTTGCGTGAGGACTTTCCGTCAACGGGAGTTGTTCTGCAGGCATATCTTTCCCGTACCTACGCCGACTGCATCGACTGGTCGTATCCAGGCAGTCGGATACGCCTCGTCAAGGGTGCTTACAAAGAGCCGGCGAGTGTGTCGATTCAAGATAAGCACGAGATTGATCTGGCGTACGTACGTTGTATGGCGGCGCTATTGGCTGGTTCTGGCTATCCGATGTTCGCCACGCACGATCCGCGGTTGATCGAGATTGCTGGGTCGTTAGTTGTGAAGTCGGGACGTGAGCAAGGGTCCTACGAGTATCAATTGCTGCACGGGGTCAGGTCGAGTGAGCAGTTACGACTTGCCGCGGACGGCGAAAGGGTTCGGATCTACGTACCCTTTGGTGAAGAGTGGTACGGGTATTTGATGCGACGGTTGGCCGAACGACCTGCCAATCTAAGCCTGTTGGCACGTTCGTTGACATCGAAAGGTTAGTTATGGGACTCGTTGCGATCTTTGGTGCCGGAGTGATGGGGGAGACCCTGCTTTCGGGGCTTATTCGCGCGGGCCGACCTGTTGACCAGATTCTGGTCACCGAGCGTCGTCCGGACAAGGTCGAAGAGCTGAAGGCGAAGTACGGTGTTGCGGTCGTGTCGAACATCGAAGCCGCGGCGGTCGCCGACATCCTTGTCTTTGTTGTCAAGCCGCAGGACATGGGTGCGCTATGTGATGAGATCGCAGAACATGTGCGCCCCGAAGCAATGGTGGTTTCCCTAGCGGCAGGTATCACCACGGCATTTCTTGAATCGCATCTGCCGACCGGTGTTCCGGTAGTTCGGGTGATGCCGAACACGCCCGCGCTTGTTGACGAAGGAATGGCAGCGCTGTCGGCTGGGGAGCATTGTGATGATGCCCATCTCGACGAGGCCGAGGCCCTTCTGCGCGCGGTTGGAAAGGTCGTCCGCGTCCCGGAAAAGTATCAGGACGCAGTCACGGCAATCAGTGGATCGGGTCCTGCGTACATCTTCTACATTGTGGAAGCAATGATTGAAGCCGGTGTCGTCCTGGGCCTACCGAGAGCGACAGCGAGCGAACTGGTAATCCAAACCGTTTACGGGGCAGCAACGATGCTGCGTGAGACGGGCGAACATCCAAGTGTGCTTCGTGAGAACGTTTCGTCACCCGCTGGAACGACTGTGGCGGCGTTGCGTGAACTTGACGACCACAAGGTTCGCGCCGCCTTCATCTCAGCAATCGAAGCTGCTCGAAATCGCAGTCAGCAGTTAGCTTCTGGCGACTGAACATGGCCGACACAGTGGAGACAGTGTGACGGGATTAGCGACGGTTGTCTGGGATGACGCGCTGGCTAAATATGACTTCGGAGCCGGGCACCCCCTGGCCCCCATCCGAGTTCAACTCGCGATGATGCTGGCGATGGACTTAGGTCTAATTGAGAGAGAAAACGTAACCGTTGTGTTGCCTGATGAGATCGATGACGATCTCCTTCTAACCGTTCATGACGAGGATTTCGTTGCCGCGGTCAAGGCGGCATCGGCGGATGTAACCGAGGCTGACCTTGCCCGCGGCCTCGGAACTCCTGACGTGCCGACGTTCCTTGGCATGCATGAAGCCTCTAGGGCTGTGTGTGGTGCGACTCTTGCGGCAACGCGCGCGGTGCATGAAGGTCGAAGCCTGCACGCAGTGAATTTGGCTGGGGGTTTACATCACTCCATGCCCGGTGCCGCCAGTGGTTTTTGTGTCTACAACGACATCGCGGTTTCGATTCAGTACTTACTCGATCACGGTGTTCAGCGAGTGGCGTACGTCGACGTCGATGTTCATCATGGCGACGGAGTTCAAGCCGCGTTTTGGGATGACCCTCGCGTTCTCACAATCTCGCTGCACGAGTCTGGTCGTTCCCTGTTTCCAGGAACCGGCTATGCGACGGAGATAGGCGGGCCCGACGCCCTTGGCTTCGCGGTTAATGTTGCACTCCCTCCGGGGACGGGCGACAACGATTGGTTGCGTGCCTTTCACGGGGTCGTGCCGGACTTACTCGAAAACTTCGCACCCGAGTTTCTCGTTACGCAGCAGGGCTGCGATTCACATGCCGAGGACCCGCTGGCACATCTCGAACTGTCGATAGATGGTCAGCGCGAGACGTATTCGATACTGCACAAGTTGGCCCATGACTATGCAGGCGGACGCTGGGTCGCTGTTGGCGGTGGCGGGTATTCGTGGGTCGATGTCGTGCCGCGGGCGTGGTCTCACCTGATCGGTCAGGTAGTCGGTGCGCCGGTAGATCCGCAAGCTCGGGTACCCGAGAGCTGGCGTGAGGTGGTCGCTGAACGGCTACAGGTGACCGCCCCGCGAGTAATGACCGACGGAGCGCAAGTCAACGTCCGGATGTGGGAGAACGGCTACGATCCGGCGAGTCCCATTGACGCGGCAGTTTTGCGCACGAGGGAAGCTGTCTACCCCTGGCATGGCCTATCTGCTGATCCGTATCACGGGTTCTGAGGGCCTTTTCGGCCCATTCGGGTCTAATCGGGTGAACGGCGACACGGATTGTGACCTATCACGCCTTCCCCAATTGCCCCATTGACCACTACTCTCCATCAAGCAACAAGTCCAGATGTGTCGTCGCGAGTGCGGTGGGGAAGCCGATCTTGCCACGTCTGGGCTGTAAAGGACGTGCGCACATGGCAAGCAATGAACGGCCTCTTTCCGAGGTCAAGTTCTTAACGGTGGCTGAAGTTGCCTCCGCTATGAGGGTTTCCAAGATGACGGTGTACCGCTTGGTCCACGGTGGCGAATTACCCGCCATCCGGGTCGGCCGGTCATTCCGAGTCCCCGAGCAGGCAGTTCATGACTACCTGCGGGACTCTTTTGTCGAGACTGCGTAAGTCCCTCAAACGGTCTCACCAGCGGTTTAGGACCGGCCCTGATTAGGGCTGGACTTAGACCGGGTAGGCTGACCGCAGTTACGCGTGGTGAAAACCCCGCATTTCGTCATACGGTCGCCCGCCGGGCGCCGCTGTCCGGACAAGGCAAGTGAGGTCAGCCCGTGGGCTCCGTTATAAAGAAGCGTCGCAAGCGGATGTCGAAGAAGAAGCACCGCAAGCTTCTCAAGAAGACACGCGTTCAGCGTCGTAATAAGAAGTAGCGAGTTCTGCGCCACAGGCGCACTTAGCTCAGTCCAACGGGCGACGACCTTCGGGTGGTCGCCCGTTGTGACGTATCAGTGATGCATGATCTAGACCTACCCTGTTCGGGGTGGGTGTCGAGTCAGCCGGCTGTCGATGGGGGTCACATGTCGCGAGTGATCGTTGTGACCGGGGTGTCGCGCCATCTGGGCTCGCGAATGGCGCGAATCCTGTCCAGGGATGCGTCGATTGATCGAGTCATTGGTGTGGACATCGTTCCCCCGCGGGCAGATATCGGCGGGGCGGAGTTTTTCCGTGCCGATATCCGCAACCCGGTGATCTCCAAGGTCCTTACTTCGACGGGTGCGGACACCGTTGTGCATATGGGCGTCATCTCAACGCCGGTGCAAGCCGGTGGTCGATCGACGATGAAGGAAATCAATGTCATCGGATCGATGCAGCTCCTCGCAGCGTGCCAGCGAGTCGAAAGCATCACCAAACTTGTGGTGAAGTCATCATCGACGGTGTATGGATCAGGACCCAAGGACCCCGCCCTGTTCGCTGAGGACACCGAGCCCCGACACCCACCGACATCTGGTTGGGCAAAGGACTCGGTTGACGTTGAAGGATACGTGCGGGCTTTTGCCCGCCGTCGACCTGATGTGTGCCTTACAACACTTCGTTTCGCCAACTTCATCGGCCCTAAAGCCAATACAACTATGGCTGAGTACTTTGCTTTGCCAGTTGTGCCAACAGTTCTTGGACACGATGCCCGGTTGCAATTCATTTACGAGGATGACGGACTCGAAGTGATCCGTTTGGCAACCGTCGCCGATCATCCTGGTGTTTTCAATGTCGCGGGTGACGACTTCCTCATGTTGTCTCAGGCCACGCGACAGGCTGGCAAGGCAAGTATTCCGGTGTTTGAGCCACTGATGGGAACTGTTGGGGGTTGGGTTAAGCGCGCGGGGCTTGCCGATTTCACTACAGATCAGATTCGCTACCTCACCTATGGCCGAGGTTTGGATACCACGCGGTTGAAAGAGCAGTTTGGCTTCATCCCGCGGTACACAACCCCGCAAGCCTTTGCCGAATTCTTGCGGATGCGGGAACTGCCATACTCCCTTCCGAAGGAGAGGCTTGAATCCCTCGAACGCAATATCGCCCATGCACTCGGTTCAACCACGAAGCTAGAAGATGCACAGCAGTTGACGGGTGGATGATGGTGGACGCACAGATCATTCCGTTCGAAGATGACGAGGCACGCAAACGTCGACACCTCAGTCGTGTTGACGATGCGACAGTTGTCGACGGACCCGAGTCCCCTGTCGCCGATCCGTCTGCTGGTGCGGTGACTGATTGGTTGGATTTTGTACGTCGTCGGCTCACCGGTGACTACACCGTTGATGAGTTCGGTTACGACTCTGATTTGACCGATCATGTGCTGCTTGTTTCGCTGCGTCCGCTTTATGAACAGTGGTTCCGTGTTGAGGTGCGTGGCATTGAAAATATCCCGGCTGAAGGTGGCGCCCTCATCGTCGCTAACCACTCAGGAACGATCGCCCTCGATTCACTGATGACCCAACTAGCTGTGCACGATCACCACCCGGCGCAGCGTCATCTGCGGATGCTGGGGGCGAACCTCGTCTTCTCGACGCCGTTTATCGGCGAGGTGGCGCGTAAGGCTGGGCATACCTTGGCGTGCAACGCCGATTCTGAGCGCCTGCTTAGCGCTGGTGAGTTGGTGGCCGTCTGGCCCGAAGGTTTCAAGGGTGTCGGTAAGAAATTCACTGAGAGATACAAGTTGCAGCGTTTCGGACGAGGCGGCTTCATCTCATCGGCGCTCAAGGCGCAGGTGCCAATCATTCCTGTCTCCATCGTGGGTGCAGAAGAGACCTATCCGATG
>Ga0194035_1000173_pt1 | contig 38842 bp, 36 predicted proteins | sample JunL2320m_MetaG_FD_148680 | JGI IMG/M metagenome (GOLD analysis project Ga0194035, IMG submission 148680) | Anoxic zone freshwater microbial communities from boreal shield lake in IISD Experimental Lakes Area, Ontario, Canada - Jun2016-L239-20m | ecosystem: Environmental > Aquatic > Freshwater >...
ACACGATTGTCACTCCCGTGGTGAACCGGCTCATGGCGTCCTTGAACTGGGACAGGTCGAACGGTGATCCGGGTTCCACTGTGGAGTCCGACACCGTCATCTCCCCCGCACCTCGAAGCTGACACCCTCCTTGGCCGCGTGCACCTCGACCGTGCCCGTCGTCTGGGCGATCTTGCGGGCGGAGCGGAGCATGGTGTCGAGTTGGCGATCGGTGTGGCCGGGATCGTGATGGAACAGATCGAGCCGGGCTGCACCGGCCTCGGTGGCCACGTGGACGGCGTAGGCCGGTGTCGAGTGGCCCCAGTCGAAGAGCTCCACGAACTCCTCCTCGGTGTACTGGGCATCGTGGATCATCAGGTCCGCATCGCGGCACAGGTCGAGCACGGCATCGGCCACCATGGCCCGGTCCACCGGCGCCTGGTGATCGGGCAGGTAGGCGGCGGCGACCCCGTCGGCCTCAATCCGGAACCCGAGGGTGGTGCCTACATGGGGGATGCTGCGGGCCATTACCGAAATCCCCCCGATGGAGAACTCGGCCTCGGGCCCTAGGTCGTGGTAGCGCAGCTCGCCTCGGAAGTCCGACATGTGCACCGGAAAGAACGGGGGCTTGACCATCCCGGCCATGGTGGCCTGCAGGGTCTCACCCTCTTGGCTGGGCCCGTAGATCTCGAGCAGGGCGCCAGGATCGCGCATGGGCGGAAAGAACGGCGTACCCAGGATGTGGTCGTAGTGGAGGTGGGTAAGCAGTGCATTCGCTCGCATCGGCTTTCCGGCCTCGATGAGCGGGGCCTTGAGCTGATGGCCGAGTGCCCGCAGTCCAGTGCCCATGTCGAGGATGAGCGGCGGCTCGCCTTCTACCTCGACCAGCACGCACGACGTGTTCCCCCCGTACCGGCGCTGCTGGCCGGACGAGGTCGGGCACGATCCGCGGACGCCGAAGTAAGTGATTCGCACAGGGTGCCGAGGCTAGTCGCCACAGGGTCAGGCCCACGGGCTACCCTCCGCCCATGGATGACCACACGCCCCTGACCGCCGAAATCCGCACTGTCACCGCCAACGGCATCGAGTTCGGCTACTTGAGCAGCGGACCCGAGGACGGGCCTCTTGCCCTCTGCCTCCACGGGTTCCCCGACACGGCGCACACCTGGCGCCATCTCATGCCTCGCCTGGCCGATGCCGGCTATCACGCCGTAGCTCCCTTCCTCCGTGGCTATGCCCCGACATCCGTGCCGGCCGACGACCGCTACGACACCGGGACTCTGGCCCTGGATGCCTGTGCCCTCCACGAGGCCCTTGGGGGAGGAGATGACGCCGTCATCATCGGCCACGACTGGGGTGCGCTCCTCACCTACCCGGCTGCGGCCTACCAGCCCGACCGCTGGTCGAAAGTGGTGACTATGGCCGTCCCCCCGGCCCGCTCGATGGGTTTCGGCTTCTTCGCCTACGAGCAGCTGAAGCGCAGCTGGTATGTGTTCGTCTTCCAGTCCCCACTGGCCGAGTTCGCCGTCGGCATGGACGACCTCGCCTTCATCGATCGCCTGTGGGCCGACTGGTCGCCCGGCTACGACGGCACATGGGATGCGGCCCAGGTGAAGAAGGCGCTCCGCAGCGAGGAGAGCCTCTCGGCCGCCATCGGCTACTACCGGGCCATGTTCGCCCCTCCGCCCGAGAACCCCGACGCTGCTGCCGCCCAGGCCGCCGGGGAGACGGACGCTCCCCAGCCCACGCTCTACTTACACGGTGCGGCCGACGGCTGCATGGGTCTCGACATCATCGGACCGGTGACCGACTTCATGGTCCCCGGCTCGGAGCTGGTCGTAGTGGAAGGTGCTGGCCACTTTCTGCACCTCGAGAAGCCCGACGAGGTCAACGACCACGTCATGCGATTCCTCGGGGCCTGAGCTTTCGCTAGGTTCGCCAGCTTGTGAGACGGATGTATTGGTAGAGACACATCCGCCCCTGACTTACGAACCGGATGCACTACTGACTGCACTACTGACTGCACTACTGGCCACACCACGTATTGGATAACTGGCCGAACCTGGTATCGAATCAGATACCGCTCCACTACCAACGCCCGCCAACGCCCGCCAACAGGCAAGATGGTGACCTTCTGCATGGGGGCTTCACCGGCGGCCGGGTGGCGCCTCACCAGGCGACTGCAGCGGCACGGCCTGTCTGCCATCGCCGTCCTAGGAGTAGATCTTCTTCAGCCAGAGAACTGCCGTCTTGAGGAAGTCGTTCTTTCCGGGGGAGGCCAGCAGCGGATCGAGATGGCTATAAGTGGCGGTCCGACTGACCACGGTCACGCTCGGGATCTTGGATGCCGCCTTGTAGGCGCGGGCGCTCACCGCCACGGCATCGTTGGTTCCGCCCAGTGCGGTCTGGAAGGCATACAGAGGAACGTTGACCTGGGCGGTGTGCAGGAGACGTAATCCCAGATATTTCGCCACGTCGTTCTGCTGGAGTGCTGACGAAGCACCGGCATCGATGGACAGGCGTAGCGGGTAGTACCACTCGGCTGCAGCCAGCGGTGTCTGAGCAAAGGCGTCGACCACGTTCTCCACGGGGGTGATGTCGTCGTTGACCCAACCAGCCGGATCACCGGTGGCTGCCACATGACCGGAATGCACCTGGATGAGCTTCAGTCCGGGCGGCGAGGTCTTGTAGTCGAAGGCGTACCCGAACTGGGCGTTGTTGGTCACCGGCTTGGGGGGCTTGAACGCGGCTGGCAGCAGGGCGAAGTTCTCGAACGTGGCGTTCGAGCCGTTGGGGTCCTTGTAGGCGGTAGCGGCGCCGACCTCACTGAACACGCCGGTCGCCCAGGGCAAGCCCAGGCCGAGCAGGTCGAGCCACGGACCCTTGGCCGCCATCTGCGAAATAGCGGCCTGGACGGAGGGGACCGTCGGTGGCGTACCGAAGGCTCCGGGTGCGCCTGCACAGCCGTCGATGCACATGATGCCGTTGATGGTTGTGTAGCCGGCCTTGCCGGCGAAGTCCCAGGCGCCATAAGCCGCGACCTCGGTCCCACCCAGCGAATGCCCACCGAGGGTCACGGTTCGGCTTCCCCCGTTTCTGGCCTTCATGACCACGGCGTGGAGGTCGTTCATGGCCACGGCCATGCCCCAGTCAGCCACGAAGGAGTAGTCGGCGGCCTTCAGCGGCTGGTAATGGTCCGTGATCTTCGGATCCGAGATCCATCCCAAGTAGTAGTCGAACATCTCCTGAGAAGTCTTCGTGCCGGCCAGGGCGGCCTGGACCACCGACTCGTCCTGGAGCACACCTTCACGGCGCATCTCCGACCAGACCTGCAGGTCGGGCACGTGCGTGGCCAGGTAGGGCGCCACCAGATCGAAGTCGCCGGCCCCGCCGTTGGTCCCGGGGACGAGCACCAGGACGTGCTTGGCGGACGAGTTGCCGAAGGTGCGCACCTGCACCTTGTCGTAGGTCGCCGGGGTGCCGGCGACCGACGGGGTGTCGATGGTCAGTATCGATTCGGGGACCGAGGCCGGTGCACCGAGGGCGGTGGGATTGCCCGGGACCGTGGTGGCGGTCGACGATGGCGAAGTTGTCGACGATGGCGAAGTTGTCGATGCACTCGAGCAGCCAGCCAGCATGACGGCTGTAACCACTACCGCACCAGCCGTCGCACTCCATCCACCGACTCGTCGCATGGCACTCCCCTGGCTCATACTCCTCGGCGGGACCGTTGCCCCTGCCGTCGGAGGCCGTCCGTGCGGACAACGGTTGGAAGCGTAGTCACCACCATCGAGTTTCGTACGCCATCAGATACCGATCCTCGGGGCTTCGCTGCGTGTCAGGGGAGGCGCAGCGTGCCCGTGGCGTCTCGCACGGCAAGCCCTTCGACCACCAGTCCCTCGGCCACCCGCTCGGCCCGGCCGGTGTCGTCGGACCAGCCGGCAGCCGCCGCCAGCCCGTCCGGTTCTACTGGTGCCAGTCGCAGGGCGGCGACCAGTCGACCCCGTCCTTGGCGGTCCGATCCGACAAAGCGACTTTGGGACACCGACACCCCAGCCGAGCCGCGAGCCGGGTCGGGGTCGGGACGACCGGCGAGCGCCCACCGGCACCGACGACGCAAGGGGCAGGTGCCACATTTGGGAGCCCGGGAGGTACAGACCGTGGCTCCCAGGTCGAGCAGCGCCTGTCCGAAGGACCATCCGGCACCCATGGGCACCATGGCGTCGACCAGGGCCTGGGCCTCTGCTGGTCGGACCGGTCGGCCAGCGACACTGCGAGCTATGACCCGGCCAGCATTCGTGTCGACCACGCCGATATCACGCTCGAATGCGAAAGCCAGGACAGCCCGGGCCGTATAGGGCCCCACTCCGGGCAGAGCCAACAGATCGTCGAGTTGGTCGGGCACAGCACCGCCGTGCTCGGCCACCACTACCGCCGCCGTTGCGTGGAGGTACTTGGCCCGGCGGTTGTAGCCCATCCCATCCCATGCCCGTAGGACATCACCCAACGGTGCTGCCGCACACGAGGCGGCGGTGGGGTAGGCGTCGAGGAAGCGGTAGTACGCCGGGATCACTCGAGACAGCTGGGTCTGCTGGGCCAGGGTTTCGCTGACCAGGACAGCCCAGGGGTCGCGAGTGTGGCGCCAGGGGAGATCGCCGCGGCGGGTGGCCCCAACGTCACCACCAGATCCCCACCTCTCGATAGCGGCACCGATGGCGCGCACCTGGGCGGCCGGGCGGTCGCTCAATGGCTGTTCCACCGATCGGCTCACTGCCGACGCACTCGCCACCCGTACCCCCACCGCCGACAATTTGGGATCAACCCCAGACGTCGTCCCCGTAGGGGCGACGGCGCACCGGAGCGGCTGCCGTCTTCCACACCATCACCTTGCGACGGAAGAAGCAGACCTCGTCGCCGTGCTGATTGAAGGCCTTGGTCTCGACGGTCACCACTCCGCGGTCGTCCCGCGACTTGGACTCGGTCGTGCTGATGACCTTCGTCTCGGCGTAGATGGTGTCGCCATGGAAGGTAGGCGAGCGGTGCAGCAGCGACTCCACCTCGAGGTTGGCGATGGCAGCCCCGCTGACATCGGGGACGCTCATGCCGAGGGCCAGCGAGTAGACCAGGTTCCCCACCACCACGTTCTTCTTCTGGACCGACTCGTTCTCGGCGAACCACACGTTGGTGTGCAGCGGGTGGTGGTTCATGGTGATCATGCAGAAGAGGTGGTCGTCGGCCTCGGTGATGGTCTTGCCCGGCCAGTGCCGGTAGACATCGCCAGGGACGAAGTCCTCGAGGTAGCGGCCGAAGGGACGGTCATACGTAGTCATACCGCCAAGTGTCGCCCGTCGCGCACCGGGCCGTCCAACCGTTGAGACCATCGCCAAGACCAGAGCGACCGGGTGGCTGTCGCCAGCCCCTAGCGGCCGAAGCGGCTCAGGCCTGCGGCAGTGCGGACCGGGTGGTGAATCCCAGTACCCAGTCCGGGTGGCTGTCGCCGTCGATGGCCATCCGCCATACGTACCGGTTGCCCGGGTCGAGGGGCAGCGGACCCAGGTTGATGGCCAAGGCCACATCGACCGGCGAACCCTCGGGGACGCCGGGTGGGCGTCCCACCGTGAACTCGCCCCGGACCTCGACTGGGTGCTCGCCTTCGGGGGTGGGAACCAGCACCGGTCCGCCGTCAGCGTCCTCCAGGTAGAGCTCCCAGTGATGCGGGAGTTCTGCCTCGTCCCATCCGACATCGATCTTGAGGGCGATCGCTGACGGGACGGGGTCAGGACCGGTCATACTCCAGCCGCCTCCCAGCACGTAGAGCTTCCCGTCAGCCACCTGCGCCGAGTCACACAACATCATGGTTACCTTCACCCGCTGGAGGTTACCGGGTTCGACGGCAGGCTCTGCATCACCCGATGAGCACGGATACGAAGGCTTGGGCCGATCCTCTCGCAGGTGGCCGGTAGCCTCGGGTCATGGAACTCCGTGGCCTGAGGGACGACGTCTACCGGCGACCGCTCGCCACCGCCCTCGATCGACTGGGGATCGGCCCGGGCTGGACCTGCGTCGACGTCGGGGCCGGAGGGGGCGACGTCACTGTGGCCCTCGCGGAGATCGTCGGCCACGAGGGCCGGGTGTATGCCGTCGACAGCGACCCACTGGCACGCGACGAAGTGGCCTCGGCCGCGGCGGCCAACAGTCAGGTCCTGGCCATCACCCAGGCCGGCGAAGACCTGCGGCTTCCCGAACTGGTCGACCTGGCCTTCTGCCGGTTCCTGCTCATGCACGTGCTGGACCCTTCGGTGGTGCTGGCCCGCATGGCGTCCGCTGTCCGCCCCGGCGGGTGGGTGGTAGCCCAAGAGCCGATCACGTCCGCCGGTCGGATCGCCGGACTTCCGTTCTCCATGCCTGACGCCCGTCACCCAGATATCGGAGCCCTGCTCCCAGCGCTGGTGCGCCAAGCCGGCCTCCACATTGTCGATGCCTGGGCCGAGGCCCCGGCCGGGGCCGGCCCTGGCCCCGTGGCCACCTATCTCGAGCACCTCACCGAGGTGGACCCCATGAACGACCCCGTGGTCCTGCCTCCACTGGTCACCGTGGTGGCGCAGGTCCCGGCGGGCTGAGCGTCCGGCCTCACGGACGGCCCGTTATCCTTGTGTGGTGACCAATGACTTGATCTCCACTCCAGACCTGCTTGCCGCCACTGACGCCACCGCCGTGGCCAAGGCGGTGGTCGACGCCGGCATCGCTTCACTGGCCGCCGCTGGCGGACCCGATCAGGCCCAATCCTTGGCCTACGACGTGTCCCACGCCGCCGCTGCCGTGCGCACCGCCGAGTCCGTCCTGGCCTACGGGGCCCACGGCGACACCGAAGCCCGCATCGCCTGCGCCTTCGTGGCCGATGCACTGGCCGACCTGGTTGGTCGCACCGTAGGTCGCTCGGCAGAGTGGGGCATCGCCTCCGACTGGCTGGCCCCCGCCGAGGAGTTCGTGGCCACCTATCGGAGCCCCGCCTACATGGCGTCGCTGGCCGAGACCCAAGGTGAACGCCATCTCGACCCAGACTTCGAACTGGTGCGCGACACGTTCCACCGGTTTGCCGCTGAGCAGATCCGTCCTCGGGCCGAGCACATCCACCGGGCCAACACCGACATTCCCGAAGAGATCATCGAAGGCATGGCCGAGATGGGCGGCTTCGGCATGTCGGTCCCCGAGGAGTACGGCGGCTACGCCACTGAGGGCGAGGCCGACTACATGAGCATGGTGGTGGCCACCGAGGAGCTCACCTGGGGCTCGCTGGGAGCCGGCGGCTCGCTCATCACCCGTCCCGAGATCCTGACCCGGGCCATCGTCAAGGGCGGCACCGAGGAGCAGAAGCAGCACTGGCTCCCGAAGCTGGCCACTGCCGAGGTTCTCGGAGCCGTAGCCGTCACCGAGCCCGACTTCGGTTCCGACGTGGCCGGGGTGAACCTGCCGGCCGTCAAGGTCGAGGGCGGATGGATCCTCAACGGAGTGAAGACCTGGTGCACGTTCGCGGCCCGGGCCAATGTGCTCCTCCTGCTGGCCCGCACAGACCCGGACCGGTCGAAAGGCCACAAGGGCCTGTCCATCTTCCTGGTGGAGAAGCCCCCGGCTGGTGGCCACGGATTCACCTTCACTCAGGCCCCCGGCGAGGACGGTCGTCCGGCCGATGGCGCCGGGAAGATGGAGGGTAGGGCCATCGACACCTTGGGGTATCGCGGCATGCACTCCTACGAAGTGTCCCTGGAGAACTGGTTCGTGCCCGACGCCAACCTGATCGGCGGCAACGACGGGCTGGGCCAGGGCTTCTACCTGCAGATGCAGGGCTTCGAGAACGGGCGCCTCCAGACCGCTGCTAGGGCCGTCGGCCTCATGCAGGCCGCCTACGAGGCCGCCCTCGAGTACGCCCAGAACCGGGTGGTATTCGGATCCCCCATCGCCGAGTACGAGCTCACCAAGGTAAAGCTGGCCCGCATGGCGGTCCTCATCCAGGCGTCGCGCCAGTTCTCCTACGAAGTGGCGCGGCTCATGTCCAAGGGTGAGGGTGTGCTCGAAGCTTCGATGATCAAGGCCTACGTGTGCCGATCAGCCGAATGGGTGACGCGTGAGGCACTGCAGATCCACGGCGGCATGGGCTATGCCGAGGAGTATCCGGTCAGCCGCTACTTCGTGGATGCCAGGGTGCTGTCGATCTTCGAGGGAGCCGACGAGACGCTCTGCCTGAAGGTCATCGCCCGCCGCCTGCTGGCCGGGGGCTGACCGAGCGCTCGGGTCTGACCATCTACATCGAGGGCACCATGGGACCCTCCGTGGAGGTTGGTCCCGTCCGTCTATGACTGGCTGTTCACCCTGGTGAGTTCGATGGAGATCTGATCGTCGGCGAGTTCCTGGCCCGAGAAGGTGCAGTCGAAGGCTTTAGCCACCCGAAGGACCATCTCGGTGTTGGCGGCGCTGACTGCCATGTGGCAGGCCCCGTCGGCGCTAAGGCGCTCCCAGAGAATGCCGATCTCAAACCCGCGCTGGAACTCGGGGTCGTCGGTGTCGAAATGCACGGTCGAATCCATGCCAATCCCATCGGCAGCCTCGAACCGTCGCTTTACCTCTGATTCCGATTTCCTCGAACGCTGGCCGGGTTCGCTGGCAGGATCGCTGGCAGGATCGCGTCCTGGACGACAAGTCGGTTGACATCCAGGCAGGGCGGTCCCACGATGGGAACATGACTGGCACCAGCCGCCGTGTCCTCGACCAGTTCCTCGGCGCGCTCGGCAATCCAGCACCCGCCGGTCCGGTAGTGCTCACCGAGGGCGGGTCGCTGCCGTCTCCCTTCGCTGTGAGCGACCTTGCCCAGGCCTCGATGGCTGCCGCCGGATCATCGCTGGCCACCCTGCTGTCTTCGCTCGATGACGCCCACATCCCGACCACAACAGTCGACCGAGATCTGGCCTCGGCCTGGTTCGGCTTCTCCATCCGTCCTGACGGGTGGGAGCTCCCCTCGCCCTGGGACGCAGTCGCCGGGGACTACGCCGCGGCCGACGGCTGGATCAAACTCCACACCAACGCCCCGCATCACCGTTCGGCTGCCCTCGCCGTTCTGGGCGTCACCGCCGACCGCTCAGATGTGGCGGCTGCGGTCACGCTCTGGGACGCTGACGAACTCGAGTCCGCCGTCGTCGACGCAGGAGGTGCGGCTGCGGCCATGCGGTCGCAAACCGAATGGGACCAACACCCCCAAGGACGTGCAGTCGCCTCGGAACCACTGCTCCTCCACGAGCGGACATCGGAGGCGGCAGCCCCGCTGCTCCTCGGCACCACGGGCAGCCCACTCGACGGACTGCGGGTCCTCGACCTCACCAGGGTGCTCGCCGGCCCGGTCGCCACCCGGTTGCTGGCCGGATGGGGCGCCGACGTGCTCCGAATCGACCCTCCGGACTGGGACGAGCCCGGGGTCGTGCCTGAGGTGACCCTGGGCAAACGGTGTGCACGGCTCGACCTGAGGTCGATACCAGGCAGGGACCGCTTCCTCGAGCTGCTCGCAGGTGCCGATGTCCTCGTGCACGGATATCGATCCGACGCCCTGGAACGGCTCGGGCTCGGGGTCGACGTCCGAGCAGACGCCCGACCGGGCCTGGTCGACGTAAGCCTCGACGCGTATGGATGGTCGGGGCCCTGGGCAGCGCGCCGGGGATTCGACAGCCTGGTCCAGATGAGCGCAGGCATCGCCGAGGCCGCCATGGTGGCCGCCGGTACCGACCGTCCGGTGCCGCTGCCGGTCCAGGCCCTCGACCACGCCACCGGCTACCTGCTGGCCGCAGCTACCCTCGCCGGCCTGACGCTGCGGCGACAAGACGGCGTCGGCAGCCGGTGGTGCACGTCGCTAGCCGCCATGGCCCGGGTGCTGACCGGTGCAGGCACCACGAAAAGCGATCGCTCCGTCGGCATCGACCCGGCGCGACCCCGGCTCGATCGCCCCGTCGAGAGGACGCCGTGGGGTGACGCACGCCGGCTCCCGCCGCCCATCGACGTCGAGGGCGTTCCGCTCCGGTGGACGATCCCGGCTGGACCGCTCGGCTCGTCAGAGCCCGTATGGGCGGGGCGCTGAGCCGGAAGGTTCCACCGGCCTCGTCAGCCCGCTGGCGCGGCCCGGAGCGGGTCGCTTCCGTCAGTCGGCGGCGTTGGCCGTGAGAGACGCAGCGGCGTCCAGAGCGATCTGGTCGGCCAGGTCGCTCGGGGTGAGCTGCTCGGCCAGGAGGCGTTCGAACCGAGCTGGGTCCCCGGCGGTAAAGGCGCGGCAGAGCGGAAAACCCTCGACGTAACAGGTGAGATAGGCCCGCCAGGTCGGATGGGTGAGGAACTCGACTGCCTTGGCCGCCCGGTCCCGTGGCAGCAGGCCCCACCGGGCCACTTCATCGATGACGGTGTCCGGATCCGCTCCGTCCTCGTGCAGCCGGAAGGCGGCGTTGGTGCGGACGGCCCCGAGGGCTTCGCCCGCATCAGCTACTGCGGCCACCACCTCGGCGTCGTAGTGGATGCCGAGCGGGGCCATGTGCTCGGCCACTCGCGCCTCGGGGTTTCGGCCCCAGGCCACCTCGAGTCCTAGATCCGCCAGTCCCTCGGCCAGCAGGCACTGCGGGGTGCCGACCAGGAAGATGGACTCCTCCCACCACTGCCGGCGACGGACCAGTCCCACCTCCTTGCGGGAGTGTTCGGTGTGATGGCCCGGGTAGGCCTCGTGGGCCACCAGGTGAGCGAGCCCGGTCGACAGCACCGGCAGATCGGTGTTGATGGCTACCCGGCTCTGCAGGTCGCCGAGGTAGTAGTTGAACCCGGACCACGGCTCGTTCGACACCAGCTCGAAACTCACGTGTTCACCATCAGGCAGCCCGAACAGCTCCCGGGTTCGATCCCGCAGGTCCTCGGCGAGCGAGTCCACGGCCGACCGAAGCTTGTCGACCGGGACGCCATGAGACTCACGCCATGCCACCAGTCGCTCGGCCAAGGGGCCGGAGCCGGGGAGGACTTCATCGAGTTGGCGGTGGGCCTGCTCGAGCACCTCGACGTCGACTCGGCTGGGCCGCACGCCGTAGCAAGCCTCGACTTCGTCGGCATAGCCAATGGGCTCGCCAGCCAACTTCGTGCAGGTCGTGCGCAGCCCGATGACTTGGGCCGTGATCCAGTGGCGGCGTGCTGGTGCTGACGAATCCTCGACTCCGGATCCACCAGGGGCCGTCGAGGAGTCCAGGGGCTCACCCGCGGCCAGTGCCGCCAGCAGCGATCGGGCCTCGGCGACCAACTGTTCAGCCGGCGTGACCGGTTCGGCCGCCACCGCTTCAGCCAGTGCGGCAGGTCCGTAGTAGGCATCGACCATGCCGTCGATGTGGCGGCCCAGCCGCAGCCCCAACCTCAAATAGTCCTCGACGAGTCCATCACCGGGCACAGTCATCGTTCCTATCCGGCGCTCAGGCCAGCTGCTCGCGCAAGAACGCCACCGTGCGCTCATAGAGCAGCTCGGCGGCGGCCGCTTCATAGACCTCGGGACGGTCCTCGTTGAAAAAGGCGTGGTCTACCCCGGGATAGACGTGGAACGTCGACCGCTTCCCCAGTGCGGTCAGCTCTTCTTCGAGCACCCGCGCTGCCTCGGGAGAGAACGACCCGTCGAGCTCGGCGACGTGAGCCATGACCGCCGCCGACATGGTCGAGTAGTCCGGTTGGGCATCGGGCCACGGAATCACCCCATACGCCGGAACTACTGCAGCCACAGCATCGGGTCGCTCACATGCCAATACCAACGCCAGGCCGCCACCCATGCAGAACCCGAGGACGCCCACGGAGTCCCGCCCGGTGAGGGACAAGAGCTCGTCCACGGCGCTGCTCAACTCCTGGGCCGCGGCCGGCATCCTCAGTGCCATCATCTCTTTGGCTGCCTCATCGGGCTCGGTCAGAGGCACGGATCGCCCGCCAAAGAGATCTGGTGCCAGGGCGGTGAATCCGGCGGCGGCAAATCGGTCGCAGGTTCGGGTGATCTGGTCGACCACACCCCACCACTCTTGGATCACCAGCACCCCGATCGTGCCGGTCGATCCGCCGACCGGCTCAGCCAGATAGCCGCGGCCGATGCCGTCGTTGCTCTGGAATTCCACGTTCTGGCCCATGAGCGGACCTTACTCGCCCGCCCCACCGATCGGCCACTGAATCGCAGCACCTCATGGCATGAAATGCCCAGTTCAGAGCCCATAATGGCCCCCGGGTCCTTGTGGCCGCTGGTTGCACCGACTACCATAGAGCGGAATATGACTCACGCCGAGCAGTACTCGACGGTCGAGCCAGGTGCCTGCCCCGCACGACGTCGCCGAACCCCTATCCGGGTCTTGGCGACAGTTGTAACGGCCTCCATGATCGGAGCCACCTCGGCCATTGTCTCGTTCGCCACGCCCGCATCCGCTGACCAGATCAGTGATGCGCAAGCCCAGGCTTCAGCAATCACGGCCAAATTGAACGCCACCGAGGCACGGATCGTCGCGCTCACCGCGCAGATCAACCAGTCCGACTACCGGCTCGCCCAGTTGCGCGAACAGATCGCCGCCAGCCAGGCCGAGATCACCAAGAATCAGGAAACGGTAACCAGTGACGTGAACCAGTTGAGGAAGCAGGCCGTCAACGACTACATCAACAGCGGAACCTCCAACTCGGCAACCCAGTTGTTCACCTCGAACGTGAACACCAGCGGCATCCGGTCGGAGTACTCGGGGATCGCCACCAAGAACGTGACGTCGGCCATCAACAACCTCCACACCGCCCAGGCCCAGTTGGCCAAGAACCAGGCGACGCTCGAGCAGCAGAAGGGCCAAGCCCAGTCTGCACGTGACAGCCTTCAGACCTCGAAGAACCAGTCCGCATCGCTAGCCAGTCAGCAAACGGCCACGCTCAACAGCGTAGATGCCAACATCCAGAACTTGGTCGCCCAGAAGAAGGCCAGGGAAGCGGCGGCCGCCCAGGCCGCCGAACAGGCCGCGTTCACCCAGAGGGTGGCGGCCGCCCAAGCAGCCCAGGCGTCCCAAGCCGCGGCCGCGTCGGCACCCCGTTCCGGTGGTGGAACCAAAACGTCAGGAACTCCCGTCACCTCCACCGCTCCGCCTCCGCCACTGTCGCCCGGTGCTGCTGGCGCCGTGCAGGCTGCCAAACGCGAACTCGGCGTCCCTTATGTGTGGGCCGGAGCCAGTCCGTCAGGGTTCGACTGTTCGGGTCTGACTATGTGGGCCTACTCCCAGGTCGGGATCTCGCTTCCCCACTTCTCCGGTGGACAGTTCGCCAGCACCACCCATATCTCTATGGCCAACATCGCCCCTGGCGACCTGCTGTTCTACGGTCCGGGCGGAAGTGAGCACGTGGCCATGTACATAGGTGGAGGCTCGATGATCGAGTCGCCCCACACCGGGTCCGATGTACATATCAGCGGAGTGCGCAGCAACGGTCTCGTCGGCGTCGGCCGGGTGGTCTGAGCCAGTCCGCTCCACCGGTGCGGTCGGGGCTCCCTAAGGGAATCCTCCGGTCCTGCGACCGGTGCGGTCCGCGCTCTTCTCGACCATGGCATTCGGCCAACCATCGGGTCCTGCGGCCACAGCTCGCCAGTTACGAGACCTGACCGCACTCATCGAGGGTGCCGGCCATGTCGACTTCAAAGATGCCCGTGGCCCACTCGGTCTCAATCAACGCCAGGCCGGCGGTCGGTTCACCCAGGACGAGGCCTCTGAACTCATCGCCCGACTCCAAGCCGATGCTGAAGCCGAGGAGCAGAAGCAGCAGCAGAAAGAGCAGGAGCAGTCCGACGGCACCGACGGTCCCGAGGAAGCCCCCGCCCCTGGCGCCCCGCCCCGGGCGGCGTCGCGCACGCAGAGCCTCGCCCGACAGCTTCAGCGAGTACCCGAAGAGCTCCTCGTCGACGAACTCCGACGTCGGGGCTGGTCCGTCGCCCCTCCTACCCCCAACAACTGATGGTCCGATCCGTGCAACACATGCCAGCGACGGACACTGCTGCGGCCCCCTGAGGCATACTGAGGACCTGGCCTGAAGGCGGGGCGCTGTTGCTCCGCTCGCGGCATCCACGACCATGAGACCTATCCCCATCGCATTCCACATCTGGTTCCTCGAGGTCCACACCTATGGAATCGGCCTGGCCCTGACCTTCTGGTTCGGCCTCCGTTTCACTGAGCGCCGGCTGCGCCAACGCGGCTACCCGACCGACTGGGTGACCAGCATGTTCGTCTGGGTGATCGTGGCCGCCATCGTCGGAGCCCGGGCCATGCACGTGCTCTCCCACCTGTCTTTCTACGCCTCCCACCCGTCTCAGATCTTCGCCATCTGGCAGGGCGGGCTCTCCTCGTTCGGTGGGCTGATCCTGGCGGTCCCAGTCGCCATCGTCATCTCTCGTCGGCGCTGCCCCGAACTGCCCACTCTCCGGTTCGCCGACCTGATGGCCCCGGTGCTGATGGCGTGTTGGGGAATGGGCCGCCTGCTCGGGCCTCAACTCATGGTGAACGGTGGTGGGCACCCCACCCACCAATGGTTCGGCATGTACTACGCCGGCAGTCATCCAGACCTGAAGGTCGTCCCCGTTCCGATCTTCCAGGCCATGGAGGACTTCGCCATCTTCGGGATCCTCCTCTTGATCGAGCGGTGGTTGCGCTCGAAGGCACCGACAATGGCTGCCGACGGATCCATGATCGAGCCCGCTGCAGCTCCACTTCCCCCGGCCGGAATCGTGCTGGGAGCCGGCATGGTCCTGTGGGGCATCGAACGATTCCTCGATGAGCACCTGTTGTTAGGGGAGGACGGCCACGTTGGTTCGCTCCTGGTGCAGATCGCTGGTATCACGCTGTCGGTTGCCGGACTCGTCCTGCTGGTCACCAGGATCGGACCGTTCCGCCGCTGGCGCGATTCTCGACCTGCTCCGACGACTCCACCGTCCACGAGCGGCACGAGCGGCACGAGCGGCACGAGCGGCACGAGCGGCACGGCACCGCTGATCCCCCGTGCTGCTCCTACTTCCTCTGTCCCTCTACGTGGCGCTATCGACGACTCGGGGTCAGGCGACCACAGCTGAGGGTTGGGGTGTGTCAGCCCCAGCCCCGTCCCTAGGCTCGACTGCACCCGTGTGACCTTCGCTATGGCCTCGGGTTCGTTGGGATCGTCGAGTGCCTCGAATGCCGACGGTGCCCACGGCGACAGCCACCAATACCACTAGGGACGCAACGAACCCGATGGCCACCGCCAAGACCAGGACGGCCACCACGAGCACCGCGTACACCCCGCCATCAGCTCTCGGCCGCAGGGCAGCAAACCGCTGATGGAAAGCCAGTAGAGCAGACGGAGTGGAGACTCGACGGGTCAGAGTTACCGCCAACCCCCGAGCCAGGCCGAAGACCCCACCGATGACCAGTGCTGTGACCGGCTGACCGGTGAGAGTCCCGAACGCAATGGTCAAATAGATGGCGGCAGTCGTGATGTACGTGGCGACTCCGGTACCGATCTGAAATCCGAATCCGGCCCCGTAGACCCACGGTCGATAGGCATCCAGCCACCGTTCGTTGACCTGGCGGCAGTGGATGGGAAGTCGCACACCGGCTAACCCGGCGTCGGACACCAGCACCACGCAGGCAGAAACCAAACCGATCGCTCCCACCGTCATCGGCGTGGGATCAATGACGGCAACCATGGCAGCGAGCAGTGCCATCACACCACCGAGTGCCAACCCTCCGATGGTCGCCCCCAGGATGAACCAGGATGCCGTCGCCCAGTACCGGTGGCCCTTGGCGTGCTCGCCGAACGGAGTGATCGTCGACAGCATCGACAGTCCGCACGGTGACCATGTAGACCGCACGGCGGCGGCGCCAGCCACCAGGAAGGCCAGGATGGTGACGGTCGTAGTCATGGTGACGGTCATGGTCGTGGTGACGGTCATGGTCGTGGTGCTCCTTCATCGGGGTGCATTCGTAGTGCAAGGGGAGGTCGACGGCATGTCACTGGTTTCAGGCTGGCGATCCATAGAAGGCGGCGTCGAAGGCGAAGATGCCACCGTCGGATCCGGCCATCCAGTAGCCCGGTGCCTTCGTCGTGTCTGCCGGAGTCATGTTCGCGGCGGCCCTCGCCATGCCCACGATGGGCCGTTGGAGCACCTGGCCACCCATGGACCCATCGAAGGGGGCGTCACCGAAGGCGAAGATGCCGCCATCAGAGGCCACCAACCAGTAGCCGCGGCCCGACGGGGTGGCGGCCATACCCACGATGGGTCGGGCCAACGGGTGGCTGCCCATTGAGCCCAGGAACGGAGCATCACCGAAGGCGAAGATGCCGCCATCGGAGGCCACCAGCCAGTAGCCGAGGCCCGACGGGGTAGCGGTCATGCCCACGATGGGCTTGTTCAACCGATAACCACCCATGGAGCCGAGGAACGGAGCATCGCCGATGGCGAAGATGCCGCCATCAGAGGCCACCAGCCAGTAGCCGAGGCCCGACGGGGTGGCGGCCATGCCCACGATGGGCTGGTTGAGTGCTTGGCCACTCAAGTCGCCGAGGAGCGCGAAGTCCCCATAGGCCAGCACGGAACCGAACCTGGTGACCATGGCGTAACCATTGCCGCTCACACTCGAGACCAGGCCGCTCACCTGACACTCCGTGACCGAGGACCCACATGCGGCGGGCGGTGGGACCGGTGGGTCCGTTGTCCAGCACACCGCGTTCATCTCGGCGGTGCTGTTGTCGACGGCGAGGGTGGTCGTACAGGTCGGGTCGATCGTCCACGGAGGGACGCAGGCCACCACCCGGCAGACGATTCTGCCGATGCAGTCGATCTGCTGATTGCACTGCCCGTAGCGGAACTGGAAACACCCGGTGACCCATGAGTCGCACCCGGCCGGACCGCACCCGCAGTTCGCCCCATCACAACCCGGCTCGCAGAATCCCCATCCGCCGCCGCAGCCCGTGGTGCAGTCGCAGGTGGCGTGGCAGTCCATGTAGTAGCGAGGCCCGCCGCAGTACGAGGAGTGGTCGGCCTTCCACCAGCCGCCCATGATGGTGTCGGTCGGACAGTAGTTGTGGCCGTCGTTGATGGAGCAGCAGAACTCCGAAAACCCTGAGCAGCAGGTCGTCCCGCAGCCGCACGACGTGTGGGCGCACGTGCAGATGGCCCCATAGGCCGTACCCGGCTTCAGCAGCAGGTCGACTCCGGATCCGACGGCGATAGCACTGCCCACCATGGCCGACCGGTTGATGAAGCTCCGCCGCGACAAGCGAGTGCCGAGAAACGTAGAAGCGCGCTCCACCAGAGTCGTGCTCACGTAGCCGCCCCTCGGGTGATGCCCAGCAGGCGGCGGGCAGCCCCGACTTCGCCGAGGCGGGTCATGGCGAGGTACACCAGCCAGGCACAGAGGACGCTCACCAGCATCAGTGGAACCCCTTCCCATGGTTGACTCGACAGCAGTGCCCACAGCGACTGCGCAGGCACGCTGGCGGCCACCACCGCCGCCGATGTGGCCAGGGCCAGATCAACCACGACGTGGAGCCGGGTGGCCGGCGTGTCAGGCGTGCCGAAACACCCGCAGGTGGCCAGCGGGCCACCCCGGATCAGCACCACGGTGACGAATGCGGCGAAGCCGACGTAGGAGACAGCCACCAGGCTGGCGGTCACCGGTGCTGGATGGACGATGGCGGCCACCCCGACCACGGCCTCGGCCGCTGCACCTACCCGGACCAGGAGCCGTGCCCCCGTCAGCGGCACGGGGATGACGGCAACCAGTGCACGTGCGGTGTCCATCGGCCGAACCGTCTTGACCGCGCCGGCCACGGCCAAGAGCATGCATGCAGCCAGGTAGGGGCCGATCAGTTCCATGTTGCCCCAGTCCTGGCTGGCTGCACCGTCGAACTAACGGTGAGGCCGCCCAGCAGTTCGTTCGCCTTCGGGACGAGGAGTGACCGGCGGGCGTGGCTTCCGAGCACGACGTAGAGCGTGAACGGCCGGCCGGCCTCGGTGAAGAACCACTGCGAACCCGACTGCCCAGCCAGACCCCTGCGGAGCACATGGGGTCGGAAGTCCCCGGTCGTCAGCGCTCGGGGCATGGCCGGATGGGCGAAGAGCTTGGTGCCCAGGCTGTCGGGGCCGTACTCGAACAGTGAGGCGAATACGTCGGTGTCCCCCATCAGATGCACGGCGCCGCCACCGAAGTCACCGACCTCGGTGGGCAGGCCGAAGGTGGCGAAGTGGCCCACGGCGAACGGGACCTCGAGTCCGTTCCCCCTCCGCTTGAAGATCCGACCTTCGAACCCGCCGGGCAGCCCGGCGGCGATCCCATGTGCTGCCAAGGTGGCCATCTTCAGCCGGCCGCTCGGATGTGCCCGGTCGATGTGGGCATGCGGGCGTCAGGGGGCCCATAGAGATCTTCGAGGGATGCCGGATACAGGCTCGGATCGCCCGGAAGGATGCCGGCGTCCATCAGCTCGCGGTCGTTGGCCGACTCACGGGCCGGCCCATCGATCCCGATCTCCCGGTCCTCTCGGGTCCCGGGAGCGAATGCGGTGGCATCGACCTCGGCCCGACGCACCAGCTCGGCTACCTGTCGGAAGTGGTTGGCCACGCCTTCGCCGATCCGGCGTCCACTCGTCCCGTCGACCAGGACGAAGAACGGTGACCCGGGGACCTCATAGTCGGTCCAAGCATCGCTGGACATCACCACGGATAGCCCCGGTGCCGCCAGGGCGGCCACCTCGCCTGAGATTTCGCGTTCGGCTCCCTTGGTGACCACCACCAACCGGGCACCGGCTGGCAGCCCCAGTTCAGCCGGGGTGCGGAACGACTCCCAGAACCCGGCGCACGACGAGCACCCGGTCGACAAGAAGGCGAGAAGGGTAAGCCCACCGGAACCGGCAGGGGCCACGGCTAGAGCGTTCCCATCAGGGGTGACTCCGGCGATGGTCGGGGCCGAGGTCGCATCACGCCCGGCCGGCAGCTGCGGTCCCATGGTGAACGGCACCGGGACAGGACGGGCCGAGGCTGAGGCTGAGGCTGAGGCGCCACCATGACTGTGACCGCTCTCCCCCGGACCGGCCGACGTCTCGTCGACCCCGACACCGAGGTCGTGGAGGGCCTTCAGGATGTCGGCATGGCTGCGGAGCAGCCCGGCCACCAGGACGGCTAGGAGCACCACGACGACACCGAGGATGACGGACAGAGCAACCATGAGTGACCTCCGATAGCGGACGTTTCATGACGACTACCGCCATGCGCCCGTTGCGCTCCTCCACTGTACGAACGGCGGCGCTCCGAGTGGTGGCAATCGAGAGGGAGAATTTCCATAGGAACGGCCGTCCGAGCAAGGGTCTGGCCCATGTCGATATCGATGTCGATGTCGATGCCGGTCGAGGCCCTGGGACCCACACGACAGCTGGTCCGCGGGCGTGCGTCAGGTGCTGCGCCTAGGCTTCGGGAGCGGTCGAGGGGCGGGCCCGACCCCTCCTGATCACCAGAGTCCCCGAGTCCAAGCAGGCCAAGAACCGGTTCCATCTCGACTTGGTTCCCGACGACCACGAACGCGAGGCCGAACGGCTCGAGTCGCTCGGTGCCACCCGGACCTCCATCGGCCAGTCCGGCGTGGAGTCGTGGGTGGTACTGGCCGATCCCGAAGGCAATGAGTTCTGCGTGTTGGACGAATCCGACCTGCCGGAGGCCTGACGCCTCACGGCGACCACCAGCTTCAGCCACCGGCCTCAGCCACCGGCCTCAGCCACCGGCTCGACGAGGGACCTACCCCGCAGAGGCCGCCTCGGCGGCAGCCTTCTCCTCGGCAGCCTTGCGGTAGGCCTCGAGCTGGTCGAGCAAGGGCATCCGCTCCTGGCCGACGGTGGAGTCGAGCCGCTGAGCGATCTGCTCGGGGGTCCATCGACCGTCGGCATACATGGCTCGGACCTCACGGGGCTGATTCCATACCGCGATCTTCGGACCAACTGACGTGTAGACCTGCCCAGTCACGTGCTTGGCGCGGTCCGACAACAGGTACACCACCATCGGGGCCACATCTTCGGGGTCACCCATCTCGGCAAGGTCCATGGGCACATTGGCCGACATCCGGGTGCGCGCCACCGGAGCGATGGCGTTGGCGGTGATGCCGTAGCGGTGGAGGCCGGCCGCTGCGGACCGGACCAGCGACACGATGCCGCCCTTGGCCGCGGCATAGTTGGCCTGGGCCACGCTGCCCGCGAATGCACCCGAAGTGAAGGCGACCAACGAGCCGCCGCCCTCCTGCTTGCGCATGATGGCCGAGGCAGCTCGGAACACGGTGAAGTGTCCTTTCAGGTGGGTCTCGATGACTGCATCCCACTCGTCCTCAGCCATGTTGAACAGCATGCGCTCGCGCAGGATGCCAGCCACGGCGACCACACCGTCGATGCGACCCCAGCGCTCGACACCGGCGCCCACGATCTTCTCTCCACCGTCCAGGGTGGTCACGCTTTCAGCCACGGCCACTGCCTCGCCGCCGCCAGCCACGATTTCGGCCACAAGGGCCTCGGCCACCTCGCTCTTGGGATCTTCACCAGCCATACCTACGCCGATGTCGGCTACGACCACCTTCGCCCCCTCGGATGCCGCAGCCAGGGCTACGGCTCGGCCGATACCCCCTCCGGCACCGGTGATGGCGACGACCTTGCCGTCCAGGAATGCAGTCATGGCGTGTGGCTCCTCATGTAGTCAGTTGCTGTCGGCGACCAGTGTCGCCTTGGTGGACCCGACGGTCGACTCTCCCCGCAGTGGAGGCGCCACCTCGGGTGCACGCCGCCTCCAGGGAGGTTGACCGTCTACTGGAACCTGTTCTAGCGTCCCCACCGGGTCGGCGCCACCCCGCTCCCCCGTCACCGGACCCCGACAGGGCTCTTGGAACCGGAGGAACCGGCGAATGCACAGCCGATCAACGACACCGCAGGCATACGGCCACAGGCATACAGCCACAGGCACATAGATACAGGAGAATGCGACCACATGGGCGATCTCGGCTTCTGGGCACTGGCACACGAGCAACCAGAGCATCTGGCCCTGGTGGCCCCCGACGGGACTGAGTTCACCTCTGGTGAACTGCTCGGTCGAGCCAACCAGGTGGTGCACGGCCTCAGGGGGCTCGACCTCCAGCCCGGTGACGTCGTGGCCACCCTCCTCCCCAACGGGGTCGAAATGTTCGATCTGTACCTGGCCGCCCTGCAGGCCGGCTGGTACCTGGTGCCGATCAACCATCACCTCATCGGCACCGAGGCCGCCTACATCCTCAAGGACTCGGGAGCCAAGGCGTTCATCGCCCACGAGCGGTTCGCCGACATCGCCCTCGACGCAGCCGAAGAGGCCGAGCTCCCCGCGTCCATCTGCTTCGGCGTCGGGGACATCCCGGGCTTCGGTTCTTATGACCGGATACGCGGCTCGCAGCCGACCACCGATCCCGAGGGTCGCACCATCGGCGACGTCATGAACTACACCTCGGGGACCACCGGCAACCCCAAGGGTGTCTTCCGTCCCCTCAGCGGGCTCTCCCCCGAAGAGGCCGCCCTCAGCCAGGCTGGCATCCTCTTCCTCTTCAACATCCAGCCTCAGGACGACAACGTGCACATCGTTGGCTCGCCGCTCTACCACACGGCCGTCCTGCGCTTCTCAGGTGCCTCGATCCACCTGGGCCACACCCTGGTGATCATGGACAAGTGGCTGCCCGAGGACATGCTGCGGCTGATCCAGGAGTACAAGGTCACCACGTCGCACATGGTCCCTACCCAGTTCCACCGCCTCCTGGCCCTGCCCGAGGAGACCCGGTCCCAGTACGACGTGTCGTCGCTGCGGCACATGATCCACGCTGCGGCCCCGTGCCCGGTAGACGTCAAGCACCAGATGATCGCCTGGTGGGGCGATGCCATCGACGAGTACTACGCCGCGTCGGAAGGCGGAGGCACGCTCGTCACCGCCCAGGAGTGGCTCACCAAGCCCGGCACCGTCGGGCGGGCATGGCCGATTTCGGAGATCGCCATCTTCGATGACGACGCCAATAAGATCGAAGAACCCAACGTCATCGGCACGGTCTACATGTCGATGCAGACGGGCGACTTCGAATACCACAAGGATGAGAAGAAGACCAAGGGCAACCGGATCGGCAAGTTCTTCACGGTGGGCGACGTCGGACTCATCGACGAAGACGGCTATCTCTTCTTGAGGGACCGCAAGATCGACATGATCATCTCGGGCGGGGCCAACATCTACCCGGCCGAGATCGAGAACGTGCTCCTCGGCTTCTCCAAGGTCGGTGACGTCGCCGTCTTCGGTATCCCCAACGCCGACTGGGGCGAGGAGATCAAGGCCGTCATCGAGCCGGCCGAAGGTGTCGAAGCGTCCGACGAGCTGGCCGCAGAGATCCTCGAGTTCTGCTCGACCCGTCTGGCCAAGTTCAAGACGCCCAAGTCGATCGACTTCACCAACTCGATGCCTCGCGATCCAAACGGCAAGCTCTACAAGCGCAAGCTCCGCGACCCGTACTGGGAAGGTCGAGAGAAGATCTGACCAGACCGGACTGGTGAGCCAACCGGTGAGCCAACTGGTACCCGGCAGTCGACCGGCACGTGGCCGGCACGTGGCCGGCAGGTGGCCGGCAGCTGGCCGGCAGCTGGCCGGCAGCTGGCCGGCAGCTGGCGCGATGGTCGATGACCACCGCCTCGTCAGCCGTCAGGCCGGAGCGGTTCAGCTCTCCTCGGGAGGACCGCCATCAGCGACACTGCGGCGCATAGCCGCCAGTAGTCCGTCATCAGGACCGGTGGCGTGCTGCTCGGCGATAGCCAGCATCTGGTGGGGCATCACCTCGATAAACAGACCGTCGGCTTCGGCGGTCAGCACGTCCCCGTGGTACATCCCGGCCCACGTGTGGATCTTGCGTCCCTCGCGCCGCAGAAAGCGTGCCTCGAGCCGGAGTTCGCTGCGCAGCGGTGTCGGCTTGCGGTACCGCACGGTCAACGTCCCTGTCATGCCCGGATTGCCCGAGACCATGATGGCCGCCCCGAGGATCTCGTCGAAGGTGGCGGCGATCACTCCGCCATGGACACAACTGGGCGGGCCCTCGTAGGGATAGTCGAAGTATGCGGTGGCTACGACTTCGGGTGGGGCACCGTCCACACCGTCGACCACCTCGAGCCGCACTGGCGGGGCGATCGGATTGAGGATCCCGGCGATGGGGCTGGTGGGAAAGTATTCGACCGTAGGCCGGTCGGCGTCCGGTGGCTGGCGAATCCGACGCCGAGTACTGGCTCCGGCCGCCATCTCGGCCGTGAGACGTTCCACGGCCTCAGCCACCACCATGAACGCATCGTCGTCGGGCGTGCCCGACACCGTCATGGTGATCAGGGGCCGCAGGGCCTCGGCCAGCCGAAGCCGAGCCGTGTCCGGGTGGTCGTCGGGGAACGAGATGGGGTGGCGTCCGCCAGCCAGACTGCTCACTTGCGTTTGTACTCCGGGAGGCGCTTTTCGGCAAAGGCCAGCATGCCCTCAGCGGCGTCCTCGGAGCTGAAGATGGGCCAGCCGATCTCCAGGTCGGCGGCCAGTGCGTCAGCCACGGACATCCCGTCGGTGACCCGCAACGAGGTCTTGATAGCTTCGACGGCCAGGGGGCCGTTGGCCCCGATGACCGCAGCGATCTCGAGTGCCTTGTCGAGGGCGGTGCCATCGGGAACCACGTAGCCGATCAGGCCGACCTCTTTGGCCTCAGGAGCGCCCATGCGCCGAGCGGTAAGCAGCAGGTCCATGGCCACGGTGTAGGGGATTTGGCGGACCAGGCGGACCACCGAGCCGCCCAGCGGGTAGAGGCCCCGCTTGGCCTCAAACAGACCGAAGGTGGCGCTCTCACCGGCCACCCGGATGTCGGTGCCCTGCAGGATCTCGGTCCCCCCAGCGACGGCATAGCCCTCGACGGCGGCGATCAGCGGCTTGCGCAGTTGATAATGACGCAGCAGGGCCTTCCAGTGCAGGTCCGGGTCGGCCGCCATCCGGGCCGCCACCTCCTCGTTGCCCGGCCCGGACATCGACTTCAGGTCCATGCCCGAACAGAACGTGCCGCCAGCGCCGGTCAAGATGGCGCAGCGGATGTCCTCGTTGCTGTCGATCTCCATCCAGGCGTCGACCATGCCGACCAGCATCGGCCCCGATAACGAGTTCTTGGCCTCAGGCCGGTTCATGGTCACGATGGCGGTGGTGCCGACGACCTCGAAGTTCAGGTGCTCGGTCTCGATCATGGTGTCCTCAGATCCGCTCGATGATGGTGCCGGTGGCCAGTGCACCGCCACAGCACATGGTGATCAGCGCCAGGTTCTTGTCCGACCGCTCGAGTTCGTGGAGGGCCGTGGTGATCAGGCGGGCACCGGTTGAGCCGACCGGGTGGCCCAAGGCGATGGCACCGCCGTTGACGTTGACCTTGTCCCAATCGACCTCATGGGTCTTGCCCCACGACATGACGACCGAGGCGAACGCCTCGTTGACCTCGAAGATATCGATGTCGGCCATGGTCATACCGGCCTTCTTCAGCACGTCAGCAGTAGCGGCCACCGGACCATCGAGGTGGTAATAGGGATCGGAGCCGACCAGGGTCTGGGCCACGATGCGGGCCCGAGGACGCAGTCCGGCTTGGCCGGCACGCTCCTGGGACATCCACAGCACAGCTGCGGCCCCGTCCGAGATCTGCGAGCTGTTTCCTGCTGAGTGCATCCCGTCAGGCAGCACCGTCTTCAGGTTGGCGAGGCCTTCCTTGGTGGTCTCACGAGGGCCTTGGTCACGAGCAACCATGGTCATCTCACCGGTGGGGCCGTCGGCGCCCATCACTGGGGCCTCCAGCGGCACGATCTCCCGGTCGAAGCGCCCTTCAGCTACGGCCACAGCCGCCTTGCGCTGCGACTCGTAGCCCAGCCAGTCGACGTCTTCACGGGTGATGCCGTACTTCTGGGCGATCCGCTCGGCTGCGTTGAACTGGTCGGGCATGTCCCAGGGAAACTCTTCGGGACGCGACCGGCCCGGTCCATTGAAGGCGTTGGCCCCGAGACCGACTCGGCTCATGGCCTCGACACCGCAGGCGATGCCGGAGTGGATGGCATCAGCGCTGATCAGGTTGGCGATGAAGTTGTTGGCCTGCTGCGCCGAGCCACACTGGCAGTCGACCGTGGTGGCCGCTGTCTCATAGGGCATGCCCTGGCTCAGCCAAGCCGTGCGGGTGACGTTGGAGGCCTGCTCGCCGGCCTGGGTGACGCACCCACCGACGATCTGCTCGACACTGGCAGGGTCGACCCCGGCTTTCTTCACCAACTCCACCTGGGCCTTGCCCAGCAGCTCGGCGGCGTGGAATCCCGAAAGCCAACCGTTGCGCTTTCCGATCGGAGTGCGGACTGCTTCGACGATGACCGGCTGGGCCATGGTGGTTCCCCCTTGGGAGTTTTGGATCGTGAGTACTGGATCGTGACTTCTGGATGGTGGCTGTCGGGGAGTGACGACCGCAAGTTGGCGGCTCGACGCGCTGGCCCGGCGCCAGAAGTATAGAACCTGTTCTATCGATCTGGTCTCGTGGGTCACGGCGGACGGGCTCCATCCACAGCCTCACGCTTGGCGGGGGGAACCTCGGTGTGACCGCCAGCGTCCGGTGGGGGTCTCTTCAATCCAGCACGGTGCGGTTGATGGCCCTGACGACCACGGAGCCATCCGGAGTCCGTGGGATATTGTCCGTGGTGTGGACGGTGGGGATGCCGTCCGGTCCCCGCCATCGCTTGCTGCGCGTAGTGCTTAATGAGTGCATCGACCAAGGGACACTAGGCAAGAGGAGGAATCCGTTGAGACTGTCCAAGACGCTGGTCTGCGTGGGAGTGGCCGCGTCGGCCCTGGCCGCAGGATGCTCATCGTCCCAGGCCACCCCGCCGACCACCACGCAGGTGCCCGCCTATCAGCACACCGGGCCCGACAAGGTCGGCGTCACCACGGTCGACCTGGGCTCGGCCGGCCCGGTCTTCGGCGAGCGCTACGCCACCGTCTACTACCCGGCCGATGAGGCCAAAGTAGCCAGCCATCCACCGTTCAGCTACACCGAGGCCGTCACCCTGCCCACCGCCCTGCAAGGGATCCTGCCGGCCAAGTACAACACCACCACCACCGTTGCGGCCTACGCCGATCCCCCGGCCTCGCCCAAGGGTCCGTTCCCCGTAGTGCTGTTCAGCCACGGCTACGGCGGCGAGCGGCTCTACTACTCGTCGCTCTTGGCGGGGATCGCCTCGTGGGGCTACGTCGTCGTCAGTGCCGACTACCTCGAGCGGGGACTAGCCGCGCAGGCCCTGCAGTCCAAGACCCGGCCCTCGGCCACTGACGACACCGCCATCATGGACGCCTCGCTTACTGCGGTCGAGCATGCATCGTCAGATCCTGCGTCGCCGTTGGCCAGTTCCGTGGATACCACCAAGGTGGCTGCCGTCGGGCACTCCGCGGGCGGCGGCACGGCATTCAATGGCCTTGCCGCACCCGCCCTGAAGACCGCAATCGGCTGGGCGCCAGTCGGGCCGACCGGCACGCCCTCATCGAAGCCGGTGATGCTGATCGTCGCCCAAGGGGACAACGTCGTCACTCCAGCCACCGTGAAGAAGACCTACCAGGCGTTCACCGGCCCCAAAGTGCTGGTCGAGATCTCCGGAGCGGGCCATAACACCTATACCGACATCTGCGAGGGGATCCGCTCAGGTGGTGGCCTCATCTCGTATGCCATCGACGCCCACCTGGTGTCGCCGAGCCTGGCCAAGCTGGGCATGAACGGCTGCCAGGCCAGCGATGCCGCACCCCAGCGGTTCTGGCCCATCGTGCAGTTCTACACCGTGGTCCAGTTGGCCGATCAGTTCGCCGGCAACAAGACGGCCGTTGTCCCCGCTCCCAAGCCCGGTCAGTTTCCGGGGTTCACCGTCACCATCAAACAGGCCAGCTGACCGTGCGGCGACCGGTTCCGTCCACTGGTGATTGGGTAGGTCATCAGTGACCAGGCCCGCTCGTCGGGGCACTACCACCGTGGATCTCACTGTGGTGGCCGTGCCCGCGTACTTCGTAGCCATGGGCGCCGAATACCTGGCTCAGCGCCGTAGGCTGGCCCGAGGCGGTGCTCCAGCAGCCGGTGATTACGAACCGAGGGACACGTTGGCCAGCCTGGCCATGGGCAACCTGAGTCTGCTTGCCCCCTTCGTGGTACCCCGGCTCCTGCGTCCGATCACCCCTGGACGGGGCCGATTCGCCAAGGCAGCAGTCGCAGTGGCTATCGGGGCAGCCGCGGTCACCACTGTCGCCGACGTGGTTGCCCGACGCTCTTCCAACTGGCGTCGCCCCGAGTCGGTCGCTACCAGCAACGACGTCGCGGTCGCCAGGCAGACCCCCGCTGGTGTGGTCAGAGAGGCCGGCACTAGCGAAGACGCCAGGCATTCCGATGGTTCTTCCACTACTCGCCGGCTGGCATCGACCGGCGGGGTGGTCGCCATCGCCGCCGGCGGAGTGGCCATCACTACCGCGTGGAGCGCAGCCCTGACACCGCAGAAGATGTGGCAGCGGCGGCTCGTCCCCTCCCTCGGCAACGGGCCACTGGTTCTGGGTGCGGCCATCGTCGGTTGGGACTTCATCTACTACTGGAACCACCGGTTCATGCACACCAGCCGGTACATGTGGGCCGTACACGAGGTACACCACTCCAGCGAGCGGTACAACCTGTCGACCGCACTGCGTCAGCCCGTCGCCGATGCCCTCGGGACCGCGCTCCCCTATGGGCTTCTCTGCCTGTTCGGCATTCCCCCCGAAGCAGTGGCCACCGCCAGGAGCGTCAACCTGATCTACCAGTTCTGGGTCCATACTGAGGCCATCCGCCGGATCGGGCAGGCCGAGAGCACGCTCAACTCACCGTCCCACCACCGGGTCCACCACGGATCGAACAGCCAGTACCTCGACCGTAACCACGGGGGGATCCTGATCATCTGGGACCGGATGTTCGGAACCTTCGAACTCGAACGAGAGCCCGTCGTGTACGGCCTCACCACCAACATCGACACGCACAACCCCGCGCGCATCGCCACCCACGAGTATGTGGACATGGCCCGCGACATTGGATCCTCCACCGGATGGGCTGAACGCTTGTCCTACGTACTGCGAGGCCCAGGCTGGGCGATGCGGCATCGAGCGGATGCCGCCTGACGCTGGACTCAGGCCCTCCAGGCGGGGCCACCGGCTGGGCGGACGACACGGCGCTCAGGCGGATTGGCGTCCCACGCCGTCTTCCAAGCTACGAAGTCGCCGGGGTGCATGGGCTTGGCCACGAAGTATCCCTGGATCTCATCACAGCCCAGTGCCTCCAGCAGGTTCCACTCCTCCGCGGTTTCGACCCCTTCGGCCACTACGTCGAGCTGGAGCGCATGGCCGAGCTCGATGCTGCAACCGAGGATGACCTGCGAAGCCCGGTCGTTGGTGTCGTTAAGTGCTCCGTAGACGAAGGATCGGTCGATCTTGAGCTCAGTGAACGGCAGAGACTTCAGACTGGCCATGCTGGCGTAACCGGTGCCGAAGTCATCGATCGACATGTTGAACCCCATAAGTCGGAGGCGGCCGATCACCTCCAGGCTGGTGGACAGGTTTTCGAGCAGGCGGCTCTCGGTGATCTCCAGCGTGATGCAGCCCGTCTCTACGCCGGCCTCTTTGGCCATGGCCGCAAGCACCTCGGGGAAGGCCAGAGTTGTCAGATTCTTGGCTGAAAGGTTGACCGAGATCTTCAGGTCGTGGCCCTCGCGGCGCCAGTCGGCGAGCGCGTCGACCGAGAGCCGGTAGACAGCCAAGGCCAGATCATCGATCAGGCCGTAGGATTCTGCTGCGGGCACGATGGCCATAGGCGACAAGATGCCCCGTTTGGGGTCGCGCCACCGCAGGAGAGCCTCAGCACCGACGACATGGCGATCCGACAGCCTCACCTTGGGTTGGACGGCGATCTCCACGCACCCCGAGTCGATCCCGAGGCGGACCGCAACGGGGGACAGCGCGTCTCCGGCCCAATCAGGGATGAACCCGTTCTGTTCGGGCTTCAGATCAGGGGAGACAATCTGGGCATTCCTGGCCGAGACCCGATCGAAGGCTTGGGACAAGCGCTTCGGGTCCAAGGGCTTGCTCAACGAGTCCACCAGCTGCAGCCCGTGCTCACGCCCCAGTTCGGTCACGGAGGTGAGGACCCGCTCGTCAGATCCCGACATGATGATCACTGAGCCCGAATACAGTCTGTCGGCCAAGTGGCGTATGAGCACGAATCCGTCCATACCGGCCATGTCGAGGTCACACAGAATGACGTCTGGATGCAGGAACGCATTACCGATGGATTTCAGCGCCTCGGCCCCGTCACTGGCCCGTCGTACGTCAGTGATCCCCATCTGAAGCAGCAGTTCGCTGGCCACATCCAACATGAACTCGTCATCGTCAACGACTAGGACCCGCAAGGAGCGCGGTGACGGCATGGGCGAACCGACCGCCGCGAACGCGCTCATCCGACTGATGCCTCGGATGTCAGGGTCACGGTCACCCGTTCGAACACTCCGAGCAGATCTGCAAGTATCTTCCGGGCGTCCTCAGTGGCTCCCTTGTGGGTTGCCTTCCCCAGATCGGCACAGAGGATCGCCATGCCTGCTGCTCCCATAGAAGCACACGCAGACTTCAGCCGATGAGCCAGACTTCCGAGTGAGGCCAGATCCCCCCGCACGCCAACCTCCACCATCTCGTCCAAAATTACCTGCGTAGTCTCTAAGAACTTGGTGGTGAACTTCTGGATCTTCTCAGGGTCGTCGTTGACCAGACGGGCCAGTACGGATTGATCGACGTCCACCGGAGTTTCGTCCGTACTCCGCTCCAGCACCTGCAGGGTCGGAACTGCCCTGCGGTCGGGTAGCCACTTGATCAACGTGGCATACAGTCGGTCCGGTTCGATCGGTTTGGGTTCGTAGTCGTCCATACCGGCCGCTATGCAAGCCTCCTGCTCTGCCTCGCTGACAGCAGCCGTCATGGCGATGATCACGATACCGTCCGATGCAGGAGTAGCCCGGATCCGTCTGGTGGTCTCTAGGCCGTCAAGCCCCGGCATGAAGACGTCCATAAGCACCGCGTCGAACGTCTCCCCATCGGCCAGCTTCTCCAGTACCTCCAACCCGTTCCCCACCACTGTCGCCCTCACGCCCACTGCTTCCAGGAGCTCGATGGCGACCTGCTGATTGGACGGATCGTCCTCGGCTACCAGGATGTGTGAACCCGCTATCCGGGATATTTCACTCAACGGTTCGGCAATCCTCGCTCGGCCCTCGGCCAGCCCCCCCGGGGCGATCCTTTCTTCCACTGACGAGAACATCGCCGTGAAGAAGAAGGTGCTCCCGGCACCGGGCATGCTGGACACGCCCATATGTCCACCGAGTTGCTCCACCAGACGCTTCGAAATGGCCAGCCCCAACCCAGTTCCTCCGTAGTGGCGTGCCGTGGATTCGTCGGCTTGGGAGAATGCCTGGAACAGTGGGTCGATCTGGGCCTGGGTGAGACCGATCCCCGTGTCGTGGACCCTGAATTCGAGCGTCACTGAGCGGTCATCTGCGGCCTCGATGCCAATGGCGATGCGGATTGCCCCTCGATGGGTGAACTTGACAGCATTGCCCACCAGATTGAGCAGAACCTGCTCGAGGCGCAGTGGGTCGCCAATTAGATGTGTCGGCAAGGTGGCGGTCGTATCGGTTGAGAACCCCAGACCCTTTTCGCGGGCCAGCGTGCCGACGATGGCATCGACGTTTCCGATCACGGTGGCCAGGGCGAACGGTGCGTGCTCCAGCACCCGGGCGCCGACTTCGATCTGGGAGAAGTCGAGGAGATCGTCGACGATCCGCATCAGGTTTTTTGCGGCGGCCTCGGTCTTGATGATGTAGTCGTGCTGCTTGGGTTCGAGTTCAGTCTTGAGGCACAGGTGGGAAAGGCCGATAATGGCATTCAACGGAGTGCGGATCTCGTGGCTGACGTTGGCGATGAATGCGCTCTTGGCCAGGACCGCTCGCTCCGCCACATCCTTGGCGGTACGAAGCTCGGCGGTCCGAGTCTGCACCCGGCCCTCCAACGCTGCCTTCTGCTCGAGGATCTCCTGTTCGTGCCGCTTGCGTTCGGTCGAGTCCGACTGGACCGACACATAGCGGTCGACCTGCCCGTCAGAGTCGAATACCGGGGAGATCTGCAACATCACCCAGTACGGATCACCGTCGATGGTGTAGTTAAGGATCTCCGCGCTCACCGACTGGTTCTGCTCGAGCGCTTCGGCGATCCGGGCCACTGTGGCCGGGTCAGTACCTGGTCCCTGTAGGAGCGACCCCGGGGTGCATCCCCGTGCCGCATCCATGGCGTATCCGGTGCGGGCTTCGAACGCCGGATTCACCCAGTCGATGACCCCATCAGCATCCGTGATCACCACCATGTTGTCGGTGGAACTCGCCACCATCGACAGCATGGCTAGCCGGTCCTGGCTCTCCTTTTCCACCGTCACATCGTGCAGCACGCCGACTATCCCGCCGGTGGGGATGCGCCTCGCGGACAACGAGGTCCAAACCAGGGTCCCGTCGTCCCGGCGCAGATAGGTGCGCAGACGCTTGGAGCCAGATGTTTCGAGGCGCAGGAAGTCGATGAATGCCGGACGGTTCTCGGGTGGGAAGAACTCGGATAGTTGGGCGCCTAGGCAACTCTTGGCCTCGCGGCCTACCAGGGTCTGCCAGGCTTCGTTGAGGAAGATCAAGTTGCCGTCGTCATCCGTCTCAAAGACGACGTCGGCCAGGAGCTCGACCCGGCGTCGCATGCGGTGCTCGGAGTCGACCAGTGCCTCGGTCAACTTCTGTGTCGCCTGGACATGGAGATCCATGGCCAGAGAGGTCACTGTCGGATGCCGGCTGCGGTCGGCGCCATTGCTCATGGCGTGTCGCGCGTCACGTAGCGGACTCCATCAACTCGCTGAGGACGTCAGCGGTCGTCTTCGCCCGACCGTAGAGAGGGAATACCACATCACAAAAGAAGTCGTGCTCGGTCGTTGTCCGAGATGACGTGCAGTCGGCCAGGATGGTGACGTCGTAGCCGCGCTCGTAGGCGGCCCGGCCTGTCGAGTCGATGCACAATGACGTGACCTGACCGGCCACGAGGACATCGGTGATGCCTTTGTCTTGCAGCACATCGGCCAGTGCCGTATTGGCGAATGCGTTGAACCCGACCTTGCCGGTGACGTACTGGATCCGGTCTCCGAAGGCGAGGATCTCGGGAATCGTCTTGGCTCCCACGGAACCTTCCGTGAACGCCCCCGCTTCCTTCATGGTGTTGAGGATTCCTACGGGATTGGCCATGGCGCGATAGTCGGCGGTCAAGACGATAGGAGTGGCGATCATGGTTACCCCGGAATCAGCCATGGCCGTGATGAAGGCGACGGTGTTGGCGAGCACGGAGTCCACGCTGGCAGAGTCTTCGACCACGCCCCGCAGCACACCGTCTTGCGCGAAGTAGTCGTTTTGGAATCCGACCAGGATCATTGCGGTCGTATCGGGGTTCATGGTGCGGGTCTCCTGGATTCAGTCGTCAAATGTGCTTTTGGGGTATCGGCAGATCACACTCCGACCTTGAGCCCACTCGGTCTCTTCAGGTCGACTGCGCAACGGACTTTGTCATTTTGCCACTTCAACGACCAAAATGGTAGGAGAAATCCCCAAATGACATGGGGCATACCCGATTTCGGGCAACATCGAGTCTTCGTTGGCTCCCTGCGTCAGCCTCGCTGGCTCCCTGCGTCAGCCTCGCTGGCTCCCTGGGTCAGCCTCCCTGGCTCCCTGGGTTAGACCGGGTTGGCCGCTATGAAGCCAAGAATCCGCTCGACCATGACCGGCCCCATCTCCTCTTGGATGAAGTGCCCGACGGCGAAGCGCTCATGGGACTGGCCAGCTGCGCCCGGGATGTGGGCCGTGTGGCGCTCTTGGACCGCTCGACTGCCGATGGTGTCGAAGTCGCCGCCCAGATAGAGGAATGGTCTGTCGAACCGACCTAGGGCATCCCATGCCGCGGCATTGCTGTCGCCGATGGTGGGCACCATGGCCGGAAAGGCGTGCGGTGCCATCTGGTAGATGAACGACGGAAACGGGGCGTCGTAGCCGGCCATGACCTCGGCCGATACCTTGCCCCGGGTGGTGGCGAAGACGAACTCACCCACGCCGAAGTAGGCTGAATGGAGGGCGAAGTCGATCCACCACTGGAACCCGTCCCGGAAGTTCATCGACGTGGGGTCATCTGCGCTGGCCGCCTCGATGAAGCCGCGGCGTTCGGTTCCCATCACCGCGATGGACGGCAGAGTGATAGGAGGCTCCCCACCGGTCGAAAGCGCCGAGGCTTCGATCAATCCGGTGTTGGCGGCTACTACCCGGACGAAGCGGTCAGGGTCTTCGGCTACGACCCGCAGTCCGATCACCCCACCCCAGTCCTGACAGAACAGGGTGATGTCCACAAGATCCAGGCGCTCGATGATCTGATGGAACCAGGTGACGTGGCGGAGATAGGTGTGGATCATTGGATCGATCGGCTTGTCGGAGCGCCCGAAGCCGATGTTGTCCCAGGCCACTACGCGCATGCCGGCGTCGACCAGTAGCGGGATCATGGTCCGATAGAGATAGGACCAGGTCGGTTGGCCGTGCATCAGAACGATGAGCGGTCCGTCTGCTGGTCCTTCGTCGACGTAGTGCACTCGCAGTCCATCGACCTCGAGGTAGCGGGGTACGAAGGGGTAGCCCTCGAGTCCGTCAAACCGATCGTCAGGGGTCCGCACGAACTCGATCCCCTCTGCCGTGCGGAGCACTGGGACCGAGTGGTCGATGAGCTCGTCGGGGATCTCGAATGCGTCGATCTTCACTCCAGATGGCGTCATAGCCAGGGCTCCCTTGGTGGCGTGGATGCACGTGCTGCACCGTCGAAGTTCTGACAGTGATCTTGACACAAGTTGCCATCACCGGGGTGATCGGGCCAGAGGTGCGCATTCGGTGGGGATGCGCGTGAGCCAAGTCAGGCTCCGCCCGGATACGGACGGTTGTCTGCGGGCTGCGGCGGCAAGAAAGCATCAGGCACCTCGGTGGCCTGGTCGGTGAAGGCGGCGAACCACTGGAGGATCCCTGCCTGCTCGAGCACCCCGTCGAGCTCCGGGCACCGGGACGCCACATATCGAGCCAGCAGCACGCCCCGTGCTGTATCCAGGAAGCCCGTGGTGGCGATCTGAGCAGTGGGCCCGCTCTCGAACTGCACGGTGGCGGTGCCGTCGACGGTGGCCGATGCCACCCACGGCAGATAGTGGCGTCCGGCCTCAGCCAGGACCGCGACCAGCGTGGTGGGCAGGTCATCAACGGTGACCAGAGCGTCACCCGAACCGGCGAACCACTCACCCAACGGCTGGCTCCCCGGGACCTGGAGAGACCGGGTGTGGTCGAACACCGCCGTCGACGACTCCTCGGTCCACCGGATGCACACCGGGTCGTTGGCGAAGTGAGCGGCGTTCCCCCCGAAGAAGGCGAAGTCGGCCAGAGACGGGCGGCGTCCCAACAGGAAGCCGTGCTCAGCCACATGGGCCCCGAATACCCGCTGCCACGGCTGCAGCGAGTCGGCGATCCAGGCGTCGATGTTGTCCGGGGTGGTGCCCAACCGAGGGAGACAGGCGGTCATGGCTCCGGTGACGAACTCTCGGGTGAGGTCGAACGGGGTGCCGAGTTCGTATCGGCCCTCGCGGGCGATGTCCAGGCTGCCGCTGACCCGGTTCTCCTCGAACAGCCAGCGACTGCCGACCGCGTGGCGGTAGAACCACTCGTCGGAGAAGTCATCCAACAGCGCGTCCAAAAAGGCCAGCACCGGGTCGGACGGGCGGACCGATCGTTCGGGGAACCGGGTGTCCAGGTGAAGGATGACCGAGGTCGAGTCCCACATAAGGGTGCCATCGGGGGCCTCCACCACCGGGATGCCGCCGCTCCATCCGGCCTCCATGGCCACCATGTTGGCTCCGAGCGATGGCTGCATCCGCCAGGGCAGGCCAGCGTGGTCGAGGTAGCCGGTCACCTTCCGAGTGAAGTACGACACCCGCAGCCCGTGCACCGTGAACAGGCCGCCGACCGACGATGCTGGCTGCAGTTGTGTCGGCCGCAATTGGGCCGCCTCCAGGGTCGTGGGAGTTCCCGATTCGTGAATCATGGGCCCACGGTACCGCTGGCACGCTGAGTGCAGCGGCGTGCTTCCCCGCTCCATCTCGAGCAGCGTGGCTGCGAGGCCGGTCGACACGATCCTTGGCAATTCCCATGCATCCCAGACCGCCCGTATCGCCGAACTCGAGGCAAAGGCATGGAGTTGCTCGACGATCTCTGGCGGTGGCCCACTCGGGAGGGGGAGTAGTGGCTCAATCGAGAATGACTCTGCTGGGACGGTGCAGGAACCGGCGATGGCACAGAAGGCTCCCGTTCGTGTGGCCGAATCGCGCGAATGGGACCTCATGCGATTCGGGAGTGCGAGACAGGACGCTGCGCAGTCCTCGACATGTTCAGCCGCCACATCTCCGGCCGATCAGGCGCCGACCACATTCCAGCCGAGCTTGTTCAGCTATGCCCGTCCGGTTCAACTGGCCAGATGGCCGACAACGCCGGATCGTTCGGCAACTCGCCCGAGACCTCGGTCAGTCAGCCCCGAGGCTGTCGAAGATCAGTACCGAGCAAGGCGCGCTGTGGGCAACGCTATTCGGAATACTTCCTAGGACCCTTATAGCGCCCTTCATCCCCTTGTTGCCCACAACGATCAGGTCGGCGTCAACTTTGTCTGCGACCGCAATTACGGCATCAGCAGGTGCTCCTGATTCTGGGTACATGATCGGCTCGAGTCCCCGATCCTTCCCAATCTGAGCGAGCGACTCCAGCAATGGCTGAGCAGGATGTGCTGGGTCGACGTAGCCACCTGTCTCCGTGCGATTGGGACGTCCCTCGGCGGTCCAGGCACTCACGATGTGCAACTTCGCCCCATGCAACTTTGCAAGGTCGGCTGCGGCTTCAACCGCCCGTTGGGCCGTGGAAGATCCATCTGCCCCGACCACGATGTTGTCGAACATGTCAACGATCTCCTTTACTTCTAATCCTGGTCTCCGCCGTCGAACCCATGTGACACAGGCTGCCATGACCCTAGCGCGTGGGCTGCCTCACGGCTGGACCGAAGGCTTCGACGCTCGGTCGTGCGATATGCCCCTACCGACGGGAGGCTCCCGAGCGTCATCCATGTTCGCCAAGGAATCCAGCGGGCAGGCGCCCTGTCTCTGATCACCGGGTGGGGAACAGCACGGACCTCAAGTCAGATGACCACCCGCTGGATCTGGTTGGTTCCTTCGTAGATCTGGGTGCTCGGTTCGGGGGGGTCCAGCCGGTCCTCTCCAGTGCGCTGAACAGGGTCTGTTCGGGATCGAGTGGTCCTGGATCCACCCGGTTCCGCCGAGTTGTAGGGATGAAGTAGGGATGGAGACAGACCTCGGAACAAGCAACCACAGGGTTCAGCGCTCGACCTGTTTCACTGTCTGCTCGGCGATTCGCACCATGCGCGCCGCCGCGGCCACCGCCGCCTTCGCTTCGGTTGCAGAGATCGGCTCGGGGTCGTACTCCGCCCGGTTCTTCAGCGGCAGGAGTCGGCGGAGTTGAGGGGCTGCCTTCCGGCCCTCCTCACCACCGACCTTCTCCAGGTGAGCCGGGGCCTGGGAGTGTTCTCCCTTCCAGACCACTGCTGCCCTGGCTGCCGTGATGGCGTCCGCCGCTCCGATGCCGGCATGGACGGCGTTGCCAGCCGCGGCCACACGGTTCCCGAGCCCGAGTGAGTCCTCGGCGGCACGCTGGAACTCCCGCGCTTTGCCTAGATACGCACGGGCATCGGCAGCGGAAGCAGTCCGCGTCTGCGCCTGACGGCGTGCGGCCGTCATGACGCGGCCCGGATCTCGGGGGGAATGTCGCCAACCAATACGACTCCCTCCTCCACGATCGTCCGCCACGGTTCTCGCTCGCCCCGGACCAGCTTCGGCAACTCGTCCATCGTGGCTTCGAGCAAATTGACCGGATTACCGGCGATCCGGGTCGCCCGATCGGACCACTGGCCAAGCGCTGCCGTCCATCGTCCGTGAGCAACCTGTGCTTCAGAAGGCGGCACGGCGAGCACGTCGATATCGCTGTTCTCGTGTGCGTCACCACGGGCGAAGGAACCGAACACCACGAGACACGCCGGGGCCGGCCGGATCTTCCTCGCCTCCCCCGCCAGACGAGCCAAGACACCCTGACGGAGGTCCACGAGTGAAAGCACGGACCGCGCCGCCTCGTTCTCGCGGACCAGACGCACCAGGGCGGCAGCTCCCACATCCCGGCGCTCCACGAGCCCGAGACGCACCAGGCGGTTGAGTACGACGGTGGCCTGGTTGGCACTCACGCCCGCCAGCTCGGCGACCGACCGCATGGTCAATTCCGCTTCGGTCCGGGCCAGTACGGTCAAGACACGACCCTGTACGCCCGGAATCAACGCCTCCACCGGATTCACGTAATCCATGGATCTATTCTCGCACTTTTTCGCACGTATGTGCGACTTATTGCGCCATCGGCTGGTCGCTGACCGGATTCCGTCGCCCGATACGTGAGATCAGGCGTCGCCCCATGTCGATCTCCTTCGGTCAGTGACAGCAGATGCTGTCTACTCGCCGAAGCGTTGCGACCACCCCTTGAAGCCGCCCACAGTATTCGACGAGTTCGAGTAGGCGATCTGAGACCCAAAACTCGCCGAGTCGGGTGAATACACGCCGGTGGATCACTCATGCGGCAGGGACCATTTTTGGCACCCACAAGTTACGTGGATGACTTCGTACAGCTGACCGGCCGTGGATTCTGTTCCGTGCGTCGCGGACATGGAATCCGCGAATGCGATATCCCGGCCCCCCGTATCAGGACAGCACGGGCGTCCACACGACGACGTCGTCCTCGAGGCGGGCCACCAATTGATCGCCAGCGAGACCGACAAGTGGCTCTAGGAGGATTCGCTCGATGTTTCGGAGGAGATGCCTGGCGCCGAACGCCGGATCGTAGCCGGACTCACCGACGAACTCGATCACCTTGTCGTCCACGGACAGGTCAAAGCCGCGTTGTCGGTACACGGCCAATAGCCGCTCCACTTGTTGGTGCGCGATCTCCATGATCGCCTGTCGGTCCAAACTTCTGAAGACGATAATCTCATCGAGCCTGTTCACCAGCTCAGGTGAGAGCCCTCGTTTGACCTCGTCAATCTGACGCTGTTCGAAGGCGGCGTCGGCGTCGGTTTGCGCAACGAAACCAATCGGGGTTCGAGCGGCGTCACGGGTGCCGATATTGGACGTGAGGAGGAAAATCACTTTTGAGAAGTCGACCGTTCGACCCATCGAGTCGGTAAGCCTGCCGTCATCGAATACCTGGAGGAACACGTTCCACACAGCCGGGTCAGCCTTCTCGAATTCGTCGAGCAGAACGATGGAGTCCGGTCGCGCCAACACCTTCGATGTCAACCATGCGTTGGGGTCTTTCGATCCGACGTAGCCCGGGGGCGGTCCTCCGATCTTGGAGATGCTCCACTCCTGCGAGTACTCGCTCATGTCGAGGCGGACCATGCTGTCCTCCGACCCGAGGAGGTCGCGGGCGAGCGCTCGGGCGAGTTCGGTCTTTCCGACGCCAGTGGGTCCAACGAGGAGGAACACCCCGTCGG
>Ga0194035_1000174_pt1 | contig 38810 bp, 40 predicted proteins | sample JunL2320m_MetaG_FD_148680 | JGI IMG/M metagenome (GOLD analysis project Ga0194035, IMG submission 148680) | Anoxic zone freshwater microbial communities from boreal shield lake in IISD Experimental Lakes Area, Ontario, Canada - Jun2016-L239-20m | ecosystem: Environmental > Aquatic > Freshwater >...
AGGATAATCTGCTCAAGCGCATGCGCAAGGTCGATCCGAAACAGGCTGAGCGGTATCGACAACGGACAGGGGAGTGAGGATGGGCGCCGAGTCAGGGTTTGTGCTCGCGCAACGCGCGGCCTCAGAAGGCCCTCGTTGGACGCGCGCAGTGAACCCTGACTTCGGTGCCCATCCAAAGGTGTGGAGCGAGATGCGAACAAAGGTGAGGTAAAAATGGGGATGCAAGGCGATTTCTTTCAATTGCTTAAAGAACAGGGTTATACGCTGGGAAGTTCCGTCCAGGTGGGAACCAGCCATGCGCTCACGAACGCCACCACGATTTTGGCTTTCAAGTATCGCGATGGCGTGCTGGTGGCAGGAGATCGCCGCGCGACTGCAGGCAACATGGTGATGTACGATCGCACGGATAAGGTGCTGGAGATCGATCGCCACAGTGTCATGGCGATTGCCGGTGTCCCAGCGACGGCCTACGAAATGGTGCGAGTGCTGGAACATTCCTTTAAATACTACCGGAGAACGCAGTTACAGGAATTGAGTTTTGACGGCAAGCTGCGCGCTGTCTCCAAGCTCTTAAAGGAGAATGTGCCTGCGGCGTTGGCTGGGACTGGCGCGGTGGTCCCGGTGTTTGCCGGTTATGACTTGGAGCAGGGCTCGGCCAAGATCTTTTTCTACGATATCCTGGGGGCGGAGTTTGAAGGGGTGGAATATGCCGTTTCCGGGTCCGGCTCCCCTACAATCCGAGGGATCTTGCATTATTTGAATACGTGGGGCGAGCAGCCCCTCAATGCGCTGCCGGAAGAACAGGCGATGGTGCAGGCGTTACGATTGCTTACGAGCGCGGCGGAATTCGATTCGGCGACCGGCGGTGTCAACCGGGAAGCAAGTTTGTACCCTGTCATTAAGTTGATTTCAGGAGCCGGTGTGCAGACGGTGCCGGATGCGACATTGAAACCTCTCTATGAATCACAGGTGGTGCGCTATGTATGAAGAGCCCTATCGTTGGGTGGAAGCGGTCGGCAATCGGCGGCAGTATCTGGACGAACAGTTCAAGCAGGGGAGCCCAGTCGTTGCGCTGACCTATGATGGAGGTATTCTCCTGACGACGGTGAGCAAGGGTACTCCGAAGCTCTACGAGATCTACGACCGGTTGGCATTGGGTGGGATGGGGCACCCCACAGATTTGGAAAAGCTTCGCTTCAGCTTGCTCGAAATGGCACACGTCGAGGGCTTCAACCGTTCGCCGTCTGATGTGACGGGACCGAGACTGATAAAGTACGGCATCGCTCCGGTCATTAAGCAGGCCTTTGAGGAAGTGTATAAGGCGCCGTTCATCGTACGTATTCTGGTGGCTGAGTTGGGGCAGAAACCGGAGAAGGACGCGCTGTTGACGATCAACTACGACGGAACTTTTGAGGAAATGACCGGGCATGCGGTTCTGGCCGCCACCACAGCTATTCAAGCGAAGATGCTGGCCTATCTTAGGGAGCAACAGCAGGCCACGCTGTCATTGGAACAGGCGTTGAATTTGGCATTGCGTGCCTGGGCAATCGGTTCAATGGCACAGCAACAGGATGAGGCGGACCAACAGGCTGAGGCCAAGCCGGCGGTGAGTGGATCAGGCTCATCCGCCTCCACCATCCCAAGCAGTAACGCTTTGATCGAACATGTGCGGGGCCTTGCCGGTGAACGGACAATCGAATGTGCGGTCCTTGAGCGCCAGGCTCCCGGAAGTTCCAAGTATCGCCCGCTCAAGCAAGCAGATCTTTCTCGCCTCCTGCCAGTGGCGCTTCAGTCCGTTGTGGCGAACTGAGATGTTGAACCGTATTTTCGGACTTGAAACCGAATACGGACTCTTGGTGAATCAAGAGCGGCCCGATCATTCCCCTACCTGGTTCGCGCACAAGATTCGAGACCATCTCTTTCACGTTCAGCGTCGAGGCATCCTCGATCTGCACCACCGGGGACACGATGAACCGCCTGGCAATGGAGGATTTCTCACGAACGCCGGGCGCATGTACCTCGATATGGGACATCTTGAATGGGCCTCGCCGGAATGCGAATCGCTCAGCGATGTGGTGGCAGCCGACCGTGCCGGCGATCAGTTGCTGCAAGATGCGATTCAAGATCTCGGGCTGGACGACACGGTCTCGTTGATCAAGAACAATGTGGATCATGAGACCGATGCGACATTTGGATCGCACGAGAACTATCTCGTCTCACGGCGCTTTCCCTTTACCAGGCGCGGGCTCGGACCCTTTGTGACCTTCCTTGTCACCAGGCAGATTTTTACAGGGGCCGGGCGTATCGGCGCGGCGAGCCCTCAGGAGGGCTGGGTTCAGATGGACCGGCTCCTTATGCCGCGAGAAGTGAGCCATCGCCATGCGCAGGAACCTCCCCTTCCGTTTCAGATCTCTCAGCGCGCAGACTACATCGTGAACGATTTCTTCGAATGGGTGCAGCAGAATCGCGCGATCGTGAATACCAGAGATGAACCCTTGGCCGATCCGAATCAGTTCCGTCGCATTCACCTTCTGCTGGGTGATTCAAACATGGCCGAGGTGGCGACAGCCTTGAAGTTGGGCACGACGGGACTGGTCCTTCAGCTGATCGAAGAGGGACATGCACCGCTCAATCTTGACCTCAATGAACCGGTCGAAACCATGCAGGAGCTGTCGCAGGATCAGAGCCGGCAATGGATCGTTCAGCTGCAATCTGGGAAGACGATTTCTGCCATCGATATTCAGGAAGTGTTTCTTGCTGCGGCGGAAGAGCACTATCGCGGGCAGGACGATGAAACTGATTGGGTGCTTGATCAATGGGAAGAGGTCTTGCAGGATCTACGCGGAGACTACCAGACGCTGGTGGGCCGCGTCGATTGGGCCTCGAAGCTATGGCTGCTCGACACGTTTCGCGAGGCGGAGAAAATGACGTGGGCAGACCCGGCATTGAAGAGCCTCGATCTGGAGTATCACAATCTCCATCAAGGTAAAGGGCTCTACTACGGCCTGATGGAAGAAGGGCGGGTTCCACGTCTCATTACGGACAAGGCCATTACGTTGGCGATGGACCATCCGCCACGCAACACCAGGGCATTTGGGAGGGGTGAACTCGTTCGCCATTTGTTGGCTTGCGGGCCTCCTGATGCGCCAGACGATCCCAAGCCGGAAGAACGATTTTCCCCCTCATACGTGATCAACTGGTCGATCTTCCAGCTGCGCGGATTGGCTCCCTTTCCCATGCCTGATCCGTTTAAAACCTACGTGCAGGAAGTGCGCGCCCATCTTCAAAAGTTCTGACCGGGCTGGCTTTCTGCATCCCATACAGCGTTCTCGCGTTGCTCTCAAGTATCGTGATAGGTGAGACGTAGAATTTCCGAACGCTCTTCCTCCGAAACTTTTCTCGTTTAACCTTTTACGTCTCACGGGTCGCTGCTCCTCATCTTCGTTCTTGCAAGAAATCCATAATCCGATTTTCTGCCCAGAAATGATCTTCCCCGTTGCTTGCCCATTGTAAGAATCCGCAATGGCCCCCGTGGCGAGGCGCCAGCACTCGAATCCTGGAGTTGCGCTGAATCGGCGGTACGGTAAACATGGAGTAGGGGATAAAGGGATCGTCTTGTGCCGTAATGATGAGGGTGGGGACGGCGATGGAACCGACGACATGGCATGCCCCTACGCGATTGTAGTAGTCGGCCCCGCTGGCGAACCCTCCGTCCGGGGCCGTATAGCGGTGGTCGAATTCACTCATCCTGGTGGTACTATCGAGATCCTTGAGATTCCATTTGCCGGGGAAGAGAGCAGCTTTTCGTCGCAGTCGTGCTTTGAGTTCCACGAGAAAATGTCTGTGGTAAATCCAGTTGCGCGGCTTTTCCAGAGCCTCGACACATTTCGGGGGGTCGATATTCGGACAGACCGCGATCGCGCCGGCCAGCGCTGCTTCTGACGAGCCAGCCTCTCCGGCTGCTTTCAGGATGAGATTCCCTCCCATCGAATAGCCGACTAGCCAGATGCGATTAAGACCATCCACGCGAGCCAATTCCTGGACGATGACTCGGTAGTCCTGACTCAAGCCGGTGTTGTAGAGCGTCGGGGTCAGGTGCTCAGTCCCGCCACAGGTTCGCTGATTCATCCGGATGACATTGAATCCCGCACGATAAGCTTTTGCAGCGATGCCGTGCATATAGTGAGACTCGCTGGAGCCTTCAAGCCCGTGCACGAGTATCAAGGTCCGGCACGCGGTTCGAGTGGGCTGCCAGTGGCAGAAGCCGAGCAACTGGGTATGCGGCTCGGTGGTGAAGAGGCGTGACTCAGTCGGGATTCCGGCAAGCAGTCCTCCACGAGGCCAATAGCCAGGGACAATCGTCATGAGATGCGGATTGCGGAACAATCCAGCTGGTGTAAACTCTCGCCCATTTGGTGGCATGGAGGCCATCATACAGAAAAGCTCATGAGCCAGAGCGTAGCCCGTCAGATCCTAAGACGCAAGACGGGTGGAAAGAAGCCAATTTCTCAATGATGAAAGAACGCAAAAGGGGCACTTCACTCTGTGAAGTGCCCCTTTTCTCTTAGATTGGCTCCCCGGGCAGGAGTCGAACCTGCGACCAGCCGGTTAACAGCCGGCTGCTCTACCACTGAGCTACCGGGGAATGAGATAGTCGCGTCCTCTGGCGGCGTATTCTAACAAAAGATATTCGTTGGTGGGAGACTTTTTTCTATTAGGACAATACTAGTCTTCTCTGCGCCTATCCAGTTACACGTCGAAATCTTCGGTTTCGTCCTCATTCGAGGTCGCGTCGCTCCTGCCTGCCGCGACGGATGCGTAGTGCTTTGCCCATGTCAGATAGAGATTTCCACTGTCGCGCATAGTGTCGGCAGCCTTGATAAGGGTCTGCGCCAAATCCGGGTCTTTCCCGCTGGCATGAATCTCAACTGCACGCCGTTCGAGCACTTTGGGATACTCGTGGATCAGCCCGGCAATTTCTTGAATGAGCTCATCAATCACATTATCTTCAGCTTCCATCTGTTCCTCCAGAATTACACCAACAAAAAACCCCATAGCGCAGGCGCCATGGGGTCTTGCGCGGGAGACCCGCTACACGAAACGGTTATCCTTGGTAGGCCTGCCCAAGCGCGGCGGACTCACCTTTTTTGCACATCAGCTTCCCGGTGGCGCTGACGGCCTGCATGGTGATGGCATAATGCTTGGCTGCGTCGCAGACGACCACGCAGAGGTCGCAGCCTTTACAACGGTCGATGGTCACTTCGGCCACCATTTTGGTCGGATTGAGGTCCAGGCAATTGGCCTCAGGACAATACATGATACACAACCGGCATCCCTTTTTGGCCACGCATTTTTCGTCGATGACTTGCGCTACGTTATACATGCGAGCTGGTTCCTTCTCTCTCGTTAGGCCGCCACGGCAGGATTACCGACTCGCAGCTCATACTTATTCTTCTCGGCCCATTCACTGGCGATTTCATAGGCCGCCTGCATGGTTGCCAGATTCTTGGCCAGCAACATTTCTTTCTTGGCAAATTTCTTCTTGATCGCTTCATCTAAGGAGGCGGTTCCACCGGAGGCGACGAACTTCTTTCCAAACCGTTCCTGTAAGGCGCCGTCCAGAGCTTCCATTGAGACGCATTTGGTGATACCTGCGACCGATCCGATCATCGACATATTCGTCGATAACTCGGTGCCGGCCACCTCGATCGCGAGTTCGGTTCCCGCAATGTAAAACACTTTAACATTTAGATCATTGAGACGTTCTATGTCGTCTGCCGACAGAAGTTCTTGGTCGGAGTTGATGATGACGAGGCCACCTTCCTTCACGCCGGAGTAGAAGGGCATGGTATAGCTCTTCCCCATGGTGATGACCTGGGGATGAAAGACCTGAATGACATCGGGAAATACCAGCTCACCACGGTCGTAGATCCGTTCGATGCCGATCCGACAATAGCTCTCCGCCGGCGCCATGCGTTTCTCGGCGCCGAAGAAGGGATTGGAGATCGAAAACTTGCCGTCGCGGTTGGCGGCCATGGCCAGGACATGCGCTGCGGTGACGGCGCCCTGTCCGCCTAATCCCGACATCCGGATGTTCAGTCTTTTCTTGATCATAGTCGTCTCTCCTCCAGAATCGGACTAGGCTCCCTGAGAGGCGAGCTGTTTTGCCGCGGCCTTCTTTTCCTTGTCCTTGGCGGATATCTCTGCCAGGAGCTGCTTGGCCGGTTCACTGATGTACTCTCTGTAGGCAAACCGCTCGGTCGGTTTTTCCGAGTCCCGCATTTCCTGGAGCCCTTCCATGCTGTTCTTTCCAATTTCAAGAATGCAAGGCGTATAGAGCTGGAGGTAGGTCGGGCCGATTTCGCGCGCGATCATGACCGCGTTTCGGACTACTTTCTCCACGAGGGAGGGTTTGCTGACGGTGCATTGGATCACATAATGGCAGCCTGATTCACGAGCGATTTCCGGCAGACGAACCTTGTCGAAGAGTTTCCCAACCGGCGCCATCTTGGCGACGAACCCTTTCTGCATCAGGCCGCTCTCCTGACCGCCGGTATTGGCGTACAGTTCGTTGTCAAAGCAAATCGTGGTGAACTTTTCCTGACGGAACCAGGCTTGCAGCGTCATGTCGAGGCCGATATCCACGGTGGCGCCGTCGCCGGCGAGCACAACTACGTCTTTCGTCCGGCCCGGGAAGCGGACGCTTAAGGCGCGCTTCAAGCCGGAGGCAATGGCGTTTTGGTTACCGAAGAGAGAGTGAATGTTGTGCACAGCCACCATGGGGAACACCAGGCTGGTGCAGCCGGTGGAGCCAACCATGACGGTGTCTTCGGGGTTCGGCAATGAGGCCAGGATGTATCGGAAGGCCATGGATTCCGGGCAGCCAGCGCAGAGAGAGTGCTGCTCGATCAGTTCCTTGCTGTTACCGATATCCTTCCAGCCCCGGTCTTCTTTGCCGTAGGTCGCGCTTTTGACCAGGTCTTGGTAGTCGGACGGCATGATGTCGTATAGGTCATCCGAAATCTTGATACGTTCCTTGCTCATGTTGGCCTCCTCGGTGCGTACGCCTTATTTAGGTTCAGGTCGTTTGTTCTTGCTGCTATAGATACGATCAACTGCCACGACCGGCCATCGACATGGTACGCATGCCGAGCAGGGTCTTGATTTCTGAAACAATAATCTCCGGTGGCATCGTCATGCCTCCGCAGACACGCGGGCCAGCGTTCACACGTTCGCTGTTCGGGATGGTGGCTTTAATTTCTTTGGCCAACCACCCGGTTACGTTGAACTCCGGGACGATAATGTGCTTGGCATTTTTTGTGGCTTCACGGATTTCCTCTCCTGGCCAGGGTCGCAAGGACTTGATCTTTACCAGGCCGCAACGGATGCCTTCGTCCTCAAGGAGCCGGATGGCTTCACGTCCCTGTGATACTGCCGTACCAGAGGCGACGATAAGGACTTCAGCGTCGATATTTTCGGTCTCGATCAACCCGTTTATCCACTTGATCGTGTGTTTGCGTGACCGTTCCACTGCTGCCCAGACTTCTTGCTGCCAGGAAGCGTGGGTGGCATAGCTGATGTAATTGCTCTTCATGACAAATGGGTCGCGCATCATCCGAACCGGCGGACATTCCATGTCCATGCAGGGCACGGGGGAGCGGTATGGGTCGTACGGGGGTAGGCACATGTCTGCCGGGGTAAGGTTAACGACGTCCTTGGTGTGCGTCACGAAGAATCCGTCGCAGCATAACGCCAAGGGGAGGTGCACGTCAGGCTCTTCCGACACCATGTAGCCCTTGAGGATCCAATCGAAGAAGTCCTGTGCGGTTTCCGCATGCCACACGAGCATGCCGGTATTCAGAAGATAGGCAATTTCAAGTGTGTCAGGTTGGATCGACAACGGTGAGTTGATGCCACGGCAGGTGACGATCATTTGAATCGGCAACCTTGCGCCGGACCACATCGGAAAGTTCTCCATCGCGCGCATCGTGCCAGGTCCCGCAGTTGTCGTAAACACGCGCGCTCCACCGAAGGCCGCTCCCGCGCATTGGGACATGACGGCGAATTCGCTCTCGCCACGGAAGTAGTCGCCAATATAACCTTCGGCAAAGAGTTCGCCGATCAAGGCGGCCGCTTCGCTCTGCGGGGTAATCGGATAGGCGATCATCACGTCGCAGCTGGCCCGCCGGAGCGCTTCCTTGATGACCTCGCTGCCCGTAAAAAAAGACGGCGTGCGCGGTGCGTCGTTCATCATCGTCCAGGTGTCGGTAAAGGTCTGCCCTTTTTTATTTTTTGTGCCGATGACGGAATGTGTGTCTGCCATGATGTAGGCTCCTTTCACTGTCTTCAGAACCTCAAACTGCGTAGCGTAGTTTAGGCTCCGTGCTTGGCTGACGTCAGCCGTGGTTGAACCGTCCCTTTTAATCTTTTCACGGTATCGGCCAGCCTCATGATTTTCTCAACCGATGCGTCACGGAAGGATAGCATCGCATCTTCATGACCTGCTTGAGCGCACATGGCAATCGTATAGCAGGAGGTGCCGCCCCGAATGATTTTGAGCGACAAATTCGCTTGATGGCAGTGGACCCCGATGAACATGCAGCAATCGATCTTGTTGTGCCAGATGGTCAGATTCGGGTGGTTGGGGTTGATCTCGACTTCAGGATTGATCTTCGGGTATTTGGGGCGATAGTCCGGCATCGGGATCAGCATGGGCGTTTGCCCCGGCTGCACGCATTCTTTAAGCGTGTTGTACAAGTGGCGGATGGCTGTGGCCTTCTTGGCCGCCTTCTCATTCCAGGCCCATAGGACTAAGGGGCCTGGGAAGAGGGTCGGCACCTTGGCCATGAGGAATTGTTTCGCCGCTTCCTCGTACGCCTTTTCCTCTGGAACGATGACACCGTTGATATGAGCTTCCCCAGGATTCGGTAAGCAAATACCCATACTCGCTGCCGATGGAGGAAGAAAATGTTCCGGGCCTGGTAGGACACGATACTGAGTCATTGCAGTTCACTTTCCGAAAGGGGTAAATAACGGGAAACCAAGGTCTTCCGATGATTCTAAGCGTCTAGTACTCTAAGCTTTTTCCGTGCTCCCCGCAACATCACAGAAGCCCCACGGCTGAGAAATTTTGGGCTACCGAACCAGGGAAGCTTAGGCCTTTTGTCCAGGGAAGAGGGCAGTGCCTACAGGCAGCACTCGCGCCCACCTAGCGTGCATTCAACGGTCTGATTATAGGGTCCTCTTGTCCAATCTGTCAAACCAATCGGTAAGCGCTCGATAGCTATCGGCTCGTTTGCTCGCACACTAGATGCAAGCATAAAGCGCGATATATTGTGCGGTGTTACGGTAGTTGCTTGCAGGCTGGGATGGATCCGAGGGCACAGGCTCGTTCAAGATCCTCTTTGGCGAGCTCCCCTTGTAGCCGTTTTCGATAGAGTTTTGCTCTGGCCGTCAGGGCTGCAACATTCGCAGGATCCACTTGGATAACGATGGACAGATCCGCAAGCGCCTGTTCCGGCTGATTCAGCATAAGAAAAACCTTGCTTCTCAGTGCATAGGCCTCTTTGTGATAGGGAATCCAGCTTTCATGCGTTGGGGTATTGAGGAGCTTCTGCAGAGTGGCTAACGCGGGGCGCCATTGTTTGGAGTCTGCCTGGTGCCGGGCTTTCGTCGTGGAGAGATAAATCAGGCGCTGGCGGGCGATATCGGCGAACGGGTCGAGCTCAAGAACCTGTTCGTAGGCAGCGGCAGCCTCGTCTGACTGTTTCAGCCAGGTGAGGACATCTCCTTTCCCAATCCACGCCCATACATTCTTGGCGTCGAGTGCGATGGCACGATCGAAGTCTGTCTTGGCTTTATTCAGATAGCCGCTGTATTCCGAGGATTGCGTTTGTTGGGAGAAGGCGAGGGAGACCAGCTGGAGATAGGTTTGCCCGCGCACAATCAGTGGATCGACGTAGTGATCATCAAGAGTGATCGCGTCGGTGCTGAGCTGGATTTTGTCCCGCAGATTCGATGTATGGAGAGCCGTTTCGAGCACCGTACGCGCCTGTTGGAGTGAGGCAGATTTCCCGTTTGGATTGATTTCCAACATTCGGACGCCGATCGGTTGTTGGTGAAGCTCTTTCAATTGCGAACGTAATTGATGATTCTCCCGCTGCAGCTGGTGAAAGTGTTGCGCGAGTTGCTGGTCGGATTGAAGTCGGCGTATCGCATCCGTCAGACTGCCGATATCGACTGTGGCACGAATGCGTATGAAGAAAACGGGACGATCACGTTCGAAGGAGCGGCTGGATTCGAGGATTTCCGTTTCCGTAATCGCCGCAGCAATCGTTCTGATTTCCAGGGAGCTGGCTTGCGTGCTTCTCCCGCCAGATTCTTTTTCCACATCATGAAATGTGGATTCGAGATAGACTCCCGCTTCTTCCACTGCTTTGCGTTGGGCCCGTTGAAGGACTTTTTCTTCTGCGCCGGCCAGAGTGTCGCCGTCTGCCATAACGTATTGACTGTCGGCAATGACGGTTTTCGTGGAGGCGCTGAAGGCAGAGGGCTCCCATAGAAGGAAGGCAAAGAGGGAGAGGTAGAACAGTCGCCGATACAGTTCCATCAGACAACTATACCGCTCAATGGGTAAGGGGGCAATGCGTTCGGAGCGCCAGATCTCTGGCTACCGTTCCTTCGGAAAGACTTGAGTAAATGGGTGGACTTCAACCCGATCAAATATGCCATGAATGGTATAGGGGTCTTCACAGGCGAACCGTTGCGCCTCTTCCAGCGAGTCTGCTTCGATGACGATAAGACTTCCAGTTTTATCTGAAAGCGGCCCGGCAAGCACTATTCGGCCCTGCATATCGAGAGGCTCTATCTTGGCAAGATGTGCCGACCGGTGGATTTTCCGTTTGGTTTCCCCGTCGGGACCGTCGAATCCGAGTATGACAAATTTCATAAATGTCTCGAGGGTTGAGGGTTAGGGTTCCGACTTCAGGCTAAGTCCTCTAGCGGGCAGCGATCTTTATAGCCGGTGGTCGTCTCATGCCACCAGCGAACTTCTTGTTCTCCGAGCTTCCAACATAGATAGACCACTCGTCCGTCATGAAGATGGGGGAAATCACAAAGACCCAGATCCAGGTCCTTCACCAGGATGCCGAGTTCCTGAATCGCCTGAAGATTTGCACTGACTTGTTGCAGACCCAAGATGTAGAGGTGTCCAACGGTACTGCCCCCGCCATACTCGGCCTGGGCGCTGGCTTTTTTGATATCTTCTTTCGTGCGTGACAAGACAGCTTTGGCTTGCTGGATTGATGTCAACTTGGAATTGAGCTGGGGAATGAGGCGATTGGCCTCGGACAATGTAAATATTCGCTCGTGCTGTCCCTGTTCGTCGTCGTGCGCCATAGTGTGCTCCCGCGAAGCGGCTCATGTAGTAGCACACCATTCTTTTGCGCTGCAACCACAGGTGCAGCGTTGCCGTCAGGAGCAGCGGGGGCCGGCTGGACCGACTCAGCGCGAAGTGGCTAGCGTGAAAAAAAAGATATCTCTGTTGACAAGGAACACAGCCCGCGTTATTATCCACCCACTATCTCAGCTCGGTTCAAAGTTATCTCCACACACAAGACTCCCGGGGCGCATCTCGATACAAGTCATAAATGCTCAGAGTAACAGAGGCGAATCAGCTCGGCATGAGTTCCGGCCTGCAACAATATCCGCACCATGAGACAGAGTCGTACTCTGATAGTAATAATCGAAAACAGGTAAGTCCCTCACGGATCATCCTCTTTTAGCTAATAGACACGACACAATCATCAACGCATTACCATTTACTTTTTCTAGTGCAGTTCGTGGATAATTTCCCATGGTTCACCATGTGCGATTGCTGCCATAACGATGCAGCTGAGGGCTTGAGAGGAAACTCATGACACAAACGAAGGGGGAGGTTATGCACCTGGCGGAGCTCAAGCAGAAGTCCATCGCCGATCTCAATGAGGTGGCACGCGATCTGAAGATCGATGGCGCACCGAATCTGCGGAAGCAGGAATTGATTTTTGCAATTCTACAGGCGCAGACCGCGAACAACGGCGTGGTCTTCGGCGAGGGCGTGCTCGAAACGCTCCCTGATGGGTTCGGATTTCTGCGCGCTCCCGATTCAAACTATCTTCCCGGTCCCGACGACATCTATATCTCGCCCTCTCAAATCCGGCGTTTCAATCTGCGCACCGGCGATATTGTATCCGGGCAGATCAGACCGCCGAAGGAGAGTGAACGGTACTTTGCGTTACTCAAGGTCGAGAAGGTCAATTACGAAGACCCCGAAGTGTCTCGCGACAAGATACTCTTCGATAACCTGACGCCGCTCTATCCGGAAGAGCGTTTGGTCCTCGAGTTCGATCGTGAAGAATATTGCACCCGCGTGATGGATCTCACGACCCCGATCGGCAAAGGCCAACGTGGGTTGATCGTCGCCGCTCCCCGAACCGGAAAGACGATGTTGTTGCAGGCTATCGCTCGAGCCATTCTGAAAAACCACAAGGAAGTGACCTTAATTGTACTGCTCATCGATGAGCGGCCGGAAGAAGTCACCGACTGGCAACGGCAGGTGAAGGCCGAAGTTATCAGCTCCACGTTCGATGAGCCGGCCCAGCGCCATGCCCAAGTGGCTGAAATGGTGCTGGAAAAGGCCAAGCGGCTGGTCGAACATAAAAAAGATGTCGTGGTGCTACTGGACAGCATTACCCGCCTGGCGCGTGCCTACAATACCATCGCGCCGCCAAGCGGCAAGGTGTTGTCGGGAGGATTGGACTCGAACGCGCTTCAGCGGCCGAAACGGTTCTTTGGGGCGGCCCGCAACATCGAAAACGGCGGGAGCCTCACCATTATGGCGACCGCGCTTGTCGACACCGGTAGCCGGATGGACGATGTGATTTTTGAAGAGTTCAAAGGGACGGGTAATATGGAAGTCCATCTCGATCGCCGTCTGGCCGACAAGCGGCTCTTCCCAGCCATTGATATTGCCCAGTCCGGGACGAGAAAAGAAGAATTGCTGGTGGATAAGGATCGTCTCAATAAGATGTGGATTCTACGCAAGGTGTTAAGTCCGCTTGGGACGATGGAAGCCATGGAGTTTCTCATGGACAAACTGCATGGCACTAAGACCAATCAGGAATTCCTGCAGTCAATGAATCGATAATATCCGGCTTGTATCTGGTTACTGGGACAGGGTACAGTGGCAGATCTTCGAATAGGCGAAGGCTGATCAATGTGACGTCGGGGGAGTGTGAATTATGAAGAAGGGTATCCATCCCGTGTATCGGGAAGTTGGAGTGCATTGCGCCTGCGGCAATAAATATAAGACCAGATCAACGGGCGGCGATATCAATGTCGATATCTGTTCGAACTGCCATCCATTTTTCACGGGGACGCAGAAGATCATCGATACTGAAGGGCGCGTTGAACGATTCAAGAAGAAGTACGCGAAGAAAGACAAGTAGCTCGAGAAGAGGTCATACGAGGGACCCTGCTTCGCTGAGGGGCAGGGTCTCTTTGTTTTTGTGCGGCAAGAGGTTGAGAACGAATCGGCAGGAAACGGAGCCATGGAAGCAGTCTTACTGAAAAAATGGGAAGTGCTGGCCACTCGGTTTGATGAGTTGACGAATCAGCTCATGGATCCGTATCTGATGAGCCAACCCTCGCAGTTACACAAGGTCAATAAGGAGCGAACGGATATCGAACCGGCAGCCAAGCTTCTTGCCACCTATCGAGACAACGCAAGGCAGTTGGAAGAAGCCGCTCAAATTCTTGCAGATCCCACGGCCGGGGCCGAGTTTTATAAGATGGCGATGGATGAGAGCGCCGCTCTCGAACGCCAGCAGCACGAGATCGAACAGCAGGCTCAAGAGCTGCTCATTCCTAAAGATCCGCGAGACGACAAGAGCCTGCTCCTTGAAGTCCGCGCCGGGACCGGTGGTGACGAGGCGGCGCTCTTTGCCGGAGAGCTGTTCCGCATGTATAGCAAGTATGCTGAGACCAAAGGATTCAAAGTGGATATGGTCGAAGCCACAGAAACCATGGGCGGTGGCTACAAGGGGGTCGTTGCGTTGATCGAAGGCAAGGGCGCCTATAGCCATTTCAAATTCGAGGCCGGGGTCCACCGGGTACAGCGTGTTCCCGTCACTGAGGCCAGTGGCCGGATTCATACGTCGACCGTCACCGTCGCCGTCATGCCTGAGGTGGACGAGGTCGATGTCCACATCGATCCCATGGATCTCCGAATTGATACCTTTTGTTCCTCCGGTGCCGGAGGCCAGAGCGTCAATACGACAAAGTCGGCGGTGCGGATCACCCATATTCCAACCGGTGTGGTGGTGAGTTGCCAGGACGAACGGTCGCAGCTGAAGAATCGCACCAAGGCGATGAGGACCCTGCGGGCCAGAATCGTCGAGGCGGAGCGAGAGAGGCAGGACGCGGAAATTGCACAGAATCGTAAGGCTCAGGTGGGCACGGGCGAGCGGAGCGAGAAGATCCGCACCTACAACTTCCCGCAGAATCGGGTGACTGATCATCGGGTCGGCGTGACCTTACATAAGCTGGAACAGGTGCTCGAGGGCGACCTCGGTGAACTCGTTCAGGCCCTGAAGGCGCAGCGTCAGCAAGAAGTGGGAGCGGTTTGATATGGACGCGGTAGCTCTGCCCCCTCAATCAGCTGGACAGGCGACGCTAGGGGAGATGATTGCCGAGGCACGACGACTATTGGAACAGGCCGGTATCGAGAGCGCCGGGCAGGAAGCGCTCTGGATCGTGGAGCATGTGCTCCGGCTTCCTGTACACCATATGGTGACCGATCGGGAACGACTGCTGTCTTCCGTCGAGCTGGCGACCGCGAGGGGGCTGGTCATGAGGCGGGCCGGTCGAGAGCCCTTGCAATATATTTTGGGGACTCAAGAGTTTTGCGGACTGGAGTTTCATGTGAACCGGGCGGTACTCATTCCGAGACCGGAAACAGAGCTGTTGGTGGAGTATGCTGCGCAACGAATTCCTGCTGAACAGAAGGCTATCATTGTCGATGTCTGTACGGGATCAGGATGCATCGCTGTGGCGATTGCACGGAAGAGGCCTCGTGTGCATGTGATCGCGACTGATCTCTCGAACCCCTCGCTCGCTGTCGCCAGGCAGAATGCCGTCTACCATGCGGTAGGTGAACGCATCACATGGCTGGAAGGTGACCTGTTGGGAGCATTGGCGGAGCAGGGACTGGAGGGGCAGGTAGATCTCATTGTCTCAAACCCCCCCTATATTGCGGAGGCTGATTGGGCGACACTCCAGCCTGAAGTGCGGCTGTTTGAGCCGAAGGGTGCGTTGGTAGCGGGTCCCCAGGGGACGGAGTTGCACGAACGATTATTACACGAATCTGGTCGATACCTGTCTCCCGGCGGTGCATTAATTATGGAAATCGGCGCAGGCCAGGCTCGTGCGATGCGTCGGATTGTCGAGCAGACACCAGGGTGCAAATTCCATCGACTGATCTACGACGAAGCAGGGCTTGAGCGGGTGGTGATTGTGGAGCGAATCGGGACATAGACGATGGATCGTACAATCATCACCGGCGGAACGCCGCTTCAAGGAGAGGTCCAGATCAGCGGGGCTAAGAATGCTGCGTTGCCGATCTTAGCTTCTACTATTCTCGGCGGCGGCGAGTGTGTGATTACCAATGTGCCTCGCGTGGTGGATGTTGTCACCATGGGCAAGTTGTTGGGCATCTTGGGTGCGAAGGTACACTATGAGGGGAATCGCGCGGTCATCAACGCTGCGATGATCACGTCGACCCAGGCTCCGTACGATCTGGTGAAGACCATGCGGGCCTCTGTGCTCGTGTTGGGGCCGCTGTTGGCGCGATGGGGGGAAGCCACGGTGTCGATGCCCGGTGGCTGTGCAATTGGGTCACGGCCCGTCAATCTCCATCTTGCCGGACTGGCCAAAATGGGTGCGGAGGTGTCGATGGAACATGGGTATATTCACGCCAAAGCGAAGCGGTTGACAGGGGCACAAATCTATTGCGATACGCCGACGGTCACCGGAACGGAAAATCTGATGATGGCTGCATCCCTCGCCCAGGGGACCACGGTCATTGAAAACGCCGCGAAGGAACCGGAGATTGTGGATCTCGCGAATTTTCTCGTAAAGCGAGGGGCTCGCATCGACGGCGCCGGGTCGGATGTCATTACGATCGAAGGTGTTCGTGAGTTGCATGGGAGCGATCACGATGTCATTCCGGATCGCATCGAAGCCGGCACATATCTTGTGGCCGGGGCCATTACGCGGGGGGCGGTGACGATCGATCGATGCCGTCCGAATCATTTGGACGCATTGCTGATGAAGTTGCGGGAAGCAGGCGTCGAGATGCAGGTGGAGAAGGAACGGATTCATCTCAATGCGGTATCGCGACTCAAAGGGATCGATATCCGGACGTTACCCTATCCAGGCTTTCCTACCGACATGCAGGCACAGATGGTGGCATTGATGACGGCTGCCGAGGGTACAAGCGTGATTACGGAGACGGTGTTCGAAAGCCGCTTTATGCACGTTGAGGAGCTGCGACGGATGGGGGCCGATATTAAGGTCGAAGGCAATCGTGCGGTAGTGACCGGACCGACCAGGTTGGCCGGGGCTCCGGTGATGGCGTCCGATCTTCGTGCGAGTGCAGGATTGGTCTTGGCCGGACTTGCAGCAGAAGGCACGACGGAGATTCTCCGGGTCTACCATCTGGATCGTGGCTATGAACGGATGGAGGAGAAATTGTGTGGATTAGGTGCGACGATTGCCCGTCACAAAGAGGGTGGGGCTCCGGCCGAGACTCGCTGACATCATGCTGACGATTGCCTTGTCGAAGGGGAAAATGTTGGACCTCACGCTGGACGTCTTTCGCCGAGCGGGATATGCACTAGGGAGCCTCGCCACCGAGAGTCGCCGGCTGGTGTTCCCCTGTCCGGAGATCGGAATGACCTTCCTGATCGTGCGGCCGACTGATGTGCCGACCTATGTTGAATATGGCGCAGCGGATGTCGGGATTGTCGGGAAAGATGTCTTGATGGAGCAGGACAGCGACGTATATGAGCCATTGGATTTAGGGTTCGGAGCGTGTAGAATCGCTGTCGCTGCGCTCAAGGGGCAGGCCTCACGCGACCGGCTGTCCTCAAAAATTCGGGTGGCGACCAAGTATCCGAAGATCACTGAGCGGTATTTCAATCAGCGTGGCGTGCCGGTCGAAATTATCAAGTTATATGGTTCGATTGAACTGGCGCCGTTAGTTGGTCTGGCCGATCGGATCGTCGATCTGGTCGAAACCGGCAACACGCTGAAGGCGCATGACCTGGTTGAAGTGGAGTGCATCGCGCAGTCCACGGCCCGGGTCATCGTCAATCGAGCGAGTTTGAAGCTGAAGCATGCGGTTGTCACAGAGCTAATTAAAAAGCTTCGGGCTGTCAGCAGCCCATCAACAGGGTCTCGAACAGCTGCTCCACGCAAGTCTTTGCGTGGGGCAGGTCGAACGGTCAAACGGACGCGCAGATGAAGATTGTGATCTCCACCGAGCGAGCCTTCCTCCCAGCACTCAAGAAAGTCGCGTCGCGTGCTCGCGTGCAGGGGGCTGCCGTGGAGAAGACGGTTAAGTCGATTTTGCAAGCCGTGGAACGGGGCGGGGATAAGGCTGTCCTCCGCTATACGAAACAGTTCGACCGCGTCTCCATGAAAGCGACGGAGTTGCGCGTCACCCCCGAAGAAATCAAAGAGGCCTATTTCCACATCAGAAAAGACGAGGGGGACGCACTCCGGTTTGCAGCCAAGCGGATCACGTCATTCCACGAACGCCAGCGCATCAAGACTTGGATGTATCAGGACAACGAGGCGACGTTGGGGCAGGTGGTCACGCCGGTCGATGCAGTCGGGCTGTATGTGCCGGGTGGCAAGGCCGTCTATCCCTCGACGGTCTTGATGTGTGCGATCCCGGCCAAGGTCGCGGGCGTCTCCCGTGTGGTGATGTGTACCCCACCGCAAAAAGGCCCGATCAATCCCTACTTGTTGGTCGCAGCCGACATTGCCGGCGTCACGGAGATCTATCGCGTCGGGGGCGTGCAAGCCGTCGGAGCGATGGCCTATGGGACCAAGACGATCCAGCGCGTCGACAAAATCGTGGGCCCCGGCAATATTTATGTTGCGACGGCAAAGCGGCTCCTCTACGGCACGGTCGGGATCGACATGGTGGCAGGTCCAAGCGAACTGCTCGTCGTCGCAGATGGCGACGCCAAGCCGGCGCATGTCGCGGCTGATCTTCTCTGCGAAGCGGAGCATGACGAGGATGCGCAGGTTTATCTTGTCACCACATCGGCCCAGTTGGCGAAGGATGTAGTGCGACTCATCGGCAGCCAGTTGAAAGGGCTCCAGCGGGAAAAGATCGCGGCCAAGTCCATTGCGCGCCATTCAGTGGCTTTCGTGGTCGCCACGATGGACGAGGCTATCGATGTGGCCAACGAGATTGCTCCAGAACATTTGACGCTCTCGGTCGATGAGCCGTTCGACTATCTGGAGAAAATCCGTCACGCGGGGGCGCTCTTCTTGGGCCGGTACACTCCCCCATCGGTCGCAGATTACATTGCAGGCCCGAATCACGTCTTGCCAACCGGCGGGACGGCGCGTTTCTTCTCGGCCCTGTCCGTCCACGATTACCTCAAGGTGAGCAACATCGTGCACTATACGCGCGAAGAGTTGAGCAAGGTAAAAGATCATCTCGTTCGATTGGCCCACATTGAAGGATTCGACGCCCACGCGAAATCGGCCCAGAGCAGGTTCTCATGAAGAAGAACGGATCGGCACCCCGACAGTCGTCGATTCACCGTGCCACCAAGGAAACGGATATCCATGTCGAATGGACCCTGGACGGCAGCGGGCAGGGAAAGATCGATACAGGGATTCGCTTCTTCGACCACATGCTGGAGCTGCTGTCCAAGCACGGCTTCTTCGATCTGACGGTCAAAGCCAAGGGCGATATCGATATCGACGAACACCACACGGTGGAGGATGTCGGCATCGTCATGGGCAAGGCCCTGCATCAAGCGTTAGGCGAAAAGGCGGGGATCAAGCGATTCGGGTTTGCCTCAGCCCCACTCGATGAAACGCTGGCGCAAGTCACCGTGGATCTCAGCGGCAGGCCCTACCTCGTCTACAACGTATCGTTGCCGGATCGGAAGATCAAGACGTTCGACATAGGCCTGTTCGAAGACTTCTTTCAAGCCTTTGTGACGCACGGTGGCCTGAATCTCCACGTGAATCTCATGTACGGCCGCAACCCGCACCATATCATGGAAGCCACCTTCAAGGCGCTAGCCAAGGCCCTCGATCAGGCGACGATGTTAGAGGAGCGTCTGGCAGGAAAGGTGCTGTCGACGAAGGGAATATTGTAGCTGGCGTCTAATTAGCAAAGCCGAAGGGTTTTCAAGGGGGACAGGCCATATGAGTAGCTTGTCCCCCTTCTTAATTTGTGCACTGATGAGTGGCAGGATCATTCTGGTTGCGGTATTGTTACACCTTTCTGAGACTTGAACGGTTTACATGATCGCCATTATCGATTACGGCATGGGCAATCTCCGCAGTGTCTCCAAAGCCTTTGAGACGGTGGGGCATCAGGCGGTGGTCACGCGTGACGCAAAGGTCATTGGAAATGCGAGTCATGTCGTCCTGCCTGGTGTTGGTGCCTTTGGCGATTGTATGGCCAACGTCGAGCGGTATGGGCTGGCGGAACCGATACGCACAGCGATTCAATCGGGAAAACCATTTCTGGGAATCTGTTTGGGACTCCAATTGTTGTTTGAAGAAAGTGAGGAGTTTGGGACTCACAAGGGTCTCGGCATTATTTCCGGCAAGGTCAGACGATTTGCTCCCGGCCAGGGGTTGAAGGTGCCACACATGGGTTGGAACAACGTCACGATGGAGCGGTCCTGTCCCCTGTTCGAAGGGATCCCCGATGGATCACACTGGTACTTTGTGCATTCATTTTATGTCGATCCTTCTGACACGAGTGTTGCGGCAACCACAACGGACTATGGGATGTCGTTTGTCTCGAGTATCTGGCGGGACAATGTGGTGGCTTGTCAGTTCCATCCAGAAAAGAGCCAGGCCGTTGGGTTGCAGCTCATTAAGAACTTTGGATCCTGGCACACATAGATGTCATGGATAAGGCATGAGGAGTGAACTAGTGAACATACAAAACAAGGGAACCGACGCCTTATGCCTGACGCTTCACGCACTTATGCTGACGGTTCTTGTACTGGTGGTTGCCAGCTGCAGCGGGGCGAAAGTGACCACGAAATCATCAGCGGAGTTGCCGCGCTATCAGATTCGAACCATCGCATTGATGCCCTTCACGACCCTTACGACGCCACAGGTGAGAGATATTGCCGCTCAGACCTTCTCAGTGCCGCCGGAGATTCGCAGGTCCGACATATCGATGGCGGTGACGTCGTCCGCCGAGCCATCTCTTCGGCAAACAGTCACAGTGCCGACTGAGGCCGGGGATATCCTGACACAATTACTTTGGAATCGGTTAAAGACAAGGCAGGGGATGACAGTGCTTTCGCCTGGTGAGGCAGCGAAAGCGCTCGGGGCCCCGGCGATGCCGCAACCTTCCGCCGGTCAGTCCCTGGCAGTGGCTGTGGCAAATCGGCTCAAGGCGGATGCCGCGCTGATCGGCCAAGTGTTGGTGTACCAGGAACGGGTCGGGGGTCGCTTTGGCGCCAGCCCTGCGGCAACAGTGGGTTTTGAGGCCAAACTTATTGCCGCTGATGGGCAAGTCCTGTGGGAAGGAAATTACTATGAGAAGCAGCGGCCAATGAATGAAGACGTGATGGGATTTATCCAACGTAGGGGGATGTTCGTCACGGCGGAAGAGCTGGCGGCGTATGGAGTCGAACATATGCTACATGAGTTTCCGTTTGGAACGGTTGAGGATCACTGAGGGAAAACGGTTGAGTGTATGCTCGTCATTCCCGCGATTGATTTAAAAGATGGCCGTTGCGTGCGGTTGTGTCAGGGCGACATGGCGGCTGAAACGGTCTATTCCGACGACGTGACTGCTGTCGCGAGGCAATGGCAGCAAGGCGGCGCAACACTGATCCATGTGGTGGACTTGAATGGGGCCGTGGAGGGGGAACCGCGCAATCTTTCACAGATCGAGACGATCATTCACACCGTGAGCCTAAAGATACAGGTTGGAGGAGGTATCCGATCAATCGAGACGGTGCGTCGCTATCTCGGGGCAGGTGTGAGCAGGGTGGTACTCGGCACTGCGGCATTGACAGATCGGTCTTTCTTGGAAAAGGCCTGTCAGGAATTTCCTCGACAGATTTTATTGGGACTGGATGCGCGAGATGGGAAGGTGGCGGTCAAGGGTTGGACCTCGATTTCAGAGACGAAGGCAACAGATTTGCTCAAGGAGCTTGCAGCCTATGCCTTGGGCGCCGTGATCTATACGGACATTGCCCGCGATGGTATGTTGGGTGGGCCGAATCTGGTGGCGTTGCGGGAAGTGGTGGAATTGTCGTCTTTCCCCGTGATCGCCTCTGGCGGTATTTCCCGGGTCGAGGATCTGCGGGCGGTACAGGCGCTTGGCACTAGAGTTGAAGGTGCGATCGTGGGGAAAGCCCTCTACGATGGCAAATTAGATTATCGGGCCGCTCTTGCAGCCCTCCGTAAGGCATGATGAATTCTTTCCTGACATGTTCGTTTCACGTTTCACGGTTCACGTATCACGTGTTGTGATGTTGACCAAACGCATAATCCCTTGCCTGGATGTCAAAGATGGTCGCGTCGTCAAAGGCGTGAGCTTTGTGAATTTGCGTGATGCGGGAGATCCGGTCGAAGTGGCCACGGTCTATGATCGCGAAGGAGCCGATGAGCTCTGTTTCCTGGACATCACAGCCTCTCATGAGAACCGGAATACCATCATCGACGTGGTTGAGCAAACGGCGGCGCGGGTGTTCATGCCGCTGACTGTCGGCGGGGGAGTGAGAACGATCGAGGACATCCGGGCGCTGTTGAACGCAGGCGCGGACAAGGTGAGCATCAATACGGCGGCGGTCCAACGGCCTGGATTTGTGAAGGAAGCGGCAGAGCGATTCGGGACGCAATGTATCGTCGTGGCGATTGATGCCAAGCGTCGCGCTGTGCCGGCAGCAGGGTGGGAAGTGTTCACCCATGGTGGCCGTAAATCAACCGGTCTCGACGTCGTCGATTGGGCGAAGACGATGGCGCAATATGGGGCGGGCGAGATTTTGCTCACGAGTATGGATCAAGATGGGCAACAGCGAGGATACGACCTCGCGTTGACGGCCACCGTGTCGGAGACTGTATCGATTCCAGTGATCGCGTCGGGTGGCGTGGGGAGTTTGGATCATCTTTACGACGGATTCGTCAGGGGCAAGGCCGATGCGGTGCTGGCCGCGTCTATTTTCCATTTTCGAACGCACACGATTCAGGAGGCGAAAGCCTATCTTCGTCAGAAGGGAGTAGCGGTTCGATAATGGATATGGGGCGATTGAAATTCGATGCTCAGGGGCTGATTCCGGCGGTCGTGCAGGATTGGCAGGACGGCACAGTTCTGATGGTGGCCTTCATGAATCAGGAGGCATTACAAAAGACCATCGAGACGAAGTCCGTGCATTTCTGGAGCCGGTCGCGCCAGACGCTATGGGAAAAGGGTGAGACCTCCGGGCACAGACTGCAGCTCAAGGACCTGTTTCTAGATTGTGACGGCGATGCCCTCCTCGTGAAAGTCGAGCCGGTCGGCCCGACGTGCCACACAGGGGAGCGGGCCTGTTTTTTTTCGCGTCTTGACTCACCGGAAACGAAGACATCCGAGTCCTGGGGTGGAATCCTCGAACGCCTCTACCAGACGATCCAAGAACGGAAGCGTCAGCCATCGGGTGAGTCCTACACATCCAAATTGCTGGAAGGCGGGGTTGATCGAATTTTGAAGAAAGTCGTCGAGGAAGCCGGCGAGGTGGCGATTGCTGGGAAGGGCGGAAAGAAGGACGAAATCATTTATGAAACGGCGGATCTGTTATTCCATACCTTGGTGGCGTTGGGGTACCACAGCATCACACCTCAAGAGGTCTATCAGGAGCTGGCGACTCGGTTTGGAAAGTCGGGCTTGAGAAAGGGAAGCAGCTCATGAGCGAGTGCCTTTTTTGCAAAATCGTCGAGAGAGCCATTCCCGCGGCACTTGTCTATGAAGACGACTTGGTGGTCGCGTTCGACGATATCAATCCCCAGGCGCCGACGCATACGCTCGTCATCCCACAAAAACATGTTGTTTCAATTGCGGAATTACAAGAGTTAGATGTCGGGCTGCTTGGACATTTGATGCTGGTCGGCAACAAGATTGCAAAATTGAAGGGCATTACCGACTCCGGCTACCGGTTCGTCGTCAATACCGGTGCACATGGTGGGCAGAGTGTGTTTCACCTTCATCTCCATGTCTTGGGCGGGCGACACATGGCCTGGCCTCCCGGCTAATGCCCTGCCGACACGTTGACAGGTTTCTTTTCCGTCTGTTACTCTGACCGGTCTATTTTACGACCACTTACGTTTATCTTTCCTGCCGATACTCGGTGGGGAAATAGGAGCCGCGACTCCCGTGGGCCGAGGTCTGATTTCTGAAGATGTGATCAACCAAGTCAGGGATCGAGTCGATATCGTCGAGGTGGTAGGGCATCACGTGAGTCTGACCCGTGCCGGCCAGAACTTGAAAGGTCTCTGCCCTTTCCATCAGGAAAAATCGCCTTCCTTTACGGTCAGTCCTTCCCGCCAGATTTTTCATTGTTTCGGATGCGGCGCGGGCGGCAACGTGTTTACGTTTCTGATGCGGATCACCGGGGCGAACTTTCCTGAAACGGTCCGTGAACTCGGGCAGAAATTCGGAATTGACGTGCCTGACAGCGGGCCGACCGCTGGGCCTCACGCAGCGCAGGCGAGTCGCCTTGAACCGCTCAATCGGGCGGTCACTGCGTGGTTTCAAGAGAATTTGCGGAATGGGGTAACCGGTGCGACGGCGCGGGACTATCTGTCCGGTCGGGGTATTCACGCTGGGACGATCGAGCGATTTGAAATCGGCTGTGTGCCGGATGAGTGGGACGGGCTTATCAAGGCGCTGAGCAAACAGGGTTTTGCACAGAGTGATTTGGCGGCTGCGGGATTGACGGTGGCGCGCGAGCATGCGTCAGGATCCTACGATCGTTTTCGCGGTCGCGTGATGTTTCCTATAACGGATTTGCGTAAGAGGGTTGTCGGCTTTGGTGGGCGAATACTCGGCGAGGGGACTCCGAAGTACCTGAATTCGCCGGATACTCCCTTGTTCAAGAAGGGGCAAACGCTCTACGCATTGGATCTTGCGCGAGAAGCGGTGGCTCGATTGAAGACCGTGATCGTAGTGGAAGGGTATTTTGACGCGGTTGCGCTTCATCAAGCCGGGTTGACTCATACGGTCGCAACGTTGGGGACGGCCCTGACGGCAGAACATATTCAGGTGTTGAGACGGTTCGCTTCGAAAGTCGTGCTGTTGTTCGATCCGGATCAGGCTGGGGTTCGTGCCGCGTTGAGAGGGCTCGATCTGTTTGTGAATAGCGGGCTCGGTGTGAAAGTCGTCACGTTACCGGACGGAGACGACCCCGATACCTATGTGCGGAAGCAAGGGCCGGAGGCCTTTGCCCGGTTGGAAGCGCAGGCTCCGAGCCTCTTGGATTTTGCACTTGAGCATCGTTTGAGCACAGCGGAGTCCAGCACGATCGAAGGGCGTATCCGCAGTGTGGACGATGTGCTGAGGATTTTGCAAAAGAGCGAGCATCCGATCGAACGAGAGGAACGGATTCGCGTGGTCGCCGAACGACTGGGGATTAGCCAGCAACGATTAATCGAGCGGTATCCGGCGTTGGTGCAGTCGGAAGGACATCGACCGGCGCCCATTCAATCAGCCAATCCCACACCTGCGATGTTCAAGGGTGTGAGCGAAGAGCGGGATCTGGTGTATTTGTTGCTGCATGGGCACTTGACGCCCGCCGATGTGCAACGGCTGAGGCCCGAGGCCTTCTCCGTTCCGGCCTGCCGGTCCCTCGTAGAGTCGGCGCTCAATCATCTCGATCGAGACGGTCGAGTCGGGCTCAGGTCGTTGTTGGATGCGGTGGTCGATCATCCGGATTGCGGGTCGCTGGCGACTGAGCTGTCCATACGGGAAGACCATTTCGACGATGTGAAGGCCCACGTCGCCGGTTGTTTGGAGACGTTGGATCGGAAACGAGCCGAAGCCGTGTTTCGAAGTCTGATCGGGCAGCTCAAAGCCGCAGAACGTGAAGGCCGTGCGGAGGATGCGCGGAGGTTGAACACACAAGTGAATGAACTGCGAATGCAAAAATCGGGGCGGCCCTCTACCGGGATGTTGTCTTTAGTGAAGGAGTAGTCATGGCGAAACCAGAGTTGCTCGGCGAAGTAAAGAAGCTGATCTCGATGGGGAAAGAGAAGGGCTTTTTGACGTACGACGAGCTGAACAGTACGTTACCCGCGGAAGTCGTATCCTCCGAGCAGTTCGGCAGCATCATGACGATGTTCGGCGAAATGGACATCGAGATTGTCGATGCGCCCGAGGGGGAACGGATCAGGAAAGCTCAGGACACTGAAGAGGCCAGTGAGGATGCCGAGGACGTCGACGTCGAAGCCGGTGCGGGAGAGGAGACTGAGAAGGAAGAGAAAGAGGAGAAGGAGATCGATTTAACTCCCGGCGCACTCAGCCGGACCGATGACCCGGTTCGGCTCTACCTTAAAGAGATGGGGAGTGTAGCGCTGTTGAGTCGTGAGGGAGAAATCGAGATCGCGAAACGTATTGAAGAAGGAAAGAGGGACATCGCTTCGGTCATCTATGGGATGCCGATGACGATCGAATTTGTCCTCGCACTGTACGATCAGCTCAAGAACGGAACGATCGACGTGCGTGAGATCGTCCCGATCGTCGAGACTGAAGAGGAATTTGAGGAAGAACAAATTCAACGGGATTATGAAGAGCTTCGGGTTAAGACGCTCGAAGGGCTGAACTCCGTCCGGAAAATTTCGACCTCGCTCAAGAGCCTCTATGAAGTGGCTCGGCATGCCGACAGTGACCCAACGAAACAGAAGAAGATTAAGAAGCAGATCGACACGATTCGTGATCAGGTCGTGGAAAAGATGGAGTCAGTCAACCTGCACGGGGTGCTGAAGGATCGGATGGTGCAGCGTGTGCGGGAGCTGGCGATTCAGATCCGGACGTCCGAGCGGGAAATCGTCAGCTGCCAGCGGCGGCTTGGGATCAGCGGTGAAGCCGGTGCTGAGGCGCTCAAGAGGCTCTGCCGCACACGGAAAGACTTCCTCGCCGTCAAACGCAAAACGAGCTGCTCGGAGGATGCCCTCACCGAGATAAGAAAAGTCTACCAGGCCGCGAAGGGCCGAATTCGACAACTCGAGACCGAAGAGGCCCTCGTATCCGCGGAAGAGATTAAAGATGCGGTCAAGCATCTGGATGTGGCGGAGGATAAGGTCAAGCGCGGGAAAGCCGAGTTGGTCGAGGCGAATCTTCGCCTCGTCGTGAGTATTGCCAAGAAGTACACGAACCGCGGTCTCCAGTTCCTCGACTTGATCCAGGAGGGTAATATCGGCCTGATGAAGGCTGTGGATAAATTTGAGTACAAGCGAGGCTACAAGTTCAGTACCTATGCCACCTGGTGGATCCGCCAGGCGATTACCCGTGCGATTGCCGATCAAGCCCGGACAATCCGTATTCCCGTGCATATGATCGAGACGATTAACAAGCTGATTCGAACCTCCCGCCATCTGGTTCAGAAACTCGGACGTGAGCCGACGCCGGAGGAAATTGCCGAGCGCATGGATTTGCCGCTTGACAAGGTGCGGAAAATTTTAAAAATCGCACGCGAGCCGATTTCTCTCGAGACCCCGATCGGCGAAGAAGAAGACAGCCATTTGGGCGACTTTATTGAGGATAAAAAGGCGGTGTCTCCTCTGGAGGCGGCGATCCGGTACGATCTCCAGCGCCAGATCAACAGCGCATTGGAAACGCTCACGCCGCGGGAAGAAAAAGTGTTGCGGAAGCGGTTTGGCATCGGCGAAGCCACCGACCATACCCTCGAGGAGGTCGGTCAGGATTTCGAAGTGACCCGAGAACGTATCCGGCAGATCGAAGCCAAGGCTCTGCGCAAGTTACGTCATCCGAGCAGGAGCAAGAAGCTACGCAGCTTCGTGGAAAGTCTGTGATGCGTCATGGAACGGTTCAGTCGTGATTTGACTCCCCTCTCTGGGCAGCCTAAAATCGGCTGTTCGTGTCTGCGGGTCAGGCACGCGCGAGTCATCCGCCTGATCGGGCCCATAGCTCAGGTGGTTAGAGCGGCTGACTCATAATCAGCTGGTCCTAGGTTCAAGTCCTAGTGGGCCCACCAGCGCAGCTGCGGAGCTCATTGATCCCGGTCGTTGTTCTGAACCACAGCTATAGGAGTGCGTTGAACCAGAATCTTTCCCCCCTTATCGAGCTGCAGAAGTTGGATCTCCGCATCGCGGAGATCAAGGACCAACGCCGAAAAATCCCAGAGCGGCTTCAAGCAGTTGATGCCCCGCTTCGAGAGGCCCGGCAACTACAGCAACAGACCAGTGCCTCCATGGAGATTGCCATCAAGGAACGACGGTCCCACGAACAGGACCTTGAAGTGCAGGAAGCGCATACTGAAAAAATGAAGTCGCGGCTGTCCGAGTTGAAGTCCAACAAAGAGTATCAAGCCCATCTCTTCGAGATTGAGGTCGCCAACAAGAAGAAAGGGGACATTGAGGAGAAGATCTTGCTCTGTATGGAGAAGGTCGAACAACTGCAGAGGGCAACCATGGAGGCGCAAGAGAAGCTGAGTGTCATCGAAAAGGTTTTTGAGCAGGAGAAACAAGCGCTCGACAAACTGGAACACAGTCTCTCAACTGAATTGACGGATCTTGAAGCACAGCAGCGAGCCCGTTCGACTCATGTGGAGAAGGGGCTGCTCGCTCGCTACAACTCGATCAAAGCGTCGCGCAAAGATCATGCGCTTGCGGAAATCAAAGACGGGAATTGTTCCGGATGCCGCCTGCAGCTCCCTCCGCAATTGATTTCAGAAGTCAAACGAGCGGAAGACCTCCACACGTGCCCTTACTGCCGACGGATGCTCTACTGGGATGGACAAATTCCCGTCCAACCCACGCCAGGCCCCGAGCTCGACAAGACGTCGGTCCTTGAGATTGGCGAATCAGTTTAGCCTATTGTCCCTAGTACAGCTTGAGTTGTTTTGAAGTGCAGTTTGGCGATCAACCCCAGCCGTTCCTCTCCATGCTTTTTCACGATCATGCGTCCGGCCAGTTCGACGGCGGGTGATGCGCCTTTGGGCAACGTCGTGCCGATCTCATCCGAGAGGCGTTTCAACCGGAGGAGGAATTCAGCACGGGCCAGGATTGAGGCGGCGGCCACGGCCAGATCGATTTCGGCCTTATGTCTCTGTTCCAATACGATCGTGCGCCCCTTTTCTTGTAGTGCATTCACAATCAACCGTTCATCGCCAAACTGATCTGCGATCGCGCGCCCGCATGAAACCTTTTCGAGCAAAGTCTCCAGGGCCTTGGCATGTCCCCATGCCAGCAGGCGATTCAAATTTCTGATCTTCGCGTATAGTTCGTTGTATCGTTGCGGCCCGATTGCGATGATGCTGTGGGGACACAGCATCCTGATGTCGGGCGCCATCTCGAGAATACGGCCATCTGATATTTTCTTGCTGTCCCGAACGTTCATGAGGGTGAGTTCACCCTGTGTAATGGCATCGACGAAAACAGCGGCGATGACCAGAGGGCCAAAATAGTCTCCCTTGCCGGATTCATCAATGCCGATGCGTTCGATGGAGGCGTGCGGTGTCTTGTCGGTCACAGGCAACGGCCCTAGTAGAAAATCTCAGAGCGGCGCAGTAATCTAACAGACCGATCTGGAGCGGTCAATTTCGTCGGAGTCGACAGAGTCGAGTCGAGCAGGGGGAGGTGTCGTTCGATGCGTACAGTGAAACGACGGTCACGATGGGTGTTTGTGATGGTGATGAGTGTAGTGCTCGCGTCGCTGGTGGGGTGCGAAACCAATCCTTATACAGGACGGTCGCAGTTACTCATGACCTCCGTGTCGCAAGAAATGCAAATGGGCGCGCAGGCCTATGATCAGGTCAAGCGCGACCCCAAGATGCGGCCGTCGCAAGATCCGCGTGAGGTCGAACCGGTCAAGCGTGTGGCGGCTCGCATCGTCGAAGCGGCCAAGCGTTCGAAGTATGCCGAGATGGCGAATCAGTTTCAGTGGGAAGTGACGGTCATCAAGGACGACAAGACGCCGAATGCCTTTGCGCTGCCTGGCGGCAAGATGGCGGTGTATACCGGCATCTTTCCCATGGCCAAGACGGAAGCAGGGCTGGCTGCCGTTCTGGGGCATGAAGTTGTTCACGCATTGGCTCGCCACGGTGCCGAGCGGATGAGCCAAGGCCAGCTCACGAATGTGACGTTACAAGTTCTTGGGACGGCTGCCGGAACGGCGGGAGGCAATGCCATGTTAGGGCAGGCTGCGATGGCGGCGCTCGGAGCCGGTGCTCAGGTCGGTGTGTTGTTGCCCTTCAGTCGGAAACATGAATCAGAAGCGGACTATATCGGGATTTTACTCGCTGCCGACGCGGGGTACGATCCCCGAGAGTCGGTTCATCTTTGGGAGCGGATGGAACAGATGTCCGGTGGTAAGGGGCCGGCGGAGTTCTTGTCGACCCACCCAGGCCATGAAACGAGGGTTGAACAACTCAAGAAATGGATGCCGGAAGCCATGGCCATCTACCAGACCAAGCCGCCGGCCCCTGCGGTATTGTTGCCGACCGTGCAGTAGGTCGAGGCATTCGTGGTCCGCCCTTGAAAGCGTGGCGTTCCAGTCCTATAGTGTTCTGGCGCGAGGGAGAAGACTGGGTGATCGCTTGGAGTGGTAACGCTCTAAGAGGAAAGTCCGGACTTCATGGGCAGGGCGCTGGGTAATTCCCAGGCGGAGCGATCCGACACCAGCACCACAGAGAACAAACCGCCGATGGCCAAGGGGACAGGATTCCAATCCGGTTGCTTTGGCTCAGGTAAGGGTGAAACGGTGGGGTAAGAGCCCACCGCGGTGGTGGCAACATCACCGGCACGGTAAGCGTCGCCTGATGCAAGACCAAATAGGAAGACACCTGTCGGTTTTCCACGGAGAACCGGCGACCGGCTGGCCCGGCTGAGGTCTTCGGGTAGGTCGCTTGAGGTTCGAGGTAACTCGAATCCCAGAGAAATGATCACCCCCGCTTGGGAGCATATCCCAGGCGGGACAGAATCCGGCTTATCGGTCTTCTCCACCGCGCTTTTTTTATTGCTCGACGTAATTCTCCTTCCGTCACTTTCCCTTCGAACTGTTCGATCTCGTCGAGCAAGATGACCGGAACTCTTGCCCCATAGCGTTCCATCAATACCCTGTCGCATTCGATAGAGACCTTGTTCGTTTCAATGTGTAGTTCTGACTGAAGATGCAGCGCAATTCGGTGCACGGCTTCACATAGATGGCAGTTTTCACGAGACAAGATGGTTACACGGACAGGCATTCTCATGGCGGTGCGAATCAGGGCTAGTAAGATGAAGCTGGATAGTATCATGTGGGGATTTAGACCGTCAGGGAAGGGGGCCTTCAGACCTGCTCGACTATTGACGGGTGGAAATGCGTGGTGATAGGATCATTCATATTTCTCCCTGATTTTTCAGAATGTTCTGAGTGAACATGGGAGCTGTGCCTGGTCTATTCGAGATGAGGCCGGGCGTATCGCATTCTCCTGATTCTTCTGCTAGCTTTTTATTCGATGGCAGGGGTGGAGGTTCTGTTATGAAGCTCACAGGTGCTGAGATCCTCATCGAATGCCTCAAGCGTGAAGGCGTCAAGACGATATTTGCGCTTCCCGGTGGCGTTGTTCTGAAGATTTTCGACATGCTTCATCAGCAGAAAGAAATTGACGTGGTCTTGACTCGCCATGAGCAGGGTGCGGGCCATATGGCGGAAGGTTATGCCAAGGCGACTGGTAAAGCTGGGGTGTGTCTTGTGACCTCCGGACCCGGCATGACGAACGTGATCACGGCGTTGGCGGATGCCTACATGGATTCCGTGCCGCTGGTCTGTTTTAGCGGACAGGTTCCCACAAGCCTGATAGGGAATGATGCGTTCCAGGAAGCGGATAATATGGGACTGAGTCGTCCCTGCACCAAATATAACTTCCTGGTGAAAGATGTGAAAGATCTGGCCGTCACGATCAAAGAAGCGTTCTACATTGCGACGACGGGGCGTCCAGGTCCGGTGCTGGTGGATATTCCGAAAGACGTATCCATGGATACGTCGGAATTTGTGTATCCGAGTTCCATCTCTATCCGTAGCTACAATCCGGTATACGAAGGGAATAAGTGGCAGATCAAGCAGGCGGCTGAGGCCATGTCGAAGGCGAAGAAGCCGGTGTTGTATGTCGGTGGCGGAGTCATCTTCTCAGGTGCATCGCAAGAGTTGTTGGAATTGGCCGAACTCACTCATATGCCGGTCGACATGACATTGATGGGGCTGGGAGCTTTTCCTGGTGAGCATCCTCAGTCCATGGGCATGCTGGGGATGCACGGCACCTATTGGGCAAATATGGTGATGCACTATTCCGATCTTGTCGTGGCTATCGGGGCACGATTTGACGATCGCGTGACCGGAAAGGTTTCCGAGTTTTGTCCGCATGCCAAAGTCATCCACATCGATATCGATCCGACCTCGATCAGGAAGAATGTCAATGTCGACATTCCGATCGTCGGCGACTGCAAGCTGGTGCTCCGTGAGTTGATTCAGATTCTTCGTGCCACGGTAAACGGCGATCAACGGGAATTACGCAAGCCCTGGTGGGACCAGATTCGAGAATGGCAACAGGCAAATCCTCTCGCCTATCAACAAGAAGCAGATGGGCCGATCAAGCCGCAACATGTTATCAGCCGGCTCTATGATCTCACGAAAGATCGGGATCCGATCGTGTCGACCGATGTTGGACAACACCAGATGTGGGCTGCCCAATATTTTAAGCTGGCGAAGCCGAATCGCTGGTTAACATCCGGAGGACTTGGAACCATGGGGTTCGGGTTCCCTGCCGCCATGGGGGCGCAGGCGGCATTTCCAGACCGATTAGTTCTCTGCATAGCGGGCGACGGCAGCATCCAAATGAATATGCAGGAAATGGCGACGGCGGTGGTGCATAAGCTGCCGGTGAAGATCATCATTCTGAACAACCGATTCCACGGGATGGTCCGGCAATGGCAAGATCTCTTCTACGAAGGTCGGTATGCCTCAAGTTATCTGGAGACGACGCCGGACTTTGTGAAGTTGGCGGAGGCCTACGGAGCGGTTGGGCTCAGGGCCAGCAAGCCATCCGAGATCGATGACGTCCTCAAGGAAGCGATTGCGGTGAATAAACCAGTCATCGTCGATGTGCCGACCTATCCCTATGAAAACGTCTATCCCATGATTCCCGCCGGCGGCTGTAACCATGAGATGATTTTGGAAGATCCGCCTGCATTGAAAAGCAAACAGTCTGGAACGGGGCAGGTGGCTCCAAAAGATTCAGACACGATTCTTACGGCCTAACTGACGGAGTCTGGAGTCACATTGGATATGGAACACATTATTTCGGTGACCGTCGAGAACAAGTTCGGGTCGTTGTCTCGCATCGCCGGCCTGTTCAGCGGCCGCGGGTTTAACATTGAAAGTCTCTCTGTGGCGCCAACGCTCGATCCCTCCATGTCACAGATGACCATCGTGACGTCCGGAGACGAGCGGATCATCGAGCAGATTGTCAAACAGCTCAATAAATTAATCGACGTCATTAAGGTCGTGGATCTGAACGAGAGCGACTTTGTTTCGAGGGAGACGGCCCTCATCAAGGTGCATACGAGGTCTGAAGATCGGGCGGAGGCGCTGAGGATCGCCGATATTTTTCGGGCCAACGTCATCGACTCCACACCGGCGACTTACACCATCGAGGTGACCGGGGATCCACGAAAGATCGAAGCGATCATCAATCTGCTGCAGCCCCTCGGAATCAAAGAACTCACACGTACAGGACGGGTTGCGGTTGCCCGTGAGTTGATTCGGTCGACGGACGTACAGGCAAAAAAGGTTGTCCGCGAATAGACGTCATCCCAGACTCAACGTCCAGTCGGTTCCTTGACACGGCTATTACCCCAGGAGCGATCGATGAAGATTTATTACGATAAGGATGCAGACATTCAACAGATCCGGAATAAGAAAGTGGCGGTGATCGGCTATGGCAGTCAGGGCCATGCCCATGCGCTCAACATGAAAGAGAGTGGTGTGAGTGTGGTTATCGGGCTGCGCGAAGGCGCTTCATGGAAGAAGGCGGAGCAAAGCGGGCTGAAAGTCATGCCGGTGGCTGATGCCGTCAAGGCGTCGGATGTCGTCATGATTCTCGCGCCAGACGAAGCGCAAGCGGCCATCTATCGGCAGGAGATTGCTCCGAATTTGAAGCCGGGCTCCTATCTCGCATTTGGCCATGGGTTCAACATTCATTTCGGGCAAATCGTCCCGCCGTCTACGATCAATGTGTTCATGGTCGCGCCCAAAGGACCGGGCCATCTCGTTCGATCAGAATATACGAAAGGCAGCGGGGTGCCCTGCTTGCTCGCAATCCATCAAGATCCCAGCGGAACGACCAAGCAGTTGGGACTTGCCTATGCCAGTGCGATTGGGGGTGGGCGGGCCGGTGTGATCGAAACAAACTTTCGGGAAGAAACCGAGACGGATCTTTTCGGCGAACAGGTCGTCCTTTGTGGCGGGCTCACGTCTCTTATCCAGGCCGGGTATGAGACGCTTGTGGAAGCCGGCTATTCTCCGGAGATGGCCTATTTCGAGTGCCTGCATGAAGTAAAGCTGATTGTGGATTTGATCTATCAGGGCGGCATTGCCAACATGCGGTATTCCATCAGTACGACAGCCAAGTACGGTGATATCACTCGCGGCCCTCGGATCGTGACGGAGCAGACAAAGCTTGAAATGAAGAAAATTTTGAGCGAAATTCAGCAAGGCCAGTTCGCCAAAGAATGGGTGCTGGAAAATCAAGCGAACCGCCCGGTCTACAATGCGTTGCTGGCAAAGGGGGAAGCCCATCCTATCGAAGAGGTCGGAGGCCGGCTGCGTGCGATGATGCCATGGCTGAAGAAGGACCAACTGGTCGATAAGAGTAAAAACTAGCAGGAGGTTGAAACCGACTTTCGGCGGCCTGTTCGCTGGCTGGGGCCGTGCCTGTGGTGGGACGTGTTTTGATGCATCCGGGATGAGCGGGTGAGCCCCACGGTCGGTTGAATATCATCCTGAACAACCTGAGGCGACTCTGTGGCGGATCGTGCCGTCGGCATCCCGTTTGCCAAAGAAGGAATTCCCTTCATCGGGATTGCTGTTGGCGTTACACTGCTGGCAGTATGGTTGGGCTGGCTTATTGCGACGGTCGTGGCGGCGCTCCTGACCTTCTTCGTCGCGTGGTTCTTTCGTAACCCATCCCGTGTGGTCCCTCAGGGACCGCGTCTCATCCTGGCGTCCGGTGACGGGAAAGTTATCGCTATCGAAGAAGAGTTCGAGCCCCGATTTATCAAAGACCGCAGTATCAGGATCAGTATATTTTTGAATGTGTTCGATGTACACATTAACCGGGTGCCTTGTGAAGGGGTCATCGAAGATGTGCAGTACCAGCCAGGTTTGTTTCTGGCCGCCAACAAGCCGGATGCAACATTGAGGAATGAACAAAATGCCCTGATGATTAGAACGGTGCAGGGTCCAAAGGTATTGTGTGTGCAGGTGGCTGGGTTGATTGCCAGGCGGATCGTCTGTTGGGTCTCGCCAAGAGATCGGGCGGTGATCGGTGAACGGTTCGGCTTGATTCGATTTGGGTCGCGGATGGATACGTTTCTTCCTATCGGGACAGCTGTAAGAGTTGCAGTCGGCGACAGAGTCAAAGGTGGGGAAACCATCTTGGGAGAATTACCATGAAACCCATGGGACTTCGGCAATCATTCGGAAGAGATGGGAAGCGGCGTAAAGCCGCCATGCACTTGATCCCGAATCTTTTTACGACAGGAAATCTATTGTGTGGCGTGTTTTCGATGCTGTCAGTGTTCAATGCCGATTACATGGTCGCAGCGGTTGCCATCCTGGTGGCGATGATCTTCGACGTGCTCGATGGAAAGTCCGCGCGGTTGACGAACAGCACCAGCCATTTCGGGTTTGAGTACGACTCGTTGTCCGACGTGGTGTCGTTCGGGGTTGCCCCAGGCCTCTTGATTTATTCCTGGGCGCTGAGCGGACAGGGTATGTTCGGTATGGCGGTGATGTTCGCTTATGTGGCGATGGGTGCGGTTCGATTGGCCCGGTTTAATTCGACCACGTCCGTGCCGGACGGCAAGTACTTTACTGGCTTGGCTATTCCTGCAGCGGCAGGGGTTGTGGCGTCGCTCGTGATTTTCGACCATTACAGCGTCAGGATTGGAACGGAAGTGAAGCCTCTCCTTGTCCTGATTATTACGCTGACCCTTTCGTTCTTGATGGTGAGTACCATCAAGTATCGGAGCTTTAAAGACATGAAGTTCCGCGGCGGTCAGCACATTACCTATCTCGTCTGGGGGATTTTGACGCTCATGCTCGTAGCGGCTTGGCCCCAAGTGATGCTATTTGTGATCTTTGCCGGGTATGCCTTGATGGGCCCTGCAGAACGACTGGTCGGACTTTTGTCCAAGGTGGCTGGAAAGCGTCCGTCGCCTAAGGCCGAGCAGCCGGTGAGTGAATCGAAGCTCTAATGGACTGTGGGATAACCTCTGTGCATGCTAGAACTTCGATGGTTTGTAAATGTATCACACGGGAGAGTACTCCCGCAGGATGCTGCTAATGGCTGCGATGAGGAGTAGTACGCGATTTGCACAGTAAAAGAGAGCTGGTGGATGGTGCAAACCAGCCTGTGCGGCGCCGAACTCGCCTCTGAGCTAGAATCCATGAAACGCGAGTAATGGATTCCGCCTCGCCCCCGTGACAGGGCGAAATGAAGGGCTGTGGACAGCGACAGGTTGTTCATAGCTGAATCAGGGTGGTACCACGGAGCTTCTCAAAGCCTCCGTCCCTGGGCGTAGGGATGGAGGCTTTTGTTTTGTCGGCTGCTGAAAGCGGTCGCCAGTTTCGTTCTCGGCTCGAAAACATCCTCAACGTACCGGGGGGTACGCCTGCGGTGTTTTTTCGCCTGTGGCCATGCTGGACAACCGCTTTGAGCAGCCTCAATGCAACAGGGGGAAGGGTGAAATTATGACGAAGATGATACGAATTTTCGATACGACTTTGCGGGACGGCGAGCAATCGCCCGGCGCCAGCATGAATGTGGAAGAGAAAGTCATGGTGGCAAAGCAACTGGCGCGTCTGGGGGTCGATATCATTGAAGCAGGATTTGCCTATAGTTCTCCTGGAGATTTTGAAGCAGTGCGGCGGATCGCTCAGGAAGTCGAGGGACCGACGATTTGTAGCTTGGCACGGGCTCGCCCGGAGGATATTGACCGAGCTTGGGAGGCGTTGAAGGGGGCTCCCAAGGTTCGAATTCATACGTTTCTTTCAACCTCGGATATTCACTTGAAGCATCAGTTCAGAATGACGCGCGATGAGGCGAAGAGGCGTGCGGTCGAGATGGTGCAATGGGCGAGGGGCTATGTGGACGATGTGGAGTTTTCGCCCATGGATGCCAGCCGTTCCGATCCAGCCTATCTCTATGAGGTGATCGAGGCGGTGATTGCCGCAGGAGCCAGGACGATTAATATTCCCGATACGGTCGGCTATGCGGTGCCACAAGAATTTGGCCGGCTCATCCGTGGCATTCGCGAGCAGGTGTCCAATAGTGCGAAGGCTGTGATCTCCGTTCATTGCCACAACGACCTTGGCCTTGCCGTGGGGAACAGCTTGGCGGCGGTGTTCGAAGGGGCCGGCCAAGTTGAGTGCACGATCAACGGAATTGGCGAGCGAGCAGGGAATACGGCATTGGAAGAAATTGTCATGGGGCTTCGAACCAGGAAGGATTTCTATCAAGCCGACACGAAGATTCGCACCGAAGAGATTCTGAAGACCAGCCGATTGGTCAGTAAGATCACCGGCATGGTGGTGCAGCCGAACAAGGCGATCGTCGGGGCGAACGCCTTTGCCCATACATCTGGCATTCACCAGGACGGACTGCTGAAGGACAAGACGACCTATGAAATCATGCGGCCGGAGACCATCGGGCTGGTCGAGAGCAAAATGGTCATGGGGAAGCTTTCAGGACGGCATGCATTTCGACAGAGGCTGGTGGAGTTGGGATATACGCTTTCTGATGAAGAGATCAATCACGCCTTCGAGCGGTTTAAAAAGTTAGCCGATCAAAAGAAGGAAATATACGAAGAGGATCTTGAGGTCATCGTTTCCGAAGAGTTGGCAAAAATGGCCGATCGGATCACATTGAAATCGTTCTTTGTCGCCAGCGGGACTGAACGGGTTCCAACTGCCACCGTCGAACTCGAGATTGACGGACGCACGATCTCACAGACCGGGACAGGCGATGGGCCGGTCGATGCGGTCTACCGGACGATTGCCGCGATGACGCAGACGAAAAGTACGCTTCTCATGTATGTAGTGAAGGCCATTACCGGCGGGACCGATGCCCAGGGCGAAGTCTCGGTCCGGGTTCAAGAAGATGGCCGCACTGTCTCAGGCCATGGGGCGGATACGGATATCATCATGGCCTCGGCGAGGGCCTATCTCAACGCGCTAAACAAGCTGTTGTACCTGGCGGGAAAACAGACGCAGGGTGAGCAGAAGGTGAACTTGATTTAGGGAAAGTGGCCACGGTAGAGTTACCGGATCCTGTCTGGAACCTGGAAGGTATTATCGGCTGGGAGGTGCGCCGTGGTTCATGTCACCCTGGCAGATCGGCCGGAGTTTCTGGCCGGCGATCATACCGTCCTGCGGGAGCTGCTGCATCCTGCAAAACAACCGCTCTCGCTTAGGTATAGTGTGGCGCACGGGACATTGGCTCCCGGCCTTCGGTCGAAGTGGCATAAGCTGAGATCTTCAGAGGTCTACTACATTATCGCCGGTCGTGGACGATTGACCGTAAATGACTCTGTCGTCGCGGTGGAAACAGGCTCCATTGTCTATGTGCCTCCGGGAGGCAAGCAGTCTCTTGAGAGTAGTGGGCCCACTGACATTGAGTTCCTCTGTGTGGTCGAGCCCGCTTGGCGACCAGAGGACGAGGAAGTGCTGGAGTAGCGCTGGTGTGGGTTAAATTCACAAAGAGGGAGAGTGGTTTGTGAAGGCGAAAATTGCCGTGTTAGCCGGTGATGGAGTGGGTCGAGAGATCGTCCCTGAGGCCGTGAAGGTGCTGAAGGCTGTGGCCAAGAAGTTCGAGCACAAGTTCGAGTTTCTATCCGCTGATGTCGGTGGGCAGGCTATCGACAAAGTGGGTGTTCCGCTTCCTCAGGAAACGCTGACACTGGCCAAACAGAGTGACGCGGTCTTGCTTGGCGCAGTAGGCGGTCCTAAGTGGGAGGGGTTGGAGTATAGCTTGCGTCCGGAACGCGCACTGTTAGGCTTGCGAGAGCACTTGGGC
>Ga0194035_1000176_pt1 | contig 38480 bp, 36 predicted proteins | sample JunL2320m_MetaG_FD_148680 | JGI IMG/M metagenome (GOLD analysis project Ga0194035, IMG submission 148680) | Anoxic zone freshwater microbial communities from boreal shield lake in IISD Experimental Lakes Area, Ontario, Canada - Jun2016-L239-20m | ecosystem: Environmental > Aquatic > Freshwater >...
GTGGCGCCGGATGTCAACGTGTCTGCCCGTCGCGATGCCCAGTGGGATCTGATGGCCGACCTGCTGACCGCTCACCTGGACCTCGACGCCGTCCTGGGACTGTTGGACGGCTCATCACCGGCCCGCCCGACCATCTCCAGCTCGCTGGGGTGCCAACGCTGACGCATCCCCAGCACGCTGGGGTGCCAACGCTGACGCATCCCCAGCACGCTGGGGTGCCAACGCTGACGCGTCACCTACGCTGAAGCCCATGGCGGGTCGGGCAGCGGTGGCGGCAGTTCTGACCGGGGCCCTGATTCTCACCGGCTGCGGCACCACGGTGTCGGGCACCGCAACGTGGCCGGGAGCCGTCCTTGAGCAGGCACTGTTGCGCGAAAACGATTTTCCGCCCGGCGTCCAGTACGACCGGATCATCGAGAAGCCCGGACAACCCGACGGCGCGGGGGAACCCCCGCCGATGCTCTCGCGGCCACAGGGTTGCTCCAATGCCCTGACCAATGTGATCGCGCAGTCGGCTGAACGCGGCCCGGGGAGTGCGGCCAAGTACGCCGTCTCCTATGACGGCGCACGAATCGCGATGACCCTGCTGTCGTGGAATCTTGATCTGGACAAGATCGAAGCGGTGGCCAGTCGCTGCGCGAAGTTCGAGGCCTTCTTCGATCCCGACTCCCCGGGCATCCCCATCACCACGGCCGAGTTGGCCGGACTCGAGCCGGGTGGGTTGGGCTACCTGCAGACCATGACGCTCCGAAACGCGACGAGCAGCATTTACATGGCGTTCCGGAATGTGGGCGAGCATGCGGTTTTCGCTATTGCGCTACCGGCCGGTAACCCACGGATCGAGCCCAAAGCTGAACTGCCACAGACATTCTTGGACGTCTTCAGCAAGCAGGTCGCCAGGATCCGATCTTCCTGAGCTGCCCCTGAGATTGCTGCCGGAAACCGGTCCATGACGTGGTAGCGCCCAGTAGCGTGGGCGGATGGCTGCGACGTTGATGACTGTCGACGGGTTCCCGGTGCCGGTGAGTGTCACCGGACCGGAAAAGGGACCCTACGTCGCTCTGATCGGCGCCGCACAGCACGCGCCTGCCGCCTACGACACCCTGTGTCAACGGCTTCACATCGCTTCGGTGCGGACCGTGGTCATCGGAGCCGATCCCAGACTCCATCCCAAGGCTGTGGTGGCCATTCTCGACACCCTCGAGGTGCCGTGGGCGGTGCTCGTCGGTGACCGGTTCGGTGCCGAACTGGCGTGGGAGGCGGCCGCGATGCGGCCCGACCGGTTCACCGGGTTGGTGGTCATCGACCGCGGGCATCCCAGGGTCGCTGATCCGCACGGGGTGATCCGGGATCCGGACTGCCCGGCGGTCGAGATGAACACCACGGTCTTGGTCACCAGCCCGGCCGCCCGCGCCATGGCCAAGGCCAGCCAGCGGTTTGTCTACGGCGACTATCGCCTGGTGGAGTTCGCCAGCCGACGCAGTGCCGCGGAGTCGACGGCGCAACTGGCCGCCGAGATCGTGCTGCGCAGCAGCACCTACTAGAACGCGCATACGCCGGGCACCCGCCGCAGGATATTATTCGCAGGCGCGACGCAAGTATGTCGTCGGCCGGCTGAATGGCGGAAGCAATCATGGACACCTCCGGCTTGATCAGTCTGGGCATTACTGCGGCAACAGGCCTGTTGGGCACCCTGATCGGTGGCCTTGTCGGGTACTGGAGTTCCTCCAAAATGCACGACCGCACCATTGCCACCGAGGAGTCGCGGCAACGCAACGCACACCTTCGTGAAGGAGCGATGGCGTTCATCATCGGGATCCAGAAGCTCGATGTGGGTCCGGCCGCGCTGGAACGGATCGCCCAGCGGTGGGGGCCTGCGGCCGCCACGGTGATATCCCCGGAGACCGATGACCGCGAACTCCTCGAGGCCGCCCGAGAGATCTATCCCGCGATCGAAGCCGGCGGGAGCCGGATGCAGATTCTGGTGCGGCTCATCAGGGAGACTGGAGTTCTCGATGACGAAGTCGGTCAATTCACCTCGCTGCTGTCCGAAATTCGGCTGGTGGCTCCGGCCGATGTCGCCGACGCTGCCCAACGCGTCGTCTACACCGCGATGGCCATGCGGCTGACCGCCGCAGCAGTGCCAGAGCTCAATCGGCATGCCGCCTTCAAGTACAACTCGGCGGTCAATGAGTTCTTCAACAGGGTGCGTCACCACATGAGCGTCGAGAACATTGAGTTCGACTTCATCAATGAAAATCTGATACGGGACGTGCTTGAGCTGGAGGGCGATTCAAAGGCCAAGCGCGCGGAACCCTGAGCGCGCGGAACCTTGAGCGCGCGGAACCCTGAGGCCTAGCGGGTGATCCCGCGCATGATGAGATCGGTCATATCCTCGATATGTGCCTGGGCGTCGAGGTGACCGTCGAGGGTATCGAAGTACGACGAGATCCCCGTCAGGCTGAATGCCGCTTCCGCGCCATGGGCCACCAGGAAGAACAGCGCCCGCATGGAGATGGGGTAGATCACCCCTGCCGCCTCCAGTCGGCGCAACAGAGCGCTGAAATCCGGCACCAGGGTTCCGAGGCTCTGCTGAAGAATCAACTCCAGCTGCGGGGTTCGGCGCAGACCCTCCATATTCATCAACTGGCAGAACTCAGGCCGAGGTTCATTGACCACCATGAAGCTGCGGATTAGCTCACGCACCGCCGCGAGATCGTCGGCAGGTGCCTGACGGGCGGCCCGTTCGGCTTGCATCGCCGCGATCATGTTTGCAAAGCCGTGGGTGATCGCGGCTTCGAAGATGTTCCACTTGCTGCCGAAGCGCCGGTTCAGCGCGCCGTGGCTCAGGCCAAGCTCAGTTGCCACCGTCCGCACTGACATGCCCTCGTAGCCGTCGGCCGCGAAAGCCCTGAAGGCGGCCTCCAGGAGCACGTCATCCTCGTGGATCCGGGGCCGGCCTCGGCCGCGTTTGGTCGCGGTAGCCTCCATGGACGAAATAGTAGACGGTTCTACGGGAATCTTTCGCGCTACCCGCCAGTAAACCTGGCATAGATGGCCGGCAGGATCCCGGCGAGATGGTTCATCTCCTGGGCGCAGTGCACCAGGGTATCGCGCGCGGCGGGAAGTTGGCGGGCCACGATCGGCTGGATTGCCCTATCGGTTAGGCGGTTACCCCGGCGAACCGACACGAACTGGCCGCCCATCCAAAACCGGGACCGCATCTCGCTGCCGCCGGGGATGGGCCGCACGTGATGGATCATCGAACCCAACTCGACGGGCAGCTGCGGTGAGACCACCCGAGCGCACACCGCAATACCATCGCCAAGCTTGGTCGGATCAAGTCCGATTTGGTTCGGCTCGATGAAGGAGATACCGCCATGGACGAACGTCGAGCCGATGTACTCCTCGATGATCGACGTCCGGCCGACGTAACGGCCTTCGCCGTCGGTGTCATCCCAACGCGCGGAGACGTGCGCGCGCGGGTGCCACAGCTTGTAACGGCTCGATTCGCTGCCGTGCCAACCGAACCACCACGACCACATCTGCGGCGTCACCCCGGGCATATCGGTGCGTACCGAGACGTGGATGCCACCACCGTGCAGGTGTGCGAAGCCGTTCTCGGTCTGGTGGTAGCCCTCATCGAGAATCGTCGCCGCGTCGTCTAACGCCAGCATCACCTGATCGGCCTGGGGGCCGTGCTCGAGTGCGGTGACGACATCGGCCGGCAACGGCGCCATCGCGGGGTTGTAGAACGAGCCCCATTCGGTATCGGCGTCCTTGCCCCGGTAGCCCAGATACGAGTCAGTCATGAGTGGCGTTCCGTCTAGGAGAAGAGCTCGGACGCTACCCTAATGTCATTTATATATGTCCGCCTAGTAAATCTGGCCATTTTTCTTTACGCTGGACTACTAACGTGGGGGTCCGGTCTGGGAAATGCCCCGACGCTCTGGGCTACGGAGGATTTCGAACATGGCATCAACGACGGTAACGCGCAGCGCCGAGGAACTCCGTACCGCGTTGAACGACTGCTATTCCGCGGTGGAAGCATTGTGTGCCGGCCTGAATGAGGCCCAGTGGCAGGTGCAATCACTGTGCCCGGAATGGACCGTGCGGGGGGTTGTCGACCACCTGACCAGTGTCGAGGCGGTGCTGGCCGGCTGGCTACCCGCCGACGCCACCGAGATGCCGCCATTCGAGCGTGCAGGGGAGTTCCTGGCACAGACGGCCGGTCTGCACGGGGCGCAGTATCTGGATAGGGTTCGCGAGGTCTTCGCCAGCCGTCGGCACGATCTGGCCGCGCTGTCGCAGGCTGATGTGGAGCGCCCGTCATTTACTCCGGTGGGTCCGGGCACGTATGGAAAGTTTATGGCGATCCGGGTGTTCGATTTCTGGGTCCACGAGCGCGATATCACCACGCCGTTGGGCCTGTCGACTGAGGACACCGGGGTGGCCGCCGAGATCGCACTGGCCGAAGTGGAAGGCTCACTCAGCTATATCGTGGGCAAGAAGGTGGGCCTTCCCGACGGCAGCAGTATCGTCTTCCGCCTCACCGGACCGATCACGGCCGAGTATGCGGTCGCCGTCGACGGGCGAGCCAAACAGGTTGAGCACCTGGACAATCCGAACGTCAAGGTCAGTACCGACTCGACCACATTCATCCAGCTGGCCTGCGGCCGCATCGACCCGCAGGGCCCCATCGACGCGCGCGACATCACCTGGACCGGCGACGCCGAACTCGGTGAGCGCGCCGCTCGCAATCTGCGGTACACGATGTGACCGGGCGCCCGGAATTCGTCGATTTCCACTTCGACGTCATGTGCCCGTGGGCATATCAGACCTCGCTCTGGATTCGGGAGGTCAGCAGATTGACTGGGCTGCAGGTCAATTGGCGCTTCTTCAGTCTCGAGGAGATCAATCGCGTTGAGGGCAAGAAGCATCCGTGGGAGCGCGAGTGGTCATACGGGTGGTCCATGATGCGTATTGGTGCGTTAGTGCGGCGCTCGTCGATGGCCGACCTCGACGCCTGGTACGCCCGGGCCGGCCGTGCCCTGCATGTCGAGGGCCACAAGCCGCACGAGAGATCCGTCGCCCGCCACCTGCTGGCCGAGTTGGGAATGGACCCCGATCTTGTTGATGCGGCGATCGCCGACCCGACCACGCACGACGAGGTGCGGGCCGAGCATCAGCGCGTCGTCGACGCCAAGGGGTACGGCGTGCCGACGCTGTTCTTCCCGGACGGCCAGTGCCTATTTGGTCCGGTGCTCGTCGACCCACCCACCGGGGACGCGGCCGTGCGACTGTGGGACGCCGTCGTCGCCTGGACGGAGTTCCCCCACCTCTATGAGCTACAGCGGCCGAAAACCCCCGCCGATGAGCAGGCGATCGCCGAGGCCTTCCGACCGTATCTGCAGGCCCGGGACTGGGTGTCGATCAACCGCGGCGAGGTCATCGCCATCGACAAGCCCGCGGACAGTGAAGCCCGCTGATCGTTAGGTGCGGTGACGCCCGCCAGCGGCGTAGCGATCTGTAGCATCTCTCGCTACACTTGGGCTATGGCCCGAACTATCGCGCAGCGTGAGTTGCGCAACGACAACGCGAAAGTGATCGAGGCCGTCACGGCAGGGGAGACGTTCATCGTCACCCGTAACGGCGAACCGGTGGCCGAACTCAGACCGATCACGGCGCGCCGGCGCACTTTCGTCAGCCGCACAGAGATCGATGACATGGCCGCCGCCGGCGTCCGGATTGACCGCCATCGGTTCCGCGAAGACCTCGACAGGGCCTTCGATCAGGGCATAACGAGGTGAACCGGACCGGACTGCTGGACACCTCGGTGGTGATCGATTGGCATGATCCGGCAGTGGGATCCGCGTTGCCCGACGAGGTGGCGATCTCGGCCGTCACTGCCGCTGAACTGGCCGCTGGGCCTTTGCTGGCCGGGGATCCGGTGGAGGCGGCCAGGCGGCAGGCCCGACTTCAGGAGGTCGAGGCGAAGTTCGAGCCCATCCCATTCGATGCTGCAGCGGCACGAAGTTACGGTCTCGTGGCTGCCGCCGCGTTGGGAAAAGGCCCGCATCCCCGGACCCGATTCGCCGACCTGCTGATCGCCGCTACCGCCCACACACACGGCCTCGACCTCTACACCCGCAATGCCGCCGACTTCGGCGGGCTGGAAGAACTGATCCGGGTGATCGGAGTCTGACGCCTCCGGTTAGCGGACCCCGCCCAGTTGCGCACCGGTCTCGTCGACCTGGCGCACCGGCCCGGTGAACCACTTCTTCACCGAGACGTGCCAGTAGATCCACAGCAGGGTGAACGTGCCGCCGACGAGCAGCGGGGTGTAGTTGAGGAACTTCCATTCGAAGCTGGCATCCCACGGCACGCCACCCAGCGAGGTCGGGAACATCGCGACGATCGAGGTGATGATGATCTCGGCCAGGGCCAGCGGGGCCATCCACCTGTAGTGGCTGCCGAGGTTCCAACTGCCGACCTCGAACGAATCGCCGGCCTTCCAGCGGTAGTAGATCGGCACCGCGAACGCCAGATACAGCCCGACGACGCCGATCGAGACCACCGCGAAGAAGGCGATCGGCACCGGCGCACCGTTGATGTCGACCGGCACCAGGGCGGGCAGGGTGATGATCGCCGCGATCGCCGCCGTCACGATCACCGCGTTTGCCGGCACCTTGCGGGAGTTCACCGCCGACCACAGCTGATGGCCGGGCACCGCGCGGTCCCGACTGAACGCGAACAGCATGCGGGATGCACTGGTCTGGCAGGCCGTGGTGCAGAACAACTGCCCGGCCGTGGAGATGAACAACACCGCCGCCGCCCACTTGGACGTCAGTGCCTGGCTGAAGATCGCCGCCACCGCGCCGCCGGCCTTGGACACCCCGTCGGCGTCCTGAACCGCAAACAGGAAGGCTAACAACAGGATCCAGCCGCCGATCGCCGAGTAGAAGATCGACCGCCAGATGCCCTTGGCCGCGCCGTCGGCCGCACTCTTAGTCTCCTCAGACAGGTGCGCCGAAGCGTCGTAGCCGGTGATCGTGTACTGGGTGAGGATCGCCGAGATCGGCAACACGATCAGCAGCCAGCCCAAACCGGAGGTGGCCCCGTCGAACATGCCGCTGTTGTTCACTGTCCTGGCGAACACGTCACCGACGCTGGCATGGTGTTCGGGAACCAGGATCAGGATCGCGATCACCGTCGCCGCGCCCGCCACATGCCACCAGACCGAGATGTTATTGAGGACGGCGAGCAGGTGACTGGAAAAGATGTTGATCGCGGCCACCACCACCAGGATGATCAGGAACATCACGAATACCCGCTTGAGGCTGTAACCGGCCAACCAGTTCTCACTGAGGGTGCCCAGCGTCAGGTCCAGGAACGTCGCGCTGCCGTAGGCCACCGAGGCCAGGATCGCGATCAGCCCGACGAGGTTCAGCCAGCCGGTGTAGTACCCGGCCTTGGGGCCGCCGAGCTTTGCCGCCCACCAGTAGATTCCACCCGAGGTGGGAAATGCCGACACCAACTCCGACATGCAGAACCCGACCAGCAGGATGAACGCCGCCAAAATTGGCCAGCCCCAGGCGATGGCTGCCGGGCCGCCGTTGTTCCAGCCCAGGCCGAACGAGGTGAAGCAGCCCGCCAGGATCGAGATGATCGAGAACGAGATGGCGAAGTTGTTGAAACCCGACCAGGAACGGGACAGTTCCTGGGAGTACCCCAACTTGGCCAGCTGCCGTTCGTCGTCATCGAGTAGTTCGTGGCCCTCGGGCATGGCGGGTCTCCTTCATCGGCAATAAAGCGCGCGTGGTAGGGACGATATGCCGGTTAGGGCCTTGTCGTCCTACCTTTAACGGTGTCGGTTATGTAAACCTTGACCCCGACCGCACATCGGGCGGCCTGTTGTTACGTTCTAGCGAAGGGGGCGCTCGTGTCGCCTGACAGCACAGCCGGCCGTCGGCACGGGCTGCTGACGGCCGGTGAGCTGGATCGGCTGATGGCCGCCGGCGAGATCGACACCGTGATCGTGGCGTTCACCGATATGCAGGGCAGGCTCACCGGCAAGCGGGTCTCAGCCCGGCTTTTCGCTGAGGAAGTCGCCGCTCACGGAACCGAGTGCTGCAACTACCTGTTGGCCGTCGACGTGGAGATGAACACCGTCGACGGGTACGCGATGTCCAGCTGGGAGTCGGGCTACGGGGATATGGTGATGGCGCCGGACCTGAGCACCCTGCGGCTGATTCCGTGGCTGCCCGGCACCGCCCTGGTGATGGCTGATCTGCACTGGGTGGGCGGCGGTCCGGTCATCGCCTCGCCGCGCGCCATCCTGCGCACCCAACTTGACCGGCTGGCACCGCGCGGCCTGGCCGCGTTCGTCGGGACCGAGCTGGAGTTCATGGTGTTCGACGACACCTACCGCGACGCCTGGGCGGCCGGCTATCGGGGCCTGAGTAAGGCGACCGATTACAACGTCGACTACGCGATACATGCCTCGACGCGCCTGGAGCCGCTATTGCGCGACATCCGGGTGGGGATGGATGGCGCCGGCATGTACTGCGAGGGCGTCAAGGGAGAGTGCAATCCCGGCCAGCAGGAGATCGCCTTCCGTTACGACGACGCCCTGGTCACCTGTGACAACCACACCATTTACAAGAACGGCGCCAAAGAGATCGCCGACCAGCACGGCAAGAGTCTGACCTTCATGGCCAAGTTCGACGAACGCGAGGGCAATAGCTGCCATATCCACATCTCGCTGCGCGGCCACGACGGCACCGCCGTGCTCGCCGACGCGTCCGACCCGTTGGGTATGTCGGCGATGTTCCGTAGCTTCATCGCCGGCCAGCTCGCCACCATGCGTGAGCTCACCTTATTCAGCGCTCCGAATATCAACTCCTACAAGCGATTTGCCGTGGGAAGCTTTGCGCCCACCGCTATCGCCTGGGGTCTGGATAACCGAACCTGTGCGATGCGCGTGGTGGGCAAGGGTCATTCGATGAGGGTGGAGTGCCGTGCGCCGGGTGGTGACGTCAATCAGTACCTCGCCGTGGCTGCGCTGATCGCCGGTGGCCTGCACGGAATCGACCAGGGTCTGGAACTGCCCGAGCCGTGCGAGGGCAACGCCTACGCCGGGGACGCCCAGCGACTGCCCACCACGCTGGCTGAGGCGGCTGAATTGTTCGCGGGATCGACTATCGCTAGGGAGGCGTTTGGCGACGAGGTCGTCGAGCACTATCTCAACAATGCCCGGGTGGAACTGGCGGCATTCAACTCCGCGGTGACCGACTGGGAGAAAGTGCGCGGCTTTGAGCGCCTCTGACGCCCGGCCGGTGATCGGCCTGACGACCTATCTGCAACGGGCGCAAACCGGGGTGTGGGATGTCCGGGCCAGCTTCCTGCCCGACATCTACCTTCAGGGCGTGGTCCGGGCCGACGGGATCGCGATGCTGCTACCGCCGCAACTCGTCGACGCCGATATCGCCGCGCGGGTTCTCGACGGTGTCGATGCGCTGATCATCACCGGCGGGCGCGACGTCGAACCCGGCACCTACGGTCATGAGCCGCACCCGGCCACCGATTCCCCCGCCCGCGACCGTGACGCCTGGGAGTTCGCGCTGCTGGGCGAGGCGTTGCGCCGCGGCATGCCGGTGCTCGGGATCTGCCGTGGCGCCCAGGTGCTCAATGTGGCGCTCGGCGGCACCCTGCACCAGCACCTGCCCGACCTCCTCGGGCACACCGGCCATCAGCAGGGCAATGCGGAGTTCTCCACCTCGACCGTGCGCACCGTGGAGGGCAGTCGGCTGGCCGGTCTGCTCGGGGACGAGGTGGCTGTGCAGTGCTATCACCACCAGGGCATCGACCGCCTGGGTGAGGGTTTGACGGTCAGCGCCCGCGATACGGACGGGGTGGCCGAAGCCGTCGAGTTGCCCGGGGATGATTTCGTGGTGGCCGTGCAGTGGCATCCCGAGGAGAACCTCGACGATTTGCGGCTGTTCACCGGGCTCGTCGATGCTGCCAGGACCTACTCGCGAGCCCGGACGTTGTCGAAAGGAAGCGTGAATTCATGACTATCACGGAGCTGATCAACCCGGCCACCGAGCAGGTGCTGCGCACCGTCGAACTGCTCGATGCGGCGGGGGTCGATGACGCCGTCGCCCGGGCCAAGGTCGCCCAGAAGGCCTGGGCGGCAAGCCCGCCTGCGGAGCGCGCGGCAGCGCTGCGTTCGTTCGCCGCGGTCATCGACGCCCACGTTGACGAGTTGGCCGCCCTGGAAGTCGCCAACTCCGGGCATCCCATCGGGGCGGCCGAGTGGGAGGCCGGCCATGTCCGCGATGTGCTGCAGTTCTACTCGGCCTCCCCGGAACGGTTGTCCGGTAGGCAGATTCCCGTTGCCGGCGGGCTCGACGTCACGTTTAACGAGCCCATGGGCGTCATCGGGATCATCACCCCGTGGAACTTCCCGATGCCCATCGCGTCGTGGGGGTTCGCGCCGGCATTGGCCGCAGGCAACGCCGTGGTGCTCAAACCGGCCGAGTGGACGCCGTTGACATCCATCCGGCTTGGCGAACTGGCGGTGGAAGCGGGCCTACCGCCGGATCTATTTCAGGTGCTGCCGGGTAGGGGGTCGGTGGTGGGGGAGCGTTTCATCACCCATCCCGATATCCGCAAGCTGGTATTCACCGGATCCACCGAGGTAGGTGTGCACGTGATGGCCGGAGCGGCACAGCAGGTCAAGCGGGTGACCCTCGAACTGGGCGGCAAGAGCGCCAACATCATCTTCGATGATTGCGATCTGGAGCGCGCGGCCGCCACCGCACCCAACGGCGTCTTCGATAACGCCGGTCAGGACTGTTGCGCCCGCAGCCGGATCCTGGTGCAGCGCAGCGTCTTCGACCGCTTCATGGAATTGCTTGAGCCCGCGGTCAAGGGTGTCGTCGTGGGTGACCCGAGTGCCCGGGACACCGAGATGGGACCGCTGGTCTCGCGCAAGCAGTTCGAGTCGGTGGCCGGATACGTTCCCGATGATGCGCCGGTGGCTTTCCGGGGTTCGGCACCGAGCGGTCCCGGATACTGGTTTCCGCCCACGGTTCTCACCCCGGCCCGCGGCGATCGCACCGTCACCGAGGAGATCTTCGGCCCCGTCGTCGTCGTGCTGCCGTTCGAGGATGAGGCCGACGCCATCGCCCTGGCCAATGACACCGAGTACGGACTGTCCGGTTCGATCTGGACCGACAACCTCTCCCGCGCGATGCGGGTCTCACGCGCCGTCGAGGCGGGTAACCTCAGCGTGAATTCGCATTCCTCGGTGCGCTATAACACCCCGTTCGGCGGGTTCAAACAGTCCGGTCTCGGCCGCGAACTCGGACCTGATGCTCCGCTGCATTTCACCGAAACGAAAAATGTCTTCTACGCGATTGGAGAACGTTAAGTGGCCGTCTCGAAAATTGACCTGACCCAACGGTTGGCCGGCAAGGTGGCGGTGATCACCGGTGCGGCAAGCGGTATCGGGTTGGCGGCCGCCCATCGGATGCGCGCCGAGGGCGCCACCATCGTCGTCGGCGATATCGACCCCAAGACCGGTACCCCGGTGGCAGAAGAACTCGGCGGGCTGTTCGTCGCGGTCGATGTCGCCGACGAAGACGCGGTCAATAATCTGTTCGACACCGCCGCCTCCACCTATGGATCGGTGGATATCGCCTTCAACAACGCCGGCATCTCCCCGCCGGACGACGACCTCATCGAGACCACCGAACTCCCGGCCTGGCAGCGGGTGCAGGACGTCAACCTCAAGAGCGTGTACCTGTGCTGCCGGGCAGCGCTGCGCCATATGGTGCCCGCCGGCAAGGGATCCATCATCAACACCGCATCCTTCGTCGCGGTAATGGGCTCGGCCACCTCTCAGATCTCCTATACCGCCTCCAAGGGCGGGGTGCTGGCGATGTCACGGGAACTCGGCGTGCAGTTCGCCCGCCAGGGAATCCGGGTCAACGCGCTGTGCCCCGGGCCGGTCAACACTCCGCTACTGCAGGAACTGTTCGCCAAAGATCCCGAGCGCGCTGCGCGCAGGCTGGTGCATATCCCGCTGGGCCGGTTCGCCGAGCCCGAGGAATTGGCCGCCGCGGTGGCGTTTCTGGCCAGCGACGACGCCTCATTCATCACCGGGTCCACCTTCCTGGTCGACGGCGGCATCAGCTCGGCCTACGTCACACCGCTGTAAGCCGCGTCCGGTCGGGTGCTGCGGGGTATGGTCGCGGTGAAGTTCGGGCGGTGCGGAAACCGGTGAGATTCCGGTGCGGTCGCGCCACTGTGTCCAGCCGCTAGCGGCTGGTAGCCAGACCCTCCCGCCCGGAGTCACCACGACGGGGACGCGAGATCCCCACGCGGAGGTCACATGGCGGTACGCCGACTCGTCGGTACCTGGTCGCGCAGAGACCGGGCGCAGGTTTGCGCATTACTCGGCGTGGTCGCGGCCCTGCATGTGGTCGGATTCGGAACCCTGGTCCTGCTGGTCGCACCCGAGCGCTATCAGGTGGGCGCGCAGGTGTTCTCGATCGGCCTCGGTGTCAGCGCCTACATGTTCGGTCTGCGGCACGCGTTCGACGCCGATCACATCGCCGCCATCGACAACGTGACCCGCAAGTTGACCGCCGACGGAGCACGGCCCAAGTCCGTCGGGTTCTGGTTCGCTCTGGGACATGCTGCGATGGTGGTGGTGCTGGCACTGCTGGTGATCGGCGCGGCCAAGGCTGCAGGTGTGCTGCTCGATGATGCCTCACCGGCCCGCCGCGCGCTCGGTATCGCCGGTACCCTGGCCTCGGGCGGCTTCCTATACGCGATTGCGATTGTCAATGTGGTTGCGCTGATTGGGATTTGGCGGGTTTTCGCGGCGCTGCGCGCGGGTCGGTTCAACGAGCGGGACCTAGAGGATCAGCTCGATAATCGCGGTGTGCTGGCCCGCATTCTGCGTCCGGTCATGCGTCGGATCGCGCGACCTTCCCAAATGTTCGCCGTCGGGGTGCTGTTCGGTCTGGGCTTCGACACCGCGACCGAAGTCGCACTGCTGGCCTTGGCCGGCACCGGCGCGGCGGCCGGGGTGCCCTGGTATGCGGTGCTGACGTTGCCGGTGTTGTTCGCCGCGGGGATGTGTCTGATGGACACTGCCGACGGGTTGTTCATGTCGGCGGCCTACGACTGGGCGTTCGCCAACCCGGTGCGCAAGATCTACTACAACCTGACCATCACGGGGTTGTCGGTTGTGGTCGCCCTGCTGATCGGGACCATCGAATTGATCTCGGTGGCCCATGACGATCTCGGCTGGGCCAACCCGGTCACCGAATGGGTGAGCTCACTGAGCCTGGACAACGTCGGCTTCGTGGTGGTTGGGCTGTTTGTGGTGACCTGGGCCGTGGCGATCGCCTTCTGGCGCTATGTCCGGCCCGAACGGCGCTGGCAGTCGCAACAGTAGATGTCGCGAGACTAGGCGCCGGAGCGCCGTCGGGGGCCGGACTCAGGAACGCGACATCAGGGGACGATGGTCCCCTTGCTTGTGATGAGGTCCAGCGTCTCGGTCATCTTGGTCATCTGATCGATGCTGCTGACGCCCAGGAGCAGCACCACCGATGCCGGGGCGGCAGCGGTGTCTTGGATGCCGAAGGCCTCCTGGAATGTCGCCGTCGTTCCGTTGTTGCACTTGAAGACATTGAGGAAACCGTTGAATCCGCTCATGGTCGCCGGGGCGGGATCACCATTGGGCTCGCAGCCGGTAGGAAGTTGCCCAGCGATCTGCTGCGCGGCTAGAAGCGGGTCCTCACCGGGCTTATCCGCCCTGGCGATCAGAACCTGAATGGAGGTGGGAGTTTCGCCGTATTTCAGCGCCGCCACATGGTAAAACTCGTTGCCCTCCTCCCATTCCACATCCGGGTCGTCGGACCATCCCGGCAATTCGGGCAGTGTGACGTCCGCGTAATGGGCGGTGTCGGTTGATTCGGCGGCTGTGCTCGCCGCGGATGAGGTGCTTGAGGCCGACGCCGAGGTGGAGCTGGCGGTCGAACTGCTTGACGCGGTTTTGGCTCCCGAACTGCAGCCTGCGAGCGTCGTGCTCACGAGCAGGGCAGCCACACCGGTTGCAGGAATCAGCAGGGACTTCTTCATTGCCGTATTGCCTCTCAGTAAAGGGAACGAACTGGACCTTGCACCACCGGCCCATCTGAAGTCAAGAGGCAATCTGATGCCGTGCCAGCGGCTGAGGTGTCGACCCGGCCACCGAAACCCGCCCGCCTACAGCGTCGACAGCCAGCGCTCAAGTTCGGTGTAGGCCGCCGCGCGCGGTTCGGCAAGCGACAGAAACACGTCGTGTTTGGCGTCTGTGACCGGAACGCTGGTGGTCCGGTTGCCCAGACAGCCCGCCCAGCGGGCGATGTGTGCGACGTCGAGCACGGCGTCGCCGCGTTGCAGCATATCGGTTTCGGCGGTCTCGGCGACGCTGTGATCGGAGCGCAAAACGAGATTGGGCACCCCGACGTCAAGACCGCGATGCAATTTGGCCTGCCCACGCCGGATGGCGTGAATCCAACCGACGGTTACCGGGAAGCCCCCGAGTGGTTTCCATCGCAGGTCGTAGTCGAATTCGCCGTGATACTCCCGATGCAGTGTCAGGCCATAGCCGCCGGTACCGGAACCGCGCAGCACCCGGGTCTTGCGCACCTTCGACACCGCCCCGATTGCCGTCGAGGTGACCTTGGTGCGCAGGATTGCCGGCCCGTTGAGATCCAGGAACGGACTGTTGAGCACCAGACCCGCAATGCCCATGGCCGCGGTATCGCCGCGCTGACGAACCCGGTCCAGCCACAGTGCCACCACCAGGCCCCCGGTCGAGTGCCCGCACACCAGCACCCGCGCGGTGGGATTCTCCGCGGCGATGACCGATATCGCCCACTCCAACTCACGGTCGTAACGAGCGAGGTCGGTGGTGAAGTGCGGGGTCTGACCCTCTCGCCAGGAGCGCCCGCACCGGTGCGAGTCGAGGCCGTAGAACCGCCAACCCCGGGCGGTGAAATGATCCGCCAGTTCGGTGTTGAAGAAGTAGTCGGTGTAGCCGTGCACCGCCAGCACCACCGACGACGACGGGGTCGAGTCTGCTGTGCGCACCAGGGTGGCGAACAGCTCACCTTCCCCGTCGGGATCGGCACCCAGGGGCAAGGTGGCCTGCCGATACCCGGCAAGCACGTCATCGACCCATTCGGGCTGCACTGCCGTCACGGGCCAACCTTAACCGGGATAACCTAGCGACACAGCCGCGACCGACGGCCGGGCCGTCGGGTGAGCGGAGAAGCGTAGTGAAGGATTTGTCCGTGTCTGATGCCGCGATGCCGCAGCCGGTGGGAGCGGTGTGACGTTCACGCTGCGCCGGTGCCGGGGAAAGGATCTCGACGCGGCAAACCTCTACGAGTTGCTGAAGCTTCGGGTCGAGGTGTTCGTCGTCGAGCAGGCCTGTCCCTACCCGGAACTCGACGGTCGTGACCTGCAGGCCCAGACTCGACACTTCTGGCTGCAGGACCCATCCGGAGAAGTAATCTCGATCCTGCGTCTGATCGAGGAAAACCCAAACGGCGGCAAGCTGTTTCGCATCAGCCGGGTCTGCACCAAACAAGCTCTCCGGGGCCAGGGGCACACCAACCGTCTGCTTCAGGCGGCGCTGGCCGACGTCGGGGAGCATCCATGCGCACTCAACGCCCAGACCTACCTGATCGAGATGTACACCAGGCACGGCTTCGGCGTCGACGGCGATGAGTTCCTCGAGGACGGTATCCCGCACGTTCCGATGGTTCGGGGGCACCGCTCGTGAACCCGCCCGGCTACCCGTTCAGCGCCATCGTCGGACATGACCGGCTGCGGCTGGCCCTGCTGTTGTGCGCGGTGCGCCCGGAGATCGGCGGGGTGCTGATCCGCGGCGAGAAGGGCACCGCGAAATCGACCGCGGTGCGGGCACTGGCGGCGGTGCTCACCAAGGCAGACCCGGGTGCCAACCTCGTGGAACTGCCGATCGGCGCCACCGAGGACCGGGTTGTCGGATCACTGGATCTACAAAAGGTGCTCCGCGACGGCGAGCACGCCTTCTCGCCCGGTCTGCTATCCCGCGCACATGGCGGCGTGCTCTACGTCGACGAGGTCAATCTGCTGCCCGATCATCTGGTCGACATCCTGCTCGACGCCGCCGCGATGGGCCGGGTGCATATCGAACGTGACGGGATGTCGCACTCCCACGAGTCGCGTTTCGTGCTGGTGGGGACCATGAATCCCGAGGAGGGTGAACTGCGTCCGCAACTGCTCGACCGGTTCGGCCTGGCCGTCGATGTGCATGCCTCCCGCGAGGTGGCGGTCCGCAGTGAGGTGATCCGTCGGCGGCTGGGCTACGAGGCCGATCCGGCAGGGTTCGCCGCCCGATATGGCGCGCTGGACAGCGATCTTGCCGACAGAATCGCCGCCGCACGCGCGAGGGTGGATGACGTCGAGTTGCCCGACCGCGAGTTGAACCGGATCGCCGCGCTGTGCGCAGCCTTCGATGTCGATGGGATGCGTGCCGATCTGGTGATGGCCCGCACCGCGATTGCGCATGCCGCCTGGCGCGGCGCGGATACCGGGGCGGGCGAAGCGACGGGGAAAATCACCGTCGACGAACAGGACATCAGGGTGGCGGCCGAACTCGCCCTGCCGCATCGCCGGCGGCGCGATCCATTCGACGATCCCGGAATCGACCCGGGCGATCTCGATGAGGCGCTGTCCGCCACCGCCGACGCCGGCTCGGAGCCTGACCCCGATCCGGATCCGCCGGGCGGCGGACACTCGGCTGATGAACAGACGGAAACCCCTGCCCCTCAACAGAACTCGTCATCAACAGCCCGGCCTTCGGCACCGCCTGCACCGGCGTACCGCACCCGTACACTGACGGTGCCCGGTATCGGCGACGGCCATATCGGCCGACGCTCACCGGCCCGTAATTCCGCCGGTGCCACCGTGGGTGCCAGTCTGACGCCGGAGCAGGGTCATGGCGTGCACCTGTTCGCGACTGTGCTCGCCACCGCGACGCGTCACGCCGTCGCAGGCCCACTGCGGCCTGAGGTTAAGGACATTCGGCGGGCCGCCCGCATCGGGAGGGAGGGCAACCTGGTGATCTTCGTTGTCGACGCCTCCGGGTCGATGGCCGCTCGCGATCGCATGGCCGCGGTCACCGGGGCGGCGCTGTCGCTGCTGCGTGACGCGTATCAACGTCGCGACAAGGTCGCCGTGATCACATTCCGTGCCGAAGGCGCCCGTGTGGTGCTGCCGCCAACGACGTCGGCCCACACCGCGTCCCGGCGACTGACCCGACTCGATACCGGTGGCACCACGCCACTCGCCGAAGGTCTGTTGGCGGCGCGCGATGTGGTGATGCGAGAACAGGCCCGCGACGCCACCCGCCGGGCACTGGTGGTGGTGCTCACCGACGGCCGGGCCACCGGAGGTCCGGACCCATTGGGGCGCAGTCGTATTGCCGCCGGCCGCCTCGCCGCCGAGGGTGCCGCTGCGGTGGTGGTGGACTGTGAAACGTCCTATATCCGGTTGGGTCTGGCGACCGAACTCGCCAACCAGCTCGGTGCACCGGTGTTACGGCTCGAGCAGCTGCGCGCAGACTATCTGGCGCAGGCCGTGCGCCGGGCTGCCTGAGACCGGGACCAGGAAGGGGCGGACGATGCCACAGGGCCAACCAGTTACCGTGCCCGACGACGGACTCACCACCCGGCAGCGACGCAACGCCGCGGTGCTCGCGGTGCACACCGGTGTCGGCAAAGGGAAGTCGACGGCGGCCTTCGGTATGGCGCTGCGGGCGTGGAACGCCGGTATGGACATCGGGGTCTTCCAGTTCGTCAAGAGCGCCAAGTGGAAGGTCGGCGAGGAGTCCGTCTTCGAGCGACTCGGACGATTGCATACCGAGGGGGGAATCGGCGGGGCTGTGGAATGGCACAAAATGGGTGCGGGCTGGTCCTGGGTCAAGAAGTCAGGTTCGGATGCGGACCACGCCGCCGCCGCCGCCGACGGCTGGGCCGAGATCGCCCGCAGACTTAGTGAGCAACGGCATGACTTCTACGTGCTCGACGAGTTCACCTACCCACTCACGTGGGGCTGGGTTGACGTCGAGGAAGTGGTGGACACGCTCCTGGCCCGACCCGGTCGCCAGCACGTCGTGATCACCGGACGCGACGCCCCACCGCGACTGATTGAGGTGGCCGACATGGTGACCGAGATGACCAAGATCGCCCACCCGATGGATGCCGGCCGCAAGGGCCAGCGCGGTCTGGAGTGGTGAGCACGCCTGCCGTTGTCATCGGCGCGCCCGCCTCCGGCAGCGGAAAGACCACCATCGCAACAGGATTGATCGGGGCGCTGCGGCGCGCAGGGCGGCGGGTCGCGCCGTTCAAGGTCGGACCCGACTTCATCGACCCGGGCTATCACGCCCTGGCTGCCGGTCGGCCGGGCCGCAATCTCGACTCGGTCATGGTCGGCGATGATCTGATCGGTCCGCTGTACCGGCACGGGTCGGCCGGCGCGGATATCGCCGTGGTCGAAGGCGTGATGGGTCTGTTCGACGGTCGCATCGACGATCATTTCAGTTCACCGGCCCGCGGCTCCACCGGGCAGGTGGCCGAATTGCTGGGCGCCCCGGTGGTGCTGGTTGTCGATGTGCGCGGACAGAGTCAGACCATCGCCGCTGTGCTGCATGGCTTTTCAACGTTTCTGCGCGGGGTGCGCATCGGCGGGGTGATCCTCAACCGGGTGGGTTCGGCGCGTCATGAACAGGTGCTGCGACAGGCCTGCGAGGCGGTTGGCGTTCCGGTGCTCGGGGCGGTACCGCGCCACGACGAGCTTGCGGTGCCGTCGCGGCACCTCGGATTGGTGACCGCCACCGAACACGGGACCGAGGCGCACGCCGCGGTGGCGGCGATGACCGATCTGGTGGCCCGGCACGTCGATCTCGCCGCAGTCGTCGCACTGGCGGGCGCCGCGGTACCCGGTGCGCCGTGGTCACCCGAGCAGTCTGTGGGGGAGGCGGTCGTCGGCCGGCCGGTGGTGGCGGTGGCGACCGGAAAGGCGTTCACCTTCGGCTACACCGAGTACGACGAACTCCTTCGCGCCGCCGGTGCCGAGGTGGTGGCCTTCGATCCGCTCACCGAGAGCCTGCCCGAGCGCACCGCGGCACTGGTGCTGCCGGGCGGATTTCCCGAGCAGTACCCCGAGCAGCTGTCGGCCAATACCGCTCTGCGCGCGCAGATCCGTGAGTTGGCCGCCCGCGCGCCGGTGCACGCCGAATGCGGCGGGCTGACCTATCTGATGTCCGATCTCGACGGGCACCCGATGTGCGGCGTGCTGGCGGGTTCGGCGACGTTCACTCCGCGGCTGACCCTGGGCTACCGCGATGCCGTCGCCGCGGGGGATTCAGCTCTCTACACCGAGGGCCGGCGGGTGACCGGTCACGAGTTTCACCGCACCACAGTGCAATTCGCCGAGCCTGTGCAGCCGGCCTGGCTGCTGTGCCGGGCCGCGGACCAGCCCACGGGCGACGGCGCGGTGCAATTCGGCGTGCATGCGTCATATCTGCACACCCATCCGGCAGCCCAGCCGGATGCGGTCCGGCGGTTCGTCGAGCACGCGGCTGTTCATTAAGCTCGCCGGGTGAGCGAGAACGCCTACCTCGTCGGCCTCCGTCTGGCCGGCAAGAAGGTCGTCATCATCGGCGGCGGCACCGTGGCGCAGCGCCGCGTGCCGGTGCTGATCTCCCACGGGGCCGATGTCCATGTCATCGCCCGGGCAGCCACCCCCGCGGTCGAAGCCCTGGCTGAGCAGCAGCCTGGAATCACCCTGACACTGCGGGATTACCTCAATGGCGATCTCGACGGCGCCTGGTACGCGATCGCCGCCACCGACGACCCGGCGGTCAACGCCGCCGTCGTGGCCGAGGCCGAGAGTCGGCAGATCTTCTGCGTCCGTGCCGATGCCGGACGAGACGGCACCGCTGTGACGCCCGCCTCCTTCGACTACGAGGGCCTCCTGGTGGGGGTGCTGGCCGGCGGTGAACACCGGCGCTCTGCGGCGGTGCGATCGGCGATAAGGGAGTCGTTCCAGCAGGGCCGCATCGCCCCGGACATCGTCGCCACCACAGCCTCCGATGTGGTGCCCGGCGGCGTTGCCCTGGTGGGCGGCGGCCCCGGCGATCCCGAGCTGATCACGGTGCGGGGACGCCGACTGCTGGCCTACGCCGACGTCGTGGTGGCCGACCGGCTTGCGCCACCGGAACTGCTGGCCGAACTGGCACCACACGTCGAGGTCATCGACGCGTCCAAGATCCCCTATGGCCGCGCCATGGCACAGGAATCCATAAATGAGGTTCTTATAGAACGGGCCCGGGCGGGCAAGTTCGTGGTGCGACTCAAGGGCGGCGATCCGTTCGTGTTCGCTCGCGGCTATGAGGAGGTTCTCGCCTGTGCCGCCGCGGGGATCCCGGTCACCGTGGTGCCGGGCGTGACCAGCGCCATCGCGGTGCCCGCGATGGCCGGCGTCCCCGTCACCCACCGGGCGGTGAATCATGAATTTGTGGTGGTCAGCGGGCATTTATCACCGCAGGACCCGGAATCGTTAGTCAATTGGAATGCGCTGGCGCAGTTGACCGGGACCCTGGTACTGCTGATGGCGGTCGAGCGCATCGAATTGTTCGCCGACGTGCTCCGCAAAGGCGGCCGACCTGGGCAAACACCGGTACTGGTGGTCCAACACGGCACCACGGCGGGCGAGCGGGTGGTGCGGGCGACACTGGACGACGTGGCGGAACAAATCCGCGACCAGGGGATTCGCCCCCCCGCGATCATCGTGATCGGCCCGGTGGCCGGATTCGAGACTTTAAAGTTCTCTTAATATTACTGTAGGGTAGGGCGCTATGACGGCCCTCGACGATGCTGACCGCGCGACGTTCCGCCGCGCCGACGGCCATCGGAACGCCAGTGCCCCGAGCCCGTCCGCGGTGCGCCCGGACCCGGCCGACGAGCGGGGGGCGCTGGCACGGACTACCTCCGCTAAACCGGGCGCCAACCTTTCGGGCTGGTTTCCCTCGCGGCGCTTTATCTCCGCGGTCGCCGCGATCGGCGGTATGCAGCTGCTGGCGACCATGGACTCGACCGTCGCCATTGTGGCGTTGCCCAGAATCCAGGACGAGCTGGGTCTCTCGGATGCCGGCCGGAGCTGGGTGATCACCGCCTACGTGCTCACCTTCGGCGGCCTGATGCTGCTGGGCGGGCGACTCGGTGACACCGTCGGGCGCAAGCGGACGTTCATCGTCGGCGTCGCACTGTTCACCATCGCCTCGGTACTGTGCGGAATTGCCTGGGACCAAACCACGTTGGTGGTCGCCCGGCTCCTACAGGGCGTGGGCGCCGCGATCGCCGCACCCACCGGCCTGGCGCTGGTGGCCACCACCTTCCCCAAGGGCCCGGCCCGTAACGCCGCCACCGCGGTGTTCGCGGCCATGACCGGGATCGGCTCGGTGCTGGGTCTGGTCGTCGGTGGCGCGCTGACTGAGCTGTCCTGGCGACTGGCCTTCCTGGTCAATGTGCCGATCGGCGTGTTGATGATTTATCTGGCATACAACAACCTGCGCGAGACCCACCGCGAGCGGATGAAGCTGGACGCTGCCGGAGCCCTGCTGGCCACGGTGGCCTGTACCGCGGCGGTATTCGGGTTCACCCAGGGTCCGGAGAACGGCTGGCTGGCGCCGCTGACCCTGCTGTCCGGCGTCACGGCCGCCGCCGCCTCCGGGGCCTTCGTCCTCGTGGAGCGCACCGCGATCAACCCGGTGGTGCCGTTCCGGTTGTTCCGCGACCGCGACCGGCTAGCCACCTTCGCCGCGATCTTCCTGGCCGGCGGCGTGATGTTCACCCTGACCGTGCTGATCGGCCTGTACGTGCAGGACATCATGGGCTACAGCGCACTGCGGGCCGGGATCGGCTTCATCCCGTTCGTCATCGCACTCGGTGTCGGCCTGGGAGTGTCCTCTCAACTCGTGTCGCACTTTCCACCACGGGTGCTGGTGATCGCCGGCGGCCTGCTGGTTCTCGGCGCGATGATCTACGGCTCCACGCTGAACGCCGGCATCCCGTACTTCCCGAACCTGGTGATCCCCATCGTGGTCGGCGGCTTCGGCATCGGCACGATCGTCGTACCGCTGACGGTCTCCGCCATCGCCGGTGTCGGTTTCGACCAGATCGGGCCGGTCTCGGCGATCGCCCTCATGTTGCAGAACCTGGGCGGCCCCGTCGTCCTCGCCGTCATCCAGGCCGTGATCACGTCACGCACGCTGTATCTGGGTGGCACGACCGGCCCGGTTAAGCGAATGAACCCCGAGCAGTTGCATGCCTTGGACCAGGGCTACACCTATGGCCTGCTGTGGGTTGCGGCGGTGGCGGTGATGGTCGGCGGTGTGGCGTTCTTCATCGGCTATTCCGCCAAGCAGGTCGCGCACGCCCAGGAAGTCAGGGAAGCGATCGACTCCGGAGAGATCTAAGCTCCCGCTGCCGCGTCGGGGGCCGGGGAGAGGTGGTCTGGGTAGGGTAGGCAGCCATGGCTGGCGTCAGCGTTCCCGATCCGCCTGCCAGACGGCTTGCCTCCAATGTGCTGGGGGTCGCGATCCTCGCGATCACCGGCATGCAGCTGATGTCCACCCTCGACGGCACCATCGTGATCGTCGCGCTTCCCCGCATGCAGGCAGAACTGGGACTGTCCGATGCAGGCAAGAGCTGGGTCATCACCGCCTACGTGCTGACCTTCGGCGGCCTGCTGCTGCTCGGCGGTCGGGTCGGCGACGCGATCGGCCACAAGCGGGCCTTCATCTCCGGGGTCGGGGTGTTCACGATCGCGTCGATGGCGTGCGGATTGGCCACCGACGGAACGTTATTGATCGCGGCGCGGGCGGTGCAGGGTATGGGCGCCGCGGTGGCCGCGCCCACCGGTCTGGCGCTGATCGCCACCACGTACGCCGCCGGGTACGCCCGCAACCGCGCCATGGCGATGTCGGCGGCCATGCAGGGCCTCGGGTCGGTGCTGGGCCTGGTCCTGGGTGGCGCCCTGACCGTCATCTCGTGGCGACTTGCCTTCCTGATCAACCTCCCCATCGGTGTGCTGATCATCTGGATCGGGCTGACCCGACTGGAGGAGACCCGTCACGAACGACTCAAACTCGATATCACCGGCGCACTGGTGGCCACCCTGGGGTGTACCGCGGCGGTGCTGGTCTTCACCCAGGGTCCGCCGCGCGGCTGGTTGGACCCCTGGGTGATCGGAGCCGGGGTGGCGGCGGTGCTATTAAGTATCGCGTTTCTGGTCGTGGAGCGCAGCGCCGACAACCCTCTGGTGCCGCTATCGCTGTTCAATGACCGCAACCGGGTGATGACATTCGTCTCGTTGTTTCTGGGCGGCGGGGTGATGTTGAGCCTGACTGTGATGATCGGGCTCTACGTTCAGGATGTGCTCGGGTATTCGGCGCTGCATGCGGGTATCGGGTTCATCCCGTTCGCATTGGCGCTCGGGTTGGGAAATGTGGTCACCGCGCGGTTGGCACCGCATATCGCCCCGCGCTGGCTGATCATCGGCGGCGGTTTGTTCGTGCTGGGTGCCATGTTGTTCGGGGCTTCGCTGACCCGCACCATCCCGTACTTCCCCGATCTGCTGCTGCCGATTCTGATCGGCGGTTTCGGCATCGGTGTCATCTCGGTCATCCTTCCGCTGTGTGCGGTTGCCGAGGTCGGCCCGCGTGAGATCGGACCCGTCAGCGCGGTCACCCTGATGGTGCAGAACCTCGGCGGCCCGGTGGTCCTCGTGGTGATCCAGGCGGTACAGGTTTCGCGCACCCTGTATCTCGGCGGCACCACCGGCCCGGTGGTCGATATGACATCGGCCCAACTCGACGCACTCGACGCGGGATACACCTACTCGCTGTTGTGGATCGCCGCGGTCGCGATCCTCGTCGGTATCAGCGCGTTCTTCATCGGGTTCACCGCACCGCAGATCGCCGCCGCCCAGCACACCCGCGAAGCCGTCGAAGCCGGCGAGATCTAGAGCCCGCTGCGCCGGAGGGTCCGGAGGGTTAGGACATCCGAACCGGTGGCCTAAGCTGGCCCGTTGTGATCACCCGTATGTCCGAGTTGTTCCTGCGAACCCTGCGCGACGACCCGGCTGACGCCGAAGTGCAGAGCCACAAGCTCCTGATCCGGGCCGGTTATGTCCGGCCGATCGGGCCGGGGCTCTACAGCTGGCTGCCGCTCGGGTTGCGGGTGTTGCGCAAGATCGAGAACATCGTGCGCGACGAGATGGTCGCCATCGGCGGTCAGGAGATCCTGTTCCCCGCGCTGCTGCCACGCGCGCCGTACGAGACCACCAACCGCTGGACCGAGTACGGCGACGGGGTGTTCCGCCTCAAAGACCGCCGCGATAACGACTATCTGCTCGGACCTACACATGAGGAACTGTTCACCCTGACGGTGAAGGGGGAGTACAGCTCCTACAGGGACTTCCCGGTGCTGCTGTTCCAGATCCAGACCAAGTATCGCGATGAGGCCCGGCCGCGGGCGGGGATCCTGCGCGGCCGCGAGTTCATCATGAAGGATTCGTATTCCTTCGATGTCAACGACGATGGGCTGCGGACCGTCTATCTCGCCCACCGGGAGGCCTATCAGAAGATGTTCGCGCGCATGGCAATTCGCTACGTGATCGTCTCGGCGGTCTCCGGCGCGATGGGCGGCAGCGCCTCCGAGGAGTTCCTCGCCGAGAGCGAGATCGGTGAGGACACCTTCGTGCGTTGCCTGGAGTCCGGCTACGCCGCCAACGTCGAGGCCGTCACCACCGCGGTGCCCGACCCGGTGTCCGTCGACGCTCTGGCGGCGCCGCAGGTGTGCGACACCGGTGACACCCCGACCATCGCCACCCTGGTCGAGTGGGCGAACATTGCGGGGCTTGGCCGGACCGTCACCGCTGCCGACACACTCAAGAATGTGCTCCTCAAGGTCCGCGTGCCCGGCGGCGACTGGGAACTGTTGGGAATCGGTCTTCCCGGTGACCGTGAGGTCGACGATAAGCGACTGGGCGCCGCACTCGACCCAGCCGAATACGCGATGCTCGATGATGCTGACTTCGCGAAGCACCCCTTCCTGAAGAAGGGTTATATCGGTCCGAAGGGATTGCTGGACAACGGTGTTCGCTATCTGGTGGATCCGCGCGTTGCGCCCGGTACCGCCTGGATCACCGGCGCGGATGAACCGGGCAGGCATGTCGTCGGTCTGGTAGCCGGACGCGACTTCACCGCCGACGGCATCATCGAGGCCGCCGAGGTGCGCGACGGCGACCCGTCTCCGGACGGGGCCGGCCCACTGGTGAGTGCGCGCGGCATCGAGATCGGCCACATCTTCCAGTTGGGCCGCAAGTACACCGACGCCTTCACCGTCGACGTGCTCGGCGAGGACGGTAAACCGGTTCGGCCGACCATGGGCTCCTACGGCGTCGGGGTGTCGCGACTGGTCGCAGTGATCGCCGAACAGCAGCACGACGCACTTGGGTTGCGCTGGCCGGCATCGGTGTCACCGTTCGATGTGCACGTCGTGATCGCCAACAAGGACGCCGAGGCGCGCACCGGCGCCGAGGAACTCGCCACCGGACTCGATCGGCTCGGCTTCGAGGTGCTGCTCGATGACCGGACGGTCTCACCGGGGGTGAAGTTCAAGGACGCCGAGCTGCTCGGCATGCCCTGGATCGTCGTCGTGGGCCGCGGCTGGGCCGACGGCACCGTCGAACTGCGCAACCGGTTCACCGGTGAGACTCGCGAGGTCGCCATCGGCGATGCGGTCACCGATGTCGCCGCCGTGCTGGCGCACTGATCGCGAGTGTGAATCCTCTGCGAGTTCCGGAGCGAATTCTCGCAACAGCTTCACACTCGTGATCCCGCGGGGCGTCTCAGCGTGCGGCGCGTTACTCGTTGCCGCCGGGGAAGGCCGCGATCACCGGCCAGGCACCCAGCACCTGTCGCCAGCGGGCCGCCGTCACAGCACACTGGGTCAGCGCCGTGAGTCCGAAGGCACGATCCTGCTCGGAGTTGGCCTGCTCCATGACCGCCCGCCAGGCCACCGCGCAGTCGCTCTCCATCTGGATCGCGAATTTGGCGGCCTCAGTCGATTTGGTGACCGCCATCGGCAGTTGGTAGCCGGCTGCCGGCAGCGGCACCTTCACCGACCGGTCGGTCAGCATCGCGATGGCCGCCTCACGGCGCTCGCGATGTTCCAGCAGCGCCCGGGACACCAGCTCGTTCTGCTCCGGCATCACGTGCGCCGACACGATGCCGTAGCCGTAGATGGCGCCGTGCTCGGTGGTGAGGGCATCGAACAGCGCGGCCTGGTCGGCGTCCTCCGGCCGGTCCGGATCCTGCGTGGGTTGGTTTGGCGCCGTCGGTTGGGTAGGCGCCGTCATCGCGGCCCTCCGACTGGTTGCAGGCCCACCATCCAGGCGGTCGTGCAGGCCGCCGCGATCGAGCCCAGCAGCCCAGCCCGGTAGCCCGACAGCTGAGGCGCCAGCTTGGCCGCGTTCTCACCGGAGCGCCGCAGCGCAGCGACCACATCCTTCAGCGTGGGCGGGGGAGCCGGCGGAGTCGACTGAGCGGTCACGCTCGCCGAGGTGGTCTCCGCCCACGGCGTCGGCGTCGGTTTGCCGGCCGCCCGCGACAACTCCTCGACAAGTGCGTTCGCGTGACGGGTCCGCTCGGCGGAAACCTCGATCAGCGCCGGTGCGATCTCCGGCGGGGCCGCTTTGGCCGCGGCCGCTGCGAGTTCGCTGTCTGCGCGGGCCGCCGACAACTCAGCCTCCAGTGGGTCGGGCTCGGGCGGGCCGGACGGACCGCATGCGGCGGCGGCGGGACCGATCAGCGCAAGCGCCAACAGGCCACGGCTGCCGCCGGCGAGGACGCTGCGTCGGCTGAGCGCGGCTGGGGAACCGGGATCGGGTCCGGGAGCGTCGCTGGGCACGGCCAATATCCTGCCACTGCCGCCCCGATTGCTGGCGTATCGTGAATTACCGGCTCCAGCAAGCCGGTTTGAGGCAGACGCACCCGCACAACTCAAGATGAGGAGCTCGTCGTGACTGACCGGTCCGCGGGATTGCCCTCGCCAGAGCGGGTGATCGAGCTACTCAGTGGTGAGTTCGCGCGTGCCGGATACGAGATCGAGGACGTGTCGATCGACACCGGATCCCGCCCGCCGCGCATCCGCGTCATCGCCGACGGCGACCACCCGCTGAATCTTGATGGCGTCGCCGAGTTGTCGCGATCAGCCTCTGCGGTGCTGGACGCCGTTGACACCGGCGATATCGCCTACGACTTGGAGGTCAGCTCACCCGGCATCGACCGGCCGCTGACCGCCGAAAAGCATTTCCGGCGGGCTCGTCGGCGCAAAGTCGAGTTGGATCTGGCTGATGGCAGCATGGTCACCGGTCGCCTCGGTGCGACCTCCGACGGGGTGGTCGATCTGGTGGTTCGGACCGGTGGCGGGTGGACGGTCCGCCACATTCCGCTCGCGGAAATTCGCAAAGCCGTTGTCCAGGTTGATTTCTCACCGCCGAATGCCAAAGAACTTGAGCTGGTCGACGGGACAATAACGGAGGCCGACGCATGAACATCGATATGACCGCGCTGCACTCGATCGAGATCGACCGGGGCATCTCGCTGGATGAATTGCTTGAGACCATCAAAACCGCGCTGCTGACCGCATACCGGCATACCGAGGGTCATCAGGCCGACGCCCGGATCGAGATCGACCGCAAGAGCGGCGAGGTGCAGGTGATGGCTCGCGAGACCGACGATGAGGGCAACCTCATCAGGGAATGGGAGGACACCCCCGAGGGCTTCGGCCGGGTCGCGGCGACCACCGCGCGCCAGGTGATGCTGCAACGCTTCCGCGACGCCGAGAACGAACGGGTCTACGGCGAGTTCTCCGCCCGCGAGGGTGACATCGTCGCCGGGATGGTGCAGAAGGATGGGCGTGAGAACGCCCGCGGCAACATCGTCGTTCGGATCGGCAGCGAGGCCAAGGGTTCCGATGGCATGATTCGGGCCGCCGAACAGGTGCCCGGCGAGAGCTATGAGCACGGGGAGCGGCTGCGCTGCTATGTGGTCGGCGTAACCCGCGGCACCCGCGAACCCCGTATCGAACTCTCGCGAACCCACCCCAATCTGGTGCGCAAGCTGTTTTCCCTGGAGGTTCCGGAGATCGCCGAGGGATCGGTGGAGATCGTCGCGGTGGCCCGCGAGGCCGGGCACCGGTCCAAGATCGCGGTGCGGTCCAAGGTGGCCGGTCTCAATGCCAAGGGCGCCTGTATCGGACCGATGGGCCAGCGGGTGCGCAATGTGATGAGCGAGTTGTCCGGCGAGAAGATCGACATCATCGACTTCGACGAGGATCCGGCCCGGTTCGTGGCCAACGCGCTCTCACCGTCGAAGGTGGTGTCGGTCGAGGTGGTCGACGCCGCCACCCGTTCCGCTCGGGTGACCGTGCCGGATTTCCAGCTATCGCTGGCCATCGGCAAGGAGGGGCAGAACGCCCGACTAGCCGCCCGACTGACCGGCTGGCGCATCGACATCCGCAGCGACGCCCCCGATGCCGAGGCGGGCGTCAGCGACGGCGGTAGCTGACCGGAGCGGGGCCGGCGGCCCGCGCGACGCCGCCGATCTGTCCCGGCAGTGCCGCCGGCGCGGTGTCCCAACGAGGCGTCAGCTCGTAGGCGCCGAACAGACGAGTAGCGGTCATTGCCATCGCGGACAGCGAGAACGGTTGCGCCGGGCAACTATGCCTGCCGTGTCCGAACGCCGTAACCAATTGCACCGACGCCAGCTCGGACGGTTCGACGAGACGGTGGCGATTCCAGCGTCGCGGATCCCAGTGCTCCAAACCCGGTCCGGCACTGGTGTTCGTCAGCGGTAGCAGCGTGGCGATGGTGATGCCGGGCGCGACGGAAAAGGTCGCATCTTCGACGTCGAAATCCAGATCGGCCAGCACGTATCGCGGCATGATCGAGCGTTGCGCCAGTCGGGTCGATTCCAGCGCGCACTGCTCGGCCAGCGCCACGTCGCCCTCGCTCACCCGGGCGCAATCAGCAGGGTGAGCGATCAGGTCGATGAGCACCCAACCGAGTGCGGCCGCGAGATTCGACATCGACGCGATGTGGATTAGTGCCACATCGAGCGCAACCCCCCGTCGGCGATCGGCAGCAGGTTCGTCGGCCCATTCGTCAACGATGCGGGCGAACAGCGGATGGTCGGGGGTCGGTTCGTCGATCACCGCGCCGATCACCTCGACGATCTCCTCAAGTGCGGCCCGCTCGGCGGCTTTACCGTTGGCGGCCACGAGTTTCATCGCATCGGGATGGACGAACGCCGCAGAGCCATCGAGATCGTCGAGGGCCGCAATGAGGCGCTCTAAGCGCGGGCCGTCCGCGCAACCGGGTCCGGCCCAGGACGCCAGACCCATGCGGTGGGCGAGCCTGCGGGTCAGGGCGAACACCTCGGCGTCGCCATGGTCTCCGAGTTCGTCGCCGGACATATCCAGCGCGCGTGACAGGTTGGTCAGGTAGGCGGCGACGTCGTCGCGCCGGAACAGCTGGGACGGCAATGTGCGTCGGTCTGCGAAGATCTCATCCGGGAGTTTGCGGCGCAGCATCCGGTAGTCGGCCAGGCCCTTGCTCGCGAGTTCCTCGGGCAGGGCGTAGAACGACTCGACGCCACGCGGCGAGAAGGTGAACAGGTAGCGATCCTCGCCGCTGTCCACGACGAAGGTGTCACCGAATTCTGTCCGCGCAGCGGACAGGGTGGCAACCGGGTCGGCGACGGCGACGTCCCAGGGCAACGCGATACCGGCGGCCAGTGGCGGCATCGGCGCGATGGCTGGAAGCGCCACGGGGGATGGCATGGGAGGCGGTGTCGTGGGAGACGGTGCCATGCAAGATAGCGTGCCAGGTCTGCCCCCGGTGTGTCGCGATGCACCCCCGCCGGACGGCCCCCTTGGACCCCTCGACTAAGGCTGGTTCTGTTGTCAGCTGCGGTAACGGTAGAGTGAAGTGTGATCCAGCGCGAGAAACCGGCCGCTGAGACGTCCACCGGGGGTCCGGTACGGACGTGTATCGGTTGCCGGGAGCGAGAGTTGGCTGTCGAATTGCTCCGAGTAGTGGCCGTATCGACGGAAAACGGTCAATTCGCCGTCACCGTCGACACATCAGGTTTCTGCCCGGGCCGGGGTGCCTGGCTGCACCCCGTTGATCGGTGCCTTGAGGCGGCGATCCGGCGGCACGCCTTCGCGCGAGCGTTGCGCATCACCGGTTCACCGGACACATCCGCGGTGGACGAGCATTTCGCAATGCTCGCCATCCCGGCTACAGAACAGGTATTGGAAAGAACATGAGCACACCGTGAAGACCCGACGATGACCATGCGTCGTAGCTAAACCCGAGGCGCGGCCTACCCACCGCTGTCGCCTCTAGAGATGGAGATGTAGTGGCAGGCAAGGCCCGCGTACACGAGTTAGCGAAGGAACTCGGTGTTACCAGCAAGGAAGTACTCGCTCGGCTGAGCGAGCAGGGCGAATTCGTCAAATCCGCGTCGTCGACGGTCGAGGCGCCGGTAGCACGGCGACTCCGTGAGGCATTCGGCGGAGAAAAGCCCGCCGAGAATGCTTCAGCGAATGCTCCAGCGAAGGCTCCCGCGAAAAAGGCTGCACCGGCCAAGGCCGCCGCAGCGCCGGCGGCGCCTGCGGTGGCCGCGGTGGCGAAACCGACAGCACCGCCCCCGCCCGCTCCGGTCGAGCTCGCCGCCGCGCCCACACCCATCGAGGTCGTGTCGGCACCGGTTAGTCCCGTCGCCGAACCCGGCCCGCGTCCCGGCCCTGCCGCACCCAAGCCCGCCGGCCCACGCCAGCCCCGGGTGGGCAATAACCCATTCTCCTCGGCACAGCCTGTCGAGCGTGCGATTCCCCGTCCTGCGCCCGGCGCCCAGCCGGGTGTCCGGCCGGCACCCGGCGGTATGCCGCCGCGTCCCGGTGGGCCCCGGCCCGCTGGGGCAACCCCCGGCAACATGCCGCCTCGTCCGGGCGGTGCCATGGGCGCCCGGCCGACCCGTCCGGGCGCTCCACGTCCCGGCGGTCCCGGCGGTCCCGGTTCCCGACCCGGCCCGGGCCAGGGTGCCCGTCCCGGTGGCGGTGGCGGTGGTAACTACCGCACCGGCGGTCCCGGTGCCGGTGGCCCCGGTGGTGCCCCACCGGCAGGCGCGGGTTTCCGCGGCCGTCCCGGTGGCGGCGGTCCCGGTGGCGGCGGTCCCGGTGGTGGTGGCGGTAGTGGCCGGCCCGGCCAGCGCGGTGGCGCGGCAGGTGCATTCGGTCGTCCCGGCGGAGCGGTCCGTCGTGGCCGCAAGTCCAAGCGGGCCAAACGCGCCGAGTACGAGAACATGCAGGCACCGGTCGTCGGTGGCGTGCGCCTTCCGCACGGCAACGGTGAGACCATCCGGTTGGCCCGCGGCGCGTCGCTGAGCGACTTCGCCGAGAAGATCGACGCCAACCCGGCTGCACTGGTGCAGGCCTTGTTCAACCTCGGTGAGATGGTGACCGCCACCCAGTCGGTGGGGGATGAGACCCTCGAATTGCTCGGTGGCGAGATGAACTACAACGTCCTGGTCGTCTCACCCGAGGACGAGGACCGTGAACTGCTGGAATCCTTCGACCTCACGTACGGCGAAGACTCCGGTGGTGAAGAGGATCTGGTGATCCGCCCGCCGGTAGTCACCGTCATGGGTCACGTCGACCACGGCAAGACCCGACTGCTGGACACCATCCGCAAGGCCAACGTCCGCGAGGGCGAGGCCGGCGGTATCACCCAGCACATCGGCGCCTACCAGGTCGCCGTCACCCATGACGGCAACGAGCGGTTGATCACCTTCATCGACACCCCGGGCCACGAGGCATTCACCGCCATGCGTGCCCGCGGCGCGAAGGCCACCGATATCGCGATCCTGGTGGTGGCAGCCGATGACGGCGTGATGCCGCAGACGGTCGAAGCCATCAACCATGCGCAAGCCGCTGATGTGCCAATCGTGGTGGCGGTCAACAAGATTGACAAGGAAGGTGCGGATCCGCAGCGAATTCGCTCGCAGTTGACCGAATACGGCCTGGTTGCCGAGGATTTCGGTGGCGACACCATGTTCGTCGACATCTCCGCCAAGAACGGCACCAACATTCAGGCACTCGAGGAGGCAGTGCTGCTGACCGCCGATGCGGCGCTGGATTTACGGGCCAACCCAAATATGGAGGCCCAGGGTGTGGCCATCGAGGCGCATTTGGACCGTGGTCGGGGTCCGGTGGCGACCGTGCTGATTCAGCGCGGCACGCTGCGGGTCGGGGACTCGATCGTCGCCGGCGATGCTTACGGCCGCGTTCGTCGCATGGTTGACGAGCACGGCGAGGATGTCGAGGAAGCGACACCGTCGCGGCCGGTGCAGGTCATCGGCTTCACCTCGGTGCCGGGTGCCGGCGACAACCTGCTCGTCGTCGACGAGGATCGCACCGCCCGCCAGATCGCCGATCGGCGCAGCGCACGTAAGCGCAACGCCCTGGCCGCCCGGTCGCGCAAGCGGATCAGCCTGGAGGACCTGGAGTCGGCACTCAAGGAAACCAGTCAGCTCAACCTGATCCTCAAGGGCGACAACTCCGGCACCGTCGAGGCACTCGAGGAGGCGCTGCTGGGTATCGCGATCGACGATGAGGTGGAGTTGCGGGTCATCGACCGCGGCGTCGGTGGTATCACCGAGACCAACGTCAACCTGGCATCGGCCTCGGATGCGATCATCATCGGCTTCAACGTCCGCGCCGAGGGCAAGGCCACCGAGCTGGCCAACCGCGAAGGTGTGGAGATCCGCTACTACTCGGTGATCTACCAGGCGATCGACGAGATCGAGAAGGCCCTCAAGGGCATGCTCAAGCCGATCTACGAGGAGCGCGAACTCGGCCGGGCGGAAATCCGCGCGATTTTCCGGTCCTCCAAGGTCGGCAATATCGCGGGCTGCCTAGTGCAGTCGGGCATCATGCGCCGCAACGCCAAGGCGCGGTTGCTTCGCGACAGCGTCGTGGTCGCCGAGAACCTCACCGTCTCCTCGCTGAAGCGGGAGAAGGATGACGCCACCGAGGTCCGCGAGGGCTACGAGTGTGGTCTGACGGTGACCTACGCCGACATCAAGGAGGGCGACGTCATCGAGACCTATGAACTGGTCGAGAAGGCGCGCGTGTAATGGCAGCGGGGCATCGTGGCTGATCCCGCCCGGGCTAAGCGGCTTGCCAAGCGGATCTCGACCATCGTCGCCTCGGCGATCGAATACGAGATCAAGGATCCCCGGCTGGCCGGGGTGACGATCACCGACGCCAAGGTGACCGGCGACCTGCATGACGCCACGCTCTACTACACGGTCATCGGTCGCTCGCTGACCGAGGAGCCGGATTACGCCGGTGTGGCTACGGCGTTGGAGAGCGCCAAGGGTGTACTGCGTTCCAAAGTCGGGGCCGGCACCGGGGTGAAGTTCACCCCCACCCTGGCTTTCGTGCGCGACACCGTTCCCGATGCTGCGCACCGTATGGAGGAACTGCTGGCCCGGGCCCGTGAAGCTGATGCCGATGTGGCCCGGATCCGGGTGGGTGCCACCCCGGCCGGCGATGCGCAGCCCTACCGGGTGATCGACGACGGCCTCCAGACTGACAGCGGGGGTGACGACGATGGACTCGATGACTGACGTCACCCGGGCCGTCTTGCGCGTCGATGCCCGCGGCGCCGCGCAGGCGTTGGCCGACGTCGGCTCCGTGGTGATTCTCTGCCACGTGCAACCCGATGCCGACACGGTAGGCGCGGGGTTGGCACTGGGACTGGCGCTGGCCCGTGAGGGCACCGACGTCCAGGTCAGCTTCTCGGCGTCTGACACCCTGCCCGAATCGCTGCGTCGACTTCCCGGCTGTGAGCTACTGGTGGCTCCCGCCGAGTTGCGCCGTGATGCCGATCTGGTGGTGACCGTCGATGTATCCAGTGTCAACCGGCTCGGTGAGCTTGCCGAGCTGGTCACCGGTCCCGAGGTTCTCGTGATCGACCACCACAGGTCGAACACATTGTTTGGAAATCTTAATTTCGTTGATCCGCAAGCAGATTCGACCACTCTGCTGGTCGCTGACCTGCTTGACGCGTGGGGCCGCGATATCACTGTCGATGTGGCCTACTGTCTGTATGCCGGGCTGAGCATCGACACCGGTTCGTTCCGGTGGGCATCGCCGCGCGCATTGCGACTTGCGGCCCGGTTGGTGGAGATCGGCGTCGACAACGCCTCGATGAGCCGGCTACTGCACGACACCCACCCGTACGGGTGGCTACAACTGCTGTCTCGGGTGCTGTCAACTGCGAAACTGATTCCGTCGGCGGCCGCCGGTGGCGGATTGGTCTACGTGGTCATTAATCATGCCGACTGGGCCGCGCACCGTTCCGAAGAGGTCGAGAGCATCGTCGATATCGTGCGCACTACCGCCGAGGCTGAGGTGGCCGCGGTGTTCAAGGAGACAGCGCCGGGGCGGTGGTCGGTTTCTCTGCGCGCCAAAAGTTTTGACCTAGTTCCGGTTGCCATCGGCTTCGGTGGCGGGGGGCATACCCTGGCCGCCGGCTATTCGGCGACCGGTCCGATCGAGGATGTGGTGACGGCGCTCACCGCCGCACTTGGCTGAGGCGAGCGCGCGAGAGCCGTCTCTGGAACGGCGGATCGCCGCGCTCGCATTCCCCGCACTGGGCGTACTGGCTGCCGAGCCGATCTATCTGCTGTTCGATATCGCCATCGTCGGCCGTCTTGGTGCGCTGAGCCTCGCGGGCTTGGCGATCGGCGGTCTGATCGTGTCGCTGGTGGGCTCGCAACTGACCTTTCTGTCCACCGCCACGACGGCACGATCAGCCCGCTTTTATGGCGTCGGTGACCGCAAGGCTGCCGTCGCGGAGGGCGTGCAGGCGACCTGGCTGGCGATCGGGCTCGGACTTGTGGTGGTGGCCGTGGTGCAACTGGCCGCGGTTCCGGTGGTCTCGGTGATCGCCGGGCCCGGCGCCGGCACGCAGATCGCCGCCGCCGCGTTGCCGTGGCTGCGGATCGCGATCCTCGCCGTGCCCGCGATCCTCATCTCGCTGGCGGGCAACGGCTGGATGCGCGGTATTCAGGACACCGTGCGACCACTGCGTTACGTGGTGATCGGCTTCGGTGTCTCGGCGGTGCTGTGCCCACTGCTGGTCTACGGCTGGCTGGGCCTGCCGCGCTGGGGTCTGGTCGGATCGGCGGTGGCCAACCTGGTGGGGCAGTGGCTGGCGGCGGTGTTGTTCTGCCGGGCACTGCTGTCCGAACGAGTGCCATTGCGTCTGGACGTCCCGGTGCTGCGTGCCCAACTGGTGATGGGGCGCGATCTGGTGCTGCGCACCATGGTTTTCCAGGCCTGCTTCGTCTCCGCGGCGGCGGTCGCAGCCCGGTTCGGCGCGGCGGCACTGGCAGCCCATCAGGTGGTGCTGCAGTTGTGGAGTTTCCTTGCGCTGGTGCTGGACTCGCTGGCCATCGCGGCCCAGTCGTTAGTGGGTGCAGCCCTGGGCGGCGGTGACACCCGCTATGCCACCCAGGTCGCGTGGCGAGTGACGAAGTTCTCCGCGATCACCGCCGTTGGTCTCGCGGCGGTGCTGGCCCTGGGGGCGTCAGTGTTCCCCTCGCTGTTCACCGGTGACCGCGCCGTACTCGCCGCGATCGGAGTGCCGTGGTGGTTCCTGGTCGCCCAACTGCCCGTCGCCGGGGTGCTGTTCGCACTCGACGGGGTGCTCCTGGGTGCCGGTGATGCGACGTTCATGCGCAATGCGACCTTGGCGGGTGCGCTGCTTGGATTCCTGCCGTTGACGTGGCTGTCCCTGGTCTTCGGCTGGGGACTGGCCGGCATCTGGTCGGGCCTGACCGCCTTCGTCGGCGTGCGTTTGATCCTCGGTATCTGGCGGGTCACGTCGGGGCGCTGGAAGGTGCCGGGAGCGGGCTAGTGGCGCCCGCCACCTCGGCGCGAATCCTCGAATCGCGCCCGTGTCCGGCGGATCTCGCGGATTCTAGGACCACCTGATCGTCTCGCAGTGACTCGTAGTGATGGGAATCCGACTATGACCAGTCCTCTGGATGGCAGTGAGCCCGCCGTGAAGCCACGGCGGGATCGCACCCACTGGCTGTATGTCGCCGTGATCGTCGCGGTTGTGGTTGGCGTCATCGTCGGACTCGCTCTCCCCGGGGTCGGCCGTTCCGTCGGTGTGCTTGGCACCATGTTCGTCGACCTGATCAAAATGATGATCACGCCGGTGATCTTCTGCACGATCGTGATCGGGGTCGGTTCGGTCCGCAAAGCGGCCACCGTCGGAAAGATCGGCGGGCTGGCCTTCGCCTATTTCATGATGATGTCCACCGTTGCCCTGAGCATCGGTCTGGTGGTCGGGAACCTGCTGCACCCCGGTGACGGGCTCAAGCTCTCGACCGCGACAGCCACAAAGGGCGCCGAGCTGGCCGGCAAGACCCAGGAGTCCGGCGGGGTGATCGAATTCATCCGCACCATCATTCCGACCACATTGTTCTCGGCGCTGACAGCCGGAAATATCCTGCAGGCGCTGTTCGTCGCGCTGCTGGTGGGCTTCGCGATCCAGGCTCTGGGACGCGCGGGTGAGCCGATTCTGCACGCCATCGAGCATCTTCAGCGGCTGGTGTTCAAGATCCTGTCGATGGTTCTGTGGCTGGCTCCGATTGGTGCGTTCGGCGCGATCGCCAACCTGGTCGCTCAGACCGGCTGGAGCGGGATCACGCAACTGCTGATTCTGATGCTCGGCTTCTACGTCACGTGTGTGTTGTTCGTGTTCGGGGTGCTCGGCATGCTGCTGCGCGTGGTCTCGGGAGTGTCGATCTTCAAGCTGGTTCGCTACCTTGCCCGTGAATATCTGCTGATCTTCGCCACGGCGTCGTCGGAGTCGGCGCTACCGCGCCTGATAGCCAAGATGGAGCACCTCGGGGTGCAGCAGGCCACGGTGGGAGTGGTGGTGCCGACAGGGTATTCGTTCAACCTCGACGGCACCGCGATCTACCTGACCATGGCGTCGCTGTTCATCGCCGACGCCATGGGCAGTCCGCTGTCGGTCAGTGCGCAGATCAGTCTGCTGGTGTTTATGATCGTGGCTTCTAAAGGCGCCGCGGGTGTCAGCGGTGCCGGGCTGGCCACACTGGCCGGCGGCCTGCAGGCGCACCGCCCCGAGTTGGTCGAGGGTATCGGTCTGATCGTCGGTATCGACCGGTTCATGTCCGAGGCTCGCGCGGTGACCAACTTCTCCGGTAACGCGGTCGCCACGCTACTGGTCGGAACATGGACCCGGACCGTCGACATGACCAAAGTCGACGCGGTGCTCAGCGGCCGTGACCCGTTCGACGAGAACTCGATGGTCGACGAGCGCGATGCTCCGGCGAAGGCCCCGGCCTAGTTGACCTGCGCCCGGCTCAATTCGACTGCCGGGCCTGCGCCCGGCTCAATTCGACTGCCGGGCCTGCGCCCGGCTCAATTCGACTGCCGGGCCTGCGCCCGGCTCAATTCGACTGCCGGGCCTGCGCCCGGCCGCGGTCCATCACGGACGCGCGGCTGGCGGCGATATCGTCGCCCGTGGCGATGCGCATCCATTTCTGCGCCGACTCAGCCTCCATCCACAGTCCGGTACTGGTGTCGGAAGTATCGATGCGGTGATAAGAGTCCAGTAGCGCGCGCACCGCCTTCTGGTTATTGCCGACGATCGAGGCGGCGATCGCACGTGCGGCCGGCATCAACTGCTCGTGCGCAACCACTTCGGTGACCAGACCGGCGCGCAGCGCATCCGCGGCCGACAGGTAGTCACCCGTCATGCTCATCCGCCGCGCCATCCCGATACCGACCTTCTGCGGCAGCCGCACACTCAGGCCCCAGGTGGGCAACAACCCCACCCGGGCGTGGGTGTCGGCGAAGCGGGCCCGCTCAGAGCCGATCAGGATGTCGCAGTACAGCGCCAGCTCCAGCCCACCCGTCACCGCCGCACCGTTAATGGCACCGATTACCGGCTTACTCATCGGCGGCCACTTGGGGGAGATATCGGGCAACTCCGTGGTGTCGCCGAGTTCCTTGAGGTCCAAGCCCGCGCAGAACACCGGATCGGCCCCGGTGAGGATCACGACGTCCACGCCGTCGTCGGCCTCGGCGTCGCGCAGAGCGGCGAAGAACTGCGTGCGCAGCGCATTCGACAACGCATTGCGTGATTCGGGCCGGTTGAGCGTCAGGGTCCGCACGCGGTCG
>Ga0194035_1000177_pt1 | contig 38361 bp, 36 predicted proteins | sample JunL2320m_MetaG_FD_148680 | JGI IMG/M metagenome (GOLD analysis project Ga0194035, IMG submission 148680) | Anoxic zone freshwater microbial communities from boreal shield lake in IISD Experimental Lakes Area, Ontario, Canada - Jun2016-L239-20m | ecosystem: Environmental > Aquatic > Freshwater >...
ACGCGCAATCACTTCTCTATCATCAAGCGTGAGTCGATGATAACGGGGTTTATATAAAAACAATTCAGACATAGGGCAGGTAGTCTACCTGCTTACTGAATCGTTGCGTTGGATTATGGAATGCGTCTACTGGCGATATGGAGGATCCAAGAGGTGGAGTACGGAATGTGATCCCCGGTATGGGAAACTACAAAATACCACGATAAGCTCTCAGGGCACTCCTGCAAATAAGCTGCCCTTCGATTTATGGATGCTTTCTTTTGTGGCGCTCCCGAAGCATGTTGTGTCTGGCATGTTAGTTACAGCAGCACCCTAATGTCATCCCAGCTCACAAAAGTTGTGATAAGCATAATCTGAGATCGTGGTGCACTTCAAGATAGAATGCAGGGGGCAAAATATTGACATAAATGTATACTTATAGTATAATCTTCTAAGCATTTATGGGGCGAAAGTTTCTTGAACTTAAAGATCCATTTCGCTCACTAAGTTTGCTTAGATGACGATACTTTTCTACTTACAAGATATTTTCCTAGAAAAGCTCTAGGATCGATGTCTTTTATTCAAGAAAGGCAAGTTTTATATGCACTTTTACAAATAGAGTTTATTCTGAACTGAGTGGATAGCATTATAGGCACTTTATCAGAGCGCTTATAAAGCTATCCATTCGGATAGCAATAATAAAAATATACAAAATCAAAAAACTCAAAGGATATGTCATGTCAAAAACCTCATCGATTAGCGATAAGCTAAACCTCATGGGCCTCTGGTCCGCATTCAGTATCGTTCTTGTTCTTTTCGTTTTGACGCTGATAGGCGGCGTTTCGTACGCACAGCTACTCAGCAACATCTTAAGTTTTGTGCTGGGAAATTTATCTGCTGTACCACGTGGTGCTTCGGAAAACTTAACTTCAGCAGTACTCAACACGGTTGCTGTAATTCTGATCACGCTTCTTGGAGCCATCGTGTCAGGATTGATTTTCAGCAAAGGTTCAAAGAGTTATGACGCCGACCTTCTTGATAAGTTGCTCGATAAGGGTAGCCTCAAGATTTTCCTGCTCATACTCGGTGAAGAGATGTTTGCACGAGGGTTGATCTTGGGTGTTGGCACAATGCTTTTAAAGGGCGAAGTGGCGTTTTACGTCCTCTTTCTCCTTGGAAATGCGATTTGGGCCCTGATACACTTGAGCAACTTCAGCGACAAGTCAGAGCGCAAGGTACTGCGGGTAATACCGCAATTTGTGGGCGGTGTAGCATTTACTTACATCTTTGTTCGCTATGGACTCGGAGCAGCCATCATGGCTCATTGGATCTATGACGTGATTCTTTTCGCCATGCGGAAAGAAAAACTTCCCAGCTTTGCAAATTTGTTCACGATTGGTTACTATGCGCTTCTCGGAACCGTCTTGTTTTTGCTTTCAAATGGTCAAGGAGTTAATCTATCTGATGCAACTCCATGGCTTAATGGCCATATCGTTCCGCTAGAGGCGTATGGACTTATCCAGTACGCAATACTACTCACTCTAATTGACAGTCTTATCTCAGTTGTTGTGGGGTTTTTTCTTCTTGATAGCTACGACGTAACTGATTTGACAGTCAAGATGCAGTCAAACCTCTTTGTGTTCTTTGCACAAGCATTACTAGCTGCTGGCATGATTGTTACTAGTAATTGGGTGCTTTCTTTTGTTGTTAGCGAACCGCAAGTTCGTGCTTTGATAACGGCTATTGGTTTGGGCTTAATAATCCCTACGACAAGCGGATCAATGCTCGCAAGAGCAACGTTAACTAGTCTTCCAGGCACGTTCTTAACGGTCATTGCCTTCACAGTTCTTGGGTTTTGGTCAGCAGTAGGACTGAGTATGATCTTCATACTTGTTGACTTGCTTCCCACGTATGTTCGGAATAAATTCCCTTAGCTTAATGGTGAGAAAGGGGCATTTGCTATATATGCCAAAGTGCAGTCGGTGCACAAATAGCGCCAAATAAAACTTGATTAGCCAGGGAGTTGAGATGTGTAAGTTACAAAACTTACATGACCATACTCCCTGGTAGTTCTGAAGTAGCTACTGGTTAGTTATCTCAGAATTACCATGAGCATATTTATGCTAATTTATTTATCTGACTTCTTTTTACACTTTTGTATTTATACTTTGCCATGGTTTTGAGATCTTCCGATCTTTGAGTGTACACTACGAGGAGCTCTCCTTCGCTAAAGATATGGAGTGGTCATTACTTCTGAACATCAACACTGGGTTCCGACAACCTTTTTAGCCAAGCTGCGATCTGGCAGTAAACCCAAGATCATAGAGCCGAGTAAGTGTGATGAGATTGGGTGGTTCTCTCTCGATGCGCTACCCGCACCCCTATCACTGATTACCAAGCTGGATCTAGACTACTACAACAGTCGGTTCTAAAAGATTCAACGTGGTATTCAGTATTCCCATACTGATCTGCCTGGACTCACTATTGATTTCGTTCGTATTGTCTAACGACCTGATACTATTTATCCATGTCCATCAGTCAATATCCGATCCTGCCCTACCTTTGGTGGTTTCAATATGTTCCTGTCATTAGCAGCACGGGATTTAACACCCTATTCACTGACACTATCTACCTGAGCAAAGATTTGTATATGGATTCACAAAGGGAGACTCCAGATCCAGTCACGGTGGCACTGATCAAGCATCAAGAGGTCCATGCTCATGGTGCCTCGCTCTGGAAAGCAGTGCGTTTCGTGTGCTCCTCTACCTTCAGACTCCAAGAGGAAACACTGGCGTACAAAGCTCAATTCCACCATCTTAAAAAGCACCACTTGTCATGGGATCTCGGAGACGTAGCTAGACAATTCTCGACTATCAGATATCTGTGGGTGATGGACTACGGCGATGCTCGGAAGTTCATTCAGGAGGTGTGGGAAGCGGCATGAATATATCAAGTGCGAAGGTGCAAGTTGCTGCAAAGAAGATAAGCTCTAAAACTTCCTTCTCCAAAGCTATGGAGTGGCATTGCCATTCATACGAAACTCATGCACTAAATGGTCTCATGATTCGTTCTGAATCAACTTCAAAGATTGCGACAACTTGATCGTCGACAGAAATTGGTATGAGCAAGTTACCTTTTTCATTTAGATGGCAATCGACAGCATACACTGCATCCTTTTTAGGATCAGGTCTGACTAGCTCCAAGTGTTGCACATATTTTTTTACCTGATCATAGGTCACAAGGGGCTCTGGATCTACTCCAGTCACATCAAACGTCCCATCTGGTGAAAGTTTGCATTCAGCTAAACCTAGCGCATATGCTACAGATCCATCTGCTCTGCGACTGAATCCATGTATCAACATTCGCACCGTATTGTCTGGCATTGCTATTTTTGTCCCACCAGTTAATCCATATCGCCCATCCTTCCCCACCCATGGACTAGGTGGCAAAGTAATTCGACGGATAACCCCACCTGTGTCCCAACGAAAAAATGTCAACTTCTGATCATTTTCTTTGCCTTCCTCACGATATACACCCGTCTGTTCGGAAAGCGGAAGGACATTCTTGCCTGGGGGTAAGTGATTGAGAACTCGCATGGGAGAAATATTCTCCGCTGTATAAGGATACTCAGCTGTAAAGCAAGCAGGATATGGTACTCCCTCTGCTGTTGCAGCGGTAAGTCCAAATAATACCTTTTTTCGTGATAATGGAAAAGGTCTCAAGTCCTCTGGGTTAAGTGTGCGATCGGTGCCCTGAATCGCAGTGGCGGGAATGGAGTGGAGATGCGTTAATTTATTCTCTCCGTTCAACCTATAAACTCCTATGCCACTTGTAGCGTCTACTTTTCCAGGTTGTTGATTAACTCTCATCTCACGAGGAAATAGATAATTTTCGTCATCTGGACCGATCACAATCGGCGCATTGAAAACTGCCGTAATCCCACGACTCTTATCGGGAAGGAGAACATCATGAAGTGTCAAGGTTTCGCTCATTGGTGCGGTGAGTATATACCTTATTCTGCATTAATGCTTGGACTGGAAAACGCAGAATGGAGCATTTGTACGATCTGTGAACGAATGCAAATTCAAACAATATCAACATCTGCAAGAATCGTACTGGTGCACTTCGGGTTGAATGTAGGTGACGACTCCATTCACCACGAGTCATGTCACCTCTGCTCATACAAACTCCTTCATACACTTTACCAGATGCTCGATCTCTCCTGTGGTATGCGTTGCGCTGAGCTGGACTCTGATCTCATCTCTCCCCTTTGGCACGACAGGATAGCTGATGTTGGTGACGAGAATATTTTTGGAGAACAGAAAATCTACGAGACTGCGCGTCTTGACAGGATCACCGATAAGTACTGGCTGGATGGGATGAGTGGACTCCGCCGCAAATACAAAGCCCGCTTCAGACATCAGCTTTTTGAAATAGGCGGTATTTGTCTGTGATGTCTTTAAAAGTTTCTTGCCCTCAGGACTATCTACGATCTGGATCGCTTGCAATGCAGCGCCAGCAGTACCGGGTGAAATAGAATTTGAATAAATATAGGTCGCTGATGACTCTCGGAGGTAATCGATCACCTGTTGGTCTGCTACCACATATCCCCCATCAGATCCAAATCCTTTGCCAAAGGTGCCCACGAGGACATCTGCCTTGGCTTTTTTGAGTCCTTCGACTCCGCGTCCATCGGATGAGCAGGATGCAACACCGTGACAGTCATCCATGACGAGGAGCACTCCTTGGGGATAGGCTGCATCGTATCTATCGACGATCGCGCGCATCTCATCGAGCTTTTGGTATTCACCTAGCATGCTAAACACACCATCAGTCACCACGAGCACGCGTGAGAATTTTCCTTTGTTTGTGGTGAGAATCTGCTCGAGGCTCTCCATGTTCATGTGTTCAAACACCGCTCGATTTTCTTTGGGGAGATTGGCGAGTCTGATCCCATCGATGATGCTCCGATGATTCAGCGCATCTGAGACCACCAGCACATCACTGGTGACTTTGGAATCTTTGCTTTGACCACTGATGAGACAAAAGAGCACGGCGAGATTTGCGGCAAAGGCAGATGAGAAAATCATCGCATCATCGCGTCCGTGAAACTTTGCAATGGAAGTTTCCAGATCGCGATGGATCTGCATCGATCCAGATATAAAGCGTACGGCGCCAGGCCCGGCCCCATACCGCTCCGCTGCCTCATGCTCTGCTTTTTTAACCAGCGCGTGGTGGCGCAATCCCAGATAATCATTTGAGTTGAAGATGACCACATCCTTGCCATCAATCTGTGCGACAGTCGGGCTCTTGAATGATTGAATGATGCGCTCGTGTCGCTTGGATGTTTTGACTTCGTCGATGCGGGCGACTTCCGCATCAAGTACTGAGTAAAAAGATTGTGTTGACATAGTGATTATTTTTGTTATTTCTTTTTGAGTCCTTCGTACATAGTTTTGGTCATCCGGGGGAGGTCATACTTCGGACTCCATCCCCAATCTTTGCGCGCCTGGCTGTCGTCGAGCGACTGTGGCCACGTCTCCGCGATCTTTTGGCGATGGTCTGGCTGATAGACATAGGTGAAGCCGGGAACAAGTTTTGCGAGTTCTTCAGCCAACTCCTTTGGCGTAAAGTCGATCGCGCCAAAGTTATAACTCGTGCGTATCGTGATCTGCGCTGCGGGCGCCTCCATGAGCTGAATAGTACCGTCTATCGCGTCATCGATATACATCATCGGAAGTCGCGCGTCTTCCTTGAGAAAGATGGTGTACTTTTTATCTTTGATTGCGCCATAAAATATATGGACGGAGTACTCCGTCGTCCCATCCCCTGGTGGCACTTTGTAGCCTGTCAGACCGGGATAGCGGAGTGATCGCACATCGAGTCCCCACTTTAGAAAGTAGTACTGACAGAGGAGCTCACCGGCGACTTTGTTGACTCCATACATCGTAGTCGGCTCGAGGATCGTGTGCTGGGGAGTATTGGTTTTCGGCGTAGTAGGTCCAAAGGCTGCGATTGAGGATGGCCAAAATACTTTGAGTTTGTATTTGGCGGCGAGATCGAGGATATTTTTGAGACCGCCCAGGTTTACCTCCCAGGCGAGCTGGGGATCTTTTTCACTGCCGACGGAGAGGAGCCCCGCGAGGTGATACACCTCAGTGATGCCGTGCTTTTGAATGATTTTTTCAAGCGTTGCCGTGTCGCGCACATCGCCATTCTCGACGATGGCAGGCGAGTCACCTGTTGCATGGTGACTGATCGCCACTATCGATCCTTTGGGATATTTTTTTGATAGTGCTTCGACGAGGTCTGTCCCCACGAGCCCAAATGCTCCGGTGATGAGAATCTTTTTCATAGGGTATGAAAACTAGTAAGTAAATCTACCTGTGCAGTATTGTACGCCCATTTAAAAAGTTGGGGTGTGATGAAGAAAGTGCCATTCACATCATGCTGTCACTTGTCTGTCATCCCCGCGCAGGCGGGGATCCATTTGGTGATTTCGATCAAATCATTTGCCCTTGAGACAAACGCGGCGGGAGTGCCTGGTCAGCAGGCACAAATTTGATAGACAGTGAGTTCACACAGTGACGCGTATCTGCGGCAGTAAGATGCTCACCCTCGAACACATGACCAAGGTGTCCTCCACATCTGGCGCACTGGATCTCCGTCCGCGAGCCATCAGCATCAGGGAGCCACTGCACTGCGTCTGGAAAATGAGCTTCAAAAGCTGGCCAGCCACATCCCGCGTCAAACTTTGCTTTTGAATCAAATAGGGGGTTGTTGCACTTACGACAGATATAGGTCCCGGACGATGTGAAGTCGTCATACTCGCCGGTAAAGGGAGCCTCGGTACCGCGGTACTCGATGATCTTTTTTTCTTCGGTGGTGAGGGGGTTATAGGGCATGGGAATAGAATCTACAATTTACAATCTGCAATGTGAAATGTGCAATATGAAATGGTACTGAACAGCTTGTCATCCTGTACCAGTCAACTAATCCAATGTCGATTTTTGCAACCTCTCTTGCCTGTCATCCTCGTGAACACGAGGATCCAATGGTATACATGTGGCAGATAAAGTGTCCGGCTCCTTTAGATCCCCGCGTATTTATCCCGCTCTGCGGGACGCGGGGATGACATACAGAGAAATTTGTCACCGATATTTACAATCTTTACTGCGTACAGTGATCATGCACACGCAAAGTGTTCGTGCATGGTCTTAGTCTAACAGAGCGGATAGCTTACGAACAGTGTTTACATTTCTTACGGTCATCTGTGTGTAGAGCTTGGTACCGACTACTTTCACCATCTTGCTTTTGAGCTGATTGGCACGACTCACATGCCAGATCACAACCCCAGGTATGTATACCATGGTTTCAATCGTTTCGTCATATCCCAGTTTCTCCATGGTGGTGCTATCGTCTATCTCCTCCCACAAAAAGCACACATCAGTCTTCCACTCATCGTCATTCGTCCAGTCTGAGGGAATCTCTTTGACGATCGATTGCAGCGCCTCAGCACTCACTACAATGGTAGGCACCTCAAATCCAAAGTCCTTCACCATCAGTTGCTCAATGCTATTTCTTAATTTCTTTGTTTCTGTGTTTCTTGTGTCAAACACCACATTCCCACTATTGATATACGTCACCACATCAGTGTAGCCAAGGTGCTCAAAGGTAGCCTTCAGTTTCTTCATCTCTACCTTTTTATTCCCTCCGACATTGATCCCCCGTAGGAGTGCGACATATCTCATAGGTAGAGTCCAAAGAGATAACGAGCTGGCTGCATCTCGCCGTAGGCAAAGTCGGCAGGAAAGGGTAGCTCACACTCCCCACAGGTTATGCTCGTTTGATAGTAGGAGATAAAAACATCTTTGGCTTGATTTGACTCGCTGCTCTCATCAGTCACCAGCTCAGCATCCCGCAGCAGGTCCACCGGAGTCACGGTGAAAGAATGTTCACAGTTTGGACAGGTCAACTGGACGCTAGTTTTGTTTACAATGGTTTCGATGCCATCGGCGAGGAGTGAGAGCTTCATGGTGATATATTTTACCTGATGACCTCAAAGATACTGATATAATCGGGCATGGACAACATACAGTATATCTCGGTGCTTATATTCAACGATACAGGTGAGCTGGCGCTCCAGCTCCGTGCAGCGCACGATACACGTGATCCGCTGCACTGGGATTTCTCAGTGGGGGGACACCTCGAGCCTGGCGAAGATCCACTCCTCGCTGCAAAACGAGAACAGCGTGAGGAGCTCGGTATCGAGAGTCCGCTCACATATGTAGGGATACGGGTATACAACGATCGCCCCCATCATATCTATGTCTCTCGCTACTCTGGCGCTTTCCAAGTAGACTCTGAGGAGGTTGCTGACCTGCAGTTTTTTTCATTTGAAAAGATCCAGCAGATGATCGACGCAGGCACAAAGATAACTCCACCCTTCGTTTCCTTTTGGGAAAGTGGGCTTATGCATCAGGCATCGTATCTCTAGCTGCGCACCTGCTCATCATGTACAATTTTTGTATTAGCATTTGTGTAGCACTATGAAAAATCAAAAAGTCATCTTTTGGGTTTCGACGTCCCTCATCTTTTTGTTTGAAGGGGTCATACAAGTACTCACATACGGATCGCCTGACTCAGTCAAGATGATGATGCATCTCGGATACCCTGCATACTTTACGCCATTTCTGACTGTCATGAAGGTCCTGGGCGCACTCGCGATCATCGTCCCTCAGGTCCCTGCACGAGTCAAGGAGTGGGCATATGCTGGGATTAGCTTCACCCTCATCGGAGCTCTCGTCAGCAATGTCGCGGTGGATGGACTGCAGATCGGCATGGTGGTGTTCGTGGGTGTGGTATTTGCGATCCTCGCCGCATCGTACTCGAGCTACCACAAGATCCATCATCTGAAGTGAGCGAGTTTGGTCAATCTCAATGGCAAGCGAGAGTTGTGTTTGATTGTCCGCAAATGATCGGGTTGTCTCCAGATCCCAACCACCTATAATCCTCCCATGAAAGCGAGAGTGGTCAAGATTTTGCAACGAAGTCAGCCAGCGTTGGTCTGGCTCCTCACCTTTCTCCTTCCTACTCAGTTGGGTCTCCATCTCTGGCCATCATGGTCCTATGTCGAGGGATTGCGCGTGGACTATCTCGCACCCTCTCTCACCTTGTTTGATATCGTGCTCGTGCTGACACTACTCGCTCTTTGGACTACTGGCACTCTCACCAGACCATCGAGCCACCGCTCCATCAGAGCAGTCCTCCTCATCGGAATGGGAATAGTTGTCAATGTGTTGTTCTCATCGCTTCCCCTTCTGACACTGAGCAGATGGATAAAAATCATCATGGCGGGATGGGTGTTTGTATCAATGCTCAATGAAAAGAGGTATCAGAAGGCAGTGGTGCTGGGATTGGTGAGCGCGAGCTGTGTACAGCTCGCGCTCGTGTTGCAACAGTTTTTCACCCAAGGTGCTATCCAGGGAGGGTGGTACTGGTTGGGTGAACGTGCCATTTATCCATGGATGCCCGACATCGCACAGCTCTCGATAAATGGCACTCAGTTCATGCGTCCCTACGGCACCTTTTCACATCCAAATGCGATGGGAGGATTTTTCCTCTGTGTGCATTTTTTCTTGTGGTATACACAGCACAAATCATCCCCTGCAGGAAAGCTGTGGTCACTCCTGTGCATCCTGGGTACATTTACCAGTTCGCTTTTAGTCTGTATATCTTTTTCAAAGGCAGCCATCGTCACTTTTACCCTCATTCACATCTTGCTCGTGTTTCGTGATCCTGCCTATAGATGGTGCAAGCTCTGTCTCGTCGCGCGCCCCCTCATGCTCATCGTGGTTTGTCTCATATTTATGCAGGGACAAGGAGATCTCTACTCTGTCGAAAAGCGATGGGCGCTCTTGTCCCACGCTATGCAAGTCATCCCCCCGCATCTCGTGACGGGCACGGGTCTAGGTGCATCTGTCGCGACAATGGCTGGAGTATATTTCCAGGCGATCCCCCTCTATCAGCCTGTGCATCAGATCGGAGTACTGTGGCTGGAGGAGGTGGGACTGGTGGGAGTGGTCGTGGTGATATACCTGATCAGGTTATATGCGACTAGGTTTGATCGCTCATGGGGAGCGTTGGCACCGCTTATCGCGGTGGTTCTGACAGGGCTTGGAGACCACTATTGGCTGTCCCAATCGCAGAATATATATCTGTTTATATTAGTAATCATATGGCATTTATCCCTCCATGACAGCCAAAATGATGGTAAAATGACTCCCTGGGAATCATCCTGGACTGACGCGTGAGCGAGATCCGGGATCCATTCTTTTATTTGCGATGTGCCCTGTCGCTTGCCAGCCGGAGAGGTTGGTTTAACGGTAGTTATGTGGTCGTATCTATGTTTTATACTTACGTACTCATGAGCAAGAAAAATGGTACGTTATATGTTGGAAGCACAAATGATGTCAAGCGTCGATTTGAAGAACACAATAAGGGTATAGGTGGCGAGTATACGAGGAAAAATAGGCCATTTATTATTATATTTTATGAGGCATTTCTATCAAAAAATGATGCTCAAAGACAAGAGCTGTTCTATAAGTTGGGCTATGGAAAGGAAGTTCTTCACGAGAAAATTAAGGATAGTTTGAAGATGTGCCTTGTCGTCTAACGGTAGGACAACAGACTCTGAATCTGTTTATCGGGGTTCAAATCCCTGCGAGGCAGCACATGATAGGAGAGACGGTAGTCGCCTCTTCGGCGACCCTCCGATGAGGAGGGGACAACAGACTCTGAATCTGTTTATCGGGGTTCAAATCCCTGCGAGGCAGCACGCACATAGTTCGTTCTCTTCTCGCTATTCGGCTTTTAAAAGTTAGAACAAACTCGAGGATGTTGTTTCTCTGTCTTCGATGAGATGGGTTGATTTGCTTGCTGCCACTGCCATCACATCACACTGCTCATTTTCAGCATGACCCATATGCCCGCGAATCCATGAAAATGTTACGTGGTGCGTGGCCACGAGGGGGATGAGGAGCTCCCAGAGATCTCGATTTGCTACAGGTTTTTTTGCGGCAGTGCGCCAGCCTCTGGCTTGCCACGCGTCGATCCACTTTTTGACAAATGCATTTACGATGTATTCAGAGTCAGTTACCACCGTCACGATCGAGTTTGCTGGTGCAGCAGACAGTCCCGCGATCACCCCGCGGAGCTCCATACGGTTGTTGGTGGTTCTGATGTACCCTTGAGAGCCAGAAGTAATGGTTTTAGTATCAAGTTTGAGTATAAATCCATATCCTCCAGGACCAGGATTGCCCGAACACGCACCGTCAGTGTAGAGAAAATGCATGGGGGAAGTATAGAACAAACGTATAGTGAATAGCGTATAACTTATAACGAAATTGAAAAAATGTCATATAGAGTAAATACATTGTTCGGCTTTTTTATATTTTTACCTTTTAATTTTTGATTTTCGTTCTACGTTATCAACTCTACGTTATCAACTCTACGTTATCAACTATAATTCCCCCCATGTATCACCTCACCGCAGACGGACATGCTCAGTATGAAAAGGAGCTTGCTGATTTGAAGAAAAAGCGTCCCGAGGTCGTGGTGGAGCTCTCACGCGCGAGCGAGCTTGGGGATCGGAGTGAAAATGCTGCCTATCGCGTCGCAAAGTCACAACTTGGTCGTTTGGATAGTAGGATACGGTTTTTGGACAAGATGCTCCGCCACTCACGCATCATCACTCCCAAAGATACCGGAATAGCGGGCATCGGATCCCAGGTGAGGCTCCACGGTGAAAGTGGTGAGGTCACCTATCGCCTCGTCGACAGCATTCAATCAAACCTCGCTCAAGGCGATCTCTCGATACGCAGCCCCCTTGGCTCGGCCATACTTCACGGCAAAGTAGGATCGGAAGTGTCAGTGAGCACTCCCCGTGGAATACAAAAATATACTATACTCAACGTATCCATTGATCCTGTGTGATGTAGATTTGGCATTTCGGTATATACTTTTATAGTCATGCAATCCAATAATATTTTTCAGACTCCTGTATCTACTGCGCCACGCGTGCCAGGGATGGCTTCAACCCCAGTCCGCCCTGATTTTGTAGCTATTCCTTCAGGTGCAGGAGATGGTGGTGAAAAAAAGCAGTTTATTCAAACCATTCTCATCACTTTAGGTATTTGTAGCGTCATCACGGTGATACTCTTTTTTCTCCTCCTCAGCAACTCATCTGAGGCGAGCACCCCCTCAACTCCTACCAAATACACGGTCAAAGATGATCCGATAAAGCGAACCATTCCCACCCCACGGAAACTCCCTCCAACTCCCACCCGCAAACCCTCTCCAACCCTCGCTACTCAGGCAAAAACAACACTCGGACCTACTCCGACTGGTTTATTAACACCTACTTCATTGCCTACTTTGACACCGACGGTGACTCCAACTGGTACTCTAACTCCCACCGTAACACCCACTGCTTCTCCCACACCAACCCCCACTTCAAGTGTCTTGCTTTTTAGCGCTGATAATCTAAACCTAGGGACCGTGCTCGTAAACGAAGGTGACTCCTGGGCTCAGATTTTGATGAAAAATAACACGAGCGGACCCGTCAACTTTACTGATTTTTCCTTTGCAACAACAGGTATCACAAACCCATTTTCATTTTTGAGCGAAGCTGACTGTCTTTCAAATTCAAACCTGCCATATACCATACCCGCTGGTTCCAGTAAGTGCATACGGGTCAAATACAAACCCACCACAACTGCCACTCTCACTACAAACACCGTGTACGTCTATTGGAATAGCGGTAACTATCGCACTTTTACGGTCACAGGAACATCAATGGCACCAACTGCCACTCCTACCCTGACATCAACTCCAACTTCCACACCTACCCCCACCCCTTCTGGCACTCCGACACCTACACCTATTTCTGGAAGTGTGACATTTAGTACAGATTACTCCTCAGGAACTCTAAACTTGAGCTATGCGCTCATAAATAGCGCTTCTACCTGGGCTGAGATGCAAATACGTAACAACACATCTTCTTCGATCTCACTTACTGATTTGTTTTTCTCAACAGCAGGATCTACTAATCCTTTTTCTATCCTTGATGAAGCCGGTTGTCTCACAAACTCTGCTTTGCCGTATACGCTCGCTGCAAATACCTCCAAGTGTTTGCGGATAAAGTTCACCCCTGTCACTGGAAATAGCCCGACCAATACCGTCATCATTTATTGGAACACATCTAATCTAAAATATTTCACTGTGTTTGGCACCATCATTACCCCGACTCTGACTCCCACTCCTACACCCACTCGTACTCCTACGCCAGTCCCTTAATCTGATTGCTTAAAATGGACTTTCATCAATTCATTCCCTTGCAACCTCGTCATGTCGAGCGTAGCGAAACATCCCTTCATAAGGGATTCACTCAGTTCATGTCATAAGTCATCCCTGTAATAGTCAACTAACTCGAAGACGATTTTTGGCTTTAAGATTGATACTTAATTGGAACTTGGTCCGCCGAATCGGCGGGTCAAGATGACTTGCTGAATACCGATTAAAATCGGGTTAGGAATTTGAAATTAGAAATTCTCCTTATTCATCATCCCTTCCTCCACTATCTTTGCTATATCAGCCACAGAGGTTATACGGAGCATCTGAGCGCGCAGTACTGAAGCATTATGAAATCCACTCATATACCATGCCATGTGTTTGCGGAGTGATATAAAGTGACCTTTGGGGAGCATCTCCGCATAGAGCTCTGCGTGAGTCAGAGCGATGCGCAGACGCTCCTCCTTCGTAGGTATATGACCCGTGAATATCCAGGGGTTGCCCCACGTAGCGCGACCAATCAGTGCACCATCGAGTCCATAGGTTTGAATATTTGTGATCGCGTGGTCGCGCGAAGTTATATCGCCACTTCCCAAAACGCAAATGTTTGGTGCGATTGATCTTGCGGTTGTTGCAGCGATTGCGATCTCCTCCCATGATGCTTCGCCACTGTACAGTTGTTTGAGCGTGCGCCCATGGATCGTCAGCGCATCTGGTTGTTCTGCTGCTATACGTCCGATCCACTCTCGTGTGGTGGGCATGTCATAGCCTATCCGTGTTTTGACAGATACAGGGATTGAGGAGATGTCGGCTTTTCTGGTTCGCTTGATACGATTGAGTTCTGCTTTCATGGCGGATGAGATCTGAATGTCGTCGATCGTCATGCCTTTGAACCATTCGGCCACTGATTGCTTCACGACCTTGATGATCTCACACGCATGATCGGGGATCCTGATGAGTCCGGCACCCGCTCCCCGCGCGGCTACAGACTTCGCAGGACAGCCCATATTGATATCAATCCCGTCAAATCCCAGCGCACACACGACATAGGTCGAGAGTCGATACCCATCGAGACTGGAGCCATAGATCTGTCCGATGGTGGGGATGTCCGTCTCATGCGCCACGAAAGACTCGAGGACTTTGACTGCGCCGGCTTGTATAGCTTCAACCGGTACAAACTCACTAAAAAGGACATCTGGATGGCTACAGATATCAAATACTTTGCGGTATGCCGCATCGGTGACTCCATCCATAGGAGCGAGGCCAATGATCGGGCGCGTGAGAGTCTGCCAAAAATGCATGAGGTCTATTATAATCGGTGAGAATCAATTGACAGTTGATAGTCATCCCCCTGTACAGGGGGATCCAACGCACAAGGTGATACCATTTTCAGCAATCCAATTTGGGTATAGTTTATGAGGGATGGTATGTCATCCCGCCATGGCGGGATGACATATGTGCGTAAGGTGAATTACTATGTCCAAATCTATTGCACGTTTTATCAACAATACCCTGGCCACTATAGTGTTTGTGCTCGCGTGCTTTATAGCGTTCTCACCCTTTCTCCCCGAGCTACAGCTCGCCGTATCAAATAATTCGAGTGCGGTTCGTGAAGATCAGTATGTCACCAGCGACAGGTCACCAAATAAGCAACCAATTCCTGAAAAGAACACCTTGATCATCCCCGCCATGGGGGTGCATGGAGTGGTGTATGAGGGGGATACGGTGGAGACGATGAACAAAGGGATTTGGCACCGCCCTCACAGTTCTGATCCGACAAAAGGTGGCAACACGGTACTCGTCGCTCATCGATACCTTTACACCTCAGGACCAGACACGTTTTATCACCTCCCCAAAGTGACCTTGGGGCAGCGAATTAAGCTGTATTGGAATAAAAAGGAATATGTATATGAAGTAGTTGAAACCAAAGTGGTCGATCCCGATGCAGTGGAGATAGAAAAAGAATCTGCTAAACCTGTGCTTACTCTGTACACGTGCACCCCTCTCTGGACATCGGCAAAAAGATTTGTGGTGCGAGCCGAACCAGTAGGTGCGAAGTAAAATGATAATCTGCAATCTACAATGTACAAATAATTTTGAATTGGAATTTGAAACTGATATTGTTTGATATTGGAAATTGAAAATTAGAAATTTCCTCATCATGTCTATCCACTCAATCCATTTTATAAACCCGGAACGTGCAAGTCGTCGGCAATATTTCGAAATGTGTATCTTGATTGTTCTCTTTGTGATCGCAGTGAGCTGTATATTTTGGATACAAAATGGCTACACGACCAACTTTCTTGATTCGCTGAAGTGACTCCGTTTCTTTACCCAGTAATTTTTACTTTTCCCTTTTAATTTTTGAATTCTCTTTCTCTCGTCATCTTTTTTCCACTGCATACAGCGTGTTGCGTATGGATATGTGGCCTGGTGCGCGAAGGTTAAATATTTGTTTGAACTCTCCTCCAGGTATGGTCACGTCTCCTCTGTTTGTGGAGAATCGTATCTCACTCGTAAACCCTTCTTTTGAGTAGCTTTGGCTTGCTGAGCTGACCTGTGAATATCTCCCCCCATATTTATCTGAAATCCCCGCAAGCTCATCCATGCTAAATGGATTACCCCCTGATCCTCCGATGGAACAACGATTGATGGTGACGGGGACGATGCGATCAACCTCCTCAGAGGATCCATTCTTGCGTACATTCCACGCATTGAGGATATCTGCCATCTCCCACTCACTGAGCCATGGATGGGTACGCCCACAACTATCTGAGCTGTTGCTATACGCTACTCGATACCACGCTTTGTAAAACCATGGAGAGCGCGCTTTCTTTTCCCATGCGGTGTTCAAAAAGTCAGTGCCTTGTCCATCTGTCGTGTCCCACCCTGATGAAGTGAGGTAACCACCTGTAGTGGATGAATAAAATGCTTTTGCATACTCACCCCCATCTTTGAGCACTACCCCTTTTGTCTCATCCACTGCCTGACGCCATGCGTCGGGGACATTTGCCGCTTTTGAAGGAGAGTGTACCTGGCAGCTTTCGGCGGCACAGATCTCTCGACCGAGATTATCCGTGTAGCGAAGTGCATACGTTCGGGCAAGGATTGCCTGAGCCTTGAGTGCCTCTTTGTTCCAACTTGAGGGCATCTCTGCCAAACCATAGAGATATTGAGTCTCAAAATTCATGGACCCTATATTGGTCACCGTGATGTTTCCACTAATCTCTCCTTTTTCCTCTATGGTCCCACTGGGGAAATACGCCTTGAGGATGTCCCGATAGTTTTGTCCCGCATCTGCGCGTGCCTTTGCACCATACTGACTCATGCCGAGTCGGTGGGTATATGCGCCTATCGAAAAGAATGCAAATGCAGGGCGAAATCCTGGATCGTATGCTGAGGATGCATTTGCATCATCAGAGAGATCATCATTGTTTGCACTTGCGGTAAACTGCGCCGAGCGCGCATCGATGATGGACTTTTGCCTGGATGACAGCTCCGCGATTTTCTTTGAGAGGGTGTCCTGATAGCTTTTGGCACCAATGATCTCTCCTGCAAGAAATGCACTCTGTCTGGCCAGTTCTGATTTGAATGAGTCAAGTTTTACTTGGTGCTCTTCGAGCCTTCTCTGATCCTCTTCGGTGTTTTTGATTCTCATCGCGAGGAGGATCATGCTTTTTTGCCTCCCCTCTACGAGTTCTTTATTTTTTTTATGGACAAGGGAAACCTCGGCAAAGGAGGGGCTAAACAAATCTATGATGGTAAATCCTCGCTCGGAAACCACTTGTTTGTAGTGCGAGGTGATCGCCTCTTCGAGTTGTTTGTGGCTGATGGCGAGCTTTTGGTCACCACTTTGGATCGTGCGCTCTTTATCTGCAACTGCGGCCTCCAGCTGCGTCACAGCGGTGCGGATTTGGTTGATACGCTGGGTCATCTCTCTGAGTTGGGCCTCATTAGTCCGCGTGGCACTGACTGAGGAGTCCAGGTCTCGCTTGGTGTCCTCCAGCTGCTTGGTGATTGCATCAAATTCATCGGCATACGCACTATGCACACTGACAACGAGTAGTATGGAAAAAATAGTGATTAGAAAAGCCCATCGCATGTATTCATTTTAGCAGTAATTTTGTCAGTTGACTTGATTCTGACTGCGCTCATACAGTATGATGAACTCATGTCTATTGACATCATCCCCTCTGTTGCACTGCCATTTCTGTCATCCCCACGGACGCGGGGATCCAATGGAAGTAGAATAAGGAGTTTTATGTATAAGCTCCTCGCTATCATCGTCTTGTTGATCTTGGTGATACAAATGGGGATGCCTACTGTTCACGCAAAACGATATGCCTCTACCGACCTCTGTGGACTCACCATCGAGCCACATGATCCCAGTGGTCCAATCACGGGGCGCGATTGGGACTTCAAACGCCACAAAGTGGCAAAAGGATCGACCGAGCTTGGCAAACCCGTGATCCCCCAGGCATGGCCTGCGTGTGTGAAGTGTCTGTATGATGTGCCAAAGACATTCCCCGCCACGGTGAGCGGTGAGGAGGCACTCGAGGCGCTCGTGATCGCAAATATCGACAAAACGCTCGCTATCGAGCAGCCTGAGCCAAAGCCAGGTGAGGAAAATGCGCCTGTAAACACTGACACAGGACTCCCTCCCGCACCAAAAGTTGGCGTGTACTATACCCAATTTGGATGTTTTGATCTGGGCGGTGAAGGATCTGAGTACGAGAACCCAAATGTTTCTGCAAATGTCATAGGGAGACTGCTCACTATGATCCAGGGTGTAGCTGGCGCTATCGGATTTGCGTACTTTGTATATGGTGCATTTATGGTTCTTACCAGTCAGGGCAATGTTGACAGGGTGAAAGCGGGAAAGGATGCGATCAAAAATGCGATCCTCGGCACCATCTTTACTATCCTTTCGGTATTTATCGTGCAGTTTATCGCTGGCACGCTCCTCGCCATCCCGGGGATACAATAAGCAAATTTACAGTGTGCAATCTACAGTCTGAAATAATGAAAGTTTGAATTTGAATTTATATTATTTGCAGACTGCATATTGTAAATTGCGGATTTTTTACTCCCTTTCCTGCACTACAATACCGCTGGTATGAAAGCCCCCCCATCTGTATACATCTTGATTGCAGCCTATAACGAGGCTCCCGCTATAGGAAAAGTCATACGCGACTGCCAGGAGCAAGGGTTTGCCCACATCATAGTCATTGATGATGGCTCAGAGGATCTGACTGGAGAGGTGGCTCGTCAAGCTGGTGCCACCGTCATCTCGCTCCCCCTCAATTGTGGCAAGTCCGCAGCCATCTCAACAGGACTCCAATACCTTACCAGTCGTGTCACCCCTCCGAGCATAGTAGTGCTTATGGATGCAGATGGTCAGCACCTCGCCAAAGAAGTGGGTTTGCTCGTGGCACCAATCCATGATTCCTCACATGTAGACGTGGTGTGTGGGGTTCGAAAACTCAACCAGGGTACCCCGCTGATGAATCAGCTTGGAAGGTTTGTGGGGGATCTCGCTACCTGGCTCCACACCGGACGCTTTTTCCCAGATTCGCAATGTGGGTTTCGCGCGATCAGATTGAAACCATTTGAAGGATTTGAGCAAGAGGGTAGCGGGTACGCGATTGAAACTCAGCTGCTTGATTTTGTATTAAAAAAGAGGTTGAATTTTGTCACTGCCCCTGTGAGTAATGTGTACACTCCCTATTCTATGAAAAAGGCACACAAACAAGGGATGTTGCAAGGACTCAAAACGTTGGTATCATTGCTCAAATAGCTATGAACACGCTCAACCCCATACTCTTTTTCATCGGACTGGTGGCACTCTCGAGTGCCCTGTCCTCCCTCAGACACTTTATCAGACGAGACGTAGGCTACACCTCCCTCAGACTCGGAGTACACCTGTGCATCGCAATCACCATGATGGTGGTCGCATGGTTCCCCCAATCTGCACGCTCTGCGACGAGGTATCTGGGTTTTGGTGATAACTTGAATACGCTGATATTTGTCGCGATTATTGCCGTGTTTCTGTTTATCTATAAACTCACCCGCGTCATCGAAACGCTCGAGACACGTATTGCCAAACTATCTCAAGTAGTGGCTCTATTAGAGAAAAAATAATATGCGTGTTGCCCTCCTCGCCCTCTACTACAAACAGCCACAATATGTGGCTGGGTGCCTCCGCTCTCTTCTGTCTCAGTCGCACGAATCAACAGTGTTTGTGGTTGATAACGCGTCAGGAGACGGAGAGATTGAGCGAATCAAATCCACGTACCCTTCAGTCATCACCAGAGTGATGGAAGGGAACTATGGATATGCAAAGACGTATAACATCATGCTTCATGAATGTTTTAGTCAGGGATACGATGCATGCATCGCTATAAATATAGATGTCATCGCAGATCCACACATGGTCAAAGAACTGGTGGCAAGCTTTGAGCGAGCTAAAAAATCTGGTGTCAATGTTGGTTTGCTCCAGCCTGCCATACTACTCATGTCAGACCCCACTAAAATCAATACCATTGGCAATGCGGTCCATTGGTCTGGGTTTGGGTACTGTCCAGATTATAAAAAACCTGTTTCTATAATTCCAAAGGAGGACACGGTCATTACCTCAGTGAGTGGCTGTTGTATGTGTATCTCGCGAGAATACTTTGCAGAAGTGGGTGGTTTTGATGAGCGATTTTTCATGTATATGGAGGATCAAGAATACTCAATCAGGGGGCAGTCGATGGGCTATACCCATCTTTTGTCGACAAAGTCGCGGGTCCTACACGATTACACGTTCAAGATGAGCTTTGGGAAGATACTGCTGCTGGCAAACGGATGGTTTGTTTCTCTGGTTACTCCCACGACCTGAGCACGCGTGCAAAGAATCATATTTATTGGGGAGTTCTTGTGTTCCCATTTGGTGAAGGGAGTATTTGTATATAAAGACTATATTTCTCTACATATAAAACTATTTATGAGTAGGGTTGGTGCAGTTGCACAGATGCGAGATGGCGCTCGATATATGGTTCGATCTGGATACTTTGACATTGCCACGCTTGATCAGGTATATATTGAGCACGTATATGACCCGCTTGGGTTTGAATTGCGAGACACTGATGTGGTGTTTGACGTGGGAGGATATATAGGAGACTATGCTGTCTACGCAGCACGTCGTACTCAAAAAGGACATGTGTACTCATTTGAACCAGTGTTGGAAACATTTCAATTACTAAAGAAGAATAAGGATCTGAATTCACTCTCAAATCTTTCTTGCTTTCAGTATGGGTTATCTGACTCAAATCGCACTGTGGTCTTTCATACGGGTAGGCATGTAGCTCAGCCAGGTGCTAGCGAATATACGCTAGATAAAATGGGTTATGACACGAGTGGGTATAAAAAGGAGTCGGTGGTACTTCGCAGATTCAATGAGGTGACACGCGAACTTGGTATCCAGCAGATTGACGTTCTAAAGATAGACTGTGAAGGTGAAGAATTTGCATTACTCTATGGCATGGATACATCGCTCTTACAAACATGCCGCATATGTATGATCGAATACCACAACATACACACTAATCCAAAGTTCCATAGCACAGCGCTCTGTCGTCACCTCACAGACTGTGGGTTTGGGGTGAAATCAAAACCATATCATCTAGCAGCACATACCGGTATGATATATGCAAAGAATTTGGTTTGAGGGCGACACTCTCAAGCAAAAAGTATAAGACTGTAAGAAGTAAAATACTTCGCTTGATTACTCTGGTTTATTTTCGTTCCAAAATATCACCACCAAATCTCCTACGAAGATTTGGTATATGCTGCAGGTACTGCCCCGCAGTACCCATCCCATCAAGAAGAATTGGTTTTTCATTTGCCAATTCGGACTTTTCAACTGCATCAAAAAATTTTGACATATTGTTGTGAGATATATGGTACTGTTGGATGCGAAAATTCGACCTGTAAAGCTCGGGAACATCTCCAAAAAGTGCATAGCTTAAGGTTGTCCATCCCCATAAACCAACTGGAAAAATGGATCTCCCTCTGGTTTCGCCCCATCTCTCGTAAACCAGAATCCATTTCTTTTGCTCTCCAGCATTAAAATAATTTATTTTCCCATTAAAAATCATGAGGGCAGTATCATATCCTCGAGTGGTGTATCCATCTCCGCTAAACACCATGTAGGTTACTATTGATGCGGTGATGGTGAGGACTATAAATACGACTATGGCTATCCCAGCTGACTTTTCTATAACAGCGTCAACAGTAGAGGTGATAAATACCAGAATCATAGGCAAACCAAGCACGCCTAGTGTCCAATATGACTTGAAGAAATAGTAGGTTAAGTTGTTAGTTTTGGCAAAAGTGCTCACGGCAGTTGCCACCATCTGTACTAGGGTGAGACCCATTAGCATAGTGAGTGCTGATGATAGGTTCCTGTTTAGATTTCTTTTTTTGAAAATCAGAAGCACTGGTCCCATAAGAGCCAATACAAACCCGTCTATCAATACAAACGATACTCCATATGCTTCAATCTGTTCGCCGATTCTTAGGTTGATGTGAAACATCAAAAGGGGGATTGTTCCGAAGACAATGAGTGGATATGACAGCCTCATTGGCTTGCTTCCCGTATGCATGTGTGTCCAAAGAGTCAAAGCCAATCCAAGGGGAATAAATAAATAGTAGGTGACACCGAGAGAGAAAATAAGGGTTGAAAAATAAATTGATTGCGTGTGGTCCACGCTCTTTTTTCTCATCATATCATCGCTCATGAGTAGAGCTGCTATGAGCAGGTTGTATGCAATAAGCTGACTATAAAATCCATACGTAAAAAGTCGTAAATAAAACTGACCCGCAATCACAAATACGCCAAAAATGATTGTGAGTGGGAGAGAACAGATTGATTTTGTCGCTCGCAAACGCTCTGAAATAAGATATATTCCACACAACAACATCAGCAACTGAAACAACGTGATGCTGTTGTGCACATTAAACAGGTGTCGCAGGTCTATGATTGGTGGGTGGGTGGATAGCGTGACGTTGTATATATAGTTCACAAACGAGTAGAGCCCATATGGGTACCATCTCATGCCAGGAGAATACATGCCCCCCTCCATCATCTTTTTGATTTGGGAGCTATTAAAAAGCAAGCTTCCTTCTTTTATACTGATCGCACTTAGAGCAATATGGTTCATATTGTCGTCGTTTGTGCCTACGGTCACTAGCGAGCCTTCGTGGGTGTGCATACGTACGGCATTAAAAATTATGACTCCAAAAACCACCATCATCACTATCGTTGCAGACACCATTCCATAGGGAGGAGGGACCGTTGCCAAATCTCTTTCCTTACCAGACTGACGCCAGTAATAGATTGCTAAAAAAATGGCAACAAACGCGGTGATTGGCCAGAAAGAAAGTTTCTGAAAGGCGACAAATGATGTAGTATTCGCAACCACTACTGCGCTGATAAAGAGTGCGTTGAATTGGAATATGCCCGAGTAGAATCTGTACAACATAGCGTGTATAGCATACTAAAAAAGAGGCCCGCTTGCGGGCCTCTTTTGAGAATCAAATTACTTATCTAGATACAGAAATGGAGGTCAGCTCAGCTGAAGGAGCATTAATATCAAATCTTCCTGTGGAGTTAATCGATAGTTCAAATCCTGTATTAAAATTCGCGCAGTTGGTCCAAGCGCCTGTGGTTGGATCGGTTGGCAGTTTTACGATATAGTTGATAGCTGAAACTGTCGAGGTCGCAGATAGACCGGTCAATATATCACAAAGGCTTTGCATTGGTGTAGAGGCACTTTTTATTGAGGTAAGGGCTGGTGTGTCATCTAGGGTTGACACGGTGAAGGGCAGCGATCCTTTGTTGTCTACCAACATCTGGGATATGGCGCTTCCAATAGCGCTTATGCCCGATGATCTTGATGTGTCATTTGCAAGTTTAAACTGTCTTGCGGGATTGATGGCGACGATGGTGATAGAGAGCAAAATACCCACAATGCCCATAACAACCAAAAGTTCGATGAGGGTAAAGCCTTTGCGATTCTGCAACATAAGTGCATGTGAATAAATAGATTTGATATGGTAAGACTACTATACTCTGCACCTACTTGTCAAGCGAGTTGATAAAAACCTACAATGTTGCTGGCGGGCTAGCTATTTGAGATATGGGTTCAAGGGTCGCGCTTGGGTTGCTTGGTGGCGCGGTGGGTGCACTGCTGGTGACTGGTATGGGGGTAGCTGTGGGCAACCCTCCGGGAGGGATAATCAGCTGAATGATGGCTGTAAATATATTCATGGGTCCTGCGGTGATATCGGGTGCGAAGCTGGATTTGGTTAGCACGTCCGCTATGGCTTTTTGGGTAGGTGCATCGCTTTTGTCCGAATAGGTTATGGTGTTTTTTCTGTTGGTCGTATCTGTGAGCTCTGTCAGACTCACCTCATACCCCGCCGATTCAAGGCTCGCTTTGAGAGTTTGTGCAAATGCCACCGCGAGACTTGCGTGTTGTATCTCTATCTTTCCGGTTGTTTTTGCGGTAACCAGCTCAGCTCCAGGAGAGGGTAGGGTGTTTGAATCTGGTGCTTTTCGGGGATTCACTCGTACCACTTCAGATGGTTGTGCGCGCCTGACGCTCGCATACTGCCAGTACATCACCCCTCCACCCATCATCATCATGACCAGCACCGCTACGACCGCTACCATCGGGTTTACTTCGGTACGCGAGAGTTCTGCCACCGTTTCTACGGTGCGTTTTGGGGCCTCGGTCACCTTGTCTACGTCAAACTCAAAGAGCTCGTGTCCTTTTTGGGTAGCAAGCTCTATAAATATGCGCCCTATGGCAATGATGTTTTTGGTGGCGTCACCAAGCTGTGGCAGCTGCATGTCGGCAATTGCTTCGTAGGGAAATACTGCGCCTTTTACAAATCCCCCCATGTCAAATGAGTAGGTTACCCCATTGAGCAGTTCGCGGTTGGTCACCAAGAGTTTTGTTTTGTGGGGTGTGGTGAGTTGCACTGCTACCACCTTTTGAAAGGGAACTGAGTCAATGAAATTACTCAGGCCAGTTAGTGTCCGTGTCTCGGGGGTAAAGTCTTTTTTAAAACAAATTGAGGGAGACACCACATAAATCACCTCCGTGGGTTTGAGTCCAGATGTTTGGACCCACTTGACCATCCAACCTCGAAAGAGTTCACGGTCTATCACATCCCCATCGAGTACCTGACTGGGGGGGTATTGACACATGGTTATATGCTCCTCAGGATAGGAGATGATGATACATTTGTCACGATCAATGATCACCACGTGTTGGTGGATGATTTCAATCTTTTTTGCCTGCTTTTTGGTTAGTGTTAAGCCAAACATACTCTGCCTTACAGCATACCAGATCGCAGTAGATCAGAGCAACCGAAGTTGGCTGGCTCTTAGCTCTTAGCTAATTTATGGGAGTTTGCCCAGGGTGTATACCATATAGTTGTTTGGCGCTGCCGCACTGTCTGTTACGATGGTGCCGCTGGTGAGTGTGCTTCCATTTACAATGGTAGAGGGTACCTTAACCCACTTTGCATTATCCCATCCTACTATGGTGAGCTTTGAGAGTGTGGAGCCTGTCAGGGTGCTGATGTCACTAGTTGCTGTCCAAGCAATGGTAAAGTTTATGGCATTGGTGCCATTGATATCCCAGTATTCGACAGGACTCACTGCGGCGACAGTGGTATCAAGCGCTATGATGGAAAAAGGTGCTCCTGTGGGGCGCGGACTAATAAATCCTCCGGCTAGATCTGAGACAATTGCAACACTCGGGTTTGCACGAAAATATGCCACATCCATATAGTATGAGTTGCCCGCAGGCAGAGGGGTGGTGATCGCCACTGGTTTGTATGCACCTCCATCTCCTACGGGAAAGGTAAATGCACCAGACCCATATTTACGAACGTACCCACTCACATAGTTCGTATCTGATACTCCAGGGGTGAGGGTCAACACGGGTGAGGAAACGCCATCCCCATAGGATAAAAATGAGTCTGCATCAGTCCGTGAGGTGCCGACTGGACTAAAGAAATTTACACTCCCAAACAAATATACATTTGCGGCACTGGAGATATAGGCGCCAATTGCGGCGGGGGTCGCGGTAGGAGCGGGAGTTGCGAGGACATCAAGTGTGTTTGATGGTTCTCCCCTAGTCAACACGAGAAGGCGGCCATCGTTGCGCGCTTGATAGATCACGTTTATGGTGCGTGTATATTTACCAGACACTCCCTTCGCGATCACCATGCCGGGTAGTGGTGGTGCGGGGGGGGTGAGATATGCATATCCCACTGCATTGGCATACGTTATGGATGCCCCGGGAGCAACGGTTGTGGTGGGGTAGGGATTGCGCGCGAGCTTTATGAGGAGGTCATCCGCAGTCGACTCTGCAGCAAAGAGCGCATCTGTTGATAGTTGTGCAGCTGAGGTGGTGTTTGAAACAATATCAGTGAGACCAAGGCTTGACACGAGGATGATCAGGGAGATAGACGATAAAATGATCACTGATATGAGGCTGGATCCATTTGTTTTTGTATTCATCTCATGCGAAGAACTAGTGAATAATCACGCGCCAATGGCTGTGTGGCACCTTGGACTTTGATCACGCTCTGCACCTTCATCACCACTCTGACTAATTGCACTCCGTTTACCACTCCTCCATTTTGAAAATCCAGATTGAGTATCTGTGTATTTATGCCATTGAGCTTTTCAACAGTGGTGCCTTTTACCACTACCAAGTCATTTGTTGCGGTCGCGCAATAATATTGCGATTGGTTGTTTACTAGTGTGCGCAGAACCTTATTTGTATCCTGACAGGTACTACGCACCACTGGTGGTGGAGTAGGTGTGAGCGTGGGCGTGGGGGTGGGAGCAGAAGTGCTCGTTGGCTGAACTGGATAGAGTGTAGGGGTAGGGGTAGCGGTGAGCGCTGCTCCAATAATTGGGTTGATTGAAATGGGTACAACAGTTGGAACCGCAAGCGTACTGAGTGTGGGCGTGGGCCCTTGAGGCGCACTGTTTGTGAGACGGTTCACTGAGTATAGTGCATTGGTGGGCCACCCTGAATAATTCGATATGATTGCAGACATGGTGAGGTTGGTGCTCCCTGCAGATTTTTTGATAAACCCACCTACGGTCACTTTGATATTACCACCGGGGTGTATAAGTGGATCTGCTGAGCCCGTGTGGCCAAGGGTGATTTGGTACGTGTTTGCATCTACATATGCTGCGGTGCCCGATCCCGCACACGTCGTGGGGTACGCCATCATCTCTCCTCGTGGAGTCCCCACATTCGTCACTTCACACTTCCACACTACTCCTGTCACGCTCGATGGCACTGTAACTAACAGATTAAATGCCCATGCTGCTTGAGAGGCGTTGGTTGGATTTGAGATGGTCACCGCCCATTGCACTGGCCGACCAGCCACCACCGTGCTTGGTGTTGTATGTGAAAGTGCGAGGGTAAATGGAGTTGTAGGGGCTGGTATAGAGGTGGGTGTTGCTGTCGCCGCTGGTCCATCCGAGTAAAATGGATAGCGAACAATGACGATGCCGGAGCCACCGTTTCCGCCTGCAGAATAGGAAGATTGGTAGTTCCCAGAACCCCCGCCTCCACCAAGTCCATTCGTTCCATTTCCGCCAGCTGAATTTACGGTGCTATTACCACCGTTTCCGCCACCGCCATTGCCGCCAGTTCCTGCTGTATATGCGCCACCAGTCGAGTAACCTCCTCCTGCGCCACCGCCCGCATAGAAAATGGTTGATCCGCTGATGCCGGAAGATAAACCAACACCTCCATTGCCCGCTGTATTACTAGTGCCGTTACCCCCTACACCGCCAGCGCCACCGCCACCGCCTGTGCCATATGCTAACGACTGCTGGGTTTGGTTACCACCTTTACTACCTTGTCCAGATGTTCCATCAGCTCCTGTTATATTACTTTGAGCGCCACCACCACCAGAACCACCAATTTGTGGCGCACCAGAGCTGTTACCGGCACCGCCGCCGCCGCCAATAGCGATTATTGAATTAAAACTTGAATTGCCCCCGTTGGTACCTGGTTGCTGGGACCCACCGCCGGCACCGCCAGCGCCACCACTACCAACGGCAATAGAATAGGAGTTCGCAGCAATGCGTGTAAATGTACCTCCACGCAGACCACCACCTCCACCTCCACCGCCTACCGAATTGCCGGCACCACCACCGCCAGCAACAATCAGATATTCAACAAGCCCTCCCTGAGTGACAGTAAATGTCCCACTCGAGGTAAATGTGTGTATGCGGTATCCGCCCAAGTCTGTAATGCTCCCTCCCGTTGCTATTACTCCCGACGATGCCAGTCCCTGCGTACCAGAGCACGTGGCGCCAGCGAGGGTAGCGATATCCGTGCTAGAGAGTTGCTGACCATACACACACACCTCATCTATCTCACCAGTGAAAAAGGACCCTGCAATATTTTTTCCCACCAGCACATCTGCGGTAGATGGATATGGAGTTGACAAAGAGTTTACTTGTGCCGCCTCTGAGGTGCTATTTACATAAAACACCACAGTTCCTGAGTTGTATGTGACGGTGGCCTTTTGCCAAACAGCGTTGGTAACTGAAGTGATGCTGGTGTAGGTGGTTATAGTAGAGCCATCTTCACTCACCACCAAGCTTAGCTTGCCTGCGCTCGTTCTCACAAATTCATATGAATAATTTCCTGCGGATCCTTTTTTACTCACAATAGGCATCTCAGCTGCCACAGCGGTGGGGTTTATCCATGCAGATATGGTAAATTCAGTTCCGAGATTTAGTGTTGAGTTGTGAGGGACTGTAAAAAACTGTGATCCTCCAAACACTCCCGCTCCTCCATCAATAGCCCCAGTGGTGGTGTGTGTCACTCCTGAGTTTGTCCCGTCATAGGTGGGTGAAACTGATGATTTGGTGATGGTTGCCGAGGAGGTGTTGTCGTTAAATTGATAAAACGTGCGGAGTGTATACGGCCATGTGGCGGGGGTGGGAGTGGCAACTGGAGTGTTGGTAGGATAGCTTGCTGCGGGAGTAAGCACAGAGCAGCAGGTACCAAAAAGTTGCTGATCACAATCACCAGACTTGGTGCAGACTGAGTACCCACTACAGGTGCGTCCCATGGGGGTGGGACAATAAGTGCCGCTTTGACCCACCACTGTGTGACGGGGTGCAAGAACAAACAAACACAATAAAAGGATTCCAAGAGGGACGAGAAATAGGCGGTGTGGGTGATTATTGGGTGGTCGCATCTTTGTGTTGTGTTTTTAGCATATCAGGGATTGCTCATTGGGTAAAGGTGATGTCTTTGGTGATGGGTGATGAATACGAGGTAGAGGGACGGGTATAGGTCAACTTGTATTTGATACATCCGCCCAGACTTGAGACAGGGTTGTCGTAATTTGTGTAGGAGCCGACAGGCATCTCAAAATAATCTATGTTTGAGCTGGTGCTGTATCCATTCATGTCGGTGATGATCTGGCCTTGAGTGCGTACATAATCATATATCTTCACGTCGTCAATGAAGCCATTGAAAAAGTTTGCGCCGACTGTTCCCCCCGTGCTTGGATCGGCGCCAATAAATACTGGTTCGGTGGTGGTGAGGATGCTTCCTGATGCCGCGACGGTTTGTTTGAGTGTTCCATCCCGATAAAATCTCACATTTGATCCGTCAAAGGTAGCAGCAATGTGATACCACGTGCCTGCGGTGAGACTGCTGAGTGCCTCACCAGCCAGTCGATATGCACCTCCAACATAAAAATACGTTTCGATCTTTCCGCTCGTTGCTGTGTTCGCAATCAATCCCCATCCCGCTGCTGTTTCGTTTTTTGAGATAACAGTCATAACGGTGGAGCCCGAGGGAATCACATTAAATTTGACCCAGGCCTCCACGGTCATGGCCACCGAGCTATTTCCAAGTCCTGTACTGCCTCCCAAACTCACATAATCAGTGCTGCCGTCAAATGATCCACCCTTTAGATACTTGCCATTATTTGTAAGTTGTGCGCCACCCTGCGCAGTCCCTGTGTATGCGCCGGCGACAGAGTCTGTCACATCAGCTGAGGTGCCGGTCCAAGTAGAGTCATCCATCTTAAACCACGCAACTGGTGGATTCCCCGTGGTGTCCAGTGCATAGGTGTAGCTCGCCTCGGTGTTGGGACAGGTGCCTGTGGTATTGGTTATCAGCCCTACTTGGTATTGGATAGTGGTGCCTGCTGGTTTGGTAGATGTTGATTTCATATATCTCACCGTTTGTGCACCGACAAGCGTGATGGGGTTTGATTCAAATGTGCCTGTCAGTGCAGAGCCAGACAGCCCCACTTCTCCACCATAGGTAGTGGTTACGGCAGTATTTGAAAATTGAGTGGTGGGAGTGACTGAAAAATCTGCAGAAGCGGTGTGGTAAGCGACTGCTTTTTGATCTCCCTGGCCCATAGAGTACCCGAGTCGCGAGATGATAAATTGCCCCTCTTGTTCTGTCTGCGTCCCCGACTGGACACGTGAATAGGTTTGTAACGTACCCATGAGGGTGGTCATGAGCACCCCCACAATCACCGTGAGTAATACGGTGGCGACGATTGCTTCGATGAGGGTGGCTCCTTTTTTCCTATGTACTTTCATAGTGCGTATACAAACTGGATGGAGTTTAGTTTTGGTCGTGTTGCTACTGTTGCATAGTCATTCATACTCATAAGATATACCTTATATCTGAGACACCGTGCAGGGTTGGTGAAGTAGGCCACGACGGCACCTGCGGTAGGTACCGGTGTTGGGGTGCTGGCGGGAGAATAGAATGTGCCGGATATAGATCCGCCCGAGGCTGTGAAAAAGTCCGTTGCAGCACCGTCACCCGCAGGTCCTACAAATGTATATGCACTCTCGGCGGTTGGACATGAGCCGGTGGGGTCGGCATTTCTCATAGCAACACGAATCTTTATGTTTGTGTTTGTGGGGATGGTGACATCGGCGGATATCTTGAGAGATTGAAGCGATGATCCAAAATCTTTCACGAGCGAGGTGTATGTTCCATACAGACTAGTGGTAACCTCTTCGTCAGAAAGCGCGGCGCTGTAAACAGCTACGTCGTCTATGAGTCCAGTAAAGTAACTGCTCGTTCCAAACCCGATCCTAAGTGGTAGGGCCGTGTCAGGCACAAAGGTGGGGAGTGGTGTGGGTGTGGCTTGTAGTACGCCGTCTAAGTAGTGACGGATGTTTCCTGTGGTTTTATCATAAGTCATAACCACATGGTTGTATTTGGTGGTTGAGGGCGCCGTGAGTGTGGTGCTCACCGCGGTTCCTCCAGCTAAAATTTTTGAATAAATATTGTTTCCTGATTGAAAAAGCCACCCTTCTGCACCTATGGTAGGGGTGGGGGTCAACCCAATATTAACCCACTGGATCACGGGCCTGATTGATGCAGCGGTTGGTTTTGCCACATATTCCCAAGACATGCTGCTGGCTAGTGTGAGTCCGCTTGATTGTAAAATACTAAGATATTGCGTGGTTCCGTTGAGTGAGATTGCCTTGCTATAGCGAGAGTTGGTGAGGGTTGGTGCGGTACCATAGAGTGGATATACGCTCGCGGTGTTGCCTCCCGAGCCACTGTCCTCTATCCAGTTTGTATCTCCTGCGGTGCTAGTAGTGTACCTATCCATGGTCCACCACGAAACCAGAGAGGTTGGTTTGGTGGGTGGTTCGCTCGACACTGTTATTGAGCCGTCTTCTCCAGTGCTTGTGTCTGGGGGGTTGATCACTGCTCCCCGCTGAGTTGGACCACCAGCTGCAAATTCGTCCGCGGTCGAATAGGTGAGAAGTTGAAGATTTTGATGGCGAGAAAGCAGTACGGTGGCTGTCTCTGAGGGAAATGGTCCTGTTCCAGCAACCGTGATGGTTACTAGTTTCATTGCTCCTTCTGTTACAACTCCGTTCCCCGCCGGGATCAGGTTTCCCTGTGCATCTCTTGTGGCATTTGCGATGGTCACGGTGCGCGTCCATCCATCAACGGTGGTTGGGTATGGCTGAGCACCCACTGCAGCTAGGCTCCACACACCATTTGAGCTGGAGAGTGTGTATGTTCCGTTTGTTTGGATGTTGTTCCAGTTGTCATTTGCCATTTGTTGGAGCACGGTCTTTGCTTCCTCGGATAGATTGGCAGCATTAAACTTTAGGGCTCTGCGGGGTTCTGCAGTGCCAAGACTCCCAATGGCAAATATGAGGGTGGGAAGTATGAGTCCAAAGATGGCGATGGCAAGAATGATTTCGATGAGTGATTCCCCCCATTTTGTAAGAGGTTTTTGAGCTAGTACCATGTAGGGCACAGTGTATCATAGTAGGTAGTGAGACCCAAAGTGGTTGCTCATTTTTTTCACGGATGCTCCCCTGTAGTCTTCTGTCGAAGATACACAAAGACAAACAACACCAATAGGACCATGAGGGCTAGTATAAATATGAGATATCTCGTGAGAACCATTCTTTTCCCTTGCTCCACAGCTTGGGTTGTGGTGTTTAACATATTCTGGGTGGTGGTCGGGGGGGTGATTTGAGTTTTATTGGTCTGTTTTTCCATCACGCCACCAGTGGTGCTATTTGCTGCTTCGGTGATGATGGATAGTGGTTTCACCAACTCTTTCCCTTCCACCTCATAAAACCCTGTATTCCCTGCCAGGAACTCACTGGTGGTCCAAGTAGTTTGGGTATCTGGGGATTTGAGGGTGAATGGTTCTGAAGGGAGATATGATCCGGGGATCTGCAGGAATCCTGTGGAGTCTGTGGTGGTGGAAAGGTAGGGAGTATCTGCATAGGGGAGGAGGATATCTACTCTCATGTTTTTGAGGGGGGTACCTGATTTATCAGTGAGATATCCTTCTATCTTCTCGGGGATGGGATTGAGGGTGATATAGGATGAATCCTCTGCACTGACGGTGGTGAGTCCGGTCTTTCGTCCAGAGGATGCAAGATCCGCAATGTTCTTTTTGGTGAGCTTGAGGAGTCCAAAGGATTCACTGGTGGGGATACTGGCGAGGGGGAGCTTGATCGTGAATACTCCTCCCGTGTCTGCTTGTTGGGTATCTATGGATACTTCTCGTACGGGGAGAGGGTTGGGAGTGGTGTTGCTGGTGAGATAGGTATAGCTCTCCACTGTAGTCAAGGGATGGGAAGCACGTCCTTCAAAGAGGATGGAGCTAGTGGGTCTGTCTATGGTATAGGAGTAGGTCACGAGTTTGGATTGTTGGGCTGCGATTGTGGCGGGGTTTGCGGTCACGGGGATGTTAAAGTGCTTTATCACGCCATCCTCTATAAACGATTCCCCATGGTAAAGATCGGTATACACACGGGAGGCTTTGGGGTTGTGCTTTGTGGTGTCTGAAACTACGGGTAGATTGGATATCTCTAGTTTGTAGGTGCCAGGATCCACTACAAAGTTAAATAGTCCGTCTGCACCAACGGCTTGGGGGTTTATCAGGTTTCCACTTACTTTTTCGGATTTGTCATAGAGTGTAAACTCGCCCTTATCTCTCTGGCGTAGGAGTCTCACCTCGGCGCCCGCAACGGGTTCAAGCGAGGTGTTGTCAAACACCACTCCATAGGGATCAGTTGCGACAGATCTACAGTTGGAGCTTGGTGCAAAAACTTGCGAGCCTATCTTGAGCGAGTTGTTGTTGGTGTTTCCTTGCACTATGGCTTGATCTAAGAAGTTGATAAATGAGAATCGTGCGGTAACGTGAGGTGGCGCGACCCAGGTGATGCCATCTACAGGGGTACCAGGAGGAAGCGGGTTGGTAAAGGTGGTTGCTTTCACTCCTGCGGAGTTGTCACGCCCATAGAGCTTCATGTCGCCCCCAGTGGTTCCTGTAGAACAAACTCTCCCCACGCCCGTGCCATAACACATAACAAGATAGGTGGGAAGGGTAGATATTGGGTGTTCAAATGCAGTAGATAAGGTTGCGCCAGTGATCCCCGTCAGTGTGGCGTGCACACAGGCCGAATGCTCAGCCTGCGCAGGCACAATGCGGACTGACCTGCCTCCATCTGTAGGCACTACTTTAAAGTAGGGGTTAGGCTGGGCATGTGTAGCTGTCGAAAAGACCAGTGCGCCTACTACAAAAAGAAGTGATTTGAATTGTTTCATAGTATTCATAGTGACATATATTTGATTCTAATACAAGGCGCTTTACTTTGTTCCTATCGACCCAATCAGTCCATAGATTGGTGCGACGATGGCCATCATCATACCTCCTACTAAGCCTGCAACACCCACGAGCATGACAGGCTCAAGGAGCGTGGTCACCGTTTTTATTTTCTTGCTCGTTTGGTAGTCGAGAAATTCTGATGCGTCTTGAAGGGATTTGTCGAGCGTGCCAGACTTTTCTCCCACTTCAATCATTTTTTTTAAGATACCGGGGAAAAACTTACCCCTCTTGTTGAGTCCCTGAGACAACCTACCACCCTGCATAACCGATTGGTATGCGTCGCTAATTGACTCTTTGATTTGTGACTTTACCACCACATCCATGGTGAGCTCTAGTGCAGATGTGATGGGAATACCGGATGACATGAGAAGCGCCATGGTTCTGGTAAACCTTGTTAGATCTATGTCTCGTGCGATGGGTGATATGCCGGGAATATTAAAAAATGCGTTGAGGAGGAGTGCTTTCTGTGTTTTTGCAAGCCAAATAAATATTGCGACCAATATCGAAAAGCCAATCACTATCGCGCTGGTGTAGTTGACCAACAAGTCAGATGTGGCGATGAGTATTTTTGTAGGGAGTGGAAGGGGCATGGTGAGTGATTTGAACACGGTTCCAATTTTGGGCACAATGAAAAAGAGCATTCCCACAAGCACAAATGAAAAAACAATAAATACGAAAAGTGGATAGATAAGAGCTGCTTTTATCTTATCCTTAAACTCTGAGTCTTTGATCATGGTTTGTTTCATGTCATCAAGGACCTTCTCCAGGGTGCCAGATTCTTCTGCAGCTTTTACAATGTTGACGCTCACCTTGTCAAACACGCGGGTGAGTTGTGCAAAGCTCTCGTTTATTTGTTTGCCTTGCTCGAGGTCTGTTTTGAGCTGGGTGAGGATGAGGAGGAGGTTACCAGTGGCGTCCTCTTGGAGCGACTCCACAGCCTCGGTGATGGGTATGCCGGCCTTGAGCATAGTGACTATATTGCTCAAAAGGGAGAGCTTGTCGTCGTTGGCCAGGCTGATTTTTTGTGGGTTAAAGGAAACCGGCTTCGTTGCCATAAGTTAAATATTGGGGGTTATTCTGTTTTAGTTACTCTACCAACCTCTTCGATCGTGGTGAGTCCTTGAAGTATTTTTTCCAGGCCGTCTATGCTCATGGGGGTCATACCTTCCTCCATGGCAACCTTGTCAACCAAATCAGCGCTTTCTTTTTGAATTGTGAGCTCACGAATCTTTGGGGACATGACAAGGGTTTCAAAAAGACCCAATCTTCCCACGTATCCCGTTTGACCACACATCTTGCACCCCTGGCCTTTGTAGGTTTGGATTTCGGGTGCGTCCTGGGCATACTTCTTCACCCACTCCTCGCCAAACAAACCACTGAGGTGTTCTCGCGGTGTGGTTGCGACGACCTTGCAGTCTTTACAAATCCGTCTCACGAGGCGTTGTGCGATGATGATGTTTACGGTGGATGCTACGAGAAATGGCTCTACCTTCATATCTACGAGACGCAACATGGAGGTGGATGCGTTATTTGTGTGGAGGGTGGAAAGCACCAGGTGCCCGGTAAGTGCGGCGTTTACGGCGATATTTGCAGTTTCTCCATCGCGGATTTCTCCCACCGACACGATGTTTGGGTCTTGACGAAGGATGGAGCGAAGCCCCGATGCAAAGGTGAGCCCCGTTTTCGCGTTGACGTTAATCTGGTTTACTCCTTTGATGCGGTACTCTACCGGGTCTTCGATCGTGGTGATGTTTACGTCTCTGGTGTTTAGGATGCGAAGTACCGCATAAATCGAGGTGGATTTTCCCGATCCGGTAGGTCCGGTGGTGAGCACCATTCCAAATGGCCGGCTAAAGGCACTTTTTACGCGCTCAAAGTCTTTGGTTGACATGCCCAGGTCCTCGAGAGTGAGGGGTTTTCCGTGGGTCGAGAGCACGCGCATGACCGCCTTTTCACCGTCCACCACCGGGAGTATGGAGAGACGGATGTCGACTGGTTGGCCGCTGATTTGAGCGCGAATTTTTCCGTCTTGTGCCGCAAGGTGTTCGTCAGTTCGCAGAAGCGCGAGCACCTTTAGCCTCGACATGATGCGCTCTTGTATAGACTTTTGGATTGTGATAACATCGTGAAGAATGCCGTCAATGCGGTGTCGGATGATGGCCTGGTTGTCTTGGGGCTCCAGGTGTATGTCAGACGCATTTTCTTTGTATGCATTTTCAAAGAGCACATCTACGAGTTCTGAGATGGGCGCAGACTCTCCACTTTCTCCCGTGTCTCCTTTTTTTTCTGCCTCATCTGAGAGATCTTGAAATGCCTTTTTTATGTCAGTCTTAAACGTGTTGAGGGCACGGCTTATGCTCAAGGGGGTCGTGTAATACACCTCTAGTTCCCCCCCAGTTTTTACACGTATGAGATCTTGGGTTTGTGTGTCTTCAGGATCTTCTGTGGCAAACTTGATTTTATTGCCGGTTCTCTCAAACACCAAACACCTCTTTTTCTTTGCTACGCGCTCTGGCACGACGTGGAGTAGGTTGTCTTGAATGGCGAGTTGTCTCAAGTCGACAAAAGGCACCTTGTAGTGTGCGGCCACAAGCTGCCCCATCACCGCGTCATCAAACACTTTTCTCTCTGTCAAAATATCGTAGATCCGCATACCCGAAGACTGTGCAACGGTGCTGATTTCACCGAGTGTTTCTGGGGTCAAAAGACCGCCCGCAACCAAGAGCTCTCCGAACTTTGCTTCATCTATCTTTATCATGCGAACACTGTACCAAAAAAGAGGCTGCTTGTACAGGTCTGGAGTAGAAAGAAGTGGAATGATTCAGATTGGTCTTGGGCCCTTTTAGGATTTTCTACGAAAGAGTAGTCCGGTGCCAAAAAGAGATCCAAGAATGGGAAGTAGGATGGTTGGAGAACCGGTTCCGGGGATTTGCGGTGCGCGAGGAGTTGTGATGGTTGGATATCTCGAGGGGGTCTGTGTTTGTGCTGCGGTGGTAGGCTCGGGGGTAGGAGTGCTTTCTTGTTCTACCACTTCATTGGTAGGTGTTGGGGTGGGAGTCATGGTTGGGGTCATGGTTGGGGTTGGTGCGGTGCCAGAAAAAAAGGCGGGAAGAGACATTTTTACTTGGGGAAATATCTTTTGAAAAAGTCCGAGTCTGTAAAAAATAAAGAATGCTACTCCAAAGGCAAATATGAGTATGAAAATGAAGGTGAGCGCGCGATTAAACTGTTCCATGGCTTATAGTATATCACGTGTTTGGGGGAAGGCAATGGGTGGCCATTGTGCCAATCGACTAATTTAGAGAAAAATCTCCACTAGTCATTCTGATCCCGCCGCGGCGGGAGAAGAATCTTATACACATGTGTGCTTGGGATCTTTCGACTCCGCTTACGCTACGCTCAAGATGACGCGCATGGTGAACGTCCATTCTGCAACTGACAACGTTGATTATTGATCCGCCCGAAGGACTCTCACTCTGTCGCTGGTGCAGTTGGCTGCTGTAGTTGTGACACAAGAACAAATCGCCGATGATAACGGGCTGGGCTCTGAAATTCCAACCACCCTACCACTCTTCTTGCGCGAGAGAAAAGCCCCAAACTGGTCCATATCCTGCTTTTTTGAGTGGTTTGGCGGCGGCTTCTATGGTGGCGCCAGACGTGATCACATCGTCAACCAGTATCACGTGTTTTTTCTTCTCGTGACCAACTATGAGCCGAAAGGCCCCCACCAGGTTCCCCTCTCGTTGATGTGCGTCCTGTATTTTTGCCTGCGCTTTGGTTTCTACCACTCTCTCGAGGATATTTCCCACCTCAAGCGACAGCATTCCCGCTAGTGTTTGGGCCAGTAAGGTGGGCACGTTGTAGCCTCTCTCAAGGAATTTTTTCTGGTGAAGTGGCACGGGAACGACCAGTGCATTTTTGTGCTGAGCTAGAAAAGCAAGTGTCTGAATTTGTTGGTTGCCAGGGTTTACCAGTATTTCTTTGAGCAAACCGGGGTTGTTTTGATATTTTGTCCTATGCAAAACAGTTCGGAGCGTGGGGCCGAGTGAGAAAAGTGAGGTGAGCGGGATGTTTCTCTTGTCACAAGGACACGGGTGTGGAAATGTGCCTCCTTGACCACACCGTGGACAGTGGGTTTGGTGGGGCAGTTGGATCTTAAATATGCATCGTCCACAAAGAGTTTCGCCCAACAAACCACACCCTGCACAGCGGGGAGGAAATATGTGGCTTGAAATAAAATGAGTGAATGATCCCAAGAGACATACTTTACTCCAGTTGCAATGCAAATTAAAATGTTTATTATTTGTGGATAAGTTATCCACAAATAATAAACATGAACCCTTCATCCACTTGGTCCACGTTCACCAACACCCTTACGGGTGAGATGGTGGGAAGTGAAGTTTGGGCTTCTGCATTGCGCCAGATGACAATGCGAGATTGTGTGGATGGAGTTGTTTCGTTTGCCTGCCCAAACAACGGGGTAAAGACCATCGCTCAAAACAGACAGCGCGATTTGTTGTCTCTGTCAGCCCGCGCGCTTGGAGTTGAGGTGCGCAGCGTCGTCATAGATGTGGTAGATGAAAAGATAAAACAAAAGATAAAAAAAGAGGCACAGGTTGGGGCTCCACTTCTGGAGTTTGAGCCGTCTTTGCAGGACATGGCTCGTGCGTCTGGACTCAATCCTAAAAACACATTTGAAAACTATGCTGTTTCACACTGTAACAATGTTGCGTTTGCGGCGAGCCAGGTGGTGGTGAGTCAGCTTGGATCAGCGTACAACCCTCTCTTTTTGTG